>Ga0307372_10000957_pt1 | contig 50453 bp, 40 predicted proteins | sample OX1MG_FD_202533 | JGI IMG/M metagenome (GOLD analysis project Ga0307372, IMG submission 202533) | Soil microbial communities from Risofladan, Vaasa, Finland - OX-1 | ecosystem: Environmental > Terrestrial > Soil > Coastal area > Acid sulfate soil | place: Finland: Risofladan, Vaasa | collected...
GCGCGGCGACCGTCAGCGCGTCCGCCGCGTCCCGGAAATGCCCCAAATCACACTCTCACGCCAAACCCGCCGAATCTCCCCGACACAATCTCGAACACTTACCCTCGGTGAGAAATCCGGGCTAGCGGTGAAGCCTTCCGCCCTGACGAGCTGGCGGCGGCGTCACGGACGTTGCCGTTCGATACCCGCATCCGCATCACCAACCTGCATAACGGACGCTCCGTGGTCGTGCGCATCAACGATCGCGGGCCTTATGTGCAAGGGCGCATTATCGACGTGACGCCCAAGGCCGCGGCCGAGCTTGGCATGAAAATGCATGGGACAGCGCCGGTTTATATCGAGATCGTGCGCAATGAAACGAAAGCCACCGCAGCAGACTCCACCGAATTCGGTCGGCGCTGAGCGGTGAAGATTTGACCGATTGTCGCGTTCACCGCGGGCAGGCAACGGCGCCGTATCCACGGCGCAAGCGTCAGCTCGCCACCACGGCGTGATCTCACTTTTGCCATAATTGATTCCCACCTTTCGGAAGCGGCTACATCCGCGCCTCCGCGGCTGATTGCCCGGCTCAGCAAAACGGTGGGGCAGTTCGGTGACCGAGGACGGAACGGGAACCGCGGGCCGACGTTTTCTTCAAATAACTGCGTTTCCAGCCCGGAGCACAAAAACGCCAAACCAAGGGGGTCTATGCGATGGACACGATCTTGGTCTCAAATCGCGTCGCGGAGCCATCCCGAACGGGCGCCGTTTCGGGTGGCTTGGCGGCCGTGTTGCTGTCGGCGGTGAAAACCTCCGGCGCGACCTGGATCGGTGCCAGCGGCAAGTTCGCGTCCGCCGAGGACGCGCGTGTGCCGACCCATTCGAAGAAAGTGGGCGCCGGCACGCTGACGATGGTGGACCTCCCGGTCACCGACTATCGACGCTTCTACAACGGCATGGCGAATGCCGCGCTGTGGCCGATCCTACACTACCGCGCCGATCTGCTGCGGTATGAGCCCGAGTTCGTAGCGTCCTATCGGGCGATTAACCGGATCATGGCCAACGTCGTTGCCGAACGAGCGGGGCCGGATTCTCTCGTGTGGGTTCACGATTACCACTACTTCATGCTCGGAGAGTTCCTGCGTGAGAGCGGATTCGCGGGCCCGATCGGCTTTTTCCTGCACACGCCGTTCCCGACCAAATCGGTGCTGATCTGCCTGCCCGAGCACCGCACGGTGCTCAAGGCACTGTCGGCCTATGACCTGATTGGCTTCCAGACCGACGAAGACCTGTTGCGCTTCCGCGATTACGCGACCACGAAGCTGTCGGCCACGATGGTCGGCCAGACCGAGCTGCAATTCGGCGAACGCCGGGTGAAGCTTGGCATCTTCCCGGTCGGCATCAACGTCGACTTCTTCGCCGAGGCTGCGCGCGAGAACATCGACAGCAACAAGATCAATCGCATCAAGCGCGGCCTTCACCACGGCAAGATGGTGATCGGCGTCGATCGGCTCGACTACAGCAAGGGGCTGCCTGAACGGTTTGCCGCGTACGAGCGATTCCTGACGATCTATCCGGACGAGCGCAAGCGCGTCTCGTTTCTTCAGATCACGCCGCCGACGCGGTCCGCAGTCGACAGCTACCGCCGTGTCCGCGCCGAGTTGGCGAGTCACGCCGGCGACATCAACGCGCGCTTCGGCGACGTCGACTGGATGGTGCTGCGCTACATCAACGAGAGCTTCCCGCCGGATCAGCTCGCCGCGCTCTATCGCGTCAGCAAGGTCGGCTGCGTGACGCCGCTGCGCGACGGCATGAATCTCGTCGCCAAGGAATATATCGCGTCGCAAGATCCGGACGATCCGGGCGTGCTGGTTTTGTCGAAATTCGCTGGCGCCGCCAAGGAGCTCAACGCAGCATTGGTAGTCAACCCCTACGATATCGGCGAGTTCGCACAGGCACTTTACCGCGCCCTCTACATGGAGCGTACCGAGCGTGTCGAGCGCTGGGGCGCGATGATGAAGACATTGCGCGGCGGCAATATCACCCGCTGGTACAAGGGTTTCATCGACTCGCTGCGCGAATCGGCAAATCCGCCGCTGTCGGTGGCTTCACGCAGCGTCGCCTGAGGTTCCCCGGCCCATGGCGGTCATCACGCCCGCGCCTGCGGTGGCCGAGGCGAAAGCCAAAACGCCGCGCGCACGACAGCCCTCGAACGGCCACCGCATCGCGATCGAAAAGATTGCGCCAGAAGTTGATTGTGGCCGCTTCCCGGTCAAGCGCGTCGTCGGTGACGTTTTGTCGGTCTCCGCCGATATCTTCCGTGAGGGCCATGACCGGCTACGGGCGGCGTTGCTGTTCTGCCGCGACGGCGTCGCCGGGTGGCGAACAATTCCGATGCAGCTTGTCGACAACGACCGCTGGTCCGTGGCGATCACGCTGAGCGAGCTCGGCTGCCACCGCTACACGATCGAGGCATGGACCGATGTCTTCGCCGCGTGGCGCGACCGCTTGGCCGCCAAGCACCGGGCTGGACAGCCTATTGCCGACGAACTCGCCATCGGCGTGACCTTGCTCGCCGACGCAGTGCGCAGCGCCGACGGTGCCGGCCGCGCGACGATCGAGGCGGCGCTCGCGAGCGCACAACGCGACGCAGCGAGCGCGCTCGACTTGTTGCTCGCGCCAGCGCTCGAAGCCGCCATGGCCGAGTGGGGCCCACGCCATCACCTGACGCGGCTCGAGCCGGGGCGACCGCTGGTCGTCGACCGGCCGCAGGCGCGCTTCGCTGCATGGTACGAGATGTTCCCGCGCTCACAGGGCACCGTTCCCGGAAAAAGCGCGACCTTCCGCGACTGCATCGCACGACTAGATGATGTCGCGGCGATGGGCTTCGACACCATTTACCTGCCGCCGATCCATCCCATCGGATTGTCGAACCGCAAGGGCCGCAACAACACGCTCGCCGGTTCGGCCGCCGATCCTGGGAGCCCCTACGCAATCGGCAGTGCCGCTGGTGGCCATGACGCAATCGAGCCCGCACTGGGGACAGTGGCCGATTTCCGCGCCTTCGTCGAAGCCTGCCGTGAGCGCGGCATGGGGGTGGCACTCGACTTTGCGGTGCAGTGCTCGCTCGACCATCCATGGATCAAGCAGCACCCCGACTGGTTCGAGTTCCGTCCCAACGGCTCAATCCGCTATGCCGAGAATCCGCCGAAGAAATACCAGGACATCGTCAACCCGAATTTCGACGCGGCCGACTGGCGCGGCATCTGGCGAGCATTACGCGACGTCGTGCGCTTCTGGATCGCGCAAGGAATCCGCATTTTCCGCGTCGATAACCCGCACACCAAACCGTATCCGTTCTGGGAGTGGCTAATCGGCGAGATCCAGGCCGTGCACCCCGATGTCATCTTTCTTGCCGAGGCCTTCACGCGACCTAAACCGATGCGGCATCTCGCCAAGCTTGGTTTCACCCAGTCCTACACCTATTTCACCTGGCGCAACGACAAGGCCGAGCTAACGGACTACTTCGTCGAGCTAACGCGCGGCGACGCACGGGAGTATTTTCGGCCGCACCTCTTCACCAATACGCCCGACATCCTGCCGCGGTTCCTGCAGACGGGTGGCGCGCCTGCCTTCCGCATCCGTGCCGCGCTCGCGGCCACCTTGGGCGGGCTGTGGGGGATCTACAACGGATTCGAGCTTTGCGAAAACCATGCCCTTCCTGATTCCGAGGAGTACGCGGACTCGGAAAAATACGAATACAAGGTCTGGGACTGGGATCGGCCCGGCAATATCAAGCCGTTCATCGCCGACCTCAACCGCATCCGCCGCGAGCACGCCGCATTCGCCGACTGGCTCAATCTCGAATTCCTGCCGGCCGACAATCCGCGAGTGCTGTTCTACGCGCGCGCGCCGAACGACGCTCGCGAGGCGGTGTTCGTCGCGGTCAGCCTCAACCCCCTAGACGACGAAGCGACGACGATCGAGCTACCGCTTCACCGGATGGGCCTCGGACCGGATTCACGCTTCACGATCCGCAATCTACTCTCAAACGAGGCCCTGCATTGGACGGGGGCTCGGCAATTGATCTGGATCGGGCCCGGGATCCCGATCTTCGCCTTCAAGCTGGCGGAGCCGGACGATGCCTGACGTCACCGCGCGGACGGCGATTCCTGAGGCCCGGGTCCAGTTCGACGCGCCCGACTGGTACAAGGACGCCGTCATCTACGAGCTGCACATCAAGGCGTTCTTCGATGCGAACCACGACGGCATCGGCGATCTGCCTGGCTTAATCGCCAAGCTCGACTATCTCCAGGACCTCGGCGTAACCGCCATCTGGCTGTTGCCGTTCTTCCCATCGCCGTTCCGTGACGACGGCTACGACGTTTCGGACTACCGCAACATCCACCCGGCCTACGGTACGTTGCGCGATTTTGGCCAGCTGGTACGCGAAGCGCATCGTCGCAGTCTCCGGATCATCGTCGAGCTAGTGGTCAATCACACCTCCGACCAGCATCCGTGGTTTCAGCGTGCACGCCGCGCACGGCCCGGTTCGGTCTATCGCGACTACTACGTCTGGAGCGAGACCGAGGACAAATACAAGGGCACTCGGGTCATCTTCAACGACACCGAAAAGTCCAATTGGACGTGGGACCCGGTCGCTGGCGCTTTCTTCTGGCATCGCTTCTTCTCGCACCAGCCGGACCTCAATTTCGACAATCCGCACGTCGTGCGTTCGGTGCTCAACAACATGCGGTTCTGGGCCGATCTCGGCGTCGACGGATTCCGGCTCGATGCCGTGCCCTATCTCTGCGAGCGCGAGGGCACGACCAACGAGAACCTGCCCGAGACCCATGCCGTCATTAAACAGATGCGGGCACAGCTCGATCGCGAATTCCCGAACCGGCTGTTCCTTGCCGAAGCCAACCAATGGCCCGAGGACGTGAAGGACTACTTCGGTAACGGCGACGAATGCCACATGGCGTTCCACTTCCCGCTCATGCCGCGCATGTACATGGCGATCGCGCGCGAGGACCGTCACCCGATCACCGACATCATGCGCCAGACGCCGGAGATTCCAGAGCCCTGCCAATGGGCGATTTTCCTGCGCAACCACGACGAACTGACGCTGGAGATGGTGACCGACAGCGAGCGCGACTATCTGTGGTCAACCTACGCCGCCGATCGGCGCGCGCGTCTCAATCTTGGCATCCGCCGCCGGCTCGCGCCGTTGATGGACAACGACCGCCGACGAATCGAGTTGATGATCAGCCTGCTGCTGTCGCTGCCCGGCACGCCAATCCTCTATTACGGCGACGAGATCGGCATGGGCGACAACATCTATCTCGGCGACCGCGACGGCGTGCGCACGCCGATGCAGTGGACACCCGACCGCAACGCGGGCTTCTCACGCGCCGACCCAGCGACGCTCTACCTGCCGCCCATCATGGACGCGGTCTACGGCTACCAGGCACTCAACGTCGAGGCGCAATCGCGGAGCGTGTCGTCGCTTCTCAACTGGATGAAGCGGCTGATCGGCGTACGCAAATCGCTCAAGGTGTTTGGTCGCGGCACGCTCACTTTTCTCTATCCGTCGAACCGCGCAGTCCTCGCTTATTTGCGCCAGCACGAGGACTTCACGGTTCTCTGCGTTTCGAACTTGTCCCGTTCGGCGCAGGCGGTCGAGCTTGATCTGTCGGCCTTCGCCGGCCGCATCCCGGTCGAGCTGCTTGGCCAGACCTCATTTCCGGTGATCGGCGAGGGCTTTTACACCGTCACGCTCCAGGGCCATGGCTTTTATTGGTTCCAGCTTGCCGTCCCGGTGCAGGGGCCGTTGACGACAGTGCGCATACGCGACCTCGACACACTGGTGGCATTGGGCGGCTTGACGACAGCGCTCGAAGGCCGCAACCGCGGCATCGTCGAACGCGACATTCTACCGCTGTTCCTCGCCGAACACCGCTGGTTCGCCCACAAGAGTGAGCGCGGATTCGCGACCAGCCTGACGTGGTCGGCAACGTTCCAACTGGCCGGGCGCGAATGGCTGTGGATCATCGCTGAGGCGCGTGGGAGGCATTTCGCAGCGCGATATTCGCTGCCGCTGATCGACGAGTGGCAACCTCCGGCAATGCCATCGCCTACCATCACCCTTACAAGGCTCCGCCACGGACCGCGCGAGGGCTATCTCACCGACGCCCTGCACAGCGAGAGCTTCATCGGCGCAGCAATCGACGCGGTACGCAACGGATGCAGCATCGAGACGGCGCAGGGCCGCCTTGTCTTTCGGCCGAGTACGGCATTTGCTGAACAGCCGTGGCCAGAGAAGCCGATCATCCGCATCGGCAGTGCCGAGCAGTCGAACAGCTCAGCAGTCGTCGAGGGCGCCGCGATCATCAAGTTCTATCGTCTCGTCGCACCTGGCATCCATCCTGAAATCGAGATGGGCACGTTCCTGACCGAACGGACGCAGTTTAGAAACGCGCCGCCGCTTCTCGGGCATATCGCGCTGGTCGAAGCGGATGGCCGGGAGACTGCCCTCGGCGTGATCCACGGCTGGATCCAGAACCAGGGTGACGCGTGGTCATTCACGCTGGGCTATCTCGCTCGTTTCCTCGAAGAGTCACGCGTTGCGCCCGTGGTCGAGCAGAATGCGTCGACCGCGGCGCATACCGTCTATCGATCGCAGATTGAGCAACTGGCGCTGCGTACCGCCGAGCTACACCGCGCGCTCGATGTCCAGGCCGGCGACGATGCCTTCGCCGCCGCGCGAGCAGCGCCGGGCGAGGTAACCAGCTGGGGCGACGCGATCGCCCGAACTGTCGACGAGACCTTCGACAAACTCTCGCGCAGCGTCACGCGCTTGCCTGACGAAGCGTCGGCGCTCGCGACCGAGTTGCTCGACCGCAAGGAGGCGGTCGCCGCGCAGGTTCGCGCTCTTGCCGTTGCAGATCGCGACATCGTGCTGTCGCGACTGCACGGTGACTATCACCTTGGCCAAATCCTGGTCGTGAAGAATGACGTTGAGATCGTCGATTTCGAGGGCCCGCCGCAGCTTTCGCTCGCGGACCGCCGCCGCAAGCATTCGGTCATTCGTGACGTCGCCGGAATGCTGCGCTCGTTCGATTATGCGGCCTGGACGGCGCTTGAGCACGCAACCGCCAATCAGCCTGACCTGCGCAACGAGCTGCTGAAAGCGGTGCTGCTGTGGCGCGACGATGCCATCAACGGCTTCCTCGATACCTATAGCCGTGCGATGGCGGGCTGCGCCCTGTGGCCCGCGGATGACGATCTCGCGCGTCGGTTGCTTAGGCTGTTCCTGATCGAGAAGGCCGCCCTCGAAACCGCATACGAATTGGGGAACCGCCCGGATTGGATCGCCGTTCCATTGCGAGGGCTGAAAGCATTGGTTTCGCCATGAACTCTGCGCCGCCCTCTCTCGACCGCGAGGCCGATGCGATCCTCGCGGGCGATCATACGGATCCCTTCGGCTATCTGGGGCCACATCAGGCACCGTCTGGCTTCGTCGTGCGTGCTTTCCTGCCCGATGCGACCGGCGTCGAACTTCTCGACCACACCAGCGGCAAAATGGTCGCTGCCGCCCGACCGGTGCCGGGCGGCTCCGGTCTGTTCGTCGTCCCACTCAAAGCGATGCCACCGCGGCCTTATCGTTTGCGGGTCGCCTGGCGGGCCAGCAGCACCGAATTCATCGACCCGTATCAGTTCGGTCCATGGCTCGGCGAAACCGATCTCTATCTGCTGCGCGAAGGCACGCATCTCGAGGCTTATCGGCGATTCGGCGCTCATAACGTTATGATCGACGGCGTCGACGGCGTCGTCTTCTGCGTCTGGGCACCGAATGCCAAGCGCGTCAGTGTCGTCGGCGATTTCAATTTCTGGGACGGACGGCGCCATGTCATGCGGCTCCACCCCGGAGCCGGCGTATGGGAGCTGTTCATCCCCGGCATCGGCGAAGGCAGCCGCTACAAGTACGAGATCAAAGATCGGAAGGGTGCAATCTTGCCGCTCAAGGCAGACCCTTTGGCGCAAGCCGCCGAGCGGCCACCCGCGACCGCATCGCTGGTCGCGCGCATCGATCACCATCACTGGAGCGACGGCACGTGGATGGCGGGGCGCGGCGAGCGCAACCTTTATCTGCAGCCAATTTCAATCTACGAGGCGCATCTCGGTTCCTGGCGACGTCGGCCCGAGGAGGGCAACCGCTACCTGACTTATTGCGAACTCGCCAACACGCTCGTGCCATACGTCAAGGAAATGGGCTTCACCCACCTCGAGCTGCTACCGATCACCGAGCATCCGTTCGACGGCTCATGGGGCTATCAGCCGACCGGCCTTTACGCACCAACAAGCCGTTACGGTAGCCCGACCGATTTCCAGGCTTTTGTCGATGCCTGTCATCGCGCCGAGATCGGCCTGCTGCTCGATTGGGTGCCCGGTCATTTCCCCGATGACCCGCACGGTCTTGCCGCATTCGACGGCACACATCTCTACGAGCACGCCGACCCGCGGCAAGGGCTTCATCGCGATTGGAATACGCTTATTTACAATTACGGCCGCACTGAGGTCGTCGAGTTTCTGCTCAACAGCGCACTGCATTGGCTCGACCAGTATCACGTGGATGGACTGCGCGTGGATGCCGTCGCGTCGATGCTCTACCTCGATTATAGCCGACAGCCGGGCGAATGGGTCCCGAACCGCCTTGGCGGCAATGAGAATCTCGAGGCCGTCGCCTTTCTCAATCGGCTCAACGAAACGTGCTTCGGGCGGTTTCCGGGCATCACGACGATCGCGGAGGAGTCGACGGCATGGCCGTTGGTATCGCGGCCGACCTATGATGGCGGCCTTGGCTTCGGCTTCAAGTGGAACATGGGCTGGATGCACGACACGCTCGATTACATGGCGCTCGATCCCGTGCATCGCTCGCATCATCACGAGCAACTGACCTTCGGCCTGCTTTACGCATTCAACGAGAACTTCGTCCTGCCGCTGTCGCACGATGAGGTCGTGCACGGCAAGCGCTCAATCCTGGGCCGCATGCCAGGGGACCGCTGGCAGCGCTTCGCCAATCTGCGGGCCTACTACGCATTCATGTACGGCCATCCCGGCAAGAAACTCCTCTTCATGGGCAATGAATTCGGTCAAGAAACCGAATGGAACCACGACCAGAGCCTCGATTGGCACCTGTTGGGCGACGCGATGCATCAGGGCGTCAGCGCACTGGTACGCGAGCTCAACGCGCTGTACCGGCGCCTGTCCGCGCTGCATGAGCTCGATCATGAGCGTAGCGGCTTCGAATGGATCGACGCTTCCGACCGCGCGGCGAGCGTGCTGTCGTTCCAGCGCCGTGGCCGCGCTCCTGGCGACCACGTTGTCGTGGTCATCAACTTCACGCCGGTGGTGCGGCGAAATTACCGCATCGGTATGCCATCGGGTGCCTCCTATCTCGAGATCCTCAACACGGACGATCGCCGCTATGGCGGCAGCGGCGTCGTTGACGCTGGCCCGCTGACGCCGGAGGCGCTGCCGTGGCACGGCCGCAGCCACTCCCTGGCCCTTACGCTACCGCCGCTGGCTGCGATCTTTCTTGCTCCCGCCGCCGGCTAACCGATGGCGCGCCGTCTCGGAACCGGCTGGCCGTATCCGCTCGGCGCGCACCTCGATCCCCGCGGCGCCAATTTTGCGCTGTTTTCCGCACATGCGGAAAAGGTCGAGCTCTGCCTGTTCGATACGCACGGGCGGCGCGAGACCGACCGCCTCCCGTTGCCGGAGAACACCAACGGTGTCTGGCACGGTCACCTTCCTGAGGCACATCCAGGCTTGCTTTACGGCTACCGCGTGCACGGACCTTACGAGCCCGAGCACGGCCATCGCTTCAATCCGAATAAGCTCCTGCTCGATCCCTACGCGCGCGACATCGTGGGTGAGCTCCACCTTACCGACGCGCATTTCGGCTACCGCGTCGGTAGCGCACGCGGCGATCGCTCGTTCGATCGGCGCGACAACGCCCGATCAATGCCGAAATGCCGTCTGGTCGACGACAATTTTCATTGGGGCGATGATCGGCCGCCGCGTCACGCCTTGTGCGACAGCGTCATCTACGAGCTGCACGTCAAAGGGTTCAGCAAGCGTCACACCGGCATTCCCGAGACCGTGCGCGGCACGTTCGCCGCATTGCGTACGCCCGAGGTGATCGATCATCTGCGCCATCTTGGCGTCACGGCGGTCGAGCTGATGCCGGTGCATTGGGCGGTCGACGACCGCCTGCTGATCGAGCGCGGTCTGCGCAATTTCTGGGGTTACAACACGATCGGCTATTTCGCACTCGATCGGCGCCTGCTCGGTGGCGACGACAACGAGTTCAAGCGAACGGTCGCGGCGCTGCACGCGGCCGGGATCGAAGTCATCCTCGACGTCGTCTACAACCATACCGCCGAAGGCAATGAATTGGGCCCGACGCTCAGTTTTCGTGGCATCGATAACCTCTCGTATTACTGGCTGTCGCCCGATGACCCGCGCCGCTACATGGACTTCACGGGCGTTGGCAACTCGCTGCGACTGACCCATCCGCATGTGCTTCGGCTGGTCGTCGACTCGCTGCGGTACTGGGTGGAAGTCATGCATGTCGATGGCTTTCGCTTCGACCTCGCGACCACCCTGGCGCGCGGGCCCAACGGCTTCGATCCGAGCAGCAGTTTCCTTGACGCACTTAACCAGGACCCGGTGCTCGCGCAGGTAAAACTGATCGCCGAGCCGTGGGACTTGGGCGCGGACGGCTATCGTCTCGGCGCGTTCCCGCCCGGCTGGAGCGAGTGGAACGACCGCTTCCGCGACGATCTGCGTCGTTTCTGGCGCGGCGACGGCGGCATTATTGGTGCGGTCGCGGCGCGCATCGCCGGTTCGGCCGATGTTTTCCGCCACGATAATCGCCGCCCATCGGCTAGCGTCAACTTCATCACTGCCCACGACGGATTCACGCTAGCCGACTTGGTGAGCTACAACGTCAAGCACAACGACGCCAATCTCGAGAACAACGGCGATGGTGCGAATGACAACCTGAGCTGGAATTGTGGCGTCGAAGGACCAACCGACGACGACGCCATCGTTTCATTGCGTAACCGCCAGCGCCGCAACTTCCTTGCCTCGCTGCTGCTGTCGCTCGGTGTGCCGATGCTCCTCGCTGGCGACGAGATGGGCAATAGCCAGGACGGTAACAACAACGCCTACTGCCAGGACAATGAAATTGGCTGGGTCGATTGGTCCGGCTTGTGGCGGCCAGGTAACGACCTCACCACCTTCATCCGCCGCCTGATCGACCTGCGTCACGACCGGCACCTGACGCGCGACCGCTTCCTCGACGGCAACGTCAATCCAGACGGCCGCAAGGACATGACGTGGCTGCATGCGGACGGCGGCGAGATGACCGAAGCCGACTGGAAGGTCGCCGACGCGCGATTTCTTGCCGCCGTGTTCGACTCAACCCGCCAGCCGCTGATGCTGTTGATGAACGGCCATGCCGAACCGGTGACGTTCGTCGTGCCGGATACGCCCGGCATTAAGGCTTGGCACGTACGGATCGACACCACCGCGGAAAGCGGCTTCGGTGACGCCGTGGTCACTCCCGCCGCCCAGTTCACGGTACCGCCCCACGCGCTGATCGCGCTCGTCGGCGAAGAGAAGTGAATAGCGTGCGGCGGCAGCATCGGATGGCGTTCGGCGCCTCGATCGATCCGCGCGGCGCGTCGTTCCGGCTATGGGCGCCGGCGGCTAAGAAAGTGGCGCTGCGCCTGCCCGAGGCGCGGCAGGACGTCGCGATGACGCGTTACGATGATGGCTGGTACGCCGTGCGCGTGCCAAACCTCATGGCTGGCACAGTCTATCAGTACGTCATCGACGATGGGCGCGTCGTGCCGGATCCGGCGTCGCGCTTCCAGCCGAGCGATGTCGACGGCCCGAGCGAGCTGATCGACCCCGAAGCTTTCGATTGGCCGGATGGTGCGTGGCGCGGCCGGGCATGGCACGAGGCGGTGATTTACGAGCTGCATGTCGGCGCCTTCACGCGCGAGGGCACGTTAGTCGCGGCCGCGGCTGACCTCGCGCGGCTAGCGGGTCTCGGCGTCACCGCCGTTGAGCTGATGCCGCTGGGCGATTTCGCCGGCAACCGCAACTGGGGCTATGACGGCGTGTTGCCCTTCGCGCCGGATTCGCGCTACGGCACGCCGACCGACCTCAAGCGGTTCATAGCCGCTGCCCATGCGCTGGGCCTCATGGTCTTCATCGACGTGGTCTACAACCATTTCGGGCCGCAGGGGAATTATCTCAGTCTCTATGCGCCGGCGTTCTTCACCGAAGACGAGACCGGTTGGGGACCCGCGATCAACTTCGCGGCACGGCCGGTGCGCGAGTTCTTTATCGCGAACGCCCTTTATTGGGTGCTCGAATACAACATCGACGGATTGCGCCTTGATGCGGTGCACGCCATCCGCGACGCGAGCAGGCCCGACATCCTCGAGGAACTGGCCGCACGCGTGCACCTTGCAGTGGCGCCGGACCGCTACGTTCATCTCGTGCTCGAGAACGACCGCAACCAGGCGCACTATTTGCACCGCGATGCCGGCTACGACGCGCAGTGGAATGATGACTTCCACCACGCCGCGCACGTCATCCTGACTGGTGAGACCGACGGCTACTACGTGGATTTCGCCGCCGATCCGATCCGCAAGCTGGGTCGTGCGCTTACTGAGGGCTTTGCGTATCAGGGTGAACGCTCGACCTACCGGGACACCTCGCGTGGCGAACCGAGCGGCGACTTGTCGCCGTTTGCGGTCGTCAATTTCCTCCAGAATCACGACCAGATCGGCAATCGCGCGCTCGGCGAGCGCTTGACCGTGTTGACCGAACCTGCGGCGCTGGCGGCGGCAACCGCGATCCTGCTGCTCGCGCCGGCGCCACCCCTGCTGTTCATGGGCGAAGAGTGGGATGCGACGACACCTTTCCTGTTCTTTTGTGATTTCACCGGCACCCTTGGTCGCGCGGTACGCGAAGGCAGACGGCGCGAGTTTGCCAGGGTCCCTGCCCTCGCCGCGCTTGACGCCACCGCCGCAGTTCCCGATCCGCTGGCGCTTGAGACGTTCACGCGCAGCCAGCTTGGCGAACGCCCGCAAGCCACGACGGCGATCCGCCGTCTGCTCGAAATCCGGCAGCGCGAGATCGTGCCCCGGCTAGCGGGAATCTCTGGCGGCGGGCGCGGCAACGCGCGCTATGCCGTCGCGAACACATGCCTCGAAGTGAGCTGGCGGCTCGGCGACGCCAGTCGACTGTCGCTCGTCGCCAATCTTGGCCGCGCGGCTGCCGCTAGGCCGCCACCGGCATTCGCCGGACGCGTGCTTTGGGGGACCGAGACACACGGCCCTACGCTACCGCCGTGGACGGTCGTCTGGACGCTGGCAGAGGCGGCACAATGACCGATGCGCACACCGCCATGGCCGCGCTCGTCGAACGCGACTATTACGATGCGCTCGGCCGTCGATACCATGTGTCCGATTCGATCGTGTCGCAATTGGCCACGGCGCTTGAACGCTCGAGCGGCGGCGAACGCCCGCCGCCGGCCCAGCCGCGTGCGGCCCGCTGCTTCCTGCCCGACTGGCGGCGCGGCTGGGGCATCGCCTGCCAACTTTACGGCCTGCGTTCGGCGCATAACTGGGGTATCGGCGACCTCACTGATCTGAAGCGTCTGGTTGAGCTTGCGGCCACCGCCGGCGCGGATTTCGTCGGCGTCAACCCGCTACACGCGCTCTACGTGGCCGATCCGTCACGCATCAGCCCCTACTCCCCCTCGAGCCGCGAGTTCATCAACGTGCTCTACCTCGATCCACTGGCGATGACCGGATATGCCGCATCGGGAGCGGCACGCGCTGCCGTCGCCAGCCACAGCTTCCAAGCGCTGTTGGCGCAATTGCGCGCCAAGGCGACCGTCGGCTACGCCGAGATCGCGGCCGCGAAGCATGGTATCTTTCGCGTGATTTTCGACAGCTTCGAGCATCGCGTCCGCGCAGCACCTCATGACGACATGGTGCGCGAGTTCGCGGCGTTCACCAGAGTACGCGGCGAACCGCTCCGGCACTTCGCCGCCTACCAGGCCTTGTCGTCTGTCGCTGGCTTCGGACCGGACTGGGCGAATTGGCCAACAGAGTTTCGCGATCCGGCCGGCAAAGCAACAGCGGAATTTGTCGAGCAACGCGCGCACGAACTGCGTTATCACGCGTTCCTGCAGTGGCAGGCGGATCGGCAGCTTGCCGCCTGCGCGAAGGCGGCGCGCGATGGCGGCATGCGCATCGGCCTCTATCTCGACCTTGCGCTCGGCTGCGGCCCCGACAGTGCCGAAGGCTGGACGGAGCAAGCTGAGATCGTGCCCGATTTCCATGTTGGCGCACCACCCGATGATTGGAACGCTAACGGCCAGGATTGGGGGCTGTTCACGCTCAATCCGGGGGCCATGGTGCGCGGCGATTGCGCCACCTATCGCCGCATCGTTGCCGCCAACATGGCGCATGCCGGCGCCGTGCGCATCGACCACGTGCTCGGCTTCAATCGTTTGTTCCTCGTGCCGGCGGGTGGGCGCCCCATCGACGGCGCTTATCTGCGGATGCCGTTCGACGCGCTCAGTGCTGCCGTCGCTGCCGAAAGCACCGCGCGAAACTGTATCGTGGTTGGCGAGGATCTCGGGACGGTGCCGCCAGCCCTCCCCTCACGCCTCGCCGCGGCCGGCATTCTGTCATATCGGTTGCTGATCTTCATGCGTCAGGACGGACGATACCTCTCGCCCGACGATTATCCGCGTGACGCCTTGGTCGCCCTGACGACACATGATCTGCCCACATGGCGTGGCTTTTGGTCCGGCCGCGACATTGCGCTCAAATACTCGCTCGGAATCCAGCCGGTCGGCCTCGCGGAGAATCAGGCGTTCGAGACACGCGCGGCAGACCGCCAAGCGATCCGCGAGGAATTCGCGCGTGCGGGTCTTGATGCGGCGGACGACAGGGCGCTCGCTGTCGCGGCGCACCGCTTCCTGGCAAAGACGCCCAGTCGTCTCGCGCTCGTGCAGCTTGAGGACCTGGCACAGGAGGAGGATCAGGTTAATCTGCCCGGCACACCGGGCGTCGCCTATCCCAGCTTCGCACGCAAGCTCGGCAACGAGCTCGATGCGGTCTTCGCCGATCCGGTAGCCAACGAGATTCTTGCCGCGATGCGCGCTGAGCGACCGCGCGGAACGCGGTAAATCAGAAGATGTCGCCGTTCGACGTTCCGATCGCGACCTACCGGCTCCAGCTCAACCGCAATTTCACCTTCGACGACGCTGCCGCGCTCGCGCCCTATCTTGCATCGCTCGGTATCAGCCACGTCTACGCCTCGCCTTTTCTCAAGGCGCGCGCTGGCAGCACGCATGGCTACGACGTCGTCGATTATCACCGCCTCAATCCGGAGATCGGCGACGACGACAGCTTCGCCCGCTTTCGCGGCGCGCTCGCAGTGCACGGGCTGGGTCTCATCCTCGATTTCGTGCCGAACCACATGGGTGTCGGCAAAGCCGACAATCCATGGTGGCTTGACGTCCTCGAATGGGGGCAGGACGCACGGCACGCGCGATATTTCGACATCGACTGGCATCCGGCAAAGCGCGAGCTTGATGGCAAGGTTCTGGTGCCGATTCTCGGTCAAGCCTATGGCGACGCGCTGGCCGCAGGCGAGATTACGCTGCGTTTTTGTCCGACCGACGGCACCCTCGACTTTTGGTATTTCGATCATCGCCTGCCACTCTGCCCGCGCGACTACCCCACCGTGCTCGCGCCGTTCATAGCCGTCAGCGCGTCGCCCGATCACGCTCAACTGGTCGCTGCGCTCCGCGCCATCGACGAGGCGGCCGTGGGTGTGGCGCCGCCGCACTTTCAGCACACGGTCGCGGAAGCCACCAAGCATGCGCTCGCGGCGGCCACGGCCGAGCCCAGAGCGATGCAGGCCATCACGGCGGCCACTGCCCGGTACGCCGGAACACCGGGGCGACATTGCGAGCTTCGCCGCGCTCCATGCCCTGCTCGAGCGCCAGAACTATCGCCTTGCACACTGGCGAGCTGCGGCCGACGAGATCAACTATCGGCGCTTCTTCGACATCATCGAACTCGCAGGCGTACGCATGGATCGCGTCAGCGTCTTCCGCGACGCACACGAGTTCCTCGGGCGCCTCGTCGCCGAGGGCGCGCTCCATGGTCTGCGCATCGATCACGTCGATGGCATGGCCGACCCTCAGCGTTATTGCAGGCGACTCAATGCCTTTGCCGCCGCCTTGGCGCCGCGCGATACCGCCGGCCGGCGTTGGCGGCCCTATATCGTGGTCGAGAAAATCCTCGGCGACGGCGAACGCTTGCCCGCGACCTGGCCCGTCTCTGGCACCACCGGCTACGATTACCTCGCGCTTGCCAATGCCGTGTTCGTGGATGCGGATGGCCACGCGCAGCTCGCGCGCCATTGGCGTCGGTTCACCGCGAGCGAGGCGAGCCTTGAGAGTGAGATCGACCGCTGCCGCCGCCTGGTGATCGACCGTAGCCTGGCGAGCGAGCTGACCTACCTTGTCGACTGGCTTCAGGCAATCGCCGAAGCCTCGTGGTACACGCGCGACTTCACTCGGAAAGGATTGCGCGACGCTTTGACCGAATTCGTTGCCGCGTTTCCGGTCTATCGTACATATGTCACCGAGCGCGGAATCGGCGATGCCGATCAGCGCGTGATCGAGCGGGCGCTACGCCACGCACGGCGGCGCTGGACCGGTGCCGATACAGCAGTACTCGACTTCATCGCGTCGCTGCTAACGCTTGATATCGCGCGTGAACGACCGGAGCATTTTTCCGCGAGTCGCGACGCGATTCTGCGTTTCGTCACGCGCTTCCAACAGTACACCGGCGCGATCACCGCCAAGGCGATCGAAGACACGCTGTTCTATCGCGTCGCGCCGCTCGCCTCGGCCAACGAGGTCGGTGCCGATCCACGCCGGCCGAGCCTATCGGTCGAGGCGTTCCACAACTCCGCCGCCGAGCGCCTCGCGCAATGGCCGAATACCATGCTCGCGAGCGAGACCCACGACACCAAGCGCGCCGAAGACATCCGCGCACGCCTCAACGTGCTTTCCGAGTTTCCGGACGAGTGGGCACGCCGCGTCGCGCGATGGCATGCGATCAACGCGGCATATCGCACGACGCTCGATGGCACGCCGGCGCCATCGCTCGCCGACGAGCACCTGGTTTACCAAACGACACTCGGCGCCTGGCCAGTAACTGGACGGCCGCATGGCGACGCGCTCGCCGAATTTCGCGAGCGTATCGTGGCTTACGCGTTGAAGGCGGCGCGTGAAGCGAAGGTTGCCACGTCGTGGACCACTCCGAGCGACGCATATGAGCGCGCGCTTGCCGACTTCGTCACCCGTCTTCTGTCCTCCGATGTGCCGAATCGATTCCTCGACGGCATGGCGCGGTTCGCGCCAGAATTCACGCGGCTCGGCGCGATCAACAGCTTGGCGCAGCTCGTGCTCAAGGCGACGCAGCCCGGCGTGCCGGACTTCTATCAGGGCAGCGAATTTTGGGACATGAGCCTGGTCGATCCGGACAACCGCCGGCCGGTCGATTTCGCCGCGAGGCGCGGCGCGCTCGCGGACCTCGGAGGCGGCGGCTTCGGCGTTGCCCGGCGGCGCTGGCGCGAAGGCTGGGTGAAGCTCTGGCTGACGCGACGACTGCTGGCTCTGCGCACGCGGTTTCCGGATTTGTTTCGCACCGGCTCCTATCACCCGCTCGCCGTCGATGACACGGTCAGAAACCATGTCATTGCTTACGCGCGTCGTCATGAGGACATAGAAATCGTCGTGCTGGTTTGCCGCCTCACGCGGAGGATGCCAGCGCCCCCGCCAGGGTCGTTGTGGTCGGGCAGCGGCTTCGGTGAAGCTGCGGTGCGCGGCGCGCGTAGCGGCCGGCTGATCGATGCGCTGTCCGATGCCGCCGTCGATGCCTGCGAGCGCGGCATCGTGCTCGACCGCGCTCTCGCCGAGTTACCGGTTGCCGTCCTCTGTGCCGAGCGTTAGGCCGAATGGCGGTAGGACGACACTGTCGCCCGACGGTGCCGTGACGAATGGCAAATTCGCGGGCGCGAAGCGCGGCACCGCCCGCCCTGCTACGACGATCGATTCCATCGACAAGTTGAATAGCGCGATCGTCGCCTCGCCATTGAATCGGCGGCGCCAACCGACGAGCGGATCTGGCAGATCGAGGAGCTCGGTCTCGCCGACGACGAGCGACGGATGCGCGCGGCGGTAACGGATCATGCTGCGGTAGGCGGCGAGTGTCGAATTCGCATCGGCGTCCTGCCGGTCGACCGCCAATTCGGCATGCGCAGAATCGACGGGCAACCACGTTCGGTTGCCGGTCGAGAACCCCGCATTGGGCGCCGCCGCCTGCCAGGGCATCGGCGTGCGCGCACCATCCCGACCGGAGAAGGCGGGATAGAAAGCGTGCCCGTAGGGGTCGCGAATTTCGCTCGTGGCCACCCGGCCGTTTAGCAGCCCAAGCTCCTCGCCCTGGAAGAGGCAGACGCTGCCTGGCAGGCTGAGCAGCATCGCCATCTGGAGCCGCGCGAAAGCGGCCGGCGCTTGGCCGGCCGGATTCCAGCGCGAAACCGCGCGCTCGACATCGTGATTGCTGAACGCCCAGCAGAGCCAACCGGCGTGATTGAGCGTGGCCGAATCCACGACGGCTTGGCGAAAGACCGCCGGTGCGAAGGCGGCCTTCATCACGCCCAGCGTGTAGGCCATGTGCAGCCGCGTCACCCCGGTTAGCCGGGCAACGCGATCGAGCGCACCCGGCTCGCTCGAGACCTCGCCGATCGTCATACGCCCGGGAAAGCGATCCATGAAGCCGCGGACCCGGCTCATCAGCGCGGCAGTACTGGGTTGTACCATGTCGTGGACGTGACGCTGCATACGGAATGGATTCCAGGGCGACACACCGTCCGGCGGCAACGGCCGGATAGGGTTCGAGCCAAGCGCCTCGTCGTGCAGCATGAAATCGATCGCGTCCAGGCGGAACCCATCGACACCGCGCGCGAGCCAGAATTCGGCGTTGGCGAAATGCGCATCGAGCACCGCCGGATTGCGCAAATTGAGCTTCGGCTGCGACGGCAGGAAATGGTGCAGGTAGTACTGCCGTCGCCGCGCGTCCCAGCTCCAGGCGCTGCCGCCAAACACAGAAAGCCAATTGTTGGGCGGCGCGCCATCGGGCGCGGGATCGGCCCAGACATACCAATCGGCTCTTGGACCGATGCGCGAAATACGGCTTTCGCCGAACCACGGATGATCGATCGACGTATGGCTCCATACCTGATCGACAACGATCTTCAGATTGAGATCGTGGGCGCGCGTCACCATCGCGTCGAAATCGGCGAGCGTCCCAAACAGCGGATCGACCATTCGGTAGTCCGCGACGTCATAGCCGAAATCGCGCATCGGCGAGCGATAGAACGGCGAAATCCAGATCGCGTCGACGCCGAGTGACGCAATGTGCGGCAGCCGCTCGAGCAGCCCACGCAGATCGCCAACGCCATCGCCATCGCTATCGAAAAAACTCGGCAGATAGACTTGGTAGATCACCGCGCCGCGCCACCACTCGCGATGAACCGCAGACCTCATCGGATCGAAACCCACTGCAACCGCCACGTGCCAGCCGACTTCGCTCCGCCTATTTAGAGGGGAGACGTCGTCCGACGCAACCGCCGCGCTGCTGTCAGGATGCGGATAGCCGATTCGGTGGCGACTCGTGGCGCCCGTTCAGGTGCTCCCAGTCGCGTATGTGCATCGCACGATGCCACTTGAGCGCACGCACAGGATTGGTGCTGGCGCCGTCGAGCAGGTGCTGGAGTTGAAGCCTCGCGCGCGAGACCCGGCTTTTCATCGTGCCGATGGCACAGCCCACCATTCCAGCCGCCTGTTCGTAGGAAAATCCGCTTGCTCCAACCAGCACCAGCGCCTCGCGCTGGACGGCCGGAAGGGTATTGAAGGCACCCTCGAAATCGCGCATGCGCAGATGCCACTCCTGACCGCCACTCGCCGTCATCGCATCCCCCGCGACCTCGGGGCCGAGTTGAGCGACCCGGCCCTGGCTGCGTTTTTCGGTGAAGTAGGCATTGCGCAGGATGGTGGTAAGCCACGCCTTGAGATTCGTTCCGGGCTGGAACTGGTGTGCGTGACTCAGGGCACGGACGACAGTTTCCTGCACCAAATCGTCGGCGAGAGTCCGATCTTGCGCCAGCATGCGCGCAAACGCACGCAGATGCGGCAGATAGGGAACGATGTCGTCGGCGAGCCGTACGGCCATCTGGTGCTCCTTGCTGTGCGCGTTCCGCTTTGCGCTGCCTTCAAGGTGCGAAGAAAGCTGTCGACGGGCAATCGGGAAAGGCCTGAAATCACGGGATTATCACACTGGTCGCGCGGTGTTCGCGCCGGCGTCCACGGTTTCGCCACAATCGGCCGCGTCATTTCGCCTACGGAACGATCGCATCGAGCAGCCAAACATGACCAAAGTCTGGATGAGGCGGAGCGACCTGCCATAAGCTGTCGTAGCCGCAACTTCGGAACTTGCGGTCGAAAGCGGGTACCATGCAGCTGGGAGTCATCGGTCTGGGCCGTATGGGCGGCAATATCGTTCGCCGCCTGACGGCGCACGGTCATGAATGCGTCATCTATGACCGTATGGCGGCGGCTGTGGCGGCTCTCGCCAACGACAGGAAGGTCACCGGATCGGCCAATCTCGCCGAACTCGCACGACGCCTCCAATCGCCGCGCGCCGTCTGGGTCATGCTGCCGGCCGGCGAGGCCACGGAGCAGACCGTGACGGAGCTCGGCAGCCTGCTTGCCGCCGGCGACACCATCATCGATGGTGGCAACTCGTTCTGGCAGGACGACGTGCGCCGCGCGAAAGCGCTTTTGGCAAAAGGCATTCATTACGTGGATGCGGGCACTAGCGGCGGCATCTGGGGCTTCGAACGCGGCTACTGTCTGATGATCGGCGGCGACAAAGCGGCGATCGATCGTCTCGATCCGATCTTCGCGACGCTTGCACCGGGCCGCGGCCAGATTCCGCTCACGCCGCATCGCAACGGCGGCGACAAGCGGCCGGAGCAAGGCTATCTCCATGCCGGCCCGCCCGGCGCGGGTCATTTCGTCAAGATGGTCCACAACGGCATCGAATACGGATTGATGCAGGCCTACGCCGAGGGCTTCGACATTCTGCGCAACGCCGCCCGCGCGGATCTGCCCGCAGAGCATCGCTTCGAACTCAATGTCGCCGACATCGCCGAAGTGTGGCGGCGCGGCAGCGTGATTTCGTCGTGGCTGCTCGATTTGATCGCGGCGGCACTGGCGGAAGACCCCGTGCTCGACGGCTTCAGCGGCTATGTCGAAGATTCGGGCGAAGGACGTTGGACGATCGCCGCGGCGCTGGCTGAGGCAGTGCCGGCCGAAGTCCTTTCGGCGGCGCTTTACACCCGTTTCCGCTCGCGCGAACAGGCAAGCTTCGCGGAGAAGCTGCTGTCGGCGATGCGCAAGGGTTTCGGCGGCCACGTCGAGCATCCGGGTAACGGCTGATGCCGCGCTCCAACGGCGACCGGCCGCGCCGGGCCGATCCATGCACACTCGTCGTCTTCGGCGCCTCGGGTGATCTCACGCAACGGTTGTTGATGCCCGCGGTTTATCATTTGGCCGCAGCCGGTCTGCTGCCCGACGGGTTTGCGGTGATCGGCGTGGCGCGCTCGCCGATGAGCAACGCGCAGTTTCGCGCCCGTATTGGCGGCGCGCTGGAAAAATTCGCGGGCGTGAAGCTCGCGGCCGCGACGCGCAAATGGCTGCTCGATCGTCTCTCCTACCTGGCGGGCGATTTCAGCGACAGAAAGACCTTCGAGCAGCTCAGTGACGCCCTCGCTCGACGCCGACACCTTGGCCACGGCAACGCGCTGTTCTACCTGGCGACACCGCCCACTGTGTTTGCGCCGCTCGCCGAGAGCCTCGGCCGCGCCGGCTTCGCGCAACCGAAAGGCGACGCCTGGTCGCGGCTCGTGATCGAGAAGCCCTTCGGCACCGACCTCGATTCCGCGCGCGCGCTGAATCGGCGTCTGCGGGCGATCTTCGCCGAGGATCAGATTTTCCGGATCGACCATTTCCTCGGCAAGGAGACGGTTCAGAACGTGCTGGCGTTGCGTTTCGCCAACAACCTGTTCGAATCGCTGTGGAACCGCGATCGCATCGATCACATCCAGATCACCGTCGCCGAGACCGTCGACGTCGCCGGCCGCGGCCGCTTCTACGACGCGACCGGTGCGTTGCGCGACATGGTTCCCAATCACCTGTTCCAGTTGCTGTCGCTCGTCGCCATGGAGCCGCCCGCGCGTTTTGCCGCCGACGCGGTGCGATCGGAGAAGACCAAAGTGCTCCAGGCAATGCATGCCTACGATGGCGCGAACGCTTTTGCGTGCGGTGTGCGCGGGCAATATCGATCCGGCAGGGTTGCCGGTAAGTCGATCACGGCCTATCGGCGGGCTCACGATGTGGCGCGCGACAGCAGCACCGAAACCTATGTCGCGCTCAAGCTGTTGATCGACAATTGGCGCTGGGCCGGCGTACCGTTCTACCTGCGCACCGGCAAGGCGCTCAAGGCGCGGAGGTCCGAGGTCGCGATCAAGTTCCGCGAGGCACCCTTCGCCATCTTTCGCGACACGCTGGTCGATCGTCTGGCGCATAATTTCATGGTTGTCAGCATCGCGCCCGACGAAGGCATCTCACTCGAATTCAACGCCAAGGTGCCGGGCCCGCATATCCGCCTGCAGCGGGTCGACATGGACTTCAAGTACAAGGACTATTTCGCCGCCGAGCCCGAAACCGGCTACGAAACGCTGATCTACGACTGCATGATCGGCGATCAGACGCTGTTTCAACACGCCGACGATGTCGAGGCGGCGTGGCGCGTGGTTCAGCCATTCCTCGATTGCTGGCGCCACGATCGCGCGAACGGCCTCGATTTCTACGCTGCGGGCAGCGACGGACCGCGTGCCGCGGACGAGCTATTGGCGCGCGATCATCGCCACTGGCGCCCTATTGCAGAGCCAGTGTTATGACGGCGGCCGTGGCGCAGACGCCGGGCCCACTGGCCGGGCGGTGCGTCATCCTGGCCGACGCCGAGCTGCTTGCGCGGCATGCCGCCGCCTGGCTGCTCAATCGGGCGCTGGGCACGCCAGGCCGCATCGCCGTCTGCCTCGCCGGTGGTGAGACGCCGCGACCGGTTTACAGCCTCCTCGCACAGTCGCCCTATCGCGACTGCTTTCCCTGGGACCGTGTCCATTGGTTTTGGGGTGACGAGCGCTGCGTACCCCCCGATCACCCGCGCAGCAATTATGCGATGGTGCGCGCGGCGCTGCTCGATCGGATTCCAGTTTCGGCGGCGCAAATCCACGCGATCCCTGCGGCCGAGGGCGCGGCGCACGGGGCCGCCGCCTACCAGGCCGAACTCCAGCGCTTCTATGGCGCAGACGCGCTTGCACCCGGTCGTCCATTGTTTACTGCGACGTTGCTTGGCGTCGGCCTGGACGGCCACACCGCGTCGCTCTTTCCTGGCGCGGCCGCACTACGCGAGACAGTGCATTGGACCGCGGCGGTACCAGAGGGAACGCCCGAACCGCGGGTCACCTTGACCTATCCGGCGCTCAACAGCAGCGCCGCGCTCGCTTTCGTCGTAAGCGGAGCGGCAAAGCGGCCCGTGCTCCAGCGGTTGGTGCGCGGCGACGACATGCCTGTCGCGCATGTCCACCCGTTCGGTCGCCTGAACTGGTTCCTCGATCGAGACGCGGCACCATGAAAGACGAGGCCGGACCGTTGCCGCGCGCGGCAGCAATCGAGCGCGCCGCACCACCGTTCACGCTGGCGATCGATATCGGCGGCTCACATATCAAAGCTTCGGTACTGGATCGCGCCGGTGCTATGATCGCCGCGCCCGTACATGTGCGGACGCCACAGCCGACGACGCCGCAGGCCCTGTTGCGTGCGATCCAGGACCTCGCTCGCATGCTGCCGGCATTCGACCGGATATCCGCCGGCTTCCCCGGCTATATACGCCACGGCCGCGTCGGCACAGCACCCAACCTCGGCACCGAGCACTGGGCGGGATTCCAGCTCGATCGCGCGCTCGCGCGGCGGTTGCGGAAGCCGGCACGCGTGCTCAATGATGCCGATGTCCAGGGACTCGGCGCGATCGAGGGCCGCGGACTCGAATGCGTGCTCACCCTCGGCACCGGCATCGGCTCGTCACTGTTCAGAGACGGATCCTTGTTGCCGCATCTCGAACTCGGCCAGCATCCGATTGCCAAAAACAAAACCTATGACCAATACCTTGGCAACGCGGCGGCGGAGAAGAAGGGGAAACGCGTCTGGAATCGCCGCCTGCGAAAAGCGATCGAGATCGTCCGCACCCTGGTGAACTTCGATCGCCTCTATTTGGGCGGTGGCAACACGCGGCTGATCGATTTCGAACTGCCGCGCGACGTCAAGATCACGCCCAATGCCGACGGCATCGTCGGCGGTGTCCGACTGTGGGACCCGCGCATCGATCCGATCTTCGAACGCCCGCGAGGCGGCGACGCAAAGCGTCGTTGAGACGACACGGCGAACGTTGGCCAAGCGGGCCGGCCGGAGGGAGACAGCGCCGCGCCCCTCGTCGGGTTCGTCGTATTTCTCGCATCTTTGATCGCGGGCGCCGTGCCGTGCTGGCGCCAACGTCCGCCATCGGCATAAGCACGCCGCACGCGGCGGCCGGCCTTGTCTTTTTCACCGATTCGGTCATGGTGGTGACGGCGGCGGAACTGCGCCGGCAACGTGGCGTTATTGTCGTACGCCGCGTTCGGGTCGGTGGCGTACGTCGCGCACCGTACCGCCGCAGGAGCCACGATGAGCGATACCGCCAAAGCTCGGGCCAATGGTGCCGATCTCGATGTCATCCGCGACGACATCGAGGCCTTGCGTAAGGATCTCGCGCGCCTGATGGAGCATGTGAAATCCGGTGCATTCCAGAATATCGCCGGTCGGGTCGAGGAAATGTCCGACGACGCCCGGCGACTTTACAGCCAGGCGCTCGCCGAAGGCGAGCGTAGTGCTGAGGCACTCACCCGGCAGGTCGAAGAGCGGCCGCTCACGAGCTTGCTGATCGCCTTCGGCCTCGGCTTCCTCAGCAGCCGGCTCGTCCTGCGCTAGGCCGCTCGAGCCGATGGATGGCATTGTCAAGCTCGCAGCGACCGTCCTTGCTCAAATTACGGCATATGAGCGCATGCGGACCGCCGCGTCGCAATTCGCGTTTGCGGCGGCGCTCAGCCTGCTGGCAGTCGCCGCGGCCGTCGGCGGTGTCGGCTGCGGCCTCGCGGCCTTGTGGATCTGGCTCCTACCCCTGGTCGGCCCCTGGGCTGCGCCGCTGATTTGCGGCGGCGTGCTGCTTGTCGGCGCCGCGATATTGGGTGTCGCCATCCGTCGCTTGCTACGCCGCACGATGCGGCCGACGACGGCGAGCGGCGCGCTCGCCGCGGCACTCGAGAGCGGCGATTTCGCACCGTTGATTCACGAGCACAAATGGCTGTTGCTCGGATTGGCGCTGTTGGCCGGCGTGATCTTCGCCGACAGAACCGCCAAGTCGCCGCACGCGGAGCGCTAGACACTGGCACGAAGCTTGGCCGGACCCATGTGCTCGGTCAGATTATGAGCGGTATTGATCAGCCCGACATGCGAGAACGCCTGCGGAAAATTCCCAAGCTGGCGCTTGGTGCGCGGATCGTATTCCTCGGATAGCAACCCGACGTCATTGCGCAGCGCCAACAGCCGCTCGAACAACGCGCGGGCCTGACGCGCGCGGCCCGTCAGCGCGTAGTTATCGGCGAGCCAGAACGAGCAGATCAAAAAAGCACCCTCGTCGCCCGGCAGGCCGTCTGGCGCCTGTTCGGCTAGATAGCGCCGCACGAGGCCATCGATTGTCAGCTCAGCGGCAACGGCGTCCATGGTTTTGACCACACGCGGATCATCGGGTGGCAGGAACCCGACCAGCGGAATTCGCAGCAGGGCGGCATCGAGTGACTTGCTGCCAAACTGCTGCACGAACGCGCCCCGCTCCGCATCGATGCCATAAGTGCACACCTCGCGGTGGATCCGGTCGCGCACCGCGATCCAGCGCTTGACCGGGCCCTGGAGGCGGAATTTCTCGGCCGAGCGAATGGCGCGATCGAAAGCCACCCACGCCATCACGGCCGAATGCGTATTGCGCTGCTCGGCGCGCCGCGCTTCCCAGATGCCGGAATCGGGCTCCTGCCAGTGGCCTTCGAGATAGTTGAGCAATTCCTGCTGAACGCGCTCGACGTCGTCTTCGGGTTCCGCGCCATGCGCCCGCGCGGTGTAGAAAGCGTCCATCACTTCGCCGTAGATGTCGGTTTGCCGCTGCAGATGAGCGGCGTTGCCGGTGCGCACCGGTCGGCTGCCCGCGTAGCCGGCGAGCCACGGCACCTCGTATTCGGTCAAGCGCCGCTCGCCCGCAATGCCATACATGATTTGCATGTCGGCGGGTGCGCCGGCCACCGCGCGCAGCAGCCACTCGCGCCACGCCGTCGCCTCGTCGATGTAGCCAGCGCGAATGAAGGCGTAGAGTGTGAACGTAGCGTCGCGCAGCCAGCAATATCGGTAATCCCAATTGCGCGTGCCGCCGATCGTTTCGGGCAGCGACGTCGTCGGCGCCGCGACGATGCCGCCGGTTGGGGCATAGGTAAGCGCCTTGAGCGTCAGCAGCGAGCGCACGACGGCATCATGCCATTCGCCGCCGGTACCCCGCGCGCAGCGAGCGCTCCATTGTCGCCAGAGCGCCTCGACGTCGTGCAGCGCGGCGATTGGATCGAGGGCGGGTGGCTCGTCTTCGTAGGAATGGCACCACGTCAGCGTGCAAGGCACCATCTCGCCGGCGCGGACGGTGAATTCGCCAACCGTGGTCCGGTCGCGCCCCGTAAGCTCGACCGCCGTTCGCAGTAGAACGGCTTCGGCGCCCGCAACCGCGCGGATGCCATGAGCGCGGCGGCGCACCCATGGGACGATGTTGCCGTAATCAAAGCGAAAGATAGCCTCGAGCCTCATCCGCACCGCGCCGCGGTCGCCGCGGACGATGCGCATCACGTCGACGGCGCCATGTCGCGCAGGCGGCATGAAGTCGATCACCGTGACCGCGCCAGAATCGCAAACGAAGCGAGTCTCGAGCACCATCGTATGGCCGCGATAGCGCCGCTCGGTGGACTTCACCGGTTCGGATGGCGTAATCAGCCATCGCCCGTTGTCGGCGGTGCCAAGCAGCGCCGCGAAGCACGCGGCGCCGTCGAAGCGGGGCAACGGCAGCCAGTCGATCGAGCCGTCGCGGCCGACGAGCGCCGCCGTCGCGCAGTTGCCGATCAGAGCATAATCCTCGATCCGTGCAGGCGTCCGATCGTGCGCGGTCATGCCCGGTAACGGTCGGCTGCCGCGGCGGATTGTGTCAAGCAAGACAGCGGCGCAACATTCGCCCTGTGGCAATGCCGGATGGCACCGCCAAGAAGGACTAGACCGTCAGCGCTGGCGCAGTTCTCGGCCCAGCTCGAGCCTAACGGTGCAGCTTGAGGCGGTTCGCTAGATCGACCAGCCGTCGTGGTAGCGGTTCGGTGGCAATCCGATTGTATAACTGGCGCAATGCGGCGGCGACCCGATCCGTCTCGAACCGGGTTGGCTTTTCCGAGATCGCCGCGGGCCGACCAGATGCCGAGCGCTCTTTGTCGTCGGACGCCATCGCCAACGGCTCAGGTTCAACCACCATGTCGCGTCGACGTGCACGACCATAATGCACCGCGGTTGAGGTGCATCGCGGTACATTTGAGGCCAGCTGCGCCGTTTGCGGCCGATCCGTCAGCGGCCGTGTTGCATATATGTCGATGGCCGCGACCTATCATGCTGACGCCTCCGGGCGCACATGAAAAACGGCGATGCGGCTGGATTGGTTCAAACCTTTTCAACCGCGTGCACGCCGCGGCTTCGAGAGCGGCGCGGCTTTTGCCGCCCGGCGCCACGCGTCGGCAGCCGCACCACCGTGCCTCCGCCCGCCGGGGGCGGACCCCGGCGGCCAAGGCTGGCTTTGAGCGCCGCCATGAGATCGACCACCTTGGTGTCGCGTGGCGGCTCAGGCACGGCGACCGTTCTGCCCTTGGCTCGCGCATCGATCAGCTCGCGCAGCGCCGTCTCGTAGCGATCTTCGAATTCGTCGGGCTCGAACTGGCCGCTGGTCTGCTCGATGATGCGCGCTGCAATGTCGACCATCCCCTTGTCGGGCTTGGCCGACGAGATCGCGTCGAAAATCTCCGCATCGTCGCGAATTTCTTGCGGATGACGCAACACCTCGACGAGCATACCCTTCCCGCGGGGCGTGATGGCGACGGTGCGCTCGCGGTGCGACATCACCAGGCGGCCCAGCGCAGCCTTGCCGTGCGTGCGCATCGCCTCGCGAATGACCGCGAAGGCCTCCTCGCCGCCCTTGTCGGGTGCGAGATAATAGGGGCCGTCCACATAGACCGGATCGATGGCGTCGCGATCGACGAATTTTTCGATGTCGATGGTCTTTGTCGATGGCAACCGAATGTTCTTGAGCTCGTCCTCCTCAACGGTGACATAACGGCCTTTCGCGACCTCGTAGCCGTGGACAAGGGTCTGGCGCTCGACTTCGCCCGAGTCCGGATCGTACGGCCGCATCTGGATGCGGTTCATCGTTTTGGGATTGAGCAGGTGGAACGACACCATGCGCGCCTGCGTCGTCGCGTTGTAGAGCGCGACGGGACACGAAACCAGCGACACCTTGAGATGACCCTTCCAGGATGGGCGATACGCCATGTTTGTCTCCCCACGGTTCAGTCGATACCCAACGCCTTGAATGCGCGCGCCGGAACAATCTGGCGCGACCGGTAAAGGTCGCGCCAAGGATCACGTCGCGTCGCCAGCAGGCGCGGCACGCTCGTGATCGAATATTTCCGCGGATCGAGGCCGCGCTTCACCTCGCTCCAGGTGAGCGGCAGCGCCACGGGCGCGCCGGCGCGAGCGCGGACGCAATAACCCGCAACCGCAGTCGAGCCGCGATCGTTGCGCAGGTAATCGATGAAGATCTTGCCGCCGCGCGATCGCTTGACCGGCGTCGTGGTGAAATGAGCGGTGTCGGCGCGCGCGAACGTTTCGGCGACGGCGCGGGCGAAGTCTTTCAGGTCTCGCCAGCCGATCCCGCGGCGCAACGGCACGATGACATGCAGTCCCTTACCGCCCGTGGTCTTGGCGAAAGCATCGAGATCGAATTCCGCCACGAGACCGCGCATCGCAAGTGCCGCGTCGATGACCCGTTCGAAAGCCACGTCCGGTGCGGGATCGAGATCAAAGATCACGCGGTCGGGCTTATCGGGATCGTCGGCGCGCGCCCCCCACGGATGGATTTCGATCACGCCTTCTTGGATCAGCGCCACCAGATCGCGCACGCCACGTACGACGAGGTACTCGCCCGTGCCGCCTTTCTCACGAATTGCAACACGGTCCAGCGATTTCATGCCGCTTACGAAATGCTTTTGGAAGAAACACTCCCCACCCGTGCCGGTGGGACAGCGCAGCAGGCTCAGGGGCCGGCCCACGATCTCGGGCAGAATCCAGTCGGCGACGGCGCGGTAATACTCCGCGAGGCCTTCCTTGGTGATGCCCATGCCCGGAAAGACTTCGCGTTCCGGATGCGAGATCGTAACGCCGGCAACCTCATGCGGCGGCGCGGTCCGCGATTTCGGCCGATTCGCCGCCGTCCGCCGCCGTGCACCCGTCATAGCCGCGGCGGCGCGCCGCTTCGGCGCCGAAACCGGCCGCTCGCGGCGCACGGCGGATGCCGGCTTGTCCTCGCGCAAGCCCTGGAATGAGGGCTGGCGCAAGACGCCGTCGCGGGTCCAGCCGGTGAATCCGACCTCGCAGACGAGCTCTGGCCGTACCCAGACGGCATTACGCCGCCCGAGCGGCGGCAGCGGCCCGGCAATGGATGGGGTGTCGCTCCGGAGCAGGGTCAGCCGCGCCGACAAGTCGTCCAACATCCTTTGGGTGAAGCCGGTTCCGACATGGCCGGCATAACGCAAGCGCTCTTCCTCGTAATAACCGAGGATGAGCGATGCGAAGCCCGTGCGGCCCGATTTCTTCGGTGGCGTGTAGCCACAAATCACGAATTCCTGTCGCGTGATGCATTTCGCCTTGATCCAATCGGTGGTGCGGCCCTCGACGTAAGGCCGATCGGCGCGTTTTGACACGATACCTTCGAGCGCGAGCTGGCATGCATGAGCGAAGACCGCCCGGCCGGGCGATCGCAGATGCTCGGAATAGCGCACCGCGCCGTCCTTCGGCGCGGCAGCCAGCAGCGCCTCGAGCAGGGATTTGCGGTCGATGAGCGTCGCACCGCGCAAGTCGTAACCGTCGAGATAGAGCAGATCGAAGGTGACGTAGACGAGCTTCTTGTCCTGCTTGCCGCTGAGCGCCGCCTGCAACGCGGCGAAGCTCGACACGCCACGGTCATCGAAGACGGCAATCTCGCCATCGAGCGCCAAATCACGGTTCGGCAGCGCGGCGATTGCTGGCACCAAGGCCTGAAAGCGGTCGGTCCAGTCCTGGCCGGTACGGGTGAGGAAGCGCACGGTGCGGTTGCGCCGGCGACAATAAGCGCGATATCCGTCGATCTTGATCTCATGCAGCCAGTCGCCCGACTTGGGCGGTGCCTCGACGAGCGTCGCCAGCTGTGGCGCAACGAAATCGGGCAGCGGACCACGTCGCACGCCGTCGACGCGCGACGGATCGGGCGCCGTGGCGCCGCGTTTGCCGCTGCGCAGCGCCGACGTCGGATGGGGATCGCTGCGCGCCTGCGATTGCCAGAGTCGCGGGTTCTTGGCCCCGGCGATCTGATCCATCGTCTTGCCGCTGATGGCGCTGGTCGTGGCGCGCGCGGTCAGAGCATCGCCGGCGCCGGGCCGGGCGTAACGGTCGTTCTCCTTGATCAGCAGCCAGTTGTCGCGCCCTTCCTGCGCGGCGTGCCCATGCATGCGCACCAGAATCCAGCCGCCCTTGAGACGCTGGCCCTTGAGGACAAATTTCAGCTTGCCGGCGGCATAGCCGGCATGCGGGTCGCCGACCGACTCCCACGCGCCGCGATCCCACACCATCACCGTGCCGCCGCCGTATTGGCCCTCGGGTATAACACCCTCGAAATCCCTGTAAGCGAGCGGATGGTCCTCGACGTGCACTGCGAGCCGACGATCGGCGGGATCGAGGCTCGGACCTTTGGTGACGGCCCAGCTCTTCAACACGCCGTCGAGCTCGAGCCGGAAATCGTAATGCAGGCGCCGCGCGGCATGTTTCTGGATCAGATAGACGTTACCCCCCGATCTGCCCGCGTGCGCGGGCGGCTCCGATGTTCGGGTAAAGTCACGCTTGGCGGAATAGCGCGCGAGCTTCGCGGTTGCGCTCGATCGCGCGATGCGTTGGCGCGAGTGGCGCGACATGTCAATGAATCGTCAGGCCGTAACCGAGAACCATGGCCCGGATCGGGGCGCCAGGGAGATCGCCCAGATGTGGCGCATGGTGCCGACGGGCACGGCGCATCGCGCGGCGAATGCCGGGTATCTGGTTTGCGGTGGTTGGAATCGCGGAATCAGTCACGCCGCAGTCAACGCCATCGTTGCGTTCGTTGGCGCTCATTGCAGCGTCTCCAACTCCGCCAAACGACGGCAGGCGTTGGCGCTTCGTGCACACGCGCCGATACACGTCTCGGCATCATCTTCGTCGACGCATCGTGCGCATTCGGCGCCACAACGTTCACCGATCTCGGCACATAGTAAAGCAAGCGGCCGGTTGAGCCGCGTCGGACAATCGGTTAAGGACGACGCGAACAGAAGATTAAGCTCGGCGCAATCGAGCAACAAGGTGGCGAAACGAACCGCTTCGATGCCATAGCTTCGGTCGAGCGCAGCCGCAAGATCGAGGCAGGCACGATGACACGCGTGGCACCGCACGATGCAGTCCTCGCGTTCCAGTCGCTCGAACTGCTCGAACAAAACGTCGTCGCGTGCGCCAATATCGCTTCGAAGCATGCTCTGCTCCCAATAAGCCGCGCCGCATAGCAGTCACGAAACCCGATCCCACAACGATGAAACTAATGCCGGAAAGCGCAGTTCCTGCATTGATCGAGATCAAGATTGGGGCTGGTTGAAACGGCTGCACGGCGCCCGCTTCTGCGTGGCCACTGTGACAAGAAACGATCCCAGCCCGATATCGGCCGGCACTGCGGTCGAGGAGGATCAGCCGCCGACGGCCTGGGACAACGCCGTGTCATCCGTGACGCGGCTGAACAGCGCCCGGTTGATCATATCTTCGACCATTCGGGGGTCCCACGGATCGTCGATCACGAATACCGGCGCGCCGCCACGCCAACGCAGCGCCTCAGGGCGTCCACCAAGAAAGACGACCGGCAGGTCCTCGCCTTTAAGCATGGCGCGCACCGGACCGATACCGCCCATGCCGCGGTGAAGATCGGCGAGAACTAAATCAGGATGACGGCGCCGAGCTAAGGCGGCCGCACTTCGGGTATCCGTGGCGATGCCGATCACCGTGTGACCCGATTGGCTGATCAAATCAGCAAGGCCATCCGCGAGTGGCTTCCTGTCTTCGATGACAAGGATGCGGGCAACGCAGACATCGCGCAGCGCGGCACATGTCCTCGCGAACCTGTGTCGTGCCTCTTGCTTCGGCATTGCGAGAATCTCGGCGGCGCGGTTAAGCGAAAACCTTTCGAGCAGAGTCAACAACAGCAGCCGACGGTCGACGGTCGGTAGGCAACCAACAGCACGACCGAGGCTACCGTCAAATTCGAGTTCGGCAGGCGCCTCGTTCCCAAGACCGCAAGCGTCGATGGCATCATGCAGCAGCTCGAACAGCTGAACCGCAGTGCCGCGGTGCGGGGCGAGACGTTGCAGCTCCTGGATTAGCGTCTCGAGGCAGAGCTCGACGTAACGATCGCCAGTGCGCGATGAGCCGGTAATGGCCGCTGCGTAGCGGCGCAGGCGCGGAAGGAGCGGAAGAATTGATCCGGCGAACGCCCGCATGATGCACACGCTAACATCTGTCGATGAATGGACGTCGAATTCAGCGATATCACACCACGCATATCTGGTGAGGTGTGTGAGAAAGCTGTGGTCTACGCTGTGACATTATGCTGAAGCGGGTGTGATGGCCTGCACGCCGGCAGCGCCGGCGACGATCACCTCGGACACGAGCCCGAGAAACAAACCGCAATCGACCACGCCAGGCACGGCCACGACCCGGGCGACAACTGCCTCCGGATCGGCGATGGTGCCGAAGCTGCAATCGGCGATCACCAAACCATCGTCGGTGACGAAGTCGCGACCGCCTGCCTGGCGAATGGTACCGTCGGCACCCATTGCCGAGAGCCCGCGGAGCGCCAGCGAGCGCGCGAACGGCAGCAGCGCCACCGGCAATTTGACGCGAGCGCCGAGCCGGTCGACGAGCTTGCTTTCGTCGGCAATCACCACGAAACGTCGACTCATGCGGGCGACGAGTTTCTCGCGCACCAGGCTGCCGCCACCTCCCTTGATGAGGTTCAGCGATCCGCGCTCGATCTCGTCGGCGCCGTCGATCGCGAGATCGATCGGTCGGCCGTCGAGCGGGACCAGCGGGATGCGATGCCGACGCGCGAGATCGGCGATACGCTCCGACGTCGGCACGCCGGTGACTCGCAAGCCATCTACGATCCGCGCCGCCAATGCAGCCAGCGCGAACTCGGCCGTGCTGCCGCTGCCGAGTCCTACGGTCATGCCGTCGGATACCGCCGCGACGGCGCGTTCTGCCGCCGCGCGCTTAAAGCCGTCGACCGCTCGCTGCCGCTCGTGCATCCGCTGCTCTGCCGGGAATGGTGACGTGTTTGACGCTCGCCGTCGACCCCCGACCGGCATCCCTCGACATCAGCCGCCGCGCCGGCGGCGTACGGGCACACCGGCGCGAGCCAACTCCTGGCCGAGCCTGCCCGTCAGCCACAGAGCGAACATGCGTAGGTCGCTCAACAACGACCACACCGGGTGACTGAAGGTCGCAGGCCGATTCTTCTCGAACGCTGCGTGGGCGAGCCACGCCGGGCCATAGCCCGCCGCAATGGCGGCGGCGAAAAACCATGTGCTGCGGGTCACGACAAGACCGGCGACGCACAGAAGCGCCATCGTCGTGCCGAAGAAATGCCAATAGCGTGTCGCCGCACGGCCGTGCTCGCGCAGATAATGCGGCCAAAACTGCGCGTAATCGCCGCCACGGTCGGGGCGCTCGCGCGGCAATCGGTCGGGCTTCCGGGCCATGCTCGTGACCCACTATAGAAAACCGGCCTGGTGCGCCGCCAGTGCCACCCGTATCCTCGCCCTTGCCTTCAATCTGCCAAAATCCGGCGCATCATTCGGGCGGACGGGGCGATGCCGGTCGGTCGATGGTGCCGTGTTGTCCGCCACGGAGGTTTCGATGATGAAGCACGCAACCCTTGCTTTGGTTGCCAGCCTTGCCTGGTGCGGCATCGCTCACGCCCAGGCGTGGCCAAATGCGGCGCCATCGCCCTATGGCGGCTCGGGGGCGCCGGCCCCCAGTGCTACGCCCGCACCCAGTGTAAACAGCGGCGTCCAACGCGGCACCTCGCCACATGCGCTGGGTGCCGCGGTCCCGACGACTGTCGCGCCGGGTCAGGCATCAGGGTCGACGGCGTCCGCGCCGCCCATCGTCGATCTCGACAACCCGCAGAGCCCACGCGCGACCGCCGCGCTCAACGTGCTCGAAGCCCAGGGTTACGCGGATTTCAGCGATTTCCGATCGAACGGCAGCACGTTCACCGCGCTGGTGAACGATGGCGGCCAAAAGTTTCAGGTTGTGATAAATCCGGACACGGGACAAATTTCACGCCAATAGGCTGATATCGGCTTGGCGGCCGCCGCGGCTTCAGCGTATGATTCGTTCGTTGCAGACCATGGCACGAACGCATTCGGTGCCCACCGCTGCTGTTATCGTGTTCGCCGTCGCGCTTTGCGCGTTCGCCGGGCCTGCGCGCGCCGATACGCAATCGTATACATACGTTGTCGAGCATCCGACCTTCGGACGCATCGGCACCTATACCAACACCGTCGAGCGATCGGGCGATCGCACGCATGTAATAAGTTCGCTTCACATCGCCGTGCGGATGTTGGGTTTCGTCGTCTATCGGCAGGACGCGCAGCGAAGCGAGGATTGGCGCCGCGGCCGACTGGTCGCGTTCCGGAGCGTCACGACGACCAACGGCGACAGCCTTGAGATAGCGGGCGAGGCACGCGGCAATGCGTTCGTGATCACCACGCCCACTGGCACGACGCTGGCCCCTGCCGGTGTACGTCCCTCCAATCCGTGGTCGCCCAGCGTGCTGAAGGCGCATGTGATGATGTCGACCAAGACCGGCAAGATCGAGGATGTTCGGATTAGCGGCGGTGACGAGACGGCGGTGACGTTCGACGGCAAGTCCCGCCTCCTCCGACGGTACGTGATCGATGGGCGCAAACGTGGCGTTGTTTGGCTCGACGATCGCGGCGTGCCAATCGCATTCCGCGTCTGGGAGCAGGACACACCGATCGAGCTCGTGTTGGTGTCACCGCCGGTGCCGCTCGACCAAACGGCGATGGCCCCTCACTAGGTCAAAATTTCCAAGCTGTTTCAATTCGATAGGAACTTTCACGAGCCTCCGGCGTTGTTGTCGGCGATCGGTGCAATTCGCAGCTGACACGAGACCGGCAATGAGAATCCTGGCGGTCCATCCGGGCCCGCTCATGTATTCGAAAGTGTTCCTCCGGCTCGAGCCGCTTGGCCTTGAGCTGGTCGCAGCTGCAGCCCGTCGAGCGGGACACGACGTCCGACTCATCGATCTGCAGGTCGAAACCCACCGCGATTATTTCGATACGCTGCGGCGCTGGCAGCCGCACCTCATCGCGTTTTCGTGCAACTATCTCGCAAACCTTCCCGAGATCGTCGACCTGGCAAAGCGCGGCAAGGAAATTCTGCCTGGGTGTTTCATCGTCGTCGGCGGGCATAGCGCTTCGTTTACCGCCGACGCGATCCTGCGCCATGGCGCGGGTCGGATCGACTGCGTGCTCAAAGGAGAGGGCGAAGCGGGAATTACCAAGCTGCTTGCCGCGCTCGTCGCGAACGAGCCGCTCGACGGCGTGCCGGGCACCGTCTCCGCCGAGGGCGAAGGGCCACCGCCCACATTCATCGAAGACCTCGATACTCTTGCGCCGGCACGCGATCTCCTCCGATTTCGCCGCCGATATTTCCTCGGCACCCTCGACCCCTGCGCCTCGATCGAGTTCTCGCGCGGCTGTCCGTGGGATTGCGCTTTTTGCAGTGCCTGGACTTTCTACGGCCGAAGCTACCGGTTGCGCAACCCGGCCAGCATCGTTGCCGATCTGGCGTCGATCCGTAGCGATGGCGTCTTCATTGTCGACGATGTCGCGTTCATCCACGAACGCCACGGCTTTGCGGTCGGCGATGCGATCGAGAAAGCAGGCATCCGCAAATTCTACTATCTTGAGACACGCGGCGACGTGCTGTTGCGCAACCGCGAGGTATTCAAGTTCTGGAAGACGCTCGGCTTGCGCTACATGTTTATCGGCCTCGAGGCGCTCGATGAGGATGGTCTCCGGAAATATCGCAAGCGCGTGCCGCTCAGTCGCAATTTCGAGGCCCTCGAATTCGCGCGCTCGCTTGGCATTGATGTCGCGATCAACTTGATCGCCGACCCCGATTGGGATCACGACCGCTTCGCCGCGGTGCGGCAATGGTGCCTCGAGGTGCCCGAAGTTGTGAACATCAGCGTTAACACGCCTTATCCGGGCACCGAAACCTGGTTCACCGAATCCCGGCGCCTGTGCACGCGCGACTATCGCCTGTTCGACATCCAACACTGCGTATTGCCGACCAAGCTGCCGCTCGAGGAGTTCTACCGCGAGTTGGTTGAGACCCAGCAGGTGCTGAACCACAAGCATCTCGGTTGGGGTGCGCTGTCCGGCGCGCTGAAGCTTTCAGCGACGCTGCTGCTCAAGGGGCAGACCAATTTCGTCCGCAGCCTATTCAGCTTCAACCGTGTGTACCGCCCTGAGCTGCTGCTGGCGGATCACCGGCGCGACGTCGAGTACGAGATCGATCTGCCGCCACCGTCGCGCACCAAGGTAGCGGCGAGCGCGCTCTACCTGCACAAGACGCGCGGCCGCGACGATCGCGCCATCGACGAACCGACGGAGCGCTTCGTCGATGCGACGCGTGCGACCGCGGCGCCCTAGCCTTCGCCATTCCGAACGCGATACTGTGCCGCTGAACGGCGGAGGGGCGCGTGGACATCTATTCGGGTCCGGTTTTCGAGATGGCGCGGCAGCAATTCCACACAGTCGCCGATCATCTGGGCATTCCCGATAACGAGCGCGACCGCCTGCTCTACCCGAAACGCGCTGTTGCCGTAGCAATTCCAGTCAACATGGATGACGGCCGCACGCGGGTATTTAGTGGCTACCGCGTACAGCATCACCTGACGCTCGGTCCGACCAAGGGTGGCACGCGGTTCGCCCCGCGGCTCGATCTCGGCGAGGTCGGCGCTTTGGCCGTGTGGATGAGCTGGAAATGTGCGCTGGTTGGATTGCCCTATGGCGGCGCTAAGGGCGGTGTCGCTTGCGATCCGCGTGCCTTGTCGAAGCGAGAGCTTGAGGCCGTATCGCGCCGCTACATGCAGGAGATGATCCCCTTCGTCGGTCCTCACACCGATATCATGGCGCCCGATCTCGGCACGAACGAGCAGGTCATGGCCTGGTTCATGGATACCTACTCGATGTTCCAGGGCCACGCCGTCACCGAGATCGTTACCGGCAAGCCCGTCGGTGTCGGGGGAACCGTCGGACGGCGCGAGGCGACCGGCCGCGGTATCGCGTATCTCGTGGCGCGCGCGCTCGAGGCAATCAAACTCAAGGCCGGCGAGACGACAGCCATCGTCCAGGGGTTCGGCAACGTCGGCGCCGCCGCTGCGGCGACGCTTGCGCGTCGCATGGGCGTCAGGATCGTTGGCCTGTCGGATCACACCGCCGCTTATTACGATGCCACCGGACTGCCGCTCGACGCGATCGAAGCCTACGCACGCACGCACAATGGCGTGCTCGCCGGCTGGTCGAAAGAGGCGCTGATCGACGGCGGCGAATTGCTGACGCGGCCATGCACGGTGTTGGTGCCGGCAGCCATCGAACAGGTTATTACCGAAAAAAACGCTGGTCAGATCAAGTGCCGCATCCTGGCGGAAGGCGCCAACGGCCCGACCACGCCCGCCGCCGACGCCATTCTCGATCAGCGCCAGGACGAGATTTTCGTCATCCCCGATATCCTGTGCAACTCGGGCGGCGTCGTCGTCTCCTATTTCGAATGGGTACAGGACCTCCAGCAGCTGTTCTGGACCGAAACCGAGGTCGACCATCGCCTCGAGCAGATCCTCGAAACGGCATTTCGGCAGGTCGCACGGCGCGGACGCAACGACCGCGTCTCGAATCGCGTCGCCGCCATGGCGCTCGGCATCGAAAAAGTGCGCACGGCCAAGCAGCTGCGCGGCCTATTTCCCTGAGCCGATCGTGACCGCGAATCTCATCGACAGCTTCGTCATTTTCGGCGTGGTCATCGACCCGATCGGTACGGCCGTGATCTTCGCGGCATTGACTCACGATTGGAGTCCCCGGGAACAGCGCGACGCTGCGGTGCGTGGTGTCTCGGTGGCGGCGATCCTGTTTCTCGTTTTCGCGCTCGCCGGCGAACCGCTGCTTCAGGCGCTCGGCATCTCGTTAGCGGCCTTTCACATCGCCGGCGGAATCCTGCTGTTCCTGCTGGCAATCGATATGGCGTTCGCGCGCCCATCCGGCATCCACGCGCCGACCCCGCCGGAGCGGGAGGAAGCCCGGCGGCGCGACGATGTCGCAGTCTTTCCGCTCGCCTTCCCGCTTCTCGCCGGCCCGGGAGCGCTGACATCCACCGTTCTGCTCGTCGGCCGCGCCGGAACGCCGCTCGCCGGAGCCGTCGTGGTCGGCGCCCTCGCGGTCGTTCTTGGCCTCACCCTCGCGGCTCTGTTGTCGGCCGCACGGCTGTCGCACCTCCTGGGAATCACGGGCGCCAATGTCATCAGCCGGGTTCTTGGCCTGGTGCTCGCGGCGCTGGCGGCCCAATTCGTCCTTGACGGCTTGGCGACGAGCGGGTTGCACCTTTAGGACGAACCTGAAGGCGGCGGGCAGGTCGTGGAACTGTGGCGTCGCGGTACCGTTGTTTTCTCAGAACCGAGCGTGGAGCGCGCCGTCATGAATGACACGTCGCACGCCGGGACGCATCCGGCGAATTCGACGGGGAGGAGCGCTCAACGCGTGCCGCTGAACGACATCGGACGCTGGATCGCGCCGTGGCTCACCGGCGTGCTGCTCGCGGGCGCGACGCTGCTCGGATTCTTCACCGCCAGCGGCGCCGAGGGGCCGGATACCTATGCGGCCGGGCTGGTCACCGCGGGCCTAGCGCTGGTTGCACTCGGCTGGCTGGTGAAGGGCGCCTTCGATGATCGGACCGTACGGTGGCCGCTCAAGATTCTGGTCGAGCGTCCAGAATCCCTGGTGTTGCTCGTCGCGCTGCTGACCGCGATCGGCATCGGCGGTCTGTTCCTGGCCGCCGATGCCCATGGTGCGGCGAAGACCGCAGGCTACGCGCTCTTCGTCGTCTGCCTGCTCGTCATTGCCTGGAACCTGAAGCACTATTACGACCGTACCGATTCCAGGCAACGCAATGGCGGCGGCGCGCCGAGCTAGATCCGCTCCGGCAAGGGCTTGCCGCGCGTCTCCGGCAGGAGCAGCGTCGCCAGGAACCCGACCACGTAGATGAAACTGATCGTGACTGCGGCGTTGCCGAAGCCGCCGAAATTGGCGATCAGCGTCCCCGCGATCAGCGGTCCGACGAAGGCGACGAAGCGCGGCGTGTTGAATGCGAATGCGACGCCGGTCGCACGGACACGCGTCGGGAACAATTCGGGCAGCCAGACCGGCATCCAGGAATATTGCCCGAGCGTGAAGAAGCCGTTCACACCCGCGGCGACCAGAAGCAGATCGAGATCGTGGGTCCACAGGAACAGCACCGGCGTCATGAGCAGTGCCGCGGCATAGAACACTAAGACCACCGGCTTGCGGCCGAGAATGTCGGCGAAAAAGCCAAGGCCGATGTAACCGAGGATGGCACCGAGATTGTAGGCCATGCCGGTATAGCCGGCCCACACCGGACCAGGCAGGCCAGCGGCATGCGCGACCGATGCGACATAAGGCGGGACAAAGCTCGATATGCCCCACCATGCGAGCGTGGTGGCCAGCGACATCAGGAACACAATCACCAGCCGCATGCGAACCGCCGGATCGGCAAAGAGCTCGACCAGCGTGAAGCGCGCCAGCGCGTGATCGTCGGCGCTGAGCTTGGCGCCGCTTTTCTTGCGCGCAGTTGCCGCTTGGCGGCGTTGATGCGTATGCTCCCAGACTGGCGATTCCGGAATGCCGCGCCGGATCCACAACGTGCATAGTCCCGGCAATACGCCGAGCACGAACATATAGCGCCAGGCATTCGGCCCGTTGGGGCTGACGAAGATCCAGACGAGCGAGGCCAAGAAGAAGCCGATGCCGAGACCGCATTGCATCAAGCCGGCGCCGCGGCCGCGCGCCTTGTCGGGCCACAACTCGGCCGTGATTGACGCGCCGGTCGCCCATTCGGAGCCGATCGCCACGCCGACAATGAAGCGGAGCACCGCGAACGAGACCCAACTCCAGGCCAGCGCGCTCAACCCAGTGGTCAACGAATAGGCGAGGATCGCGAGCATCATCGTGCGCTTGCGGCCGATGTAGTCGGCGAGGATGCCGCCGATCATGCCGCCGACGCCCCAACCGAACAGCGTGGTGGCAATGATCGTACCGGCATAGACGGGAATTCGCGCGTACTGAGTCGGATCGAGCAGCTGATGAAGCGCGACGCCCACCGTCAGGATCAGCGCGTAAACCTCGTAACCGTCGAACAGCCAGCCAAGATTGGTCGCGAACAGCGTGTTCCACTGGCTGCGATTGAGCGAGCGGTACCACGGGCCCGAAACAGCGGCATTTATGGCCATTTAATCCCCCCCCCTTGCTGGGCGGTCACGGGGCCGCGTCCCCGGGTGTGCGGCTTTTGACCTTACGGGACGCGAGCTTGACCGCCTCGATGATTTCCGGATATGCGCCGCACCGGCACAGGTTACCAGAAAGATAGTGCTTGATCTCGCCCTCGCTGGGGCTCGGGTTTTCGTCCAGCAATTGCTTGGTCATTAAGATGAATCCGGGCGTGCAGAAGCCGCATTGGAACGCGGCGCATTCAAGAAACGCCTCCTGCACCGGATCAAGCCGCTCGTCGACCGCCAATCCTTCGATTGTCTCGATCCGCGCACCGTCGGCCGCAGCGGCAAGAAAGAGGCAGCCCGAGACCGCGCGGCCATCGACGAGAACCGTGCAGCAGCCGCACAGCCCCTGGCCGCAGCTCTCGCGAGCGCCGAACAATGCGAAGTGATCACGAAGCAGCTCGACCAGCGTCTCGTGCGTGCCGATCTCGGCCGCTTCCGGCCGGCCGTTGAGCGTGAATTGGATGCGGCGCGTCGCGCTCATCGGCCGTCTTTTCGCAGCGCACGGAAGACTGCCTCGGGCGTCAACGGCAGTTCCATCAAACGCACGCCGACGGCGTCGTCGATGGCGTTGGCGATGGCCGGCGAGACGCCGAAGGTAGCGCTCTCGCCGACGCCCTTGGCGCCGAAGGGTCCGCCTTGCTCCACGGCATCGATCGCCTCGCTCTCGATCCGCGCCGGCAAGTCGCGCATGCCCGGAATCTTGTAGTCCGCGAGATTGGGATTGAGCAACTGACCGCCGGCGAATTCCATTTGCTCTTGCATGGTGAAACCGAGCTGCATGATGGCGCCGCCCGAGAGCTGCGTCTCGACGATCCTCGGATTGATCGGCGTGCCGACGTCGGCCACGTTGATGAGGCGGGCGACGCTTACGTGGCCGGTCTCCGTGTCCACGTCGACTTCGGCGCCGGTGCCGCCGACCATCCAGAACGGCGTCGCGTTCGGCGTGAGCCCGGTGGCGTGATCGGGCGAGGCATAGCCCGGCACGAAGCTGCCGACGCCGACAATGTTGCCTGCTTGCATGCCGTATTTCCGCCGGAAGAGATCAGCGAGCGGCACATTGCTGCCCGGCGGCAAGCCAAGCTCGCCTTTGAGTGCGTCGATCTTGGCGCGCGCGTCTTCGGCGGCGCGTTTGACCGCATGGCCCATGTGATAGGTCGAACGCGAACCGAGCGTCGCCATGTCGTAGGGTGTGACATCGGTATCGGGGTGGACGACCCGCACAGTTTCGGCGGGAATGTCGAGCGCCTCGGCGGCGATCTGCGCCATCGCAGTGTCGGAGCCCTGACCCATGTCAACCGTGCTGCAATAGAGCGCGCAGCTGCCGTCGGCGTAGATGTTGAGGATCGCGACCGAGGTGGTCGGCGCGATCGAGGCCTTGAAGCCGATGGCGAGGCCACGACCGCGCTTCACGGTGCCATGGCCGCGGTCGAACGACCGGCTCCAGCCAAGGCGTTCGACGAGCCGGTCGAGCACCTTGTCGATGGCGGCATCCTTCATCATCGTGCCGGTGGCCTGCGGCCGGCCGTCACGCAGCAGATTGCGGCGGCGGAACTCGACCGGATCGATGCCGAGCGCGCGCGCGATCACGTCGGTATGGCTCTCGTAGGCCCAGACGAGCTGCGGGATGCCAAAACCCCGCAACGCACCCGCAGGCGGGCGGTTGGTGTAGAGCGCGTAAGAATCGATCGACACGTTGTCGATGTCATAGGGACCGGCGGCGGTGAAGCCGGATTTCTGTGTCACGCGCGGACCGATATCGGCATAGGCACCGCCGTTCCACCACACCTCGCACTCGCGCGCCGTGACGCGGCCGTCCTTGGCCACCGCGCTCTTGATGCGGAAAGTCGACGGATGTTTGGTGATGGTGAAGAACTGTTCGTCCATCGTCAGCGATATTTTCACCGGCCGTCGCGCGAGCAGCGCCAGCGCGGCCACCAGCGCCTCAAGCTTGATGTAAAGCTTGGCGCCGAAGCCGCCGCCCAGGAACGCGGTCTTGACGCGCACGCGATTTTCCGGCCAACCCAACAGCCGCGCGATCTCGATCCGAACGAAGGACGGACTTTGCGATGCAGTATAAATGGTCAGCGTACCGTCGCCCGGCTCCGCCGCCGAAACGAACGGCTCGAGCGGCGTGTGCATCACCGGCTGGGTACGGAAGGTGTGCTCGAAGACGTGGGCCGCCTCGGCAAAGGCCTTCGCGGCATCACCACGTCGAAGGCGAAAATCGAGCGCAATGTTGGTGCCCTTGCGCCCTTCGAGATGCTTCAGATCGGGAAAGATTCCGGCGGGCTTGAGCACGTCATGGACAATCACGTTTGACGTCATCGCCTCGACCTCGTCGGTCACCGCCGGCAGCTCGTCGTATTCGGCAACGATGAGGCGCGCCGCCTCCTCGGCGACATGCGGATCCTCGGCGAGTACGACCGCGACCGGCTCGCCGATATGCCGCACCTTGTCGATCGCCAGAATTGGCTGGTCGTGGAAAGCGGGCCCATAATAGGGATCGGGAATCAATCGGCGGACGTCGTCGCTGGTGAACACCGCGTGGACACCGGGAACACGTCGTGCAGCGTCGATATCGATGCGACGGATGCGGCCGTGCGCGACCGCGCTGCGAAAGATCTTGCCGTGCAGCATCCCCGGCAGGCGCAGATTGTGGATGTACTCGGCCCGGCCTGTGACCTTGGCGCGGCCTTCGAGCCGCGGCACCGAACGGCCGACCTGGCTGGTGGCCGCCGTTGCGCTCATGTCTCCACCGCGCCGCGGGTTTGGGCTTCGCGCAATGCGCGCGTGACATAGACCTTCACCAGCTGCTTCTTGTAGCCGACCGAACCGCGAGAGTCGCCGATCACATCCACCTCTTCGGCCGCCGCGTCGCCCGCGCGAGTCAGCAGCGTGTCATCGATCGTACGACCATCGATCACGGCTTCCGCCGCCTTGAGCCGCGTCGGCCGCTCGGTCGCTGCGCCGAGCACGATATGCGGCGCCTTGACCGCGCCGCTCCCGGCATCCCACGCTACGGCGACGCCGAGCGCCGGCCAGTCATCGGCCGAACGCGTGGTGCATTTGGCATAGGCCGCGCGCTTGGCGCCGAGAGGGGGAATGACCGCCTCGACGATCAGCTCGTCGCCCCTGCATGCGGTTTCATAAAGGCCAGTGGCGAATCCGTCGGCTGGCACTGTCCGCTCGCCGCGCGAACCGGCCAGCACCAAGTGCCCATCGAGTGCGATCAGCACCGGCGGCAGATCGCTGTGCGGATCGGCGTGCGCAAGGTGTCCGCCGAGCGTTGCGACATTGCGGACGCGCACATTCGATAGCGTCCGCAGCGTGCCGCCGATGACCGGAAACCGCCGCAGCTCGGGCGATCGCTCGAGCGCACGGAGCCTGACCATTGCACCGATACGCAAAGCGCCGTTCGAATCGACGCGAATGGTCGTGAGGCGTTCGCCCGCGGCGCGCAGGCTGATCAGCCGCTTCGGTCGGAAGAATCCCGACTTCATCAGCAGCATCAGCGCCGTTCCGCCGGCAAGCGGGCGCACCGCCGGATCGTCGGGATCGAGCAACGCCAGCGCTTCGCGCAGCGACGGCGGCTCGACGAGATCAAACGGCATCACGACACAACCACCAAGCGCACGACGGCACGAAGCGTCAGGCGACGACTCGTGCCCTGGTGCCATCACCTTCCGCGTCGAGATCTTCGAGGCGGCGTTTCGCCGGCTCGATGCCCCAAGCCGCAACAACGACGATTTGAACCACGAGGAGCCCGATCATCATCGCCAGCACGCCGGCGAGGCCCCAGGTCTGGAACAGAGCAACGACGAGCAGCGGCGTCACGATAGTGGCACCCCGGCCAAACATGTTGCAGATCCCATTGGCTCTCAGGCGCACCTCGGTCGGGAACAATTCCGAGGTGTACACGCCGTAAAGGATCGCGGTGAGCACGTAGATGCCGACGATGAGCAGGAAGCCGATCGTCAAGACCGCCGCCGGCTGTTGGGCGAACGGATAGATCGCGCCGAAGACGATGGTCCAGATCGAAGCGCCAATGATCGTCGGCTTGCGACCCAGCCGATCGGCGGCGAAAGCGCCGATCGCGCAGCCGATGAGCGAGCCCGAGGTGATCACCAGCGTGTAGGTCAGCGACTGCACCACGCTCAAGCCCTGATGGACGAAGAAGGCCGGCAACCAGATGATGAATCCGAAAATCAGCGCGTTGATCGTGATCAAGACGACGCTGCCGACGATCATCAGCGGCAACAGGCGCGGACCCGCAAGCGACGACAGCGTGTACACCTCGATCACCTTGGCCGGCGCCGGAGGCGGCAGCTTCTGGCCGCCCGACACTTCGCTTTCGATGCGCTGGAGCAGCATATCGGCCTCGCCCGTGCGTCCCTGCGTTTCGAGCCAGCGCGGCGATTCAGGCAAGTTCTTGCGCAGATACCAGACGATCAGCGCGCCAATGCCGGCGATCACGAACAGCGGGCGCCAGCCGAAACTCGGAATGACCAGCCGCGCGAGCACCACCGTCGCCGGCAGGCCGGACACGACGACGAATGCCATGAACGCCATCCACTTGCCGCGTGATTGCGGCGGCACGAATTCAGTCATGGTGCCGTAGCCGACGACGATTTCGGCGCCGAGTCCGAAACCCATCACAAACCGCAGGCCGTTGAGCCAACCGATGTCCGGCACGAAGGCCGCCGCCAGCGACGCGAGGCCAAAGATCATCAGATTGAATTGATAGGTGAAGCGCCGGCCGTAGCGATCGCCGAGGAATCCGGCCGCGAGCGAGCCCAGCGTCATGCCGATGAAAGTGAGCGAGATGAACCATCCGTTCTGCGGCAGCGTCGAGAAGTGGGTGTGCAGCGTCGTGCCGAGCACCGGCCCGGCGACATAGAGATCGTAGCCGTCGAAGAACATGCCGGCACCGATCAGCCAGAAGATGCGGTAATGCCAAGCAGAAATCGGCAGGCGATCGAGACGCGCGCCCGAATTTGCCATCGCAGACATTTGCGGTAATCCCCTCCCCGGAATTTATTGTGTGCGGCTTCGACGCCGGATTGCCTATAACGCTATCCGAAACCGCGCATGATTGCCATGGCGCGGATCGGGAGGCACGATGGATACCGGCGTCCAGGCCAAGCTCGACGTCTTGGAAACCGGCAGCGGCCGAGCCCTCGTCCTGCTGCATTCTCTGCTGTCCGATCGCGGTGCGTTCGATGGCGTGGCGCCGCGCCTGGCAGGTGAGCGGCGCGTCTTGCTCGTCGACCTGCCGGGATTCGGCAATTCGGCGCCGGCCGGTCCACTGCTCGAGGATTCCGCCGACTGCATTGCCGAGAATTTCGACCGTCTCGGTCTGACGCCGACAGAGACCGACGTGCTGGGCAATGGATTCGGCGGTTTTGTTGCGGTGGCGTTCGCCGTCCGCCACGGCAGAAAATTCGACAAACTGGTGCTGGTCGATACCGGCGCGGCGATTCCGGATGCCGGCAAGCCCGCGTTCCACAAGATGGCTGCTCTCGTCGAGAGCGGCGGCATGAACGCGGTGCTTGATGCCGCACTCGCGCGCATGTTCCCGGCCGATTTCCTGGCCGCCAATCCGAGCATCGCCGAGGAGCGCCGCGCTGCGCTGCGCCGCATGGACCCGCAGCGTTTCGCCGCGGCCTGCCGCGCTTTGGCCGCGCTCGATCTGCGTAGCGCAATCAAATCGATCCGCAATCCGACGCTGGTCGTGGTCGGACTCAAGGACACCGCGACGCCGCCGGCGCTGTCGCACGAGCTCGCCGCAACAATCCCGGGCGCGCAGCTCGTCGAGCTGCCGCATTGCGGACACTCGCCGCATATTCAGGATCCCGACGGATTCTGGCGAGCCGTGAAGCCGTTCCTCGGGTTGAAAGGCTAGCGCCGACCTTCGAGCGCATCGTCCGCGGCGCAGGCGATCGCCGCGGCGTCGATGCCGTATGCGCGGTAGAGATCGGGTATGTCGCCAGACTGGCCGAATCGCGATACGCCGAGCGGCTTGATTCGCTGCCCGCGCACCACGCCAAGCCAGGCCAGCGTCAACGGATGACCGTCGAGCGCGCTGACCAGCGCTGCGTCACGGCCCAAGGACGCCAGCAAGCGTGCAGCGTGCGACTGGTGACCGCGCTTCTGCCAGTCGGCATAAAGCCGGTCAGGCGATGTCACGACCAGAAGGCCGACGCGCGGATTGCGCTCGCCGAGCCTCGCCACCGCCTCGATCGCCTCGGGCAGCACTGCGCCCATGGCGACGATCGCGAGCTCGCTTCCCGTCTGCGGCGGCTTCAGCCAGTAGCCGCCGGCGACGATGGCCGCGCGAAGTTCATCGTTCAGATCGCGCTGCGGCTGCGTGATCGCGCGGGTCGATAGGCGCAAGTAGACCGACCCGCCGTCTTCCGCCTGCATGTGTGCGAAGCCCCAAATCATCGCCGCCTGCAACTCGTCGACAAAAGCCGGCTCGAAATAGGTCAGGTCCGGCTGGCCCATGCCGATGAGCGGTTCCACCACCGATTGATGGGCGCCGCCTTCCGGGGCGAGTGCAAGTCCGCTCGGCGTCGCCACCAACATGAAACGCGCGTCCTGGTAACAGGCATAATTGAGCGCGTCGAGACCGCGCGCGACGAATGGATCGTAGAGGGTGCCGACCGGCAGCAACCGCGCGCCGAACAGCGGCTCGGCCAATCCCAGCGATGCCAGAAGCAGGAACATGTTGTTCTCGGCGATGCCGAGCTCGATGTGCCGGCCGGTCGGGGTGCGCAGCCATTTCTGTGCGGAGGGCAGATGCTGCTCGCGGAAGACGTCGGACCGAGCAATGCGCGCGAAGACACCGGCATGGTTGACCCAACCGCCGAGATTGGTCGAGACGGTAACGTCGGGCGACGTCGTCACCACGCGGCGCGCGAATTCGCTGCTATCGCGACCGATTTCGGTCATGAGCCTGCCGAAGCCTTCCTGCGTCGACATGGTCTCGCCGAGGCGCAGGCTGATCGCGGGCATCGGCAACGCGGCCTGACGCGCCGCAATATTCGCGTCTGCGAGCGGCACCGCGGCGAGGAATGCGCGCAACGCGTCGGCCGGAACGTCGAGACCGGCATAGTGATCCCATTCGGCGCCGAGCGGAATCGCATGGGCCACGCGGAACGCCTCCATCTGCGCCGCATTCATGAGCCCGGCGTGGTTATCCTTATGGCCCGCGAGCGGCAGATTCCGGCCCTTGACCGTATAGGCGACGAAGCAATGCGGCGTCTCGTCGTTGGCCGCGGCATCGAACGCATCGATCAAGGCCGCCATGTCGTGGCCGGCAAGATTGGTCATCAGCGCGTGCAGCGCCTCATCGTCATGTGCGGCGAGCAGCGCGGCGATACCAGCCTCAGTGCCGAGATCGGCGGCAAGACGCAACCGCCACGCGGCACCGCCCTGGAATGTGAGCGCCGAGTAGAGGTCGTTCGGACATTCGTCGATCCAGCGACGAAGTGCGGCACCACCCGGTTGCGCGAACGCCGCTTTGAGCTGCTTGCCGTATTTGAGTGTCACCACCTTCCAGCCGACGGTGGCGAAGAACTGCTGGATCTTCTGGAACAGATGGTCGTTGACCACGCCGTCGAGGCTCTGACGGTTGTAGTCGATCACCCACCACAGATTGCGCACGTCCTGTTTCCAGCCCTCGAGCAGCGCCTCGAAGACATTGCCTTCGTCGAGCTCGGCATCGCCCATCAGCGCCACCATGCGGCCGGCCGGCCGATCATGCGGCGCAAGGCCGTGCAAGCGGACATAGTCCTGGGCCAGTGCCGCGAACAGCGTCATGCCGACGCCGAGACCGACCGAGCCAGTGGAGAAGTCAACCGGTGCGGTATCTTTGGTGCGCGACGGGTAGGATTGCGCGCCGCCGAGCGCGCGGAAATTCTCCAGCGCGGCGCGACTTTGGTTTCCGAGCAGATACTGGATCGCGTGCAGCACGGGCGCGGCGTGCGGTTTGACGGCGATGCGGTCTTGCGGCCGTAGCGCGTGGAAATAGAGCGCGGTGAGCAGCGTCACCGCGGAGGCGCAGCTCGCCTGATGGCCGCCGACTTTGAGCCCATCGCGATTGGGTCGCACGTGGTTGGCGTGGTGGATCATCCAGGTGCTGAGCCAAAGAGCCTTGCGCTCAAGCGCATGCAGCAACGCAAGTTCGTCGCTTGCGGCGATTTCATGCGGCGGCTTCCGCTGGGCCAGGGCCATGGCTCAAGGCTTAGCGCAGCGTCCGCAGGAAATCATTGCGAAGATGCCAAGGATTCGCTTCCATCGAACAGTTCTATTGCTCGATGGAGGCGTTCTTGAGTGAAAAGTTGCGCGCAGCGGCGCTCGATGCCATCGACCGCCGAATCCTCGCCCGGCTCCAAGACAACGCGCGGCTGACCAACGTCGAGCTCGCCGAGGCAGTCGGATTGAGCCCGTCGCCCTGCCTCCGCCGGGTACGCGAACTCGAACAATCGGGTACCATCCGCCGCTACGTCGCGCTGCTCGATCCCACGGCCATCGGGTTGCCGGTGAGTGTCTTCGTCAACGTCACGCTCGAACGCCAGGTCGAGACTGCGCTCGAACGCTTTGAGGCGGCGATCCTCAAGCGGCCCGAAGTGATGGAATGTTATCTGATGACGGGCGATGCCGATTATCTGCTGCGCGTCGTCACTGCGGACCTTTCGGCCTACGAGCGCTTCCTGGTCGAGCACCTCACGCGCGTACCGGGCGTCGCCAGCATCAAGTCGAGCTTCGCGCTGAAACAGGTCAAGTATCGCACGGCGCTACCGATGGGTTAGACAAGCTCCGGCGTAGGGCACTCTCTGACCGGTCAAAATCTCGGCTCGCCGGGCGGCTTGAACGGCCAAGTATGGCGGTTCCATGACTGATCTAGTACCCCCTTTTCATGGAAGGTGAGTCGTGATTCAAGATTGGGATGATTCCCGAAGCAAGAGAGGTCCGCATTTCGCGGAAGGATCGGCAGGAGCTGGAGAGGCGCTGCCGTTCGCCACAGAC
>Ga0307372_10000958_pt1 | contig 50448 bp, 49 predicted proteins | sample OX1MG_FD_202533 | JGI IMG/M metagenome (GOLD analysis project Ga0307372, IMG submission 202533) | Soil microbial communities from Risofladan, Vaasa, Finland - OX-1 | ecosystem: Environmental > Terrestrial > Soil > Coastal area > Acid sulfate soil | place: Finland: Risofladan, Vaasa | collected...
AGTGTGTCAAATAGTGTGTCAACCGCTGCGTGGGCGCGGCACTGTGGGGCCAGTAACGGCGATTTCGAATACAAGAATTTGGTGGACCCGAGGGGATTCGAACCCCTGACCTTCTGAATGCCATGCATACGGTTGACCGTCCACCAGAGTCCACCAGAGTCGTTGTCGAGTTCAAACCTGACAGCGATTACAGGCGATCAGTCCACCGAAGTCCACCGAAGTCCACCGGATAAGGTGTCAACTTCGCGCAAGCCGCAGAGCGACTGTAGCCCGGCCCGAAATTCACCATGTAGCGCGCGGGCGAAGGACTGAGCAGCAAGCTCTCGGCCGATAGCTCGTTTTGCATTGGCGACTCCGCGAACGAAGCAGGCCATTCCCCGCAGCCGGGATCCCGCCCCATCCGAGTCGTTGGAGTTCGTCGGCGGCAACACCACTGCCGCCCCGCATCTCGGCGAGGAGCCTCGACCTGTGCTTGGCATCGTGGCCTGGCAGATATCGACGCCTGACAGGCGCGCCACAGCCGCAGCCGCACGTGTCGCGGGCTACGTCCACTGGCGCTCGGCGCGCGGGCTGAAACCCCGATGTGCGGCCGATCGCCGCCTCATGGTCGCGCGCATATCGCGTAGTGGGCATCATGTGAGTCGGTAGGACGAGCACTGCTTCGCCTGGAGTGCCCGCGACGGAGAAATCACCAGTGAGAAATCGGAGGCCGGTGAGTGCCGCCAGAGCAGCGTCGAGGTGATCAGTAGTTCTCATCTCGGAGCTCGCGACTCCAGCGGCTTCAAGAACGGAACGGCGCCAGACGTGCTTCGCTATTCCGACCGGCGCCAAGCTGCCGCGAAGCACGACGGCCGACGCGTGCGGGAAGACTTCTATCGCACTCCGGGCAAATGGCGCGCCGCCTGAGTAAAGCGGGTATCCCAGGTCGCCAGCAACCTTGAAGACTTCGAAGCCCGTCTCCATCCAGCGATGCAAGTCCCTCTTGAATTCGGCGGCAGGGGCGGGAAAGATGCTTATGCCGATGGCCTGAAGCTACCTCTCGATCGGTCGTGACTTGCCGCTGAGGCTCCAAGCAGGAGGAGAGTCAATCGCGATCACATGAGGCTCTGTTCGGCGGATCGGGTCGGGGAGGTCGACGAGGCGCAAAGTGGCGGGGCCGAAGACGACTCGAAGGGAGTCATCGAGAACCACGATGTCGAGACCACGTGAGATCGCCACATCGATTCCCATGCTGGCGAGTCTCTTCGGCCCGGTTCCCACGGCAGCCTAGCCTACCGCTCCGACACGATCGCCCCCAAAGTCGGCAAACGGTTTTGAAGACCGCGGAGGTAACGTCCGGCGACGTCCACAAGGTCCGCCTACGTTCGATCGTTGACCTCGGCAGTCCATCATCGTCCGCCATCGTCTGCAGCCGTCCATGGGGGCGAGTAGCCGAACTGGCGGGGCTAAATGCGCATACCGGGGAAGCTAGAGGGTATGTCCAAGCTGCGTGCGAAGCCGGCAGCCACCTTCGACAATATGCCATCGAAGATCGCAGTGATAAACGGCGCCGCGCGCTTCGGCGAATAGATGTGCTTGGGCAAGTCCCCGCTCCTGCGACCTGAGTTACTCTGCTGGCTCATCATTGCCCACCTTAAGTCATCAACGTGTCAATCACAACCCGGTTTTGGGGGCTCTGCGCCCTTCGCCAAGCACCTACATCAGTGTCGTGAGCACACGATGCATACAAAGCTTGCATGCTGCCTTCGCTCGTGCCACGGAGTGTGGAGGCAGATTCAGCGCTAGATTGTTGCGACTGTGACCAATCAGCGCGTGAGGCTTGCTGACGCCCACGCGCATTTGTTCCGCTCCGGCTATTTGGGTCGCTACGGCCGGCCTTCGTCAGGGGGCGATGACGTCAACGTTTACCGGTCACTCACGCTCGAGCACCATATCGATCTGTCCCTCGTCGTTGGATACGAAGGTGATACGCGCTACCGAGGCAACAATGCATACGTCGCCAACCTGGCACGCGATCACGAGTGGGTCGCGCCACTGGCCTATACGCCTGCTGGCAAACCTCAGGCCCCTGGGAACCCTTTCCTTGGTGTTGCGGTCTACCTCCCAAGCGTCGCCGATGCGGTCGCATTTTCGAATTGGCCAGAGCACGTTATCGCAGAACTCTTTAAGCGACGGTCGATCGTCAGCATCAACGCGGTTCCCGAGACGCTTGCAGTGGCAGCAGATGCGATACGGCGCCTCACGCGATGCCACGTCCTGATCAGCCATCTCGGGATGCCCGGCAGATTCCAGAGCATGCCTACAAAGAACCAGATCGGGTCAACGCTCAAGCCTCTGTTGTCGCTATCCAACGCCGGCACCGTGGGAGTAAAACTATCCGGCCTCTATGCACTCACCAGCCCAATGCACGCCTTCCCGCACATGGCTGTGCGGCCGCTGATCGATCGGATCGCCGACTCGTTTGGCACCGAGCGCCTTTACTGGGGCTCCGACTTCTCACCCGCCCTTGATTACGTTTCGTTCATCCAAACCGCGCACGCCGTCAGTGATCTGCCCTGGTCGGATGCCCAGAGAGCGCAAGTGATGGGGGGCAATCTCCGTCGGGTGGTGGGTCTCGCCCGGCGCGCCGGCCGAGGTCACGCTAACCGCTGACGAATTGATGGCTGAGGACGCACCCATCGCCGAGTTCAATGAGCGCCGCACTCAGGATCCCCTCGGTGTATGAACTCCCGGGATTTAGACAAAGGGTGCGACCGATCATCGTCGTGCCTCTTCCCTCGTGCACATGACCGTGGAGTCCGAGCAGCGGCTGTGCCGTTTCGATGAATTCTCTGACCGCTGTCGATCCAACCGGCGCCATCTCGACCCCACCCGCGTTGAGAGTGAGCTCAAGGCTGGCACTCAACTTAGGGGCATTATCTAGCCCAGACCCGTACGGCGGTGCATGAAGCACCGCGACCAGGTTCTGGAAGTTCTTCACGGGCTTTGCCATTTCGTCGATGCGTTTGCGCAGCTCCTCCTCTGGAAGCTCGCGCTCCGTGTCCCATGGAGTCGGGTTGGAGTAACCGGTCGTGATCATCTCGTGCGTCTCGTCGAGCTGCAGCAGGCGGTTTTCCGCAAACTCGACATAGCTCGAGGACGTGATCGCACTGTCTATCGAGAGGAAATCATCGTTGCCGGGCGCCATGAAGCAGCGGATGCCGGTACCACGAAGACGCTCCTCAGCTAGCGCAACCCAATCCTCGATCGACTTATGCACTACCTCGTGAAAGACGCGATCCTGATGCTCCTTGATTTGCATCCTGGCGAGCTCGTCCGCATCGACGGTAACGGTGTAATGTCCAAACCCGCGGATCCTTTTGATGAGATCCGCTACAGCCGACTCACTGAGGTCCTCGTATTCGACGCCGCCGTATTTGCACTCGAACGAGCCATCCGCCCTGCGCAGAATAGGGACCAGCATCTTCCCGGTGATATCGCCGCCCATGATCAGGTAGTCAACCTTGTACAGGCTGGCCGCGTTCAGGAACTTCCTGAAGCACCTCTCTGAGCCGTGTATGTCCGTAGCAAATAGAAGGCGTGGCCCACGTGGCCTGGTGGGCCTTCTAAGGAGACGATCAATCACGAGCCCTATTCGGGCGGGATGGCTTTGAAGGCGAGAGAGACGTCAACGTTGCGCGACTGCTGAACGGCCCGCGCCACGTAGTAGAAGACCACGCCGGCGATGGCGATACCTGCAAGGACGCCGATCGGGTGAACCAGGTCCGGGAGGCCGACATTGGTGTGGAACACGATCGCCAGAACGACCATCGCCACATTCCAAATGACAGACAAGACTCCAACGACCGGAAGCACTTGCAGGCCCATGACCCGCCATTCCGCTGGGCTCCCCCGATAGATGTCCGGTGCCCGCCACGGCATCACGATCGCGGCGATGCTGACCACAATGATCGTGAAGAAGCCGAGCAGAACCAGGTAAGAGAAGAGGGTAAGGAAGGAAACGCTGAAGGCCGCCCAGGCACAAGCGGCCACACACAGCACCGTGACTATGGTGATGGCCACGACCGGCGTGTGGGTCCGAGGGTTGACGATTGTGAGCGCCCTCGGCAGGAGTCCGTCGAAGGCCCAAGCAAACGGCCCACGATAGACGATTGCGGCGTTGACATAGATCCAGATGGGTATGGCGCAGGCGAACGCCACCGCGAGCACGATTGCCAGGGCAGTGTTACCAGCTACAACTCCCACGAAGAAATTGGAGTATGGCGCGACGGCAACGCCGTAGTAACCGTTGCTCGCCGCGGCAAAGAAGTCGAGTCCCATGGTGTTCAGAAAGACGATCACGCTCAGGACGAGTAGGAAACCCTGACCGAGGCCACCAATGAGCATGGATGCCAGCTGCCGCGACCGTTTCCCAGCTCCTTTCATCTCCCCAGCGAGATAGCAACCCGCGTACGAGGAAACCGTGATGCCGTAGGTGATGAAGATGGCGCCAATAGTGTTCCCGAACGAGTAGCCGGTCTGATCCGGGTACACCAGCCCGGCTTTCTTGCCAGCGGCAATCGTGGCCCCATACGTGTCGGCGGTGTGGGTGAACGGCTGGGAGAAGGCGTTGAGATGGCTAACGAAAGTGTCGTGGGATGTAAAGGCCAGGATGGCCAGCGTCACGACCGCACCGCCTAGCGAGATGAGGTAGAAGATGCTCATCACGCGGCCGGCGAGCTTCGTACCGGCCACCGCCACCGCACCGGTTGCTATGACGATCACAGAGCCGATGACGAACGCCCAGCCATTCTGCGCGACGGTGTTGGAAGCATTGATCCAATTGGAGTCGTTGTTCAGCGTCCCCACGATGGCGAGCGCCGGCGCAAGAACCAGCTTGACGCCGATCACGGCTATCCAGGCGACCGCAAGAAGGGCGCCGGCCAGATAGCAGAAGTTGGAGGCGAGCGCGAGCGGGGGATTGATGATCCTCGAGATGAAGGCGTAATCCCCTCCAATACGGGGCATCGCGGAACTGAGTAACGCGAAGACGAAGATGGTGATCACGACGCCGATGAAGGCGACGATCAAGGCCACGACGAGGTTTGCTCCTGGGAATGCCGCGAAAGCAAAGAACAGTGACAACGCCAACGCGGTCCCGATGGGGGAGGCCACCGCCGCGTTGTACGTAACCATGTCGAGAAGGGGTAGCTCTCGGACTAGACCGGTCGCCTTGCGGACGAACGGCGCCGTCTTTGCTTGCGCAGCTGTCCCCTGGTTGACACCCATGTCTGCCATTGCTTCCTCCCCGTCGAACCTCGGACTCCATCCGAGCAAGTCGGCTGATTTACGCGAACATACTACTAATGCAGCCGCAATTCAAGAGCGAACATTGCGGCCTCCCTCCGGGCTATCGGCGGCGGGTCCCCGAGCTCTGCCCCGGATCAGAATTGGAACCTTTCGCAAAGGCGGAGCGGCGGGGGCGCGCGGTCGGTTGAGTTTCGGACACATTAGTAGTACGTTGTGGGTGCCATTCAATGACAGCCGACTCACCTCTCGAGGCGACGTACCGAGCGATGGCCACCATTCGGGCTTTCGAGGATCGGTGTATGGAGTTGAAGCTAGCGGGAGAGATTCCGGGTTCCATCCACCTTTGCAGCGGGCAAGAAGCCATTCCGGTGGGAGCCTGCCGAACGATCGAGCCACGTGATGCGGTCACCGCAACGTATCGGGGCCACGGCTGGGCAATTGCCCGCGGCTTGTCACTTGTCGACCTGTTCGCCGAATTGTTGGGGCGAGACTCTGCGCTATGTGGAGGGCGAGGCGCCTCGCTTTACCTCTCCTCCGCCCCACACGGCTTTCTCGGTGAGAACTCTATTGTTGGCGGTGGAGTACCAATCGCCGCCGGCGCGGCGCTGGCAGCGCTGTATGACGGCTCTTCCGCGGTCAGCATCGTTTCAATAGGTGACGGAGCGCTAAGCCAGGGAGCGGTTCACGAGGCTCTGAACTTTGCGGCCGTATACGCTCTGCCCCTGGTTGTTGTTGTCGAGAACAACCTCTATTCAGAGATGACGCCGGTTCGCACGATGGTCCGAATTGAACCTCTGTCCCGGCGCGCCGACGCCTACGGGATACCCGGTGAAACGGTGGACGGAAACGACGTCGACCAGGTCCAGAAGGCCGTCGGCGCGGCTGTCGACCGCGCAAGGAATGGCGGAGGACCAAGCCTGATCGAAGCGATGACCGAACGGCTGATGGGCCATTACAGCGGTGATGCGCAACAGTACCGCCCGAAAGGCGAAGTTGCTGCTGCGCGGGAGAGGGAGCCGTTGGCACGTCTCCGCAAAGTCGCGGCGATGCAAGGTCAAGAATGGATACGACGGCTCGAGGCCATCGATCGCGACGCGATGGACATCATCGATGGCGCCGTCGCGTCGGCACGGCAGATCCCCTTTCCCGATGCGGCGACTGCCACTGAGCACGTCTATGGCTGATCCGACTGGTGCTCGCGAACTCCGCTACATCCAGGCGGTCAACCTTGCGCTGCACTGGGCGCTGGAGACCTATCCCGAGGCCTTGGCCTTTGGCGAAGACGTTGCACTTCCGGGCGGGCCTTTTGGCGCAACCAAGGGTCTCTACGAGAAGTTCGGAAATCGCATTTTCGATACGCCCATCTCAGAGGCGGCAATAGTCGGTGCGGCCCTCGGAGCCGCCATGCGTGGACGCAGACCGATCATCGAGATCATGTACAGCGACTTCTCCCTAGTAGCGATGGACCAGATCGTCAACCAGGTTGCCAACGCGCGTTATGTGTCGCGTGGCAAGTGGACAGCACCGCTGACAATCCGAACCCAGGAAGGCTACTCTCCGGGCTCTTGTGCGCAACACTCCCAGAGCCTCGAGGCATGGTATGCGCACGCTCCGGGTTTGAGAGTCGGACTTCCATCAAATGCGCGCGACGCCTACGAAATGCTCCGCTCGGCCATCGCGTCCGACGATCCGGTGATGATCTTCGAAAACCGGCTGCTCTATTCAACGACGGGCCAGTTCGAACTGGACGGCCCAGTAGAGCCGGTTGGAGGAACTCGCATAGTGCGCCCCGGATCGGATGTGACCGTCGTGGCTTGGTCTCGCATGGTGGTCGAAGCTCTTAAAGCCGCAGACGCTCTGGCGCTCGGCGGACGCAGTGTGGAAGTCATCGACCTGCGTTGGCTTTCGCCGCTTGACTTCTCGCCTGTGGCGGACTCGGTCCACCGCACGGGCCGGCTGGTGATCGCGCACGAGGCCAACTTGACGGGAGGGTTCGGAGCCGAGATCGCAGCGCGAGCAGCCCATGATTGTTTTTGGGACCTCGACGCACCAATCCAGCGAGTTGCAGCCCCCGACGTTCGGATTCCCGCGGCCCCCGCCCTCCAGGAGGCCGTCATTCCCACTGCCTCGTGGATTATCGAAGCCATCGGACACGCCCTCGAGCAACACGAGTAGACAGGGCATGGCCGCCGCAACAGCGAGGTGACCGAGGCGGGGCCCATGAGTGGACGTCGGGTTCTCATTACCGGCGCGGCATCGGGGATCGGGCGTGCCACGGCGCGAGCGATCGCATCTCAAGGTGGCCACGTGGTCGCGGTCGATGTCGATGACGACGCAGTCCGCGCCTTGATCAGCGAAAGCAAAGGAGTGGACGGGCGGCTATCGCAGCTACACGCCGACGTATCTCGCGAGGTGGAAACCGCCAAGGCGGTTGAGAGCGCAGTCGCAACGCTGGGTGGTCTCGACGCGCTTATCCACGCTGCCGGCATCATGCTCGGCCAGCTCGAGGACATCCGGAACCAAAGTGAGGAAACCTGGGATAGAGTCATCGACGTCAACCTCAAGGGCGCGTACCTAATGGCGAAGCACGTTGCCAGGGTGATGGTGCCGGCAGGCTCTGGGGTCATCATTCTCGTCGCTTCAAAAGCAGGTGTTGCCGTGGGGAGCGGTTCTTTTCCGTACGGAGCCAGCAAGGGCGGGGTTCACGGGCTTGCCTTAACTCTGGAACGCCACCTTGCGCCGCATGGAATTCGTGTCAACGATGTATGCCCTGGGGACGTTGACACCCCATTGATCCGGGGATCGCTTGCCGAGGCAGCCTCTCGCGGCGGCGATCCAGTCGAGATTGAGCGAACGATTCGTGGTCTCGTGTCACCTGACAGTGTGGCCGAGCTCCTGGCTTTCCTGGCCTCTGACGCTGCCTCGTCGGTCCGCGGCACCATCTTCACGCGTTGAAGCGATTGTGAGCAGATCCTTTACGGAATGGGAGTATTCGTGAGCGAAATCCGCGTCGGCGTCATTGGGGCGGGTCTCATGGGCGAGACGCATCTTCGAGCGTACACAGCGATTCCGGGAGTTCGGATCGTAGGCCTGGCGACGCGGACAGCTGCCCGCGCCGCAGAGCTCTCTCAGATGTTTCCTATCGAGGCAACCTTCTCTGACGCACGCGAGCTGATCGATCAGGCAAAACCAGACGCGATCAGCGTTACCACCGCCGAGCATGAGCATGTTGTCCCCACTTGTTATGCGCTGGAGCGCAACGTCGGAGTGCTCCTCGAGAAGCCGATCGCCTCAAACCTCGACGATGCCGAGCAGATTGCAGAAGCCGCTCGGAATTCACCGGCAGTACTAATACCCGCTCACATTCTGAGATTCGCCCTGCCCTACCGCGCGCTACACGCCGAGATCAACGGAGGTCGGATCGGCAAAGTTGTGGGGATCGCCGCTCGGAGGGACAGGAACCGCCAGATCGCCGATCACTACCGCTACGTCCATCCTGCCCTGCTGACCGCCGTTCACGACATCGACCTCATTCTGTGGCTGACGCGCTCGAAGGTCACCAGCGTTCGAGCTTTGGAGCACCGCACGCTAGATCGCGAACACCCCGATCTGATCTGGGCTTTGGCCAAGCTCGAATCCGGAGTCATTGCGACGATATCGACTGCCTACCTTCACCCGGCTGACGGCCCCGTCGCCACATCCGATCGCTTCGAAGTCTATGGAACGGCTGGGGTCGCGGCAGTTGACCTATCCGTTCCTGTCTTCTCGGTGAACACTTCGCCTGGCTTCATTCCGGACTGGTTGCTCGGACCTTCGGATGGATCCGGAGCCTTTGGTACTGAGGTCGCTCACTTTTGCGACTGCATTCGCAGCGGCCGACCATCTGAGGTGGTCACCATCGGCGATGCACTCGAAGGAATCCGGACCGCAAGCGCAATGATTCGGTCGGCAGCGGCCGGCGGAATTGAGGTCACGCCGTGACCGCGGATGCTCCTCACGCTGACATCACCACCGAAGTCTTGCGGTTGCTCAAAGCGGCAGCCAAAGAGAGCGTACCGTTGCGTGCGATCGGAGGCGTAGCCGTTCGACTGCACGTTGCTGAAGAGAGGCTGCCTGGACTTCGCCGCCAACCCAACGACATCGACCTTGTCACTTTGCGCGGCAAGAGCAAGGATGTCACGACGTTGATGGAGGCGCTCGGCTACTCGTCTGACTCGGAATTCAATTACACGAATGGCCACCGCCGGCTTCTCTACTACGACGTCGAGAATCGCCGCCAAGTGGATGTGTTCGTAGGCGCCTTCGAGATGTGCCACGTGATTCCAATCACAGAGCGAATTGAGCTTGACCCTATGTCGATCCCACTCGCAGAACTGCTCCTTACCAAGCTGCAGGTCGTCCAACTCAACGAGAAGGACCAACGCGACATCCTCGCGATCCTGGGTCACCACCCGGTTGGCGAAAGCGATGACGAGACGGTTAACGCGGCCTACCTGGCCCAGCTCCTCGCGCGTGATTGGGGGCTATGGAGGACCGCCAAGATGAATGTCGAGAGGACCCGTAATTCGCTGCCAAGTTATGACCTGCCCGAAGCGGACCGCCTGGCGATTCTTGAGAGGCTCGACCAGCTATGGCAGCGGATCGATGCGGAGCCCAAATCGACCAAATGGCAGTTCCGGAATCGGATCGGCGACCGGCTTCAGTGGTACGAAGAGCCCGAGGAAGTCAAGTAGTGCTTGGCAGGCCGGGCACACCGTCGGTGTCTCAATTTGAATCGGAGGTCGAGGACTGTGGCTGAACATCAGGCGGCACCAGGCAAATCCCACGGCGCGGAGGTGGATCTGCTTATTCGCCACGCCTATGTCATCACTATGGATGACTTCGATACGATCATTGCCGACGGGGCGATAGCCATCCGTGGGCGACGGATAGTGGACGTCGGCGACGACAAGACCATCGCGAATCGGCAAACTGCAGGCCGCGTGATCGACGCGAGAGGCGCGCCCGTCCATCCAGGTTTGGTCGAGTGTCACTTGCACGCATCGTTTCAGACCTACCGTGGCGTTCTCCCAGACGCAATCCGTGAGGACGAGGTGTTCGATGCCTTTGAGCGGATCTTTTTTAATACGGTCAACGACGAGGAGGAATATCTCGGCGTCCTGCTCGCCTCGATCGAAATGATTCGTAACGGCACCACCTGCTTCTTGGAGGCAGGGACCGTCCTCGAGCCGTCGGCTGCCGCCGAAGCGGCCGAGCTGGTCGGTATCCGAGGAGTGATCGGCGACGCGTTCATCTGGGACCGCCCGAGCGGGTTCGCGCAGGGAAAGGAGACTCCGGAAACAGGTCCGGTGCGAGTTCGGGGCGCAATTCATAGGTCCCCGCGCAACCTTGAAGAGGCTCTCGACAGCCTTGGAAGGCAACTCGCAAGGAATTCAGATCCGGATGCTCTCGTGACCGGTCATATCGCAGTTGTAGGTCTAGGTACAGCCTCCGAAGAACTGCTACTGGAGGCCAAGCGGCGGGCCGACGCCGCTCGGGTTGTGCTGAACATGCATCACGCCTACAGCCCTGCGGACACGGCCGCCGATAGGGTTCGCTATGGCAAGGACCCGCTGCTCCATCTCTCAGAGATCGGGGTACTCGACCGCAACGTCACGCTCGGCCACGCGAACCACCTGACTGACGCGGAATGCACCGTTCTCATCGAGCGGGGAGCGACCATTGCATGGGCACCCGCCGCGTCGATGATGTGGGGTCACGGCGGAGCCTTTCATGGCCGGCACGCCGACCTGTGGCGCCAGGGTGCCAACATCTCGCTCGGTTCGGACTCCGCCAACTGGTCAAATTCGTTTGATCTGTTCAGGCAGGCAAACCTGGCCCTCCTCACGGCACGGGAGGCCCACCAAGACAGAACATATCTGCTTGCAGAGGACGTCTTGAGAATGGCGACTCGTGGCGGGGCGAGGGCGACTGGAATGGAAGGCAAGATCGGTTCCATAGAACCGGGCAAGCGAGCTGACCTAGTCATTCATACACTTGCCCGGCCGGAGCTGATCCCGGTCACCGACATGATGCGCAACCTCATGTACTCGGCGGGATCGAAATCCATCAGCACCGTCATCGTCGACGGTGAAGTTGTGTTGGAGAACGGCGCCTTCACGAAGATCGATGAGGAGGCGCTACTGGCTCGAATCAACAAGGCCTCAATCGGGATGTTGCGCCGCATGGGTCATTCGATTGAAGCGAATGTCCCCAGGCACCGATAACGCGGCAAGGCCAGGTCTGGTCAGTCGAGCCGGAAGATCTCCGGCAGATACGTGGCTCCGTGCTCGGTCACCTCAAGGTCGAATAGGTCTTTCATCACGACGCTCCACTTCTTATTGATTTCGGAAGCATCCTGGAACGCGATAGCCGACCGAGCGTCATCGCATTCGTAGTAGCCGAAAGCCCGATCTCCAAATAGATAGATGGAGTAGTTCCGGATCCCCGCTTCCTTCAGCATCGACAGAAGCTCGGGCCAAACCTTGGCGTGTGCATCCAAGTATTCATTGATCTTCTCGGGCCGCAGCCTGGCGGTCCACGCAACTCGGGCCATTCAGACTTACCTCAAGCTTTTCCCTGAAGGTTCGACAATGGCAACCCGCCCGAACGGCCGCACCGTCACGGACTCCCAGATACCTTGCTTCACGTAGATGTCTTCCTCGGCGATCTGGCGAGCCTCGACTTCAGTGTTCGCGCGAATGAGCATTATGGACGTGGTCAGATCTCCAAGATAAGCGCCGCTTTCGACTATCACGCCTCGGCGTTTCAGCTCGGAGATTCTCTGCAAGTGGGCAGCCCGGAACGGCTTCCGCCGCTCGGCGGCCCCTGCCGCAAACCTCGCCTCGACCAAGTGCACCGGTTCGATCTCAGCCGATTGGGAGAGTGGTGACGTGCCTGACCGCTGCACTAGCTCCACCCGAATTCCATCGGGGTCGATCAGGTAAACGCTCCGTCCCCCTGACCACCGGCCGCTGCTCGGGGTGGCCGGCTCACTCACCGCGCGCCCGCCAGCAGCGCGCGCACGGGCATGAATCTCGTCCACGTCATCGACTTCGAAGCAGACGTGTACGGTCCCAGGGTTGGCGGTGGCCGGGTCTATCGGCGCCCGAGGCACGCCTCGATATTCGAGCAGTTCCACCAAGACGCCAGAGCGAGGTTCCATCAATACGGCGATGTCGAGTTCGACGCCCGCATACCCGGTCACATGTTGGAGGTATGCATCCGAGCGGACCTGCCGCTCGATTTCGACCAATCCGATGATGTCCCTGTAGTAGGCAAGGGACCTATCGAGATCGCTGACTTGGAGACCGACATGGCCAAAGGCGACCGGACGCGCCCGACCCTCGGACTCGGGGTTCTTCACCGGGAATCCTCTGACGGCAGCAGCCGTTCCAGATCGATACGGTAGACAGTCTGCGGCCGGCCGGCCGCGGTCCCGCCATGCCGACCCTGCGCCGTGGCGATGCCCGCTCGCTGGAGCGACGTGATGATTCGGCGGGTGGACCGAGGCTGGATTCCATAGGCCTGCGCCAGCTCAGAGGCCGTCACCGCCGATGTGTTGACCTGGCGCAGAGCGCGAGTTAACCGGGTGAGGGCAAGCGGGCCCAGTCCGAGCTGCCGCGCTAGTCGGAGCGTGGACTCTCTGGTCTCCCTCAGCTTGTAGGTCGCGGTCTGTCCATCGCCGCCCGCCCGAAAGACCTCGCCGTCCGGGAATGCCACATGCAGCTCACGGTCGCCCTCGGCCATAATCAAAGCCCGCCTCGCATTCTCTTCCGCGATAGGCACCGTCGCCCCGAGCCCCACCCCCATTCTTACATCGGCCAGAGACTGGCGCAGCTCGAGGGGTCCGCCTCGCCTGGCTGAGAGTCGCGAGACGGCTTCTTCGATGGTGCCGCGGCTCGTATAGACGACGAACGTCTGGTCGTCGAGTTCGGCCATGCGTCCTTTGAGACGCTCGGCGAGGTCCAGGACCTCCTGTCTCACTGCCAATCGCTGACGCTGCTTCTCGTATGCGCGGCCGTCCTCCGCCGCCTCGCTCCGAAGGTGCGGCACCTTGATGAGAACAGCCGCAGGCTGCGTTGCCTCGGTGATCGCAAGGCGTGCCGCCAACTGGGCCTGACGCAACGCCTCGCGCATCACCGAGCGCGTGTGGGTGACACGCCAAGCAGGCACGCCGGCCGACGTCAACTCGACGTAGACCGCCCCCAAGCACGTCAGGCATCCGTCGACTGAACCGCTCCGTTGAGCCTGCACATGGAAGGCAACTATGTCGGCCGTTGAGTGGAACGCCTCTGTCTCGCCTTCAACCTCGAGAGAAAGCACATGCGAGGGCGGATCGAGGCCAAGGTCTTCGTACGCCTCGCGGACGATGTGTGGCTCGATAGTGTCGAGACTGACTCGGGGCATTTCGCCTTTGAACTCACGAAGTAATCGCACGAGGGTCCGATACAGGTCAGCACTCGAGTGGGGAACGAACTGCAGGGAAGCGCGGAGCGAATTGGTTCTTCGAGCGAGGACATACGGCACGCGGCCGGTGAAAAGGAGGACCTGGCAGATTTGGTCAAGTTCTTGTGCGAGGTCGCCCGCTTGGCCAATGGACTCGTAAGCTCGGGCGATAACGCTGTCCGCAAGCCCTTCGTCGCGCGCGACGGAAAGGGCGAGCTCGGTGGAGTCAGCCGGACCGATGATGCCGATCATTTGGAGAGTCGCAATAAGGCAACTGCCAAATCATCCACCTTGAATTCGGGTGACTGGATAACCGGATACATCTAGACGGAAAAAGCGACCGATCCGTCGTTGCGGAGAGGGATATCGGTGACCTCCCTCCCAACCAGATCAAGCGATTTGGCGGCGCTGTCATCGAGCGTGACGCCAAGTCCTGGAGCATCGGGAACCGTGAGGTACCCTCCTTCACGACGCACTGCGGTCGTGAACGCGCTACTTTGTGGGCCCTCGTCCAGTTTGGTGAATTCTTGGACTACGAAGTTGGGGATCGACGCATCCAAGTGAACCGAGGCCGCGGTGAGCACCGGGCCCAGACAATTGTGCGTGACCACTGCGGCGTGATACGACTCCGCCACGGCTGCAATCTTCTTGCAATGGGTCAAGCCACCCGCGAGGCCGACGTCGGGGCGCACGTACTGGGCGCCCCCGGCGGCGAGCAGCTCCTTGAACTCCCAGATCGTATGCAGGCGCTCGCCGGCCGCAAATGGCACCGCCAGCTGTCTTGAAAGATCAGCCTGAGAGGTGATGCTGTCGATCTGAATCGGGTCCTCGACGAAGAGGGGATGCGTTGGGGCCAGCGCGGCGATTAGAGGCAACGCCTGGAGCGGCGTGAGCTTTCGGTGGAGCTCCAGGAGTAGATCGACATCGGGCCCGACTTCGGCTCGAACCGAGGACACCAACTCGACGGTAGATTGAATAAGCCGCTCCTGCCCCAGGTCCTGATACCCGTTTGGCAACGGATCGAACTTCACGGCCGTGAACCCTTCGGCTGCGGCGGCTTTCCCGTTAGCGACGATTTCAGCCGGTGTGCCTCCGTCGAGGAGTAGATGGAGCCGGATTCGGTCCCTGCATTTACCGCCCAGAAGCTCCCAGATCGGAACTTCGAGGAGCCTCCCTTTCAAATCCCACAAGGCGATATCGACGGCACTGACCGCCGCCGACAGCACGCTGCCCCGGAAAGGCCCCATCCGATACAGGTACTGCCAGTGGTGCTCGATGCGGCCGGCATCCTGGCCAATGAGATAACGCCGGAAGGTGGCAATCACTTGATGGACGGCCGCCGGGTAGCCCCAACACGCGGACTGACCCAGGCCGCTTAACCCGTTCTCAGTTCGTATCCGGACGAAATGGGCATCGCCCAGAAGAATCGACTCAACCTCTGCGATCTTCAACTGAGATCCATGTCCCTGGGGGTGAATTTGAGTCATATTAGTAGTATTGCGCGCAAGCATGACCCGTGGGCTACCGATGATGGCCGCCGACTCCCCGGTTTGGCGCGGCGCCCGTGTGCCCTTGGGATATGCAGATTCTGCCCCCTCCAGGGCCCCTGCGCAAACGAGGAGTGACGGAAGGCTTGTCTAACTCAGGCCGACGCCAGGTGGGGTTGGCTCCCTCAAGTCCAGCGGGCTGCTTGGATCTGCTTGCCGAGATGATTCGCATTGACTCGGTCAATTCAGCGATTTCCGGCCGCGCCCGAGCGGAGGAGGATCTGGCCGAGTACATCGAGGAGCAGGCGCGCCTGTTTGGCCTGGGGGTGCGTCGAATGCCGGTGCCAGGCCAGGCCGACAACCTGCTGATCACGTGCGATAGGAGCGCTGCCTCACCCTGGCTTCTGTTCGAGAGCCACATGGACACTGTTGGCGTAGAGGGAATGAACATTGAGCCGTTTGCCCCGAACGTTGACGGCAGAGCAGTGCACGGCCGTGGGAGCTGCGATACCAAGGGGTCGGGAGCGGCGATGCTCTGGGCTCTGCGGACTTACGCTTCCGCGTCCCTTGGCTCCGCCAACGTGGCCCTCCTCTTCACAGTCGACGAGGAGGTCTCGCGCTCTGGGATCAACGCGTTCGTGCGCGAGCAGCTCCCAACTCTGCCTTGGCGCCCCGTCGGCGCGATCGTAGGTGAACCCACCGGTTTGAGACTCGTGACAGCCCACCGGGGCGCCGCTCGGATGGCCATTCGAACTGAAGGAGTTGCGGCGCACTCTTCCGATCCCTCGCGAGGGCGCTCCGCGATCCGGATGATGATGCCGATTCTGGAAGCAGTGGAGAACAGATACATACCTAGCCTCACAGCTACCCATCCGCTCTGTGGACCGGCAGTGTGCAGCGTCAATTTGATTCGCGGCGGCTCTCAAATCAACATCATCGCGCAATCGTGTGAAATCCAGATCGACCGGAGAACCGTCCCCGGCGAAGAGGCTTCGGACGTTGTCGCAACAATTAGCCGTCTGCTTTCGGAGTTGCGAGCAGCCGACCCTGCGCAGAACTATGCCGTGCGCGAGCTCTTAATGTACGAACCCCTCGATCCGGCCACGAGCGCCGAATTCGCTCTCCAGCTAGGCGCGCTCCTCGAAAGCATGGGCCTCTCTGGCGAACCGACAGGGGCCGGCTATGGCTCGCATGCTGGCACGCTCGCATCTGCTGGAATGCCTGCCGTTGTGTTTGGGCCGGGCGACATTGCTCAAGCTCACACCGCCGACGAGTGGCTGAACCTGGACCAGCTTGAACAAGCGGTGGACGTCTACTTAGCCATCATGCAGGCTGACGTGAGCCTATGGCCGAGACGGACCGTCCTGTAACCCTAAGATCGAGCGATTAGCTCGAGCTTGAGGAAGGTCGATGAAAGCGCGGATCGGCATCATCGGGTGTGGCTGGTGGTCCACCGAGGCCCATATTCCGGCGCTGCTGGCAAACCCCGATGCGGAACTGTGCGCGGTGGCAGATCCCAACGAGCAGAATCTCTCACGCGCTGCCAAAGCATTTGACATTCCGACCAGCCGGCTCTTTGGTGACTGCGTCACGATGCTCGACAACGTCGACCTCGACGCCGCGATCGTTGCGGTTCCGCATTCACAGCACGCCTCGATGGCTCGGCTCGTCCTCGAAAATGATCTGCATCTTCTTCTGGAAAAGCCGATGACGATCAACCCAAGCGATGCTCGAGCGCTCGCCCAGCTCGCCCGGGTGAGGAATCGGGAGCTGATAGTCGGCTATCCGTGGCACTTTGACGAGCAGGTTCTCGCTGTGCGGGACGCCATCGCAAGCGGTCTCATCGGAACAATCGAGTCCGCAGCGTGCCAGAGCGCGACGGTGGGCCGGGATCTATATCGCGGCGACGCCCGCTCGTTTGGCGCTGACGCCGGCTTCGCCATGGTCAACCTGCCACTACCTGGCACATATGCGGATCCAAAGACGGCTGGCGGCGGCCAAGGGCAGACCCAGGTCACCCACAGCGCGGCATTGCTCTTCTACATGACCGGGCTTCGCCCAGTAAAGGTCGGTGCGCTGACCGGCTCGTTTGGGCTCGCCGTTGATCTGGCCGACTCTGTGCTCATCATGTTCTCGAACGGCGCAATTGGGTCCCTGACATCTACGGGCACCGTGCTTCGCGGGCACAAGGAAACTCTTCGTTATCAGATCTTTGGCACCGAGGGCCACGTGTTCTTTGAGGCTGATGCTGGTACTGCCACGATTCATCTTCATGGCGGGGAGCTCCGGACGGTTGCGAAGGTCACTGAGCGCCATCCGGAGTGGTTGCCGGCGAACAATTTGGTGGACGTCACCCTGGGTAGGGCCGCGAATGGCTCACCGGCGTCGATTGGCGTGCTGACCGTTGAGTTTGTCGACGCCCTTTATCGATCGGCTCGAGCTGGTCGGCTGGTCGACGTCAGCAATTAGAAGCTGCAAAGGAGTCTGGATTGAGGGACATTGAAATCGCCCAGGTGCAGGCCTTTCCGATGCGGTACCCCGAGCCACACGACAACGGGAACATTCGTCATTTAACCCTCGTTCGGATCGAGACCGCCGGCGGAGCAGTTGGCTGGGGCGAGGCCATAACTGGAACAGAGGAGGCCTCGATCGCAGCCAAGGTCATCCTCGATCGCGGCATCGCCAGACAACTGATTGGCCGCGACCCTCGCAACGTCGAAGCGATTTGGGCTCAGCTGCGAGAGTCGACATACTGGACCGGCAATGGCGGGATCGTGACATTTGTCCTGAGTGCCATTGACATGGCTCTATGGGACTTAGCAGGCAACCTGTCGAGCCTTCCCTTGCATCAGCTTCTCGGTGGGAAGAAGCGCGAACGAGTGCGTGCAGCATCTTCGGTCGCGTTGGACACCGCCCATCTGGATCGAATCGGGAGTCAGTTTGCAGATCTCCACGCGCGCGGCTATCAGGTGTTGAAAGGTGGCTGGGGCTACGACCTCGCTATTGCATTCGGCCGAGACGCGAAGCGAGATGTGGCAATCGTTCGAACGATTCGAGAGGCAGTAGGTCCGGATGCCGAGATAATCGTGGACGTTGCCGCCGGCTCAGGCTGGACATCAAGCCACGCCATCACAATGGCGCGGGCATTCGAACCGTACCGGCTCTACTGGCTCGAAGATGCCCTGACCGAAACCGACCTCGCCGGCTGGGCCCGCCTGCGGGCGGCCACGGTCACGCCACTCTGCACTGGCGAGAAGGGTTGGACCTTCAACTACTATCGCGGACTCATCGCCAGCGGCTCGATAGACATCGTGATGACCGACCCCGGCCGGGTGGAGGGGGTCACGGGCGTAAAGAAGGTCATGGAGTTGAGTGCGCAGGCGGGCATGTCCTGGAACGCGCACTCATGGTCAAGCGCCCTGAGTACGGCAGCATCTCTTCACCTGTCGGCTGTCTCATCAAACGTTTTAGTGCTGGAACTGAAACCCGAGCCCTCGCCAATGCAAAACGAGCTGGTCACCGATCCGATCCTGATGCACGATGGCTGGATCGAAGTGCGAGACAAGCCCGGACTGGGAGTCTCGGTTGACGAGAGCGCTGTCCGGCGCTACACCTTCGAATGAGTTGGCCCTGGCCAAGCTGTCAACCTGACACCGAGGGACGGAGGCTCGACACCTGAAGTTGACCGAATCGCTGTTCCCATTCTCAAGGAATCGGAGGGCTCTCGTGACCGGGGGTGCCAACGGCCTGGGTCTTGGGGTTGCAAAAGCCCTTCTCAGCGTTGGTGCGCAGGTTGCCGTCGCGGATCTTGCAGAACCGCTGGATAGTCTTTCTCCCGACGAACGAGCTGCATTCTTTCCCGTGACGATGGATGTCACGGACGAGGCTTCGGTTCGGGACGGCATCACCTCAGTGGTGCAGCATCTGGGCGGCTTGGACACGCTCGTCAATTCCGCAGGCGTCATTCAATTCAGAGCCATCGAAGGGATCTCCACACAAGAGTGGGATTGGATCCTCGACGTCAACCTGCGAGGCACTTTCCTCGTGACGCGCGAGGCAATGCCCCACTTGAAGGAATCTCACCGGGGCCGCGTGGTGAATATCGCATCGAATGCTGGCAAGAAGGGCTATGCCCTGATGGCCGCGTACTGCGCTTCGAAGTTTGGCGTGGTCGGTTTTACCCAAGCAATAGCTGCCGAGGTCGGCCGAGACAGCGTTCGTGTCAACGCCGTATGCCCTAGCACCGTGGCTGAGACTGGTATGGGCCAGCGGGTTCTGGATCAGAAAGTCGCGCTTGGACTCGGTACATCGCCGGACGAAATACTCGGCCGGAGCGCCTCCTCGTTTCCTCTCCAGCGGGTCGGCACCGTCGCAGACGTGGTTAGCGCCGTGATGTTCCTTATATCCGAGGCTTCCGATTGGATTACCGGGGAGTCGATCAACATCGATGGGGGATCGCTCGCCGGCTGACATCAGGTTCGCTTGGAAAGTGGCATCGAGCGAGGGCACCTATCTAACCGTTCGCTAGCCTCAGTTCTTGGCCGACGCTAGGGCGTGGCAACGCGTCGTCACGGAGGAACCGCGCGAAGCTGCTCTGCTCCGGTGGTTTTTGGAGACGGCTTCGACCAGCGGCGCCGATTCCTATGGCTGAGTGGCCGGCGGCTGCAGCGATCGCGACTGGGCTCCGTCGACCACCACACAAGCGCCGTTTATTCCGGAGGCCTGCTTTGACGACAGAAAGACGACGACTGAGGCAACCTCTTCCGGCGTGCCGAACCTGTTTGCCGGCAGTTCATTCTTCACAAACTCAGCGATTCGAACAGGGTCCTCCTGCATCCGCTTATGCCAACTCCCGCCCTCAAAGAGCATGGCGCCAGGCGCCACCGCATTCAATGTGACCCCGGAGCCTGCTAGAGAAGCAGCCCTTGACGTAACCCAAGCCAACTCTGCCGCTTTGGCCGCATTGTAAGCAGGCGCCCCACCGGCTTCTAAGCCGTAGATCGATGCTATGACGATTATCCGGCCCCAGTTGCGCTCAAGCATTTCCGGCATTGTTTGCTCGGCTAGGTCTTGTGCTGGATGGAGATTGCCTTCCATCGCACGGTTGAACTCTGGGGGACCAGTATCGTTCCACGAACTTCCCGCTCTGAGTCCGAGGTTATTGATGAGTATGTCGATGGGCCCAAGCCTTCGGTGAACCTCAGCTACGACCCGCTTCCTGTCAGCGCTCGAAGTGAGATCTGCTGCAATGCCGACCGCTCCGAGTTCCTTGGCAACACGCATAACGTCAGGTTCCGTCCGCGCCACTACGACGACATGTGCGCCCTCCGCTTGGAGTCCCAGCGCGATGCGGTATCCAAGCCCACGGGTGCCTGCCGTGACAACGGCCACTCGATCGCGAAGTTCTAGGTCCACGCTGTTCGGGCTGGATCCGTAACTGCCACTTCGTTTGCCTTTATACCCCCGTCAGCGCTCGCTTGGAATTCTCAAATAGACAGGATGCGTAGCTCATTGTCGGGAAACCCTGCCTCACCTAGGCGGCCAGTAAACCGGCTCGGAATGTACGAGTATCCGACCGACCTAAGCCGCCAAGTGCGATAAAGCGCAAGCAGTCCAGCAATCGCAGTAGCGGTCGGCCTCCATAGCGCTCCCTATTCACGTTGAGGTCCGCGCCAGTAATCACCCTCAGATCATCACATTTTTGATAGGGCTGCCAGCAACCACTTCATGCTCATGCGCCCTGCAGAGTTGCCGATAGTAGACAGTTATCGACAGCAAACCAGGATGGTGCAAGATAATCTTGGCCAAATGCCGCGAGCAGCGGCCCGACGCGCGGCGATGTCGCTACGGTACCTCCGACCTGCCCAACAACAGCTCTCGCACGTGCGCCGGTTCGGGCAACATTTCCGACAGCTGGTCGATTGCCGCGTCAACGGCTCTCGCCAACTTCTGCGGGCCACCGAACCTGGCTAACACCTCGGGTGATAAGAATTTAAATAGCAGACCCGAAGTTCCGGGTGGAAGGCCAGCGAAATGGACCGTCAGAACTCCGTAGTCGCGCAGCAGCAGCATCGCAACAGCGGCTGTGGCTTCATATGGCGCGATCGGCGGCTTCTCCAGCCCGGCCCTTTGCATTGCGATTTCGAGGATGTCTTCGTGTCGTATCTGGGCTGAGACTTCGGTCTCTTGGACGCGATCGCCGTAGAGCTGCTTCAGGGCGCCGGTAAAAGTCGCAGTGCAGTCGCGCAAAGCGCGCACTCGGTCCGGACGGTACTGGTCTAGCGAATGAACGGCGGCCGGATACAGCATCGGTCGTGCTTCGAGCCCATATTCGAATGCACGAGTCCTGACCTCAGCGACCAGAGCCTTCATCCCGCCCAACAGACCCAAACGCGGGCCGACCGTTCCGTATTTGTCGAGCCCCGTAGCGCCGACGTCGATGTCTAGCTCAAGCATCCGTGGCTGATCAAAGATGGCGGGCCCCACCCTCGCCCCGCCTGCATCATCAACGAGAATCATCGAGCCGGCGGAGCGTGCCTTCTCGATGACCCTATGAACGGCATCGATAGGCAACACTCGGTACGAGACCGCCAGCCGAGTCAGCACCACAAGCTTCGTTGAACGCTGGACCAACATCGATTCGAGCTCGTCTACCGTCCTCGTGTCGATAAACTCTGCACCCAACAATGCGGCTGGCCTTGTGATCGCGGGATGGGTGTAGTCAGCGGAGATGCCAACGACGCGGTCACCACGCTCAAGGAGCACCATGAGTGCCGCGAAAAGAGCTGCTGATTGGCGGTTCGCCAAGAGAACGTCGTGAGTATCGACGTTGCCACCTAGGTGCTCGAGTCCGCTGGTTTTAAGAGCCTCGCCAAACACCGCTGGCGTTGTCTCGTCGTTGTATGTCTCATCGGCAGCGACTGCCATTCCGCGCTCGAGCCCAGACAAATTGAACAGGCCTTGCTCACCGTCGCGCGATATCCACTCGGCCATGAAATTCTGTGCGCGCGCGAGCTTGATGTGTTCATCTGCGCCTGTTGCCACGATGCGCCCCCGCGCATAGGGCAGTCCAGGCGAGAGTGAATTGCCGAACCGATCCTTACGTTCCTCGATTGTCGTGCTCACGTACTTGTGCTCCTTTGTTCTTTACGGCTTCGGGCCTTCTTATCCTCGAGATCCGACTCAGTCCGTCGCCGAAACCAGACACCCCGCGTGTGTGCGAGGTGGTGCTTGATCCACTCTTTTGTCTCTTTTGCGTCCCCTTCAGCAATCGCTTCGATCATTTCCATGTGCTCTTCGGCAGATATGACCAGTTGGCCAGTCTCAGAGACTTGCGGGAGGCCGTACACGCGTGCCGCATCGCGAAGGCGGTTGACCATCGTCGCGAGGCGGCGATTGTCGACGAGGGCGAGCAAGTTCTGGTGAAAACGCCGGTCAACGGAGAGAAATCCCGGTACGTCACCTGCCAAGGCAAAAGACTTGGACTCTGCCGCGACCTGCCTCAGATTACTGATTTGCGCGTCGCTTACAGTTCCAGCCAGCGACTCCATGGCACGGGTCTCCAGTAGATCGCGAAGCTCGAAGATCTCTAGGAGGTCCTTGTCAGTCACGTTCGTAACCCTGAAGCCCCGGTTCTTGACAACCTCTACCAGACCCTCATTGGCAAGGTCGAACAAGGCCTCGCGGATCGGCGTAGCGGATACGCCCAATTGAGATTCGAAGTACCCGACTGGGTAAATCGTGCCGGCTGCGATCTGCCCCATGACTATCGAGCTGCGGATCGCCTCGCGGGCGCTCTCACGCAAGTTGGATTGTTTCAGTGGAGTTAGGTACGTGGGTTCAATTCCGCCTTGATTAGGTCCGTCATCGGGGGTTCGGTCCGGAGGCATCTTCATCAATCCGACAACACCTGAGCAAGGATCTCTGCAGCCTTTAATTGCGTCTCTTGATCGCCGCCGACCGGGAAGCGAAAGCATGTTTCCGATCCCGCAAAGTAACTGCCTGGTATCGCTGAAATACCATGCCGATGGAGGTCAGAGATGATTGCCGAACTCTTCTTGCGAGCTCTCGAGATGTCGGGGAACAGGAATGGGCCCGCCTCCGGAAGGTGGACTCTGCAGCCGGGTATGGCGGCAATCTGTTCGTATAGAAGATTGCGGCCATGAGAAAAGCCTTCCATGGCCGGGCTCAACCACGACCGGTCACCTTCCAAAACAGCGAGCGCTACACGCTGATTCAGGAACGATCCGTACAGTTGCTGCCACTGGATCACCTTGGCGACGCTTTGCACGACAGCAGTCGGGCCAGCCAGCCACCCGAGTCTCAACCAAGTGACTGCAAAACTCTTGCTGAAGCTTCTAACAATGATGCTGCGATCACGGAGCGCGGGATCGAGCCAAGCCGCGAGGTGCTGACGGCCCTCGTGTTGTACCGCCTCGTACGACTCGTCCACGACGATCCAGAGCGAAGGGTGCGCGTCGACTAATGTGGCGAGCACGGACAAGTCCTGCCGGGTCAAAACCTTCCCCACTGGGTTGTTCGGATTCGTCAGGAAGAGCACTTTGGTGGCAGTAGTGATGGAGCGCTCGATGCGTTCCCAGTCGGTCCGATCGCTCTCCACCGCTTGGACCGGTCGAAAGCGACCACCCGCAAGGATGATTGAACCTTCGACGTAGTAATTCGGAGCAGGCACGAGAACCTGGTCACCTGGCTCGAGCAACGCAGACCACAACACGCTGAGCGCACCCATCGCACCGTTCGTGACAGCGATTTCGTCCACGTCCACGCGCGCGCCGACTGCAGTGCCAAGCTCGTGCGCGAGTGAGACGCGAAGGGCTTGGAATCCGAGGGTTGGTACCGACTCGGGGGCCCTCGCAGCTGCCGCCGCCGCCGCCACGACATGTTCAGGGGGATGGTCGACCCAGGGATAGCTGCGGAGGGGCAGCCGCGGCCACTCCGGATGAGCCTCGAACTGCGCCGCAACGTCAAGCGAGCCCACCTGGGCCAGGGCCGCGACCAAAGCGCTGGGCGCACGCTGACTGCCACGCTTAGCTGGTTTCGATTCAGGTCGACGGGTCATTTGCACCCTCAAGCGCCTCACCCAAATAGGCGCGTCTGACAAGATCATTCCCGAGAAGCTTCGTCGACTCGTCGGTTACAACGATCCGGCCCGACTCGAGGACATATGCACGTGCGGAGACAAGAAGCGCCATTTGTGCATTCTGTTCTACCAACAGGATCGTCGCCCCTTGTTGGTTGATCGACTGGATGATTTCGAAGATCCGATCGACCATCATCGGGGCGAGCCCCATGGATGGCTCGTCCAGCATGAGCAACCGCGGTTTGGCAATCAATGCCCGACCGATCGCCAGCATTTGCTGCTGACCACCCGAGAGCGAGCCACCTGGTTCTCGAGCTCGGTCCTTGAGAACCGGGAACAACTCGTAAACACGAGCAAGCGCCTCCTGCTCATCACTCCCTCCCGGACGCGACTTCGATGCCTCGCGATAGGCCAACTGCAAGTTTTCGAGAAGGGTCATCCGCGAAAGGATGCGGCGCCCCTCCGGAGAGTGAGCTATGCCAAGTCGAACGATTCGGTGAGGCGGAGATCCTTGAATCGGCTTGCCTTCAAGGGAGATCGTCCCTCGGCGCGGCGCACGTAGGCCCGAGATCGTCTTGAGGATCGTGCTCTTGCCGGCGCCGTTGCTTCCGATCAGGGCCACGATCTCTCCGGAATGCACCCGCAGGCTAACGCCTTTGACGGCCTCGATCACTCCGTAGTTGACATGCAGGTTGTCGACTTCAAGCAGTGGGCCTGTCAACGCATCCGCACTAATCGGCTTCGTGGTCGAAGATCGTGGCCTCAAATTCGAGATTCCCGACCCTAGGTAAGCCTTGATCACATCGGGATTGTTCTGGACATCACGCGCTGACCCTTCGCCAATTTTCACGCCAAAATCCAGCACGGCTATCCGATCCGATATGCCCATCACAACTTTCATGTCGTGCTCGATGAGCAAGATCGTGACGCCCGAGCCGCGGACCTTCTGGATGAGCTGCATAAGAACGGCTTCTTCGGCGGGATTCATCCCAGCCGCCGGTTCATCGAGCAGTAATAGCTGTGGCGCGGTCCCCAGAGCCCTCGCTATCTCAACTCGACGTTGGTCCCCATACGCGAGGTTCTTTGACAGCTCGCCGGCGTACCGCCGGATGCCCACGAAGTCGAGGAGCTCCAAAGCTCGACTCCGCGTATCCCGCAACTCGCGCCGGTAAGAGCCGGTCGCCAGGAGCGTCGCCGCAAGACCGGTTCGACTGTGCGCATCGACGCCGACCATGACGTTCTCGAGCGCAGACATTTCCGGAAAGAGTCGAATGTTCTGGAAGGTCCTCGCAATGCCGAGACGGGTAAGCTCGTGTACCGAGCGCCTGCGGCGAAACCAGAGGGGCATGGGGACGCCTGAGAAACGCGAGGTCTGGAGCAGGTCGTAAGTACGCAAATTGATCCCGCCGGCGCTTGGCGGAAAGATCCCAGTGATGAGGTTGAACAGCGTCGTCTTACCTGCGCCATTCGGCCCAATGACGCTGAAGATCTCCCCCTCCTCGATCGAGAGGTTCACCTGAGACAAAGCGGCAACCCCACCGAAACTCTTGCTGAGGTTGGTGGTCTGCAGGAGGACGGTCACTGTGTCGCCTCCCGCACGTCAAACAGCGACTCCGCGTGATCTTCGTGGCTGGTTAACTCGGCGGCTCGTTTGCGGCTCGCAAGTATTCCCTCTGGTCGCAGAATCATCACGACCACAAGGGCCAGGCCGAAAATGAGAAGCCTGGCATCGCCTACCTGTCGGAACAGTTCCGGCAGATAGATCACGAGTGCCGCCCCGAGGATGGGCCCTGCGATCGACCCCATCCCTCCGAGGACGATCATGGCGAGGATCGTGATCGAACCAAAAGAGGTATTGAAAAGCGTGAACTCGTCGGGGCTGACGTATGACACCTGGGTCGCATAAATGGCCCCCGACAATGAGGCCACGGCTGCACCTATTGCGAACGCCATCAGCTTCATCTGAACCGTCCGAACGCCCATGGCGGCAGCTGCGACCTCATCTTCTCGTATGGCCATCCAAGCGCGGCCGATCCGTGATCGATTCAGTCGGCGCAGAAAGACGATCCAAATCGCAATGATCGCAAGCAGGAGCCAGAAGTAAGGCTCGTTGTGAAGACCGAAGTCGTAGTGGATCGGACCGATATCGAGCGCTGGATGCGGGATTTGAGTGATACCCCATGGACCGACTGTGATGCTGTCCGCATTGTTGGCCGTGATTCGAACCATTTCCCCGAACCCGAGGGTCACGATCGCCAGGTAGTCTCCTCGTAGCCTGAGCGTCGGAGCGCCAAAGACGAGGCCGGCAACTACCGCGATTGCCAGGCCTACCAAGAAATAGAGCCAGTAGTACATATGCCAATGTGGGATAAGGGCCAGCACATTTGGGTCCCGATTGAGCTGAGCGAGGTTGAATTTGGCCGCACCAGACAGAATCGCAAACGAGTACGCGCCCACTGCAAAGAAAGCCACGTAGCCCAGGTCGAGTAGTCCGGCCATCCCGACAACGACGTTGAGTCCTAAAGCGAGCAGAACCGCCATGCCGAGCTTGACAAGGACCGCCGACCAGTAGAGCGAGTCTGGGGTCAGCGAGGGGAGGAGCAAGGGCACCGCAGCAATGGCGATCAAAATGGCAAGAGTTACCGCATAGCGGACGAGTGGGGACGCGGCCGCATAACGGCGACTCAATGATCCGTACCACACTCGGGCTGACCGTCCAGCGCTCAAGAGTTGACTCATCAGGGCGTCCGGTCATCGCTGCTGAGCCGGCGGAAGCTCGAGGCTAGAGATGCGGCGATTGGCATATCAGCGACTCACCTGCTCACCAAGGAGGCCCGTTGGCCGGAACATCAAAACCAGAATGAGGATCGCGAAGGCGATCACGCCCTGCCACTCCACGCCAGTGCAGGCCACACCGAGGTTCTCGATGAGCCCGAGTAGTACGCCGCCCAACATCGCGCCCCGCACGTTGCCAATCCCACCGAGAACAGCAGCTGTGAAGGCTTTGATTCCGGGTACAAACCCCATGTTCCATTGAGCTTGGCCGTAGTAGATCCCGTAGAGGCCCCCTGCGATCCCAGCCATCACACCGCCCAAGAAAAACGTGATGACTATCACCCGATCGATATTCACGCCGAGGAGCGATGCCGCCTCAGGATCTTCGGCGACGGCTCGGATCTGCTGGCCAGTGTGGGTCCGCAGGACAATGACATCGAGCACGACTAGCATCACGATCGCAACCACGACGACAAGAATTTGCGTGTTGTTGATTGGTACGCCCATGATCCTGAAGGCGGGCATCAGGTGCAGCGTGTCGGGATAGGGCACAGCGTTCCGACCTGCAATCCGTGGCCAGTTGAAGGGAAGCCCAAGGTGGGGCTGGCCGTCTAGCAGAAGGAACAGGTTCTGCAGGAACAGGGACATGCCGATCGCGGTGATTAAGTACCCGAGCCTGGATACGCCCCTACGGCGAAGCGGCCGGTAGGCAATGCGCTCGATGGCAACGGCTGCAAGCCCAGATGCGATGGCGCCAACCAGCAACGCGGCGCCTATCGAACCCACCAGCAGACTTCCGTTCACACCGCTCGGGTACGCATGACCATTGATGCCAAACGCCCCCGTTAGGGTGTATAGGCCAGCGAACGATCCGATCATGAAGACCTCGGAATGAGCGAAGTTCAGCAGTTGGAGGATTCCGTAGACCATGGAGTAGCCGAGCGCGATCATCGCGTACATGAAACCTAGGGTCAGGCCGCTCGAGATGAACCGGATCCAAATTGAGCCGCTGGCCGGGCAGGTATTCGTCGTTATACCGAATCCGAGAAGTGCTGCCGCTAATCCGATGAGTCCCAGACCGCCAAGCCAGGGTAGGAGCGCACGCGCTCTCGATTGAGAGAACGACCGGGACCCGATCCACCATGATTGCTCCGGTGCGGTCCCGGTCTCTTCCCTCTGGGTCTTCACCCGTCCATTGCGCCCTTAGACCGCGAGTGCGGCCCTACTGCTTTGCCGGTCCCTGGAGTGTCCATTGGCCATTCTTGACGATGAAGAAGTAGTCCTCGATAACACTCGGGTCGAGCTCACCATTGGCTTGGAACTTGAGCTCCTTGGTGATGCCCTGGTGGCTATTGCTGCGAAAGTATGACGTGAGTGCATCGCGCGTCGTCTTACCCGCCTTGAGGGCTTGGATATAGAACTGCGCTATGTCCCAGGCCTCCGCGGCATAGACCCCGGGGAGCTCACCATACTTCGCTTGGTACTGCGAGACGAAGTCCTTGGCAGCTGTATCGGTGGAGCTGTTCACGTCAGAGCAGTCGCAGACGATTAGGGTTCCGTTCGCAGCGTTTCCCGCTGTGGAAAGAAACTGATCATCCTTAAACGCACTCGTGCCGTAGAGAGTGACGTTGCCCAAACCTGCATCGGTCATTTGCTTTCGAATCGGGCCCACATCGGACGAGTAGCCTGCGATGAAGAACGCGGTGCATTGGGTCGCTGCCAGCTTGCTTACGAGGGCGGAGAAGTCCTTCGCACCTGAGGTGAACGTCTCGCGCGGTTTGACCTGGACACCCAACGATGTCAGTTGTTGGCTGACCGAGATGTCCCAACTCGTATTGCCGGTCGTCCCGTCGCCGGCGACGAAAACGCAGTTTGGTTTCACGGTATTCGCGATATAGGAAGCGATGATTGGGCCGCCAAACGCGTCTGATGAGACTCCTCGGAACCAGTGGGTCCAGCCATTCTGGTCGAGACCTGGATTGGTAGCCGATGGGGTCATAAAAGGAATACCGGCCTGGTCAAGGCGAGGCCCTGCAGCCTGGGTTTCGTTGGAAAAAGCTGGACCTATGACGCCAACGTAACTCGGGTCGTTGACGACCGACTCCGCCGCCGTTACGGCTTGATCTGAAGTCCCCTGTGTGTCCATGCCGACAAGGCTGATATTCACCGGCAGTTGACCGTACTTGCCCGCGTTGGCATTGTTGAATGCAAGCTGGGCAGCTTGAAAACCGGGGACGACGATCGTCTTGTAGTCGCCCGTAAGCGCACCGATGTAGGCGATCTTGACGTTCTGAGCAGTCGAGCCGCCGCCTCCGCTGGTTCCGCCACAAGCGGCGAGCACGATCGCCGACGCCAGCGTCATCGCTCGAATGGCTGACCGTCTGTTCACGTTGCAACCTCCTCAATCGCGCCGGACCCCTTCATGGCAGGTCCACACAACGCTATTGGACGTATTCTATAGAACATATAAGCCGCGTCAAGAGGAGGATCGTCGTTGCGCGAAGGTCGTCAACAGGTTCACCGTTGCCTGCACGGCACCCGCAAGCTTCGGCTCTTCGAGCTTGTCCATCGTGTCCGTGGCCTTGTGATAGTCGGGGAGACGCCACCACATGTAAAGGCAGCTTGGGATGCCCTCGAGGTGAAATGGCCACATATCGCAGCCCGGCATGGGGCCATCGACCCTGATCGCACCGAGGTGCGCCAGCCCAGCCGATTCGGCAGCGGCCACTGCCGTTTCACGAAATGGGCCGTCAGTTGCCCAGATCCACATCGTGTCACCGGCGCTTATCTGGTCGAGGCAAATGCACGCCTTCAACGATTCGAGCTTCCCGCGTTCACGCAGGTCGCGAGCAAGGTAAGTGGACCCATGCATGCCAATCTCTTCGCCGCTTACGGCGACGATGTCGGCGTTAATCGGAAGCCTCAGCTCGAGAAGGCGGTCGAGAACTCCGACCAACCCGGCCGTGCCGGAGGCGTTGTCATACGCACCTGGCGTACCAAGTTGTGTGTCGTAGTGGGCGTCGACGATCACCCAATCCCGGGTCGACGCGTCCCCTCGGTATTCGGCAATCACGTTGTAGCCGACCGCATCGGGCAAGAGCTCAGTCTCGATTCGGACCTCCGCGGTCAGTTTCTCCGACGACCGCAGCGCCTCCTGAAGGAAGCGATGATCGTCACCCCCAATTACGACAAGGGGCAGTCGGAAGATTGGGTCCGGGTTAAGGAGCGGGATGGCGGGCCCGCCCGGCTCGACGATCAACTGCGCGACATAGTTGCCTTCCGAATCGACGACAGAGTACGTGTCCATCTCATAGAGACCTGCGATGAGTGACTTTCGGCCGTGATAGACCACCTCGCCGCTAACCCCCGCGGGGCCAGTGGATGCCGAGTAGATGATGGGAGCGGCGCTGCAGTTGCGGCTCGTGGTGGAGACGACACGGACGGTCGGGGCAGACAGCAAGCGCCAACCGATGAAGCCAAACTTCTGCAACCGGGCGGTCACTCCTCTCGAAGCAAAGACTTCCAGCAACGCTCTTGCGGCTCGGTGTTCAGATTCAGTCCCTGCGAAGCGTGGACCTATGTCCTCGGCCAACATCCGCATCACATCCAACATTCGGCTTCCTCCCTCAGATCACTCGACAGGGTGTTATTCGCGGCGGGTAATGATAGACCGCACCTTCCGCCGAGGACATCGCGATGACGTTCGACAACCTGCATGAACGATCGGGGACTGAGATTGCAAGCCTGGTCGCCGCCGGGGAAGTGACGGTACCTGATGTCGCGAGCGCGACCCTAGATCATATTCAGTTTCGGGAACCTTCCCTCCATGCGTGGGAGTTCCTCGACGGTGACCTAGTCGTCGCTCAGGCGATGGCAACCGGCCGTAAGGGTCCGCTGGCTGGCGTAGCGGTCGCGGTGAAAGACAACTTCGACACTTTCGACATGCCAACGACATACGGTTCGCCTATCTATTCCGGCAATCGACCATTGCGCGATGCATTGAGTGTCGCGCGCTTGCGTCAAGCCGGCGCCCTGATAGTTGGCAAGACCACGATGACTCAATTCGCCGCTGTCTATGAGCCGGCCAGAACTGTGAATCCGTACCTCTCTAGCCGCACGCCCGGCGGATCCTCGAGTGGCTCGGCTGCCGCAGTCGCGGATCGCATGGTGCCAGTGGCGGTCGGGACCCAGACTGCAGGCTCCGTTATTCGACCCGCCGCCTATTGCGGCATATTCGGATTCAAGCCGACCATGGGCTCGATCGAACGCGCCGGCGTGAAACTGATCAGCCCGACGCTCGATACCATCGGCATCTTCGCAAGGTGTGTTGACGATCTCGTCTTACTGAGTACCGTTCTCTTCGATCCGCTGAATGGCTCAACGGCCAACAATGCCGCGTCGAAGGAGCGGAACACCGTGACAGCGCCTGCACGCCTACGAGTCGCCTACGTCCCGACGAGTCGATGGGATCAGGCAGAACCGGCGACGAAACTAGCGGTTGAAACCGCGGCTCGGCTAATCGCCAGAGACGGCGCTCAAGTCACTGAAGTACGTCTTCCAGACTCATTCGACGACTTGATCGACGCGTCGGAAGTCATCTTCCACCTCGAACTGTCACGCATGTTGCGCACCGAGTACCAGCTGCACCGCGACATGCTTCTGCCCAGCCTAATCGAGGCGATTGAGGATGGTTTGGGGACCGACGAAGGGGACTACAACGCGTGCCTTGAAACCGCGTCCCGGTGCCGGGTCATGCTCAAAGCGCTGTTTGCCGACCACGACGTGATCCTGACGGCGGCCACTATTGGGGAGGCACCGCCAATCGCATCCACAGGTGATCCGTTGTTCTGCAGATCGTGGTCGCTGCTCGGCAACCCGACGGCCACAGTTCCAGGCCTCCGAGGAGCCAGCGGCCTACCGCTTGGCATTCAACTCGTTGGCGAGATAGGCTCCGACGCCCGCCTACTCTCAATCGTGGACCAGGTCGCGCAGAGCCTGCCAGTGCTTCCCGCGCCATCTGGCAACCGAATGGACGTTAGCGATAAAGAACCTGCTCCGAGAGAGGTCTGAACCTGAGATGGGAGATGAACCGCTGGTGCTGATGGAGGAAATGACCTCGAAGGAGATCCGCGACCGGGTCGCGGCCGGGTTCCGCACCGCCATCATCCCGATGGGATCGATCGAAGCTCACGGCGAGCATCTCCCAATCAACACTGATTCGGTTGTGTCTCGGCGCCTATCGGAATTGGTTGCGAAGAGACTGGGAAAAGCGCTCGTCGCTCACACTCTTCCCTTTGGCCACGCCCCGCGGACGCAGTTCGCGGGCACAATATCCATACCCGTCGAGACGGTACTTGACGTCCTTCGCGCGTACCTCGGTGCTCTTCACAGGGATGGGTTCGACACTGTCGTGCTCATTCCAATGCACGCCGAGAACTTCCAGACCCTCGCCCTGTTCAGTCCGATGCTCGCAATGGAGTTCCCCGACATGAAGCTAATCCCGAGTCTGGATGTGGCCTCGATGATCGAGAGCCGAAATGCCATTGCGGCCGAACACGAGATCACAAGTGAGGAGGCTGGCTGGCACGCGGGTGCCGCTGAAACGTCGGAGATGCTGGCTATTGACCCAGACCTAGTTCGAATGCCCGATGCACATCGCGGATACCTTGGACCGAGCGGCTTCGGACGCTCACTTCCAGAAACAATGCGCGATGGCTGGGCCGTGCTCGACCCACATGGCGTCATGGGAGACCCAACCAGATCGACTCCGGAGTTTGGGCGAGATGTGCTCAACCGGCTTGCCGACGACCTCGCCAGCCTCGCTCGCGGAGCCACCGAAAGCAAGGAGGCGGAATAGGAAATGGAGCGCCTTCAACATTCCGAGGGCGATCTATTACGTCGCATGTAGGCCTTTGTCTGGTCATGCCATCGCAGCCTGGTCATCACGATCCGATAAAGGGCTGCGTTTGCCTGGCGATCACCTCCACGATTAAGGCGATCTGCACGTCCGCACCGGCGTAGCAGGTCCCGACCGGGCTGCACCAGGTCACCGCCTCCTGCCCTGTGTTCATCGCGTCGAGCTGGTGCGTTGTCGTTATTAAATAGTTATCGACAGCTGGACCAGACAAGAACCGCTGCCAAATGTCGTAATAGGAGAAACCTGGCCGGGCCTCGATAAGCCTCGCAAAGAACAACTTCCTCATCCGTGTAGTTCCGCCATGCCGGCAAGGTTCTGGGCTAGCCTGTGCTTCGCGCCCTTCGACACTGACGGAAGTTTCAGAAGGCAATGCGCAATGTTGCAAGGCATCGGCTTAGCGTCTGGGGGATCCGGGTCACGCACAACGCCGATGCCGATTTCGCGAATCAAACCTACTTGGATTCGAGCGAGTAGATAGCCATCAAAACCCGTGATTACAGCCGCTGGTTCGAGCTCGGCCATGGTCAGTGCTGATTCGAGGAATACAGAAATGCCATCCTCGTCGTCTTCGAACGCCGCGCTCGATGCTTTGCGGTTTCCGTCCTTGTCCCGGACAACGTTGATGTTACCGCCGTCCTTTACGCGTCGATACACATGATCGTCGGCGCCTATGGAGTCATCGTCCGGAACTGCGGGTGAATTCGCGGCGTCATTCATGCCGACAAGACGACCGGCGCCTAGTGCGCGGCCTGACCCAAGACTTCGCTAACCCGGGACTCCAATTCGGTCAGGGGTCCATCGACCGTCATGTTCTGCTGAGAAAGGTATGCCCATACCGCGTCCCGCGGGTCAACGGTGATTTCAACGTCGCCTGCCTGCAAGTGCCACTCCAGCTGGAGACCTCCCTGCCAAGTCGGGACTATCTGAGGTAATGGCCAATTCTCGTGGCTGCCAAGAAGCGACGCAATAACCCGGACTCCAATAAGCACAGCTTCTGCCCGAGGCTGTCGCGCGCCGTGACTGTTCCAATCGTTCTGCAATTGCGACAAATGCTCGAGGCGCTCCTCGACAGGCTTCGCCCACCACGGTTCTGGCTCGCCCTCCGCGACCTGTATGGCGACATCTACCCTTCTTGGCGGAAAGGGGCTCTCCGTGATGCGAATGTCCACGGAGGGATTGCTTACTGCATTGCGAGGAAGAGTGGCGAGAGGAGTCATTTGGTTCTTCTCCATAGCTTGTGCATGCGATCTGTTGTGACGGCTGTGAATGCTCTTACGATCCGATCACGCGCCAAGTCGAAGAAACCGAGTGTTGCCCTTAGATCTGTTCCGCGGGGACGGCCCCGCATTGTGAAATTGACAAGAATGCCATTTCCGGCTCCAGGCTCCGCGGATATGTAGAGCCGTGCGTATGGACCTTCTTGATCGGTGAGAAGGTGACGTTCGACAGTTCGAACTTCCTCAGCGGCGCCGAGAAATGGGGCTTCTGGCCCATACACCGGGCGCCATGTGCGGAGCACGTCAGATAGTCCAATCTTCTGTGTCTCTGAATCAACTGGAACCTGATTTACGTAGTTCACCTCTGCGTGCCGGATGGTTGGTACACCAAGCTTCTGTTCAGACAAGAACTCCAAATAGGTGGCGTAGTGATTCTCAAACTCGCTTCTGAGAGTTTCGTAACGGGGATAGGGATCCTCCTGATGGACGCGCCTCCAGTTCAGGACGAACCTGTCCGGCTGCACCTGTATCACGCGACTCCCATCCCGGCTTAAGAACCAGTGCCTTGGGACGGGAGGCAAACCCAACAGCTGGACAGTGATGGTCCGTGTCCGTATCGGGCCGAAGTCTTCTTCCAACATGTCGAGAGGGGGATGTTCCTGTAGCGAGGGGAAGTCAGTAATGAACCTTTCCCAAAGGAGTCCGATATGCGCGGCTCGGACCTGCGGAAGGGGATCCAACTGAACCCCGAGGGCCACTTCAGCCAATGGCGGATTCTCGTAATCAGGAAGGTCGGCGGGTCGCGGTGGAACCGCCAAGGAATCGCGCAGCCGCGAAGGCTCAGCCCCGGAAGACATCAATCGCTACATGGTCCTTGGGAATGGGCCCTGGATGAGCCGAACTGCCGGCTGAGACCGTTTCGTGTCGTTCATATAGCTTAACCGGTGGTAACTAGTCAACAGGTTTCCCCCCTTGGGATTCCTGGACTGGCGCGGCAGCGCCTTAACTTGTTACGCCATTTGGCGTCATTTGTCGTACGGAAGGTCAGTTGTTGTCGGACAGGATCTGCGATGGCAAAGATGATGGGTCAAGACAGGAGAAACAGTGCTCCGCCAGCGAGGCGCCGGCGGAGCATCGCGAGTCGAGCTGCTGCTACTCGAAGGTGATGAAGTCGATCGCCTTGCCGTCCCAGAAGAGGTCGGCCGTGTAGGCACCGCTGACGGTCTTGGTCATGTGGACGGTCGGGCCAAAGGGATAGGACTCGGTCCAGGTCGCCGTCATGGAGTAGTTGCCCTTGGCCGTGAACTCCGAACGATCGCCGTCCCAGGCGACCACGGCACCGGCGGTCTGGTCGCCGTTTGCGGTCCAGGTCAGCCCTGACCAGTCGATCGCGTAGACCGACCCTGGACAATCCGCCGGGCTGGGCTGGTGGGACGCAGCGCAGGCGGCGAAGACTTTCTTGACCGCCTGCAGAACGATGTCATCAGTGGCCGCCGGCCGCGGGGCGGCCGCCACGCCCTTGCCGTCCACATAGTCGCTCACGGTCCACTTCGCTCCATCCCAGGCGAGGAGCGCGCGATAGGGTCCGCTGACCACGTCGTGGTGGTCGCCGCTGGAGGAGCTCTGGCCGCTCCAGCGCACGTCCATCTGATAGTGGCCCTCGGCGACCAGGTCGAGGGTGGAATCCACAGCGACGTCGGCTCCACTTGTCGGATCGCCCCACAGGGTCCATTGGGCCGGGCCGGTGGCGATGCCGATCAAGCCGTTGGGGCACCCGCTAGGTTGCAGGTTGGTCGCCTTGACGCAGTTCTGGAGGTTGGTCAGCACAGCTGCCAACGCGGCCGTCTGGGCGGCGGGGAGGACGGTGAAGCCAAAGGGCACAGCAGTCGTGGCGGGCGCGGGCTCGAGGGCCGAGACCGTGACCGAGGTGGCCTGGAAGACGTCGGAGGCGGCCAAGGCGAGCACGTGCTGGCCCGGGAAGACGGCCACCTGGTCGCCACCGTCGCCAAGCTCGATGCCGACGTCATCGATGGTGAGCGCTCCGGTGTACTTGGGCAGCTTGACATCGAGCAGCGCCGGTGTGACCACCACCTGCCAGAGGGGGAAGACGGCCATGGTGGAGCGGGCAGGATCCTTGCGCAGCTTGAGGGTCAGGTGCGGCCTGGTCTTCTGCTCTTGGAAGGAGAGCTCGACGGTGGCGGTGTTTCCGTTCAGATCAGCGCGTTCGACGCGCAGGCTGGGGTAGGCGGGATGCGAGGTCTTGAGCTGGGCTTGCAGCGCCTGGCGCGTGAGCAGGCTGTGTCCGACGCCAGCCGTGCTCGAGGTGTCGAGGTAGGTCTGGTTTCAGATCGTGGCCGAGTCGCCGCGCTGCTCGGCGGCGAGGTAGTTGATTGCTGCCGATTGGGGAGTGGCTGCCCCAGCCAGCACGGTGTAGGAGACGAGCCCGGCGGCGATGACGGCGACAGCGAGCCCGATCGCGAGCTCGGTTCGCCAGCCGAGGCGGCGGAGATTGAAGAAACCCATTTCAGAACTCCTTCAGGTAGCGATCGCGGACGGCGGCCGCTTCGGCCAGCTGCCCGCTCTCTTGGTGGGCGGTGATCAGTGAGCGGGCCAGGTCTTCGCGCTCGGGCATGTGCTCCAGCGCGGCCCGCAGGGGCTTGATGGCGCGCGCGGCCTCGCCGCGCGTGCGGTGGTACTGGGCCAGCGCCAGCACCAGGCGAGCGTGCATCTCGTCGACATCGACGCGCAGGTGCTCCACTTGCTCGGCAGATGTGCTCTCCCGGTTGAACTTGTCCTTGAGCTCCTCCCAAAGGGTCAGGAACTCACCCGTGCCGAGGCCGGCGAGCGCGTCGATGACCTCGGCGGCGAGCTGGTTGGAAAGCAGGCCGCGCGACTCTTGGCATTGCGCCCACAACCGGCGCAGCCTGATCACGTCGACCTCGACGCCATCGAGCTCGAAGCGCCAGAACTCCCCGTCGTCGCGAATGCGCCCGGAGAGCGCTCTGGGCAGCTTGGCCCGCAAGTCGCGGCGGTGGCCGCGGGCTCGCTGCAGCTGCTGACTGATGGGAAGGCCGGGCGCGGCCTCGTCGGCAAGCGATGCACGGCTCAAGCGCTCGTCGCCGGCCAGCGCGCGCACCAGCGCAATCAGCCAGATGAAGCAGAGGATGGGGCGAGCCAGCAGCTCGCCGGTGAGGTCTTTCCCGCCAGACAGGACTTGGAATGAGCCGACCATGCGGATGGCCAGCGGTGCGCTGGGCGCTTGCGGCTCTGCGACAGCCGGCCCGACTTGTCGAGTTTCCGGAATCGGCGGCGGTGCGAGGACCTCGGCAGTCGTGGCAGTCGCGATTTGGTGATGGGTTGCCTGGGGCCCCGGTTCCGTAGGCGGTAGATCCTGAGTACTCGACGGTGGAGAAAGCTGCTCGGCAGAAATGGGGGCGAGGAGCCGTGCCGGCCGCACCATGCAGCTGACGACCAGGGCCGCTCCGCCGATGCCGGCGGCCAGGCCGAGCAGCCCGAAGGTCGCTCCCGAGCTGAAGTCGTAATAGCCGACGCCGGCCACGCCGAGCCAGATCAAAACAGGGACGACGGTTCGATAGACGAGCAGGCCGGCGGCGATGCCTGCGGCCACCAGGAGATAGCCGGTGAGGTCGCTGGAGGCGATGTCGACGATGCCGACCACGACCAGAGCGGCGGCGCCGATCCAGAGCGCGGGCAGGCGCCAGTCGGTGACTTGTCGCACGCCCTCGGTCCGCCGTCCTTCATGGTTCGACATCAAGCGCAGGTTGGCGGTGAGGATAGCCGCTGGGCTGCGGGATGGCAGGAGCAATGCGCTCACGGAGCGTCCTCCTCGTCGGGTTCCTCGGGGTAGTAGCCGACGAGATTGCGATAGCGCACCTCGCGCTCGAGGCCGCGGGTCACGCGCTCGATCGCCCGCAGGAGCAGGCGGCGCTCCATGAAGGCGCCCCCTTGGAGCGGCAGGGAAAGCGCCAGGTCGAGGACCTCGAGAGTGAGCTGCTGGGCGAGGTCTTCGGTGTCGAGGTAGGGCTCCTGCGGGCTGAGCCGGAGACAGCGAACCTCCAGCTGTGGCCGCACCGCCTCCAGGATCAGGGGGGCGATCTGGGAGCGGTCGCGAGTGGTGCGGTAGGCGACGAGCAGTTCGCATAGGAGTTGATCGCGAGCTCTAGGGTCGAGCCGGCAGCCCTCGAGCCGGACGCCAAAGTCTGGAAAGCCCGGGCTGTCCTTCTGCCCAGCGGTCTCGGACGGGGTCGGTTTGGTGACCATAGGCGGCACCTCCTTTGGAGATGCACCCAAGCTATGGAGCCGGCGTGCGCTGAGCGTGCGCTTGGGCGTCCTCTGGCGTCCTCTGGGCGTGCGTTGCGCGTCAGCGCTGAATTCAGCTCCGGGAGCGCACGTGCGCTGGGCGTGCGTTCTTCGAAAACGCACGCCCCAGAGCCGGTTTTGGGTCGGGCTCGATGCGCAGTTGTTAGGTATGAGCGACATCCAGCCACCGCCGCGCCCAGCCCTCGGCCGCCGTCTCGACATCCGCCTTTCCGGAATGCTTTGCGACCGCCTGCTGGCACGCGCTCGCGCAGCCGGCGCTCCGCTCAGCGCCGTCGCCCGTCAGCTGCTCGAAGCAGCTCTCGACCGCCAGGTCGACAAGGAGGCGGACGCGGCTGACGTCGCCCTGGTCGGACTGGGCGCGTTGGTCGCCGCCGAGCACGGCCTGCGGCTGCTGGAGCTCAACTTTCCTCAGCTGGGCCGGCGCTCGCCGGAGCTGCGCCAGGAAGCCATCGGTCTGGCTCAGGCTCGACTCGAGGAACTGCGACGGCAGCTCGAGGAGAGCCGCTGATGCCAGAGCGCTCGATCCTGGCCGTCGCCTACACGCCCGTCTCCGGCGCCAGCTCGGCCAAGCGTGCCGTGGCCGGGTTCCTCAAGTATGTCCAGCACCGCGACCAGCACCCGGAGCCCAAGCCGGCTGTCGAAGGCTTGCTCAAGTACGTCGCCCATCGCGACCGCAGCGGCTCCAACGCGCGGCTCTTCAACCGCGAGGGCAAGGTCACCGATGAGCACCGGCGCTGGCTTGCCGCCTACGTCGGTCGCTCGGTTGCCGGCCTTGAGGCGCAGCGCTGGCAGAAGCCGGGCGAGGCGGCGGTCGACCGCCGCCGCGCCGCCTATCGCTTCGTCCTCTCGCCCGAGATCGCCAGCGGTTTGGACCTGGCGGCACTGACGCGGGCGGCCTTGGCCCAGCTGGAAGCGGACGCCGGGGGCATCGGTCCCTGGCTGGCCGCCGAGCATCGCAACACCGCCCACCCGCACGTGCACATCGTGCTCGCCGCCCGCCACGAGATCGCACCCGGCCGCTACCGCACGGTGATGCTCACGCGTCCTCGCCTGCAGCGCATGAAGGACGCCATCGGGCGCGAGATCGAGCGCCAGCGCGGCCTCGAATTGGTCCGCGCCGGGGAACCCCCGGCGCCGCGGTTCACTTCGATCATTGCCAAGCGGTCTGTGCCGCGCCACGCGGCACCGCGCTGGCGGCGGCTGCGCGGGCGTCCCGCCTTCCCCAGCCTGCGCTCGCGCTCGATCGTCTACCGCGCTCAGCCCGCCGGCGCCACCCTGTGGCGGCTTCAAGCGGTCGCCCACCGATACCGCCAGCACATGGAGCACGAGCTGGAGGACCAGCTGGCCCGCAGTGAGCGCGAGGGCTGGCTGCGATGACGGCGGTCGCCAACCTGATCGCCGACCTCTTGATCTGGGCCATAACCGGAGTGATCCGCCTCGCCCTGGGCGGCTGGAAGTCCAGCCGCCCGCAGAGTCACGGCGCCAGCCGCTGGGCCGGCTGGCGAGATCGGCGCCGCTTGGGCCGACTCGCCAGGCCTGAGTGCGCCGCCGGCGACGGGATCGCCCTCGGCTTTCTGGGTCGCCGACTGCTGCAGTCGCCAGCCGAAGACAACGTGCTCCTGCTTGGTGTCCAGCGTTCGGGCAAGACCTCGACCGTGGTCGTGCCCACGCTCCTGACCTGGTCGGGCGCCGCGGTCGCGACCTCGACCAAAGAGGAGTTAGTCCGTTTCACCGCCAGGCATCGCTCCGGGCTCGGGCCGGTCTGGGTCTTTGCTCCACTCGACCGCGACACCTCGTGGATCCGAGACCTCGGGCTGGAAGCCGCGAGCTGGAATCCCATCGCCTCGATCACCGACTGCGGCTCGGCGGCCGAACTGGCCGACCACTTCACGGCCGGCGGGAAGCGCGGCGCGGCGGCGCACTGGTATCTCTCCGCCTCCAACCTGGTCACCGGTCTTTGCGTCTTCGCCAAGGAACGCGGCGGTGACATGGGCTCGGTCCTGATCGCTCTCAACCGCAGCGCCCAGGCCGACTACGTCGAGCTCTCCAAGGTGGTCGATGACGCCCACGCCTCCGACCTGCTGCTGGCCCATGCCCTCACCCCTGACCGGGAAGCGGGTTCGATCGCTTCCACCGCTCGCTCTTGTCTTGGTCTTTGGGTCGACGACCGTGTCTGCAGCGCGACCTCGAGCAGCGAGCGCGAGCTCGACCTCGACGAACTGCTGGTGCAAGGCGGCACGCTGTATCTGGTCGCCCCCGCCGAAGAGGCCGAGCGCTGCCGCCCGCTTTTCTCAGCACTGATCGCCACCCTGCTGCGCAAGGCCACGCTGCGCGCGCGCACCCAGGGCGGAGTCCTGGAACCTCGCTTGCTCCTGGCCCTCGACGAAGCGGCCAACTTTGCGCGCATCCCTCGCCTTGCCGGCTATGCCTCCAGCGGTCCCGGCCAGGGCATCCAGCTCTTGCTCTGCTTCCACGACCTGGCCCAGATCGAATCCGGTTACGGGCGCGAGGAGGCTCGCACGGTCTGGAACAACTGCCGGGCCCGGCTACTCCTCCCTGGCCAGGGCGACCTGGTGACGCTGGAGCACTTCAGCCGCGCCATCGGGGACGAGACCCGGACGTACCGCGTCAGTCACGGCGACGCCAGGAGCTCGAGCTCGTCCGAACAACGCACCGGGCGACCGCTCTGCAGCCCGGATGACCTGCGCCGGCTTGGCGAGCCGGTGCTCGTCTACGCCTCGGCGCCCCCGGCGCGTCTGCAGCTCAGGCGCTGGGACCAGGTCCCCCACTTCCGCCGGCTGGCCGAAGGAGGCGGCCAAGCCGCGGTGTCCCAGCGCCGCCCAAGTCATCTGCCGTCAGTCCTGTTTGGCCGCATGCGCGGTAAAGGAGGTTCTGAGTGATCTTTCTCAGCGGTTCGGATATCAGCATCCATCCCGACCTGAGCGGCCTGCCGGCCAACGTGCTCCAGGGGCTGGTGCACCTGGCCAACAACGCGGCCGGTCTGCTCGTCCTTGTCTCGGCGATCGGGATCGCGGTCTCGTTGATCGGCTGGGTCTTCGCCTCGTTCAGCTCCAACCCGCAGCTGGCCGAGCGCTCCAAGTCGTCCTTGGGCGTATCCATCGCCGCCATCGCTTTCCTCTACCTCGGCATCGCCGCCGCCAACTACGCCGGGCACCTCTTCTCGTGAACCCCTCCCCCGACATCTACTCCCAGTACGCCAACCAGATCGTGCAGGCGATCACCGCCTGGGCGATCAAAGACGCGCTCTGGGGCATCAGCAACCTGATGCACTCCTTCGGGGATGCCACCGAGCCCGACTTCGTCGCCCTGGTCCCCATCTACGACCGGGTGCTCGCGATCTCGCTCTTGATCCTGGGCGCGGTTGTCGCCTTCGGCATCGTCGAGCGGGTCTTCGGAGGGCAGCTCGGGCTCGATCTCTCGGTGGTGCCGCGGGTCGTGGCCTGCGTCTTCTTCGCCTACTCGGGCCTTGCCATCGTGCAATACGCGACTGTCCACGCGGCGCTGCTCGGTCACGCCTGGGACAGGGAGCTCTCCGCAGCCAATCCCGGCACGGTCGTATCCGCGGGCAACGTCGATCCCTCCCAGGTCCACCTCAACGTCGTAGCCCTGATCATCATGGCGCTCCTCATCAGCTTCCTTGCCATGGTGGTCTACCTCGAGCTGATCGTCCGGGCGGCGCTGGTGCTGACCATCACCGCCTTCGTCCCTCTTGTCTGCGTGCTCGCCATCTGGCCCCGCCTTGCGGGCGGCGCGACCCACATGGCCGAGTTCGTGATCGGTCTCCTGCTCGCCAAGTTCGTCGTCGCTACTGCGTTCGTGGTCGGTCTCTCATTGTTGCTGCCGGCGGTGCTCGGCCAAGCGCCTAACAACGGCAAAGCAGATTGGATGGCCAGTGGCTTCGCCATCCTTCTCATCACCGCGATCTCGCCGGTCGCCCTATTCCAAGGCATCAAGTTCGCCCACGGCACCGCCGGCACGGTGGCCCGTGGCTGGGGTGGCACGGCCGCATACATGCTCCCGATCGGCCTCGTGACTCGACGAGCGGGTGGTCTTCTTACCCCATTAACGGCAGCTGCTCAGGGCCGTGCGGTTCGAGCTGTAAATGCTGGACGGCAGCGCCTGAATCGGCTCCGGAGTGCTGGTCGGTCATGAGTCTTTCGATCACGGAGCGGAGCTTGGCCGGTGTCGCTAGGCCGCAACCAACGCCATCGGCGACATCTCTAGCCTCCCCACGGGCTGCCAAATCCTCTCTTCCCTCCGCCGTTCGCGATCGGCGCGGAGGGGGGCAAGGGGGAACCCGCGCCGAACGGGTTCCCCCTGGACTCAATGCGCCACGGACTGACGCCAGCCTTCTGCTTCGCCCGGTTCAGGTCGCAGCGATGCTCGGTATTAGTCGTTCAAAGGTCTTTGAACTACTGGCGGCACAGGAGCTTCCGCTGATCCATATCGGTAGGTCAACGCGCATACCACGCAACCAACTCGAGGAATGGATTTACGGACAGGTGCTTTGGCAGCCGCGCGCTCCTCATGGATTGCTTGGCCGGCTGCAGTCAGGAGGGGGTGCGCAGGACTAATTTGGCGAAGCGCAGGGCAAAGGGTGACGGGGCCGTCTTCAAGCGGTCCGATGGCCGATGGATCGGATACGTCGACCTTGGATGGCGGGATGGTCGACGTGTGCGGAAGTACGTTCAGGGCGTCAACCGCGACGAGGTGCGTGAGCGCGTCAAGGCTGTTATCCGAAACGTCGACGAGGGGATACAGCCCCCATCCAGCAGCCCGCGGGTTAGCGACTTCCTTACGAGTTGGCTCGCCGCGGCTAAGCCTGCCCTGCGCCCGTCCACCTATGTGTCATACGAGGGGGTCGTGCGGCTCCACTTGGTACCTGAAATCGGGCGCCTAAGACTTGACAAACTCAGCGTCGAGCACATCGCAAACCTCCTTACCCGCAAGCAGGGCGATCCACGACTGTCACCCACAACGGTGCGATATATCCTCCTGGTCCTGCGGATTACGCTCAACAGGGCAGTCCGCTGGGGCCTGGTCCAACGCAATGTGGCGACATTGGTGGACCCCCCTCGCCTCGTCCACAAGGATGTCCGAGTGCTCTCCCCAATTGAGACCTCGAAGCTCCTTGACGCTGCGCGAGGAGAGGCGATTGAAGGCCTGATCGTGATGGCAGTGAGTACGGGGATGCGACTTGGGGAGGCTCTTGGTCTTCAGTGGACGGACATTGATCTCGAGCGGCGACAGCTTCGGATCAACAAATCGCTCCACCGGATGCCTGGATTGGGCCAGGTCTTGTCAGAGACCAAGACTCGGCGTGGACGCCGTTCTTTGGTCATGCCCATTACAGCCGTTGAGGCGCTGCGAGCGCATCGGATCAGGCAGATCGAATGGCGTCGAGCGGCCGGCTCTAACTGGAACGAGATGAACTTCGTGTTCACGTCGAGCACTGGCCAACCTCTAGACCAACGCAACGTGCAGCGTGTGTTCCGGCGTCTACTGCGGAGGGCGAAGTTACCTAGGATGCGTTTTCACGATCTAAGGCACTCGTGCGCGAGCCTTCTCTTGGCTCAGCACACCGATCCCCGTGTGATCATGGAAACGCTAGGCCACAGCAATATCTCAGTCACGATGAACATGTACGCGCATGTAATGCCGGCGCTCAAGAGGGATGCGGCCGACGCGATGGATCGGAGCCTAGGGCGACAGGTCGAACCGGACCGATAGGCGGTCCTATTGTTCACTGACACTATTGGAGCCGTGGGGTGCTGCAAGCGCCCTAGGCAGCGTCGCCATTGAGTGTCAAGTTGAAGGGTCGCGACTCTTTCACGACTGGCGCCCACCCAGCGAGTCCGCCACCGCCGCGAACTCGGTCAATGCAGCCTGAAGGTCCTCGACGATCTCGGCCGCAATGACTTCCGGGGGTGGCAGATTGTCGGTGTCCTCCAACGACTCGTCTCGCAGCCAGAAGATATCGAGGGAGGCCTTGTCCCGGCCCATAAGTTCGTCATAGGCAAAAGGCCTGAATCTTTCGGTCTCTTCTCGGTCTTGACGGTTGTCAGGGTTGTAGCGGGCCACGAAGTCGTCGAGGTCGGATCGCACCAGTTGTCTTGTTTTCAATGTGAAGTTCTGGTTCGTCCGAAAGTCATATATCCAGAGCTGCTGCGTCCATGGCCGCTCAGAGGGTGGTTTCCGGTCGAAGAAGAGAACATTGGCCTTCACCCCGCCGGCGTAGAAGATCCCGGTCGGAAGCCGGAGCAGGGTGTGCACGTCGCATTGCTCTAGAAGGCGGCGGCGTACCGTCTCTCCGGCACCACCCTCAAACAGGACATTGTCCGGAACAACGATGGCGGCGCGGCCGTTGATCTCGAGCAGCGACCTGACATGTTGCAGGAAGTTGAGCTGCTTGTTCGACGTCGTCGCCCAGAAGTCCTCTCGGAGGTAGCTCATGGATTCGGACTCCGTGCCACCCTCGGCGGTGATGACCTTGTAGGACGACTTCTTCCCGAAAGGCGGATTGGTTAGGACAATCTTGTAGTGAGTCGACGGGGTGGTGCGCAGAGCATCGTCCACGGTGATCAAGCTGCTCCCCTCGGGATGCCCGATGCCGTGAAGCAGAAGATTCATTGCGCAGAGGCGAGCCGTCGCGTCGACGATCTCCCAACCGCGCAGCGCGTCGTCACGGAGGAACTTCTTCTGGTCGGGGTCGAGCTCCCCCCGCTTCATGTAGTCATAAGCAGCGAGTAGGAACCCGCCGGTGCCTGCGGCCGGGTCGCAGAGGGTGTCTCCTGGCTTAGGCCTCATGACGTCGACGATGGCCTTGATCAGCGGCCGCGGCGTGAAGTACTGACCTGCCCCCGTCTTGACGTCCTCGGCGTTCTTGGCGAGGAGGCCTTCATACGCATCGCCTTTCACGTCCGCATCGAGCGTCATCCACTGCTCTTTGTCGATCAGGTCCGAAACCAGTCGCTTCAGCTTTGCGGGATCCTGGATCTTGTTCTGCGCCTTGCGGAAGATAACGCCGAGCGTCCCCGGCGACCTGCCAAGCTCGACGAGGATATGGCGGTAGTGCAAGTCCAGTTCGTCGCCATCCAGGCGGACCAGCGAAGCCCAGTTCAGCTTGTCGGGGACAATCGACGGACGGCTGAATGGGGGCTTGGTCTGCTCATCCGCCATCTTGAGGAAGAGCAGAAAGGTCAGCTGCTCGATGTAGTCCTGATACGACAGGCCGTCGTCGCGCAGAACATTGCAGTAGTTCCACAGTTTTTGGACGATGGTGGCTGAATCACTCATGCGAGCACATTTGAGAGATTGGTTCGTGGTTTCCGGGCATTCGTTGGCTTGTGGCCGTTCGATGTGGCTCGTTCGGCGCTGATGCGTTCGAGGAGGACACGAGCGGGTTCATCGTCGGCGTCGTGCGGGACGAGCTGACCCGAGAATGCGGCAGCAAAGATGGATGATCGGAGGGAAGCGCTCCTTCGCAACTGAGCTGCAACCGCGGTTTCCACTCGATCCAGTACCGCAAGTTGCCTCTCGACTTCGTCGGCGATCATGACTTGTTCCTCGACTGGTGGAACCGGAACAGGCATCGTCCGGAGGTCGCCGATATTCACACCCTTGACGGCCACGCCGCGGGCGACCCGACTGTAGTAGCGATTCGCGACGCTTCCACCTAGGTAGTACAGGAGGTAACGCCGATCGAGATCCGGATGTGCTGAGATTCGCGCAGAGTCTTGCGTGATATTTGCCCCATTCAGCTCCGCCGGAATGATAGCCACGCGGCCGTAAGATCCCCGGATGGCCAGCAGTAAGTCACCCGGACGTAGCGATGCGCGAGCGTACTTCTGAGCAATCTCTGGTGACGTCCGGTGGAGACCCGCTACATCAATCGTCCAGTTCCTCATGTCTTTGACGCGCACGTAGGAGATGCCAGACGCGATGTTGTCCTTTGGCATCAGGATGCCGTAACAAATGACGCGGATGGCGTCAGTCAATGCCTCTAGAGAGGCAATTCGCCAGTGGCCTGGTATCGATACTCGCAAAAGGGAAGGTGCGGCGGGATTCCGGTAAGGCTTGCTGGTGTGCCGCGTCCAATCGCGATGGCGATCCGACGCTATCCGCTCTATTAGCTCATCGGCGTTCGTAGAGCCCGCCTGTCGAACCAGGTGCCCTGTTACAGCCGCCTCCAACAAGGCAGCACGCATTCGCTTGAGGTTCTGTCGAATCCGGTCCAGCGCAAGCATGCCTGCATCGAGCCGGGAGAACTGCTCCTCGATGGCAGCGACGATCCGCTCCTGTTCCCGTTTCGGCGCAATTCGAATGGCGGCGGCCTCGAGATCCTGCCGCTGGAGGCTCGGGATGGCCGTCGAGCGATCTAAGCGCTCCAGTCCTAGAGATGCAATCTGATAGAACAAATACTTGTCAGACAACCCATCTGGCACCGAGATGTAATAGGTGGTGTCGGTAGGCCAGATTGGGCCGCTACACATCTGAACCCTGCCGACTCCGCCCTTTCGTCCCACCACTAGCGTTCTGCCGACTGCAAAGCCTTGAGTTGTGTGGCGGATCGTTCCTGATGAAGCGACAACTGGCACGGATCCCTGGTCTGCTTTTGGTGCAGCCTTTCCATAGCGGACGGGCAGGCAGGAACCGATCGTGGTTTCAGCCCATCCCGGTGGCAGAGCGCTCATACCACCAGCGCCTCGGTCAACTCATCCATGAGCGGGTTCAATCGTTCCCCGAAGACTTGGACAGCTTTGCCAATACCGCCATGTTCAACAAAGGGGGTGTACTCGAAGGACTCAGCCCGAATCCCCAGCTCGGAGGTGATGTTCTCCTTCATCCACGTCAGCCACTGCTGCTGGTCCGCGGTGAAGCTCACCCCCTTCTGCTTCTGGGCCTCTAACCAGGCGGCGAAACGCATCTCGACGTGGTCCCGGAAAGGGATGAGTTCGTTGTCTTGGTGCAGCGTGTACCGCACCAGCGCCACGATGTCGGTGAGCATTCGTCCGCCCGAGCCACGCACCTTGGACTTATCGAGGAGTTCATAAGCTTGCCACAGCTTTTGTGCGGTCCACTGGCGCGGCGGGCGTTCGATGGCTTTCGCCAGCTCTTTGACTTCTTGGAACGTTATGCGCTCGCGGTGCGGGCGACTATAGAGAACCTGAAGGGCCCGGATCTCGTCCTTGTTCGCCTCGATATACTCGGCGAACTGGTTCACTAGCGCCGCCGCCTTCTCACGTCCTTGCTCTGACGGACCTGCAAAGAGCACCACGTCTTGCGACGTCTCGTCGATCGTCTGCTCGTAAGACTGGCGGACTTCGAGGATGGCATTGCGGAAATCGGGGTTCGAGGCGAGTGGCTGAAGAGCCTCCGCGATCATCTGTTCGGCGACCGCGGCCACCGCTGATGCGTCCTCCTCGGACTTCCCCGCAGCCACAGCAGCCGCGATTTGTTGATCGGGGTCGAGTGCTTCAACAATCTGGCGTGCGATCGCGCCGAGATCCTGACCCTTGGCAAGCCCCTGCAGCATCTCCCGGTCGTCCTTCGTAAGCCGCTTGTCCAGCCGCGCCAGCCGGCCAGCGATCGACGATGCGATATCCCGGTCCTTGTTGCCGAACGCCACCGCCTTGAAAAGGTCCTTCAGGCTCTGGGTTGGTTTCCGTTCCAGAGGCTGGACCGTCTCTATTAGATCGGTGTCCATGAAGCCAACGGCATCGATCACCAAGAAGCGGTCTTTACTCTTTGCGTCGTCGGTAACGGCTTGGAAGTCGGTGTCATTCATTACCCGGACACCACGACCTAGCATCTGCACGAAATACGTTCGGCTCTTCACCGATCGCATGAAGAGGAGGCATTCGAGCGGCTTCACGTCGATGCCGGTCGAAATTAGGTCGACCGTCACTACGATGCGGGGGTACATCGAGTTTCGGAAAGCTTGCAGAAGATCCTCTGGCTTGCCGTCGCGGCTTCGGTAAGTGATTTTGGTGGCGAACTGATTGCCCTTGCCGAAAACCTCTCGCACTATCTGGACTATGTCGTCGGCGTGCGAGTCGTCTTTCGCAAAGATGAGTGTTTTGGGAACCGTCGTGCGGCCCGGAAACAATTCCGTGAAGAGCTTGTCCTTGAAGGTCTTGATCACCGTCCGGATCTGGTCCAGTGCGACTACGTCTCGGTCGAGCTGCTTTTCCGAGTAGGTCACCGGCTCGTCTATGGCGTCCCAACGCAATTTGCGCGTCAGGCGATCGCGAAAGCCCGCGAACTCACCCGTCTCGATCGTCGATCCGCTTTTCGTTATCGCGGTCTCGATCTTGAACACGGTGAAGTCAACGTTCACGCCGTCGGCCACAGCCATTTCATGGGTGTACTCCATCACGACGTTCTGTTGAAAGAATCCGAGGGCTTGCTTGTTCGGCGTTGCCGTGAGACCGATGATGTGCGCATCGAAGTACTCGAGTACCTGTCGCCAATCGCCGTAAATCGAGCGGTGACATTCGTCGACGATCATGACGTCGAAGGTGTCGGGCGGCAAAGCCTGGCTGTAAAGAACGTCAACCGGGCCTAGGACAGGCAGCTCGTAGATCGAGTGCTCGTCCAGCTCCTTGTCCATTTCCTTGTCGCCTTTGAGGATTGAGAACATGCGCTGGACCGTGGAGATGCAGACCCGAGAGGTTGTGTCGACGGTGTTCGATGTCAGATGCTGGACGTTGTACTCGGCAGGGAACTTTCGCTTTGTTTCGGGAATGGTGAACTTATCGAACTCGAGCTTGGTCTGCTTGCCGAGGTTGAAGCGGTCGACAAGGAAGAGCACGCGCTTGGCGTTGGCGTGCTTGATCAAGCGATAGGTGATAGTTGCGGCCGTGAACGTCTTGCCAGAACCGGTGGCCATCTGGATGAGTGAACGCGGGTGGTCGTCTGCGAGCGACTTCTCAAGGTTGCGGATGGCAGTTGCCTGCTTGCCCCAGAGCCCGGTTTCGTCTAGCTCTGGCAGTGCTCTTATGCGCGACCGGAAGGTGGGATGGTTGGGGTCCGCTGTGATTTGTCGGGCCCACTCGACAAGGGTGTCAGGGCGGTGGAAGGTGAAGACCCGCCGGCTGCGGGCGTCCGGGTCATAACCGTTGGTGAAGCGTGTCTCGGCTCCTGTCGATTCGTATATGAAGGGGAGTGGATAGACCGGGGGCCGCATCCACTCGGGAAGCCCCTCGACATACTTGCCACTCTGACGTTCAACTTCAATCAGAGGCGTCCCCTCGGGTTTCGCCTCAATCACCCCGGCGGGCTGGCCGTTAACGAAAAGCAGGTAGTCGACCCGGCCGTGGCCCTTCTCAAGAGCAAACTCGCGGACGGCCACGCCGGTGCCGGCTGTGAGGTTCAAGGCGGCCTGGCTTTGTACCGCCCAGCCCGCTGCTACAAGTTGCTTGTCGATCTCAACCCTGGCCCGAGCCTCCCGCGCCAGGTAGTCGTGGTCCGCCGGGCTCACGCGGCAAGCGTATCGACAGCGGACCGAATCTTGGGCATCGAGCGGCTCCCGTGCCCCAGCAGTATCCAAAAGTAGTAGCAACGTGGAAGAACATTCCGATGAAGGGCGCCACAGGCCGGATAGGGTGCAAGATAGGGTGCAGAATAGGGTGCAAATTCGCCCGGCGGCTCACAACTTCCTAAAGGCCGACCCGATTCTGATCTCAGAAATTTGGTGGACCCGAGGGGATTCGAACCCCTGACCTTCTGAATGCCATTCAGACGCGCTCCCAACTGCGCCACGGGCCCACGCCGCGACCGCGCGAGTAGTTAAGGATACCGCCCGCCTGCAAC
>Ga0307372_10000960_pt1 | contig 50414 bp, 42 predicted proteins | sample OX1MG_FD_202533 | JGI IMG/M metagenome (GOLD analysis project Ga0307372, IMG submission 202533) | Soil microbial communities from Risofladan, Vaasa, Finland - OX-1 | ecosystem: Environmental > Terrestrial > Soil > Coastal area > Acid sulfate soil | place: Finland: Risofladan, Vaasa | collected...
ATTGGTGGGCCGTGTAGGGATCGAACCTACGACCAATTGATTAAGAGTCAACTGCTCTACCAGCTGAGCTAACGGCCCAATATGAACCCAGTCCTTGCGATGCCAAATGCGCCGACTCAATCCCTTGAGTTGGGGTGGACGACGGGATTCGAACCCGCGACGGCCGGAATCACAATCCGGGGCTCTACCAGCTGAGCTACGTCCACCATCGTCGTACCCCCGACTCGAGATGGCGCGCCCGGCAGGAATCGAACCTGCAACCGCCGGCTTAGAAGGCCGGTGCTCTATCCACTTGAGCTACGGGCGCCTTGGTCGGGGCAGAGGGATTCGAACCCCCGACCCTCTGCTCCCAAAGCAGATGCGCTACCAGACTGCGCCATGCCCCGCCGACAAACACCCTACCCGGCACGCCCGCCCGCCGGCGACGCCGGCTCGGGGACGCGAATGATACGAGGGGCGCCCGGGCGCGTCAATTTGCCGGCAAAGCCATCGTGGCCCGCCCCCCTGGCGGTGGCCGGGTCGCCCGCGCGGCGCAGGCGCCCGAGCAGCGGAGTCGCCCCGCCCGGCGCAGCCGCCCGGCCGGCAAGTTCGCTCAGGCGCGCCGCCAGTGCGTGACGCCGCCGGGCTTGTCCTCGATGAGAATTCCGGCGGCTGCGAGCTCATCGCGGATTTTATCCCCTTCGGCGAAATTCTTCGCCGCACGGGCGCCGCGCCGCGCCTCGACCAGCGCCTCTACGTGCGGATCGGCGAGCGTTTGCGCGCCGCTGCCGCGCTGTAAATACGCACCGGGATCCTGTTGCAGGATCCCGAGCAGCGCCGCCAGCGCGCGCAGCGTCGCCGCGCCGTCGGCGGCCGCATCGCGCCGCTGCGCGGCTTTGGCGCTGTTCAAGTCGCGCGCCACTCCCTGCAGGACCGCGAGAGCCGCGGGTGTATTGAAGTCATCGTCCATCGCCGCACGGAATTCGGCGAGTGCCCCCGCATCGACCTGGCCGCCCGGGCCCGTGTCCTCGAGCGCGCGGTACAGCCCGAGGAGCGTCTCGTCCGCCTGGGTCAGTTGCGCCGCGGAGTAATTGATCGGCCCGCGATAATGGCTGCTGATCAAGAAGAAGCGCAGGACCTCGGGGTGACGCAGCGTCGCCAGCACGTCGCGCACCGTCGAGAAATTGCCGAGCGATTTCGACATTTTCTCCTCGTTGATGCGCACGAAGCCGTTGTGCATCCAGACGTTCACGAACGGCGTGCCGCAAGCGGCGCAGGATTGCGCGATCTCGTTCTCGTGATGCGGAAACTTCAGGTCGACGCCGCCGCCGTGCACGTCGAAATGGCTGCCGAGCAGGCTCGTCGACATCGCCGAGCACTCGATGTGCCAGCCGGGACGCCCCGCGCCCCACGGCGAGGCCCAGGCGGGCTCGCCGGGCTTGGCCGACTTCCACAGCACGAAATCCAAGGGATCGAGCTTCGCGCCGTCGACCTGCACGCGCGCGCCGGCTTGCAGATCGTCGATCTTTTTTCCCGACAGGCGGCCATAGTCGGCGAAGCGGCGCACCGCGTACATGACGTCGCCGTCGCGCGCCACATAGGCGTAGCCCTTGCGGATCAGCGTCTTGATCATGGCGATGATCGCATCGATGAAGTCGGTCGCGCGCGGCTCCAGGTCCGGCGCCGCCAGGCCGAGCGCCGCGCAGTCCTCGTGCATCGCCGCCGTGAAGCGGCGCGCGAGCGCCGACCAATCCTCGCCGTTGACGGCCGCGCGTTCGATGATCTTGTCGTCGATATCGGTGATGTTGCGCACATAGGTGAGCTTGAATCCCATGGATCGCAGATAACGCTGCACCATGTCGAATACCGTCAGCATGCGCGCATGGCCGAGATGGATGTGGTCGTAGACCGTGATGCCGCAGACGTACATGCGGACCTCGGCGGCGCGCAACGGCTTGAATTCCTCTTTGACCCCGGTCAGGGAATTATGGATTCTGAGCATGCGATTCCAGGCGCCGGCGCGCCGTCTCCGGCCCGATCAGTTCGAGGAGCGCTGCGAGCTCCGGGCCGTGGGTCCGTCCGGTGAGCGCGAGCCTGAGCGGCATGAACAGGTCCGCGCCCTTGCGCCCGGTGCGCGCCGCGAGCAGCTTCGTCAGGCGCTTCAAGTCCGTGCCCGCCTCGCCCAGGGAGGCGGCGGCGGCGGCGAAGAACTCGGCGCCCGCGGCGGCGATCAGGCGCCGCTCGTTCTCGCCGAGCGGCGGCAATTCGCCCCGCACCACGGCGATCCACGGCGCGGCGTCGGCGGGCAGCACGATGTTGTGGCGGATCGATTCGACGAACGCCGCGCCGTCGGCGATGTTCAGCCACGCGCCGATCTCGGCGGCGGACATGCGCGCCAGGGTCTCCTTCTGCCAATGGATCAGCTGCGCCTCGTCGAAGCGCGCCGGCGCCTTGCCGAGATGCTGCGCATGGAAATGCGCCGGCATTTCGGCGGGCGCAATCCAGCCGTCGACGTCGCCGCTGTGGCCGAGACGAAACAGCTGATTGAGCAGCGCCGCGCTCAAGAATCCGCGCTGCCGGAATTCCTGGACGCTGCTGCTGCCGTGGCGCTTCGAAAGCGGCGTGCCGTCGGCGCCCACCAGCAGGCCGACGTGGCCGTAACTCGGCCGCCGCAGCCCGAGCGCGTCGAGCACCATCAGCTGGCGCGGCGTGTTGGTCAGATGATCGTCGCCGCGCAGCACCTGCGTGACGCCCATCAGGGCGTCGTCGACCGCGTTGCAAAAGAAGAACGAGGCGCTGCCGTCCTCGCGGCGGACGATGAAATCGCCGATGTCGCTTGCCTCGTAATGCTGCGGGCCGTGCACGCAGTCGACGAATTCGACGGCCCCTTCGCCCGCCACGGCGAAGCGCAGCGTCGGCCGCGGTCCGCGCGCCTCGCGCAGGGCGCGTTGCGCCGCGCCGAGCGCGCGGCAAGTGCCCGGGTAGCGCGGCGGTTTGCCCGCCATGCGCTGCAGCTTGCGCGACAATTCCAGCTCCTCGGCGCTGCAGTAGCAGGGGTAGACGTCCCCCTGTGCCTGCAGGCGCGCGAACAGCTCGGCGTACAGGCCATGGCGCTGCGACTGCGCGTAGGGCGCCGATGGCCCGCCGATGTCCGGGCCTTCGTCCCAGTCGATCCCCAGCCAGCGCAGCTCGGCGAGCAGCTCGTCCTGAAATCTCCGCCGGCTGCGCTCGACATCCGTGTCTTCGATGCGCAAAATGAAGCGGCCGCCGCTTTTGCGGGCCCACAGGAAGCTGAAAAGAGCGGTACGTACGTTCCCGAGGTGCAGTGAACCCGTGGGACTCGGCGCGAACCGCGTGACGGCAGGTGTGGTCATGGCGGAAGATTGTACCTTCTCAAGCGGAATCCCGAAGCATGAAGCGACTCCTACTCGGCATCATTCTGGTATCGGCGGTGCTGGTCGGCTCGAATCCGGCGGCGGCCGCGAAGAGCTCCGCGGCCAAGGGCGGCGCGGCCTCCCGGCCGCTCGTCGAGGTGCACACCTCGATGGGCAACTTCACGATCGAATTGTTCGCGGACCGCGCGCCGTTGACGGTCGCCAATTTCCTGAAATACGTCGACCGCGGACAATACACGAACACGCTGTTCCAGCGCGTGGTCGCCAACTTCGTGATCCAGGGCGGCGGCTACGACACGAACTATCACCTGAAACCGGCGCCGCTAAAGACGTTCAATGAATCCGGCAACGGCCTGACCAATCAGCGCGGCACGGTCGGCCTGGCGCGCGGCGCGGCGCCGCACAGCGGCGATTGCCAGTTCTACGTGAACCTGTACGACAACAGCGAACTCGATCCGAGCGCGGCGCGTTGGGGATATGCCGTATTCGGCAGGGTCGTGCAAGGCATGGACGTCGTCGATGCGATCGGCAACCTGCCGACGAGCTCGAAGGGGCCGTTCAAGCGGGACTTTCCGGTCACGCCGGTGATCATCAAGCGCATCGTCCGCGTAAAGAGTCCTTGAGGAGCCGCCGCTCTACCCGCGTGACGACGCTGTTCATATCGGATTTGCACATCGACGCCGCGCAGCCGGCCATCGCCGCGCAATTCCTGCGCTTTCTGAAAGCCGACGCGCTCGCCGCCGACGCCTTGTACATCCTCGGCGATTTATTCGAATCGTGGATCGGCGACGATGCCGCCGATGCGGCGCAAAGCGCCGTCATCGAGGGCTTGCGCGCGCTCACCGGCGCGGGCGTGCCGTGCTTCGTGATGCACGGCAACCGCGATTTCCTCCTGGGCGAGCGCTTCGCGGCGGCGAGCGGCGCCCTGCTGCTGCCCGATCCCCTGCTCGTGACGCTGTACGGCCGCCCGCTGCTGTTGATGCACGGCGACGCGCTCTGCACCGACGATACCGCCTACCAGCGGCTGCGCGCCACGGTCAGGGACCCGGATTGGCAACGGCGCTTCCTCGCGCTCGGCGTGGCCGAGCGGCGTACGCTCGCCGCCGCGGCCCGCAGCGGCAGCCGCGCGCATACCGCGGCTCTGCAATACGAAATCGCCGACGTCAACGCCGCCGCCGTCGAGGCGGTGCTGCGCGCGGCGGGCGCCGCCACGCTGTTGCACGGCCACACGCACCGGCCGGCGATGCACGCCGTCGACGTCGATGGGCGCGCCTGCACGCGCATCGTGCTCGGCGACTGGTACACGCAGGGCAGCGTGCTGCGGTGGAGCGCCGACGGCCACGATCTCGGCGCTTTGCCTAGGCCGGCGGCCCCGAATGAAAGCGGAACAGCTCGTCCGGCTGCGTGATCAGCAGGGCTTCGGCGGTCGCGAACTCCTCGATGCGCGTCTCGATCGGGACGCCGGCGCGCGCGGCGGCGCGCCGCGCAAGGTCGAGATAGGTATTGAAGTGCCGCGACTCGGCCTGATGCAGGCTCCGGAACAGCGCCTCCAGCGGCGCGCCGATCGCCGGCGCGAGCGCGGCGAAGCGTTCGCAGGAGCGCGCCTCGATGAAGGCGCCGGCGATCAGCAGGTCGGTTTGCCGCTGCGGTTCGCGGCGCGCGACCAGGCGGCGCAGCCCCTCGGCGTAGCGCCCGGGCCCGAGGCGCCGCGGCGCTATGCCGAGAACGGCCGCGAGCTTGGCGACCTGCTCGAAATGGCGCAGCTCCTCGCGCGCGAGGCGCGACATGCGCACCGCGAGTTCCAGATCCTCGGCATAGGCGAACATCAGCGCGAGCGCCGTGGACGCGGCCTTCTTCTCGCAGTTGGCGTGATCGATGACGAGGACCTCGCGCGCCGCGCAGGCCGCCTGCAGCCATGCCGCGGGCGTGGCGGCACGCAGCAGCGGCGGCGGCGCGCGCCCGGCGCTCATGCGGGCAGCGCCGCTGCGTCGATCGCCGTCAGCAGCTCGCGCGCCGACTGAAATCGATCCGCGGGCGACTTCGCGAGCAGGCGCACCAGGATCGGCTTGTAGGCGGCGAATTCCGGCGCAAGCTCCGGAAGATCGGCGCGCTTGTGCTTGTAGATCACCTCCATCGCCGTGGCGCCCTTGAACGGCTTCTGCCCCGTCAGCATCTCGTAGAAAATCACGCCGAGACTGTACAAGTCGCTGCGCACGTCGATCGGCTCGGCGTGCCCCTGCTCCGGGCTCATGTAATACGGCGTACCGAAGATTTCCCGCGCACCGGTCAATTCGGCGTCCGAGGCATTCGCCTTCGCCAGTCCGAAGTCGATCAGGCACAAGGAGCCGTCGTCGCGCAGCATCACGTTGGCGGGCTTCAGATCCCGGTGCAACACGCCGACCGCATGAATCGCCTCGAGCGCGCTCGCGATCTGCCTCAGGTAGTCGAGCGCCTCGGCGCCGGAGAGCGGCGTTTTCATCCGCCGGCGCAGATCGCCCGCCGGGAAATGCTCCATCGCGATGTAGGCGTGATCGTCGGCGATGCCGAGATCGAAAATGCGCACGATGTTCTCGTGGTCGAGGGCGGCCACGATTTCATACTCCTGGATGAAGCGGTCGAAGCCGACGATGCGGTCGGAGACGTCCGGGACCTGATTGAATACCTTGAGGACGACGACGCGGCCGGCACGCTCGCTCTCCGCCAGGTAGATCGAGCACATGCCGCCGCTGCCGACGGTCTTGATGCAGCGGTGGCCGCGTATCGTCACGGAGCCGAAACGGTAGCGCCGCTCGTAGTCGGGGCTGGCACGCAGTGCGGTGAGCGCCTGGCGGCGTTCCCGCGCCGACTCTCGCAGCGCCGCGAGCAGCGCGCCGCGGTCGATCTTCCTGCCGTAGACCGCATGCAGGCCGCGCTGCGGCGCCGGCTCCTGCTGCGGCGCCGGCTGCAGGCAGACGAAGACGATCGGCGCGAATTCCGGGCGCTTCCTGAAATCGTCGGCAACGCGCCGCAGCGCCTCGGCCGGCGGCGCCGCGACGATCACCACCGCATCGAAGCCGGCGGCGGTGAATTCTTCCTCCAGCGGCCTATCCTCGCCGACGCGAAATTCCACGACCGTGGCGTCCGGCCACTCGATCTCGACGTGCTTCCTGACGAGCAGCCCTTGCTCGGAGCTCGCGGCCATGACCAGGAGCCGCAGGCTCATGCCGAGCCGCCCTAGACGGCGCGAACCGGCTTGAATCCGCGGCCGTCCGTCTCGCGGCGCTGCTTCTTCGCCGCGTCCGAGCGTTCGTCCTGCAGGCGCGCCAGATATTCCGCGGTGACGTCGCCGGTCACGTAGATGCCGGAGAAGCACGAAGTGTCGAAATTCTCGATCTTCGCGTTGTCGTGGCGCACCGCGCGTTCCAAGGCGTCGAGGTCCTGATAGATCAGCCAGTCGGCGCCGATGAGCGCGCGCACCTCCTCGTCGGTGCGGCCGGCGGCGACCAGTTCGGTGACGTTCGGCATGTCGATGCCGTAGACGTTCGGGTAGCGCACCGGCGGCGCGGCCGAGGCGAAATACACCTTCTTGGCGCCCGCTTCGCGCGCCATGTCGATGATCTGCGCCGAGGTCGTGCCGCGCACGATCGAGTCGTCGACCAGCAGCACGGTCTTGCCGCGGAATTCCAGGTCGATCGCGTTGAGCTTGCTGCGCACCGATTTCGAGCGCTGGTCCTGGCCCGGCATGATGAATGTGCGGCCGATGTAGCGGTTCTTGATGAAGCCTTCGCGGTATTTGACGCCGAGGAGCTGGGCGACCTGCACCGCGCTGGTGCGGCTGGTATCGGGAATCGGGATGACCACGTCGATGTCGTGATTGGGGCGTTCGCGCTTGATCTTCTCGGCCAGGTGCTCGCCCATGCGCAGGCGCGCCTTGTACACCGAGATGTTGTCGATGATCGAGTCGGGGCGCGCGAAATAGACGTATTCGAAAATGCACGGCGTGTGCCGGGTCACGGCGACGCACTGCTGCGCGTAGAAGCGGCCCTGCTCGTCGATGAACACCGCTTCGCCCGGCGCCACGTCGCGCACCAGCTTGAACCCCAGCATGTCGAGCGCGACGCTTTCGGAGGCCAGCATCCATTCCGTGCCCTTCCTGGTGTCGCGCTTGCCGACGACCAGAGGACGAATGCCGTTCGGATCGCGAAACCCGAGGATGCCGTGACCGATGACCATGGCGACGACGGCGTAGCCGCCGCGGCAACGGCGGTATACGGCGTTGGCGGCGGCGAAGATGTCGGCCGGCGTCACCCTCGGCGTGCCGACACGCTGCATCTCCGAGGCCAGCACGTTCAGCAATACCTCGGAGTCGGAGGCGGTGTTCAAGTGACGGCGGTCCTCGTGCACCATCACCTCGGTGAGCTCGCGCGCGTTCGTCAAATTGCCGTTGTGCGCGAGACACAGTCCGTAAGGCGAATTGACGTAAAACGGCTGCGCATCGTCGGCGCTGTCGCAGCCGGCGGTCGGATAGCGCACGTGGCCGATGCCGACGTTGCCCTTCAGCTTGAGCATGTGCTTCTGTTGGAAGACGTCGCGCACCAGCCCGGAATCCTTGCGCATGTACAGGGCGCCCGCTTCGCTCGTCATCATTCCCGCCGCATCCTGGCCGCGATGCTGCAGAACGGTCAGCGCGTCATAGATCCGCTGATTGACCGCTTCGACTCCGACCATTCCGACGATGCCGCACATCCAGGACCTCCGCTCTAGTTGCCGTGAACTCCGGTCAGCCGCTCGAGTCTGCCCCAGGGTCCGCTCTTGTCGCCGGCTATGTCGCGCAGCCAATCGCCGAGCATTTCACAGTACGGAACCAGCTTCGAACGATTCCACCAGATCTCGTGATTCAAATGTACCAGTTCGCCGCAGATCACGAGCAGCGCAACCAGCACTACTCCGCGCAGCGCGCCGAACATCATGCCGATCAGCCGATCGACCGCGCCGAGGCCGGAGCTGCGCATCAGCATGCTGAGCAGAGCGCCGACCGCCATGCCGACCAGCAACACGGCCACCAGCACGCAGAGCCGCGCGATCCACGGGCGCGCCGCCGGCAGCGCCAGATAGCCGCCGAGATGCGGCTCCACCGCGGGACCGAACGCCCAGGCGGCGTACAGCCCACCGAGCAGGAACACGAGCGCCACCGCCTCGCGCACGAAGCCGCGGATCGTGCCGACCACCGTCGAGACCAACACCAGCGCCAAAATCACGAGATCGGCCGCGTTCACTCGATCCTTCCGGTCACGAGCGGCCGCAGTACGCCGCCCTTCGCAAAAAGATAGTCTACCCGAGCAGCGCGCCCTTGGCGCGGCGCCGCGAGCGTTTGCGCCAATCCCTCAACGCGGCGGCGCCACCACTGTCGCCGCTTGCCCCTCGCGTTTCAGCGTGGCCGCCGCGCCCTGCGCGGCGGCCCGGTTGGCGTACGGGCCGACGCGCACGTGCTGCAGCGACTTCGACCCCCGGCCGCTCGACAAGATGAAGACGGCATAGCCTCTGGCCCGCCATTTGCGGGAGAGTTTCTGCGCATTCGCCTTGCTCGAAAAGCTGCCCAATTGCACGGCCCAGGCGCCGCGCGGGGCGAAAGCCCGTGCCGCCGGCCGCGGCCTCGATGTCGCAGATATCGGGGAGGAATCGGCGCTTTCAAGTCGCGCGGGCGCCGCCGCCGCTCTGGGCGCCGCCGCTCTGGGCGCCGCCGCACTGGGCGCCGCCGGCGTGCTGGCAGGCGCCTGCGGCGCCGGCGGGGCGCTCTTGGCCAGATCGACCCGGACGGTGCGCATGGGTGCGCCGACCCCCGTGACTGGCAGCGCCGGCGGGGCTGCGGGAGGCGCATGCGGCCCTGCTCCCGACAACAAGGCCGGGACGACCAGCACGACGATCGCGACCAAAATCGCGGCGCCGATCAAGCGCTCTTTGACGCGACGCTCCATGATGCCGTGACCCGCCTCTCAGCCAATACTGCGTGGCGCAGCAGTATATGCGCTTGCGGTTTCGCCGGGCAGCAAGCCTTTGGACTGCAGCCAGTCGAGCGCGGGCCCGACGATGTGGAACGAGCCGAAGACGACGATGCGGTCGCCGCGAGAGGCAGCCGCGAGCGCCGCTTCGCAGGCCGCGGGGACGGCGCCGGCCGCGATCGCCGGCGCCGCGAGGAACGGGGCGACGCGCGCCGCCAGCGCGGCGCCGCTTTGGCCGCGCTCGCCGTCGGTCGATGCGAACCACCAGGCGTCGATGTCGCCCGCGAGTTCGGCGACGAGCGCCGCCGCGTCCTTGTCGGCGAGCACGCCGCAGACCGCGAGCGTGCGTCCGCGCGCCGGCAGCGCGCGCAGATTGCGCGCAAGGATGCGCGCCGCATCCTGATTGTGGGCGACGTCGAGGATCCAAGCCGGGCGCATCGGATCGTCGGCGAACAGCACCTGGAAGCGCCCCGCGAGGCGCACCGCCAAGAGCCCCGCGGCGACCGCCGCGGGCGGCACCGCGAGCGGCGGCGCGATTTCCTCGAGCGCCGCGATTGCGGTCGCGGCATTGTCGTATTGGGTCTCGCCGCGCAGTGCCGATGGCGGCAGGCCCGGCAAATCCCAATGCGGGCCGCGGTAATGCCAGGCCGCACCCTCGCGGCGGTAATCGAATTCGCCGCCGATGCGCTTGATCCTGGCGCCTATCTGCAGCGCCGTTTCGGCGATCACGGGCGGCAACGAGCGGCTGCCGAGCACCGCCGCCCGGCCGGCCCGGAAAATGCCCGCCTTCTCGCGGCCGATCTCCGCGAGCGTGCTGCCGAGGAACTCCTGGTGGTCGAAGCCGATGCTGACGACGACAGCCGCGTCCGGATCGATCGCGTTGACCGCGTCGAGGCGGCCGCCCATGCCGATCTCGAGAACCCAGACATCGAGCGCGGCGGCTTCGAAGATCAAGAACGCCGCCAAGGTGTTGTACTCGAAAAAAGTCAGGCCGATTTCGCCGCGCGCCCGCTCGATGCGCTCGAACGCCCATAGCAATTGCTCCGTCTCGACCAGGCGCTCGCCGAGGCGGATGCGTTCGCGATAATCGCGCAGATGCGGCGAGCTGAAGGCGCCGACCCGATGGCCCGCGGCGCTCAAAATGGCCGCGCAGGTCGCGACCACCGACCCTTTGCCGTTGGTGCCGGCGACGCTGACGACCGGCACCGGCGGCCGGCGAAAACGCAGGCGCTCCAAGACCGCGGCGAGGCGGCCGAGGCCCAATTCGATCGCCCGCGGGTATACCCGTCCCTGGTAGGCGAGCCATTCATCGAGAGTGGACGGTATTTTACTGGCCAAACGTCAAGCGGCGGCGGCTTCTTTGCCGCTCAACAGCCGCAGCATGCAGGCGATGCGCTCGCACATCTCGCGCCGGTCGATGATCATGTCCAGGGCGCCGTGTTCGAGCAGGAATTCACTGCGCTGAAAACCCTCGGGCAAGGTCTCGCGGACGGTCTGCTGGATCACGCGCGGGCCGGCGAAGCCGATCAGCGCCTTCGGTTCGCCGATGTTCACATCGCCGAGCATCGCGAGGCTCGCCGACACGCCGCCGGTGGTCGGATCGGTCATCACGGAGATGAACGGCAGGCGCGCCTCCGACAGTCGCTTCAGGGCCGCGGCGGTCTTCGCCATCTGCAGCAGCGAATACAGCGCCTCTTGCATGCGCGCGCCGCCGCTCGCCGAAAAGCACACCAGCGGCATGCGGTGCTCGAGGCAATGCTCCACCGCGCGCACGAACTTCTCGCCGACCACCGAACCCATCGATCCGCCGAGGAAGCGGAATTCGAATGCGCAGGCGACGACCGGCATGCCGCCAAGCTTGCCCTCCATGACGATCAGCGCGTCGCGCTCGCCGGTCTGCTTTTTTGCGAGCAGCAGCCGGTCCTTGTAGCGCTTCGAGTCCTTGAACCTCAGCGGATCGTCCGGTTCGACCTTCGCCGCCAGTTCGAGCGCCGATCCGATGTCCAGAAATTTAGCCAAGCGCTCGCGGCCGCCGATGCGCATGTGATGGCTGCATTTCGGGCAGACGTGCAGATTGCGCTCGATCTCCGCGCGATACAGCACCGCATCGCAGGCGGGACATTTGGTCCACAAGCCCTCGGGCACCGAGCGCGTGCGGCGTTCGGTCTTGATGCGCGACGGGACGATCCGTTCGAACCAGGACATGGCGCCTATTAAAGCAGATCAGCCGAACGGCCGCAGAAAAAGCCCCGGTTGCGGCGCCGGGATCGCGTAGTGCGGCGGATACTCCACGCGCCACAGGTAAAGTCCGGCCGCCGGCGCCGTCATGCCCGCCCGCCGGCGGTCGCGCCCGGCCAATATCCGGGCGAGCGCCGCGGCCGGGTCCGCTTCGCGCTGTACCGCGAGCAAGGTGCCGGCGATATTGCGCACCATGTGGTGCAAATAGGCGTTCGCGGTCAGTTCGAGCCACACGTAATCGCCGTCGCGGCGAACCTGCACCGCGTCGATGCGCCTCAGCGGCGTATTCGATTGGCACTCGACGGAGCGGAACGCGGAGAAATCGTGTTCGCCGATCAGCGCCTGCGCCGCACGGTGCATCGCCGCCGCGTCGAGCGGCCGGTGGATCCACGCGGCGCGCGTGCGCGCGAGCGCCGAGCGCGCGCTGCGATTCAGAATGCAATACCGATAGGTGCGCCGCAGCGCCGAATGCCGCGCGTGAAAACCCGCGTCCACTTCGCCCGCCCATTGCAGCGCGATCGCCGGCGGCAACCTGGTGTTCGCGCCGAGCACCCAGGCGCGCGCAGTGCGCGCGGCATCGGCATCGAAATGCACGACTTGCCCGACCGCATGAACGCCGCTGTCGGTGCGCCCCGCGCAGACCGCCAGGATGGGGTGGCCGGCGACGAAGCCGAGCGCTCGCTGCACGGCATCCTGGATCGAGCCGGCGTGCGCCTGAGACTGCCAGCCGGCATAGCCGGTGCCGTCGTATTCGACGACGGCGGCGACGCGGCGCCGGGCGGCGGCCACGTCAGCCGGGCAATGTCTGGATCAGGCGCTCGGCTTCCTGCTTCTGGCTGGCGGAACCTTCCTGCACGACTTCATCGAGGATACTGCGCGCGCCCTCCGGATCGCCCATGTCCATGTAAGCGCGCGCCAAATCCAACTTGGTGCCCACCTCGCTCATGGTGACCGGTTCGAATTCCTGGACGACGTCGCCGTTCGCCTGCAGCTTGGTCGTGGCGCCCTGCGTCTGCGTCCTGGTAGTCGATGAATCGGCGCTGTTCAGCGAATCGCCGACATCCAGATCGACGCGCCGGCTGCGCTGACTCGCTTCGAACACCTCGCTCGAAAAACTGTCCTCGACGGCGCGCGGTTGATCCAGCGTATCGCCGCCGCCGAGCGCCCCCGCCAGGCGATCCAAGTCCAGGTCGATGCTGTCGGCGGCGATGGCGCGCAGCCGCGAGGTCGAGTCGGTGTCCGGGCGCTGCCCTTCCTGCGTATCGTCGCCCGCGATCTGCCGGAAATTCGCCGTGGCGCCCGTGTCGATCTCCTGCGGCATCTGCACGGTCGGCGCCGACTCCGGCCCGATCACGGCGGTCTTGATGCCCTCGTGGCTCGTCTCCAATTCGGAAATGAACGACGCTTCGAGTTCCCGTTCGAGTTCGGTCATGTCGCGGTCGCGCGAGCGGCTCTCCGCATCCGCCATCATCCGCCGCGATCGCTCGTCGAGGCCCGCGACCATCGTCGGCGCATCGGACGGATGGTCGGTCTGCTCCAGGTGCGAGCCGCTCGACGCCGGAGCGCCGGTGTCGTCGAGCCCGTCCAGATCGAGACCCAGGTCGTCGATCGACACCTCGGCCGTTTGCTCGATGCCGGGCGGCGGCAGCTTCGCCGCAAGGCGGTCGGCCCGCGCGCCGTCGGCGAGCAGCGGCGATTCGGCCGTCGGCGACTCGGCCGTCGGCGACTCGATCGTCGGCGACTCCGTGAATGCCATCATTTCGGATTCCACGGTCGGCTCGTCGCGCGGCGGCATGTCGCGAGTCGGCGAATCGTCCGCGCCGCGTTCCGGCGCATCCAACACGAAATCCAGCGCGCTGTCGTCGTGCAACTGCGCGGCCGCGCCGCCCGCCGCCGCCTTGTCGGCCACTTTGGCGGGCGTCGGCTCGAGGCGGCTGCGTTCCCCGCCCGGCTCGCCGAACAAATCGACGTCGACGCGATTCTCGCCGCCCTCGAGATTCAAATCGACCAGGGCGCCCGCGCCGCGGCCGCTGCCTTCGGCCTTGGCGAACAAGGGTTCGTCCGGGCAGATCTGCTTGCCCATGATGACGATCTTGTCCCATTCGCCGGCCGACGCGCGCTCGCGCGTCGCCTCCAGGACCTTCGCCGTTTGCAGGAACAGGTCCTTGTTGCCCCAAACGAAATACACTTCCAACAGCTTCAGGCGCAGGTCGCGCCGCTCCGGCTCGCGTTCCAGCGCGATGCGCACGAGATCCGCGGCCTGGTCGTAGAGGCCGTAGGCCATGTGAAAGTCGGCCTCGGCGAGCGGGTCGCCCTGGTCGAGGTTCACGGCGCTTTCGCTCGACATCGTGTCGTCGGCCGAAGGGGTTTCCCCTGCCGCGCCGCGGTCGACGAAATCCGGCGCCTTGTGCGGACCCGACTCCTCGACGACGAAGGAATCGTCCACCGGTTTGCGGCCCGCGACGATGCGCCCGCCATGATCGTTCACGCCGGTGGAGACCTCGGTGGCCGCCATCGCGGCGAAGTCGTCGATCCGTTCGTTTTGGCGGCGCCGGAACGCGGCGAACCCGAGGCCGCCGAGCAGGGCAATCAGCACGCCGGCCGGCAACCACCAGTTCGCCGACAGCCGATCGAGCAAGGAAACGGAGACCGGCGCCGGGGTCGGCGCGACCATCGGCGCTTTCTGCGCGGGCTTCGGCGCGGGCGCCGCGGCGGGCGCCGGCACGGGTGCCTCCGGTGCCTTCGCCGCCGGAGCCGCAGCGGGCAGTGCTGCAGCCGCTACAGGCGCCGCCGTGACGCCGAGTTTGCGTTGCAGGTCGGCGAGCTCCTGGTTGCGCAAATCAACCAGCCGGCGCGCCGCCGTGAGCTGGGTCTCGAGATCCTTGACGCGATTTTGCAGCGAAGCCGTCGTCGAGGCGCCGGCTCGGCCGCCGCCCGTAGCGCCGCCTTGAGCGCCGGATCCTCCGCCGCCGCTGGCGACGGCATTCGCCGCGACCAGGCGCAGATGGCCGTGCGCCGCCGAGGCGCCGCTCGACTGCCAGGCGCGATACTGGCGACTGACTTCCTTGATCGCTTGGCTTTCGTTCAATAGGGCGATTTGATCGGCGCCCGGGATCCTGAGGATCGCGCCGCGATGCAGAACATTGATGTTGCCGCTGAAGGCGTCCGGATTGGCGCGGAACAAGGCGATCATCGTACGGTCGACGGCGCCTGCGCCGCCGGCGCCCACGCGCAGCGCGATCTTCGAGAGCGTATCGCCGCGCCCGACGCGCACGCTGCCGGCGCGCATCGCCGGCGCCGCGGCCACGGTCGCGCCGGTGGTCGTGGCCGGCTGTGGCTCCGCGACGGCAGCGGGAGCGGCAGCAGCGGCTTGCGTCTCGGCCGGCGCCGCCGTGGCTGCAGGCGTCGGCGCCGTGGCTGCGGGCGTCGGCGCCGCGGATTGCGGCATTTCGACCGCCGCCGCTTGCGCCGCGCGCTCAGTGTCGCTGAAGCCCGGCGGATCGAGCAGCACCGTGTACTCGCGCATCAAATGGCCGCGCGCCCAATCCACCTCGACGAGGAAGGTCACGAACGGTTCGGGAATCGCATCGCTCGAGTTGACCAGCAGCACCGCGTGGCCGTCTTTCGCTTTGCCGACTTTGAATGTCATCGTCGCGAGGAACGGCGGCCGCTCTATGCCGTAGCGCGTGAACTCATCGACCGGCGCGAGCTGCGCGTGCACCGCGCCGAGCTCGTTCGGGCCGACGGAGATCAAATCGATCTGCGCCCGCAGCGGTTGGCCCAGCGCCGACTGCAAATGGATCTGGCCGAGGCCGAGGCCCCAAGACATGGCCGGGCACATAATGCACGCCAGCAGAATCAATCGAGGCATCTTCGCGGACATTTCTACTCCAACAATTCCGGCAAGTAATCGCTGAAAGTTCATTGAGTTATGAATTTTTGTGAACCAATTCTCGCCCGGCCATAAGCTAACCCTTGAACTATAGCTCACTGCGATCTATTTACCAAAATCTGGGCGACCGAAACTGCGTTATGCGCCGCACATTTCCTAACATTATCGGCCACCACCCAGAAATTTAGAGATCGATCACGGCTCGTATCCGCACGCAGCCTGCCGACATAGACCCGATCCGGGCCGAGAGCGGCCATCGCCGGCGTCGGTAGGGGATCGCCTGACTGCGCGTCGACCACGGTCACGCCGCTGCTGCACTGCAATGCAGCGGCGGCCGCAGCCGCGGTCAGCGCGCGCGCCGTGCGCAGGTGAACCGCCAGGCCGTGGCCGAAGAATACCGGCACGCGTACCGCCGTCGCGTTGATCGGCAGATCGGCGAGCCCCAAAACGCGCCGCGTCTCCGCCTGCAGTCGGCGCTCCTCCGCCGAGACGCCGTCGGCGTCCAGCGTATCGACGAGCGGCACGACGTTGAAGGCCATTTGCCGCACGGAGCTCGCGGAGCGTCCCGGCCGACCGGAGAGCAATTGGGCAGCCTCGGCGGCGAGGCCGGCGACGGCCTTGCGGCCGCTGCCGGAAACCGCATGGTAGGTCGCGACCTCGACGCGCTCGAGCCCGGCAAGCGCATGCAGCGGCGCAAGAACGGTCGCCAGTGCGACGCTCGCGCTTCCCGGCAAGGCGATGAGTCCGTGCGCACCGACTTCGCGCAGCGCGTCCGGATTGACGTCCGCGGCGATCAGCGGCACGTCGAGCCGGCCGCGAAAGGCGCTGGAACCGTCGATGACCCAGGCATGGGCGGCCGCCGCCTGCGCATAGGTCTGCGATACCGCGCTGCGCGAACAGAAGAAGGCGATGTCGGCTTGCGAGAAATCGAAGCCGGCGACGTCCCGTACCGCCACGGGCTCGCCGTCGATTTCCAGCGGACGGCCGAGGTCGCGCGCATCGTCGAGCGCGTGCAGCGCGCCGCCGGCGAGCTTGCGCAGGCGCAGCTCGGCGAGGATCGCCTCGCCGATCAGGCTGCCGGCGCCGATGAGCGCGATGCGCGGCGCGAGCGCGGCGCTCTTCAAGGATCGGCCGTGATGACCGGCGTCATCGAGACGACGTCGCCGCATTGCGCGCGGTGGCGCAGGTAATGGTCCATCAAGACGAGCGCGAGCATCGCCTCGGCGATCGGCGTCGCGCGCACGCCGACGCAGGGGTCGTGCCGGCCGGTCGTCGCGACCGTCGTCGCGTTGCCTTGCACGTCGATCGTCTCGCCCGCAAGGGTGATGCTGGACGTCGGCTTCAGCGCGAGGCTGACGACGATTTGCTGGCCCGAGGAGATGCCGCCGAGCACGCCGCCGGCATTGTTGGATTTGAAGCCGCGCGGCGTCAGCGCGTCGCGGTGCTCCGAGCCCCGTTGCAGCACGCAGCGGAACCCCGCACCGATCTCGACGCCTTTGACCGCATTGATGCCCATCATCGCGCTCGCAAGGTCCGCATCGAGCCGCTCGAACACGGGTTCGCCCCAGCCCGGCGGCACGCCGTCCGCCTGCACGGTCACGCGCGCGCCGATCGAATCGCCCTGTTCGCGCAATTTCCAGATGAACTCCTCGAGTTCCTTGACGCGCGCCGGATCCGGACAGAAAAAGGGGTTTAGGTAGGCACTCGGCGGATCGACCGGCTGCAGCACGATCGGGCCCATCTGCGCCAGATAGCCGTGGATGCGCACGCCGAGCCGTTCGCCGAGATACTTGCGCGCGATCGCGCCGGCGGCGACGCGCATGACCGTCTCGCGCGCCGAGGAACGGCCGCCGCCGCGGTAATCGCGGAATCCGTATTTTTGCTGATAGGTGTAGTCGGCGTGTCCCGGCCGGAAGCGGTCCTTGATCTTCTCGTAGTCCCGCGAGCGCTGATCCTCGTTCTCGACCAGCAGGCCGATCGGCGCGCCGGTCGTCCTGCCCTCGAACACGCCGGAGAGGATGCGCACCCGGTCCGGCTCGTGCCGCTGGCTCGTGAACTGCGAAGTGCCGGGCCGCCGCCGCTCGACATCGGCCTGTAGATCCGGCTCGCCGAGCGCGAGCCCCGGCGGGCAGCCGTCGACGATGCAGCCCAAGGCCGGGCCGTGACTCTCGCCGAAACTGGTCACGGTGAAAATCCGCCCGAATGTGTTGCCTGCCACTGCCTTTATGTCTCCAGATCCCGCGCCCGCAACAAGAATACGCCGCCGCCGCTCTGCAGATGAGGCCAGATGAAGCGCATGCGCGGAAAAGCGCGCATCAGCGCCCGCTCGGTATTGCCGACTTCGACGACCAGGATGCCGTGTTCGCTCAGATGGGCGCGCGCGCCGCCGAGTATCGCCCGCACCGACGACAGCCCGTCGCCGCCGGCGGCCAGGCCGAGCGCCGGTTCGTGCCGATATTCGCGCGGCAAACGGCCCAGCTCCCGGCGGCCGACGTACGGCGGATTACTGACGATGATATCGTAACGGCGGCCGGCGACGGCGGCGAAATAATCGGAGCGCATCGCCCGTACGCTGCCGCTTAACCCCAGCTTGCGCACGTTGCGGCGGCAGACCGCGAGCGCCTGCGGCGATATGTCGAGCGCATCGACGCGCGCACGCGCAAAGGCGCGCGCGCAGGCGAGCGCGATCGCCCCGCAGCCCGTGCCGATATCGAGGATGCGGCGCACGCGCCGCGCCTCGATCCACGGCGCGAAGCGCTGCAACGCGAGCTCGGCGATCGGCGAGCGCGGCACCAAGACGCGCTCGTCGACGTACAATTCGAGGCCGGCGAAGAACGCCCGGTGCGTCAGATACGCGAGCGGCACACGCTCGGCCGTGCGCCGACGCAGCAGGCGCCCGATGAGCGCGCGGCTGCGCTGCGTCAGGGGCGCGCCGTACGCGCGCGCGCCCCGCGCATGCGCGAGGCCGGCGGCGAAGAACACGAGCTCGGCCGCCTCGTCGCGCGGATTGTCGGTGCCGTGGCCGAAATGCACGCGCGCCTTGCGCAGCGCCGCTGCGCAGCGCGCGATCGCCTCGCCGACCGTCTCCGGCCGACTATGCAATAATGAATTCATGCTGACTCGATCCCGATGCTGGTCCGCGGTGCTCGAACCGCGGCGCGCCCGGGCGGATTTTAGCCCGATCGACGGGCGCGGCCGGGCATTTACGCGCGCCGCCGCCGGCTCGTGAGCGCAGCGGCGCCGCCCGAGGGCCGGCCGCCGTCGGCCGGCGGCCGGCTGTTCGCCTGGCTGCAGTACCTGCTGCCGCAGCGCGCCCTTTCGCGCCTGGTGCACGCGGCGGCGCACGCCACGACGCCCTGGTTCAAGAACTGGTTGGCGCGCGGATTTTTACGCCTCTACCGGGTCGATCTCGCGGAAGCCGCCGAGCCCGACCCTCGGGCTTACGCGAATTTCAACGAGCTCTTCACGCGCGCGCTCAAGCCCGGGGCGCGGCCGATCGCCCCCGATCCGCGCGCCGTGGCGAGCCCCGTCGACGGCACCGTCAGCGAGTGCGGCGCGATCGACGGCGGCCGGCTGCTGCAGGCGAAGGGCCGCTATTACGCGCTCGCCGATCTGCTCGCCGGGCAAGCCTGGGCCGAGCGCTTCGCGGGCGGCTCATTCGCGACGATCTATCTCGCGCCGTGCAACTACCACCGCGTGCACATGCCGCTCGCCGCGCGGCTGCTGGATACTGTGTTCGTGCCGGGCCGGCTGTTCAGCGTCAACGCCTCGACGGCGGCCTGCGTGCCGCGCCTGTTTGCGCGCAACGAGCGCATATTGACGCTGTTCGAAGCGCAAACCGGCCGCTTCGCGCTGATCATGGTCGGCGCGCTCAACGTCTCCAGCATGGCGACCGTGTGGGCCGGCGAGATCGCGCCGCGCGAGCGGCGCGCCGTGACGCGCCTGCCGCAAACCGAAGTGCGGCTGCAAAAGGGCGCCGAACTCGGCCGCTTCAACATGGGCTCGACGGTCATCCTGCTGTTCGAGCCGAACCGCGTGCGCTGGCTGCCGGCCTGCGCGCGCCGGGCGAGCCTGCGCATGGGTGCGCAGATCGGCACCCTGCTATGAGCGGCGACTGGCGGCCGACCGCCGCCGCGCCGATGCTCGCCTTGCGCGCATCGATGCTCGCCCGCGCGCGCGCCTTCTTCGCCGAGCGCGGCGTGCTGGAAGTCGAAACGCCGATCGCGGGCGCAGCCGGCGCGAGCGACCCGCAAGTCGAGTCGCTGACCACGCGCATCGCCGGCTTCGCCGCGCCGTTTTACCTGTCGACGTCGCCGGAATCGGCGATGAAGCGCCTGCTCGCCGCCGGCAGCGGCGACATCTACCAGATCTGCAAGGTGTTTCGCGACGGCGAGCGCGGCCGCTGGCACAACCCGGAATTCACGCTGGTCGAATGGTACCGGCTGGGCTTCGACGATGCCGCGCTGATGACCGAAGTCGAGGCGTTCCTCGCCCGGCTGCTCGCGCCGCGGCGCAGCCTCGCCGCGGCGGAGCGCCTGAGCTACCGGGAGGCGCTGCTGCGCCACGCCGGCGTCGATGCCGAGGGCGCCAGCCCGCGCGAGCTTCAGCAGGCAGCGGCGGCGCACGGCGTCGACTGCGACGCCGCTCTCGATCGAGACGCCCGCCTCGACCTGTTGATGGGCCTCGTGGTCGGCCCGCGGCTCGGCCGCGGGCGCCCCAGCTTCGTCTGCGATTACCCGGCCTCGCAGGCCTCGCTCGCGCGCCTCAAGCCCGGCGCGCCCGGCCTCGCCGCGCGCTTCGAGCTGTACCTCGACGGCATCGAACTCGCGAACGGCTTCCACGAATTGGCGTCCGCGGACCTGCAGCGCGCGCGCTTCGCGCGGCAACTCGCAACCCGGCGCGCGCGCCGCCAGGCGGCGCCGCCGATGGACGAGCGTTTGCTCGCCGCGTTGAGCGCCGGGCTGCCGGATTGCGCCGGCGTGGCGCTGGGTTTCGACCGCCTCGCGGCGATCGCCGCCGGCGCCGACGCACTGGAGGCGGCGATGGCCTTCACGATCGAGCGCGCCTGAGGGCGGATGCCCGCGCGCGGCGCCGCTCAGCCCTTGCCGCGCGACAGGTATTCGCCGCTGCGGGTGTCGATGCGCAGTATCTCGCCCTGGTTGATGAACAGGGGCACGCGCACCACGGCGCCGGTTTCGAGCTTCGCCGGTTTCGAACCGCCGGTCGCGGTGTCGCCGCGAACCCCGGGGTCGGTCTCGACGACCTTCAATTCCATGTGGGCCGGCGGCGTGACCTGCAGCGGCACGCCGTTCCACAGCGTGACGGTGCATAGCGTGCCGTCCTTCAACCATTGCGCACCGTCGCCGACCGCCTGCTTGGAGGCGGTCATCTGCTCGAAGGTCTCGGGCGCCATGAAGTGGAAGAAATCGCCGTCGCTGTACAGATACTGCATCTCGGTGTCGACGACGTCGGCCGCCTCCACCGTATCGCCGGATTTCCAGGTCCGCTCGATCGTGCGGCCGCTCTTCAGATTGCGCACGCGGACTCGATTGAAGGCCTGGCCCTTGCCCGGCTTGACCATTTCGTTGTCGACGATCACGTACGGATCGCCGTCGATCAGTATCTTCAGGCCGGATTTGAATTCATTCGTGCTGTAGTTCGCCATGCGCTGCCCCGGGCCGCCGGCCCGCAACCACGGGCTTCTCGGCGGGCGCGTATGATAGCGGCAATGGCGGCCCGGGGCCACAACGCACTGTCGGCGGCCGGCAACTCGAGTCGCGGATACGCCGCGTTGCGGATGTTACACTTTGCCGATGTGCAAGCAGGATTCCGAGCGGTGAAAGACCTGAGTGCGGTGCCATTGATCGTCATGACGCGCTCGCAGGACCACGTCGAGGCGGTCAACAGCACGCTGCGCAACGCCGGCCACCCGGTGCATTGCACCTGGCTGCCGGACGCGCACGATCTCGGCGATGCGCTGACTCAACTCAATCCGCAGATGCTGCTGGTGTTCATCGACGAACTCGACGTCGATCTCGGCGCGGTGATGAAAGTGAAGGCGCAGAGCGCGCCGGAGATACCGGTACTGGTGGTGCGCGAGGCGGTCGACGAAGCGGCGATCGCCGCGGCGATGGCGCTCGGCGCGCACGACGTCGTGACGATCGCCAATCGCGACCGCCTGCAGTCGGTCGCCGCCCGCGAACTGCGCGCCTACCGGCTCGAAAGAGCCTTGAACACGACGCTCTCCTCGGCGCGCGAATACCGCGAACAACTGCAGAATTTCCTCGACGGCTCCGCCGACGCGATCACCCACGTCAAGGAGGGCATCATCGTCGACGCCAACCGCGCCTGGCTCGAACTTTTCGGCCACTCCGGCGAAGAGGCGCTGGTCGGCATGCCGCTGATGGATTTGTTCGAACAGGAGACGCACGTCGCCCTGAAGGGCGCGCTGGTCGCCTGCCTGCAGGGCAAATGGACCGACCATGCGCTGAAAGTCCAGGCGCTGCTTTCCGACGGCTCGAGCCTGCCGCTCGAGCTGGCGCTCGCCAAGGTCGACCACGACAGCGAGCCGGCCGTGCGCATCTGCATCGCCGCGAGGCAGAAGAAGGATCTTAACCTCGAACTTCAATTGGCGGACGCGCTGAAGACCGACGCCTCGACCGGCTTTCTGCAGCAGCGCCACCTGGTCGCGGCGCTGCGCGAACGCTGCAACCAGCCGATAAAGGGCGGCGTGCGAATATTCGCCTACGTCAAGCCCGACCGCTTCGCGGACATTCAAAAGGCGATCGGCGTGCTCGCGAGCGAGGATTTCCTGACCCAGCTCGCCAGTCTGCTGCGCAGCCAGCTGACGCCGAGCGATCTTTGCGGGCGCTTTGGCGGCAACGGCTTTTTGGTATTGCTGGAGCGCGGCACGCTGCGCGACGTCGACGCCTGGGCGGAAAACGTCGTCAAGCGGGTCAATCAGCACATGTTCTCCAGCGAACAGAAAACGGTTTCGGCGACCGTCACCGTCGGACTCGGAGTACTGCCGGCCGGGACCGGCGACTTCCACGGCGCCGTCGAGGATGCGGTCTCGGCGCTGCGGCGCGGCCGCGCCGAGGGCGGCAATCAGGCGCACACCGACATCAAATCGGACACCGATACCCGCGTGCAAGCCTACGACAAGATCTGGGTCAAGCACATCAAGTCGGCGCTGATGGAGAACCGCTTCCGGCTCGTGCAGCAGCCGATCGCCAGTCTGCTCGGCGCGGACAAGGGAATGTTCGACGTGGTGGTGCGCATGCTCGACGAGCAGGGCAACGAGGTGCTGCCGGCGGAATTCATCGCCGCTGCCGAGCGCAACGAACTGATGAAGAACATCGACCGCTGGGTGATCGGCGCGTCGATGTCCTTCAGCGCCAATCGCAAGGCGGAATGCATTTTTTTGCGCATCTCCAAGGACACGGTGCTCGACAAGACCTTGGCCGCGTGGCTCGGGACGCAGCTGCGCTCCATTCGCGTCGAACCGAAGCGCCTGTGCTTCCAGGTTTCCGAGGAGCTCGCGACGCAGTACCTGCGGCAAACCAAGGAGCTGTCGCAAACCCTGGGAAAGCTCGGCTTTCGCTTCGCGCTCGAACACGTCGGCACCGGCCACGACTCTTTGAAGCTGCTCGCGGAAATCAACATGCATTTCATCAAGATCGACGGCTCTCTGATGCAGGGGCTGTCGACCAATCAGCTGCAGCAGCGGCGCGTCAAGGACCTCGTGGAGGCAGCGAAGGGCAAACGCGTCGAGACGATCGCCGAGCGCGTCGAGGACGCCAATACGATGGCGGTCCTCTGGCAGCTCGGCATCGAATTCATCCAGGGATATTTCGTCAACGCCCCGGAGGCGGTGACAATGTCGGGCGACCGCTAGAGCGGCGTCACCTCGAGCCGGTCCACCTGCTTATAGGCGCGCGAGAAGCGCCGGCGGCGTTGGCCCTTGCGGTGCGTGAAGGCGCCGAGATCCGCGTGCTTCAGCTTCATCGGCGCGCTGTTGCCGCTGTAGACGGTCAGCTGCTCTCCCGGCGCGACCACCGCCATCGCCACCAGGTATTCCTTGCGCTCCGCGGATTTCTTGCCGGCGATGCCGTAGAGATTCTGGCCCTTGCCGGCGCTCATCTCTTCGATCTGCCCGCAGGGCAGCGACAGCACTTCGCCGTCGTTGTTGACGAACACCGCGAGCGCGTCCGCGCCCGCGATCGGCTGCGCGGGCAGCACCCGCGCGTTGTCCGGCAGCTTCAGCACGGCCTTGCCCTTCTTGGTGCGCGAGTATAATTCGCCGAGCTTGACGCGAAAGCCGTAGCCGGCGTCGCTCGCGAGCAGCCACGGGTCCTCGGCTTCGCCGATCAACACCGCCGCGAACGTCGCGCCGTCCGGCGGGTCGACGCTGCCGGAGAGCGGCTCGCCGTAGCCGCGCGCCGCCGGCAATTGATGGGCGTCGAGGCTGTAGGCGCGCCCGGTCGAGTCGATGAACACCGCCTGCTGCAGGTTGCGCCCGCGCGCCGCCGCCTGGAACTCATCGCCGCTCTTGTAGACGAGCGCACGCGGATCGATGTCGTGGCCCTTGGCCGCGCGCACCCAGCCGAGGCGCGACAGCACGATCGTCACCGGTTCGCTGCTCAACAGCTCGGTCTCCGCAATCGCTTGCGCGGCCGCGCGCTCGACGATGCGGGTGCGGCGCGCATCGCCGTACTCCTCGGCGTCCTCCTCGAGCTCCGCGCGCACGAGCTTCGTCAGGCGCGCCTTGCTCTTCAAGGTCTTGTCGATGCCGTCGCGCTCTTCGGCGAGTTCCTTCTGCTCGGCCTTGATCTTCATCTCCTCGAGCCGCGCCAGGTGGCGCAGCTTGGTCTCGAGGATCGCTTCGGCTTGCGGGTCCGACAGCGCGAAGCGGCGCATCAACGCCGGCTTCGGCTGCTCCTGCGTCCTGACGATGCGGATGACCTCGTCCAGGTTCAGGTAAGCGATCAACAGGCCGTCGAGGATGTGCAGACGCGCATCGACCTTGGCGAGCCGATGGGCCAGGCGTCGCCTCACCGTCGATTTACGGAATTCCAGCCATTCGAGCAGCAGTTCCTTCAGACCCATGACCCGCGGCCGGCCGTCGAGGGCGATCACGTTGAAGTTCACCCGGTAGCTGCGCTCCAGGTCGGTGGTCGCGAACAGATGCGCCATCAGCGCATCGGCGTCGACGCGGTTCGATTTCGGCACGATCACCAGGCGCGTCGGCTTTTCGTGGTCCGATTCGTCGCGCAGGTCCTCGACCATCGGCAGCTTCTTCAGGCGCATCTGCGCGGCGATCTGTTCGAGAATCCTGCTGCCGGACACCTGGAACGGCAGAGCGTCGACGACGATCTCGCCGTCTTCGACCGTATAGGTGGCGCGCGCCTTGAAGGCGCCGCTGCCGCTCTCGTACAGCTGCAGCAATTCGGCGCGCGGCGACACGATCTCGGCGCCGGTCGGCAAATCCGGCCCCTTCACGGTGCTCATCAGTTTGCGCGTCGACAGCTTGGGATCCGCGAGCAGCTCGATGCAGGCGGCGACGATTTCCCGCAGGTTGTGCGGCGCAATGTCGGTGGCCATGCCGACGGCTATTCCCGAGCCGCCGTTCAGCAGCAGATTGGGCACGCGCGCCGGCAGCATCGTCGGCTCCTCGAGCGAACCGTCGAAGTTCGGCGCCCAGTCGACGGTGCCGGCGCCGAGCTCCTGCAGAAGCAACGCGGCGTAGCGCGTCAAGCGCGACTCGGTGTAGCGCATCGCCGCGAAGGACTTCGGGTCGTCGGTCGAGCCCCAGTTGCCCTGGCCGTCGATGAGCGGATAGCGGTAGGCGAAATCCTGCGCCATGTGCACCATCGCCTCGTAGCAGGCGGAGTCGCCGTGCGGATGGAACTTGCCGATCACATCGCCGACCGTGCGCGCCGACTTCTTGTGCTTGGCGCCGGCCGCGAGGCCGAGTTCGCTCATCGCGTAGACGATTCGCCGCTGCACCGGCTTCAGGCCGTCGCCGACGTGCGGCAGGGCGCGGTCGAGAATCACGTACATCGAATAATCGAGGTACGCGCGCTCGGCGAACGCCTTCAGCGGCTCGGACTCGATGCCCTCGAAGTTCAGCTCCTGCTCCTTCATAGCCGCGCGAGGTTGCCTTTGGTTTCGAGCCACTCGCGGCGGTCGCCGGCGCGCTTCTTGGCGAGCAGCATGTCGAGCATCTGATCGGGGCTGTCGCGCGCGTCGATCGTCAGCTGCACGAGCCGGCGGGTTTGCGGCGCCATCGTGGTCTCGCGCAATTGCTGCGGGCTCATCTCGCCGAGGCCCTTGAAGCGCGTCACCACCGGCTTCAGCCGCGCATTCTCCGCGGCGAGGCGCGCGAGCGCCCGGTCGCGCTCCGCCTCGTCGAGCGCATACAGCACCTGCTTGCCGGCGTCGATGCGGAACAGCGGCGGCATGCACACGTAGATGTGCCCGGCGAGCACCAGCGGCCGGAAATGGCGCAGAAACAGCGCGCATAGCAGCGTCGCGATGTGCTGGCCGTCGCTGTCGGCGTCGGCGAGGATGCAGATCTTGTGGTAGCGCAGAGCGGCCAGATCCGCGGCGCCGGGCTCGACGCCGATCGCGATGCTGATGTCGTGCACCTCCTGCGATTGCAGCACCTCATGCGCCTCCACCTCCCAGGTGTTCAGTATCTTGCCGCGCAGCGGCATGATCGCCTGCGTGACGCGCTCGCGCGCCTGTTTCGCCGAACCGCCGGCCGAATCGCCCTCGACCAGGAACAGCTCGCCGCGCGCCGGGTCCTGGCTGACGCAATCGGCGAGCTTGCCCGGCAGAGCGGGTCCCGCGACCACGCGCTTACGCGCGATCTTCTGGCTGTCCTTCTGGCGCTGCTGCGCGTTGGCGATCGCGAGCTGCGCGATCTGCTCGCCTTGATCCGCGTGTTGATTGAGCCACAGTGCGAACGCATCCTGGATCGCGCCCTGGACGATGCCCGCCGACTCGCGCGAAGAGAGCTTTTCCTTCGTCTGGCCGACGAATTGCGGCTCGCGCATCTTCATGGACAACACGTAGCTGACGCCGTCCCAAACATCCTCCGGCGCGAGCTTGACGCCGCGCGGCACGAGGTTGCGGAATTCGCAGAACTCGCGCACCGCATCCGCCGCGCCGGCGCGCATGCCGTTGACGTGGGTGCCGCCGTCGATCGTCGGAATCAGATTGACGTAGCTCTCGGCGACTCGGCTTTCGGCATCCAGCACCCAGGCGAACGCCCAGGAGAGCGAGCCGCCTTCGATCGCCCGCTTGCCGTAGAAAGTCTCCGCCGGCAGCCATTTGCCCTTGCCGAGCTGCTCGGCGAGATACTCGTGCAGGCCGCCGGTGTAGAACCATTCGTCGCGCTCGCCGCTCGCCTCGTTGTAGAGCGTGACGCGCAAGTTGGGGCAGAGCACGGCCTTCGCGCGCAGCACCTGCTTGAGCTTCGGCACGGCGAACTTGTCGGTGTCGAAATATTGCGGATCCGGCCAGAAGCGTATCGTCGTGCCGGTCCGCGATTTCGGCACGTCGCCGACGACCTCGAGCTTCGAGGCGGTGCGGCCGTTCGCGAAGCTGATGTTGTATTCCTTGCCGCCGCGGCGCACCCAGCATTCGAGATGCCTGCTGAGCGCGTTGACGACCGAGACGCCGACGCCGTGCAGGCCGCCGGCATGCTGGTAGTTCTTGTCGTTGAACTTTGCGCCGGCGTGCAGGCGCGTGAGGATCAGCTCGACGCCGCTGATCTTCTCCTGCGGATGCACGTCGACGGGCATTCCGCGGCCGTCGTCCTCGACCTCGACCGAGCCGTCTTGGAAGAGGCTGACGCGGATGTTCTCGCAATATCCGGCCAAGGCCTCATCGACGCTATTATCGAGGACTTCGTGCGCCAGATGATTCGGGCGGCTGGTATCGGTGTACATGCCCGGGCGCCGGCGCACCGGGTCCAGGCCGCTCAATACCTCGATGTCCGACGCGCTGTACGACGATGCCATCGCTGACCTCTTGGAATCGGCCGCGGAGTCTAGCACGCGCTCCGCGGAGTTGGATCGGCTGGTGCCGCGGCGGCGGTTGCGTTATCGTTCGCGCCACGATGGGCATCGCGAACGCACAGAATTTGACCGCGGCCGTACCGCAATTGCCGCGCCCGTACGGCATCCTCGTGCAACTGCGCCACGACGATCCGCTTCGCAAGATCCTGGGTGCCCACTGGCAAAAGACGCACTGGTTCCTCGGCGCCGCGGAGCGCGATCGGGTGCTCGCCGACATGGCGCGCCGGCACGAGTACTCGCGGATCGGCGACCGGCCGGCGCTGGTGCTCGAAAAGATCGAGAAACTCGCCGAGAGCCGCGGCCTCTAGCCGCCACCTGCAGCCCACTAGAAGGTGCGGCCGAGGAACAAATAGTAGGCACTGTAGCCGGCTGAGTCGTAGCCGCCGCCGAGGTACAGCGGACCGAGGAACGTATCGAGCCCCAGGAACAACGAAATATCCTTGCGCGCCGAGCCGTAGCTGATCTGTCCGCGCCGGTCCCAGACGTTGCCCGCCTCGAACGACATGCCGAGGTAGGCCGGAAACTCGAACAGGCCCTCGCCGCCGTGGCCGATCTTGCGAAAGTAGACCGCGCGGCCGATCGCGAAATTCGGACCGGTCAAGGAGCGCGCCGCGAGTCCCGACAGATTGAGAAATCCCCCCAATGAATAGAAATCCTGCAGCGAGGTCGGATTCAGCGTGCCGCGCAGCGTCGTCCCGGCCGAGGTCCACAGCAACAGGGTGTTGCGGCCGCGCGAGCGCGCCATCAGCCAATCGGCGGTGAGGCGGTCGGCGGCCACGTCCGAACCCAAGTCGGTTCGATACGCATCCCATTGCAGGAACGAGGTTTGGCCTTCGCGCGGAAAATCGACGCTGTCCAGGCGGTCGTAGCTGAACTTGAAGAACAGCTCGCCGTTGTTGAATTGCCGGTCGACCAGGTTCGGATTGCCGAAGCGCGCGCGCGAATCTCCGTTGATGCGGTGCAGCCCGGCGCGAATCTCGCCCCAATTGCCGAGCTCGCGGCCGATGTCGAGGTCGGCCTCCGCCTGGCGTTCGCGAAAATCGGCGATCTCGACGTCCTTGGAGTAGACCCTGAGGTCCTGCACCTCGACGCGGGCGCTCGGCGCGACGAACCACAGCCGGCGCGCGGACAGCGGTTGGTAGAACTCGCTGACCGCTTTCGGATTGCTGCCGATCTGCAGGTCGGTCAGCCATTCGGCGCCCAGATCGTTGATTTCGGTGACCAGAAAGCGCACCGCCGCGTTGTAGTTGCTGTTGCCCTGGAAATCGTCCTCCAGGCTCAAACCGAAGCGCACGTAATTCGGTCCCCAGGACTTGCGGCGCGCGCGCACTTCGATGCCGGTGCCTTGAGCCGCGCCGCCGCCTTGCTTGACGAGGCGATAGTCGACGGTCTCGAACAAGCCGAGACCGTAGATCTCGGCGATGCGCGCCGACACCTCCTCAGGATCCAGCGGCTTGCCGACCAGCGGCTGCATGGTCGCGAGAATGGTGCGCGCATACGGCTTCGATCGCGCATCGACCCGCACGAATTGGATCAGCGGCGGCTCCGGCGCCTTTCCTGCGCGCCGCAGCACGTAGCGCCGGTAGGTCGCGGCGTCGACGGCGTAGACGCCGAGCTTCGCGCGCAGCGCCCGCGCGGCCTGCTCGCCGCGTTCGATCATCTGCGCGGCGACCGAGAAATCCGCCGAACCCGTGCCGCCGAGATCCGGCTCGATCAGCACGTCGCGCGGGCCGAGCGTCGCCTTTTGCTGCTCGGCGTTGCGGCGCACCAGTATCGCCAGGGTCTGATTGGAGATCGCCAGCGCCGAAGTCAGGCGCTGGCGCGGCTGCAGCGCAAAGGTGACGTCGACGACGATCAGCACGTCGGCACCCATCGCGCGCGCCACGTCCACCGGCAGGTTGTCGGTCAAGCCGCCGTCGACCAACAGCCGGCCGTGCTCCTCGACCGGCGCGAACACGCCCGGCGCCGACATGCTCGCGCGCATCGCGAGGGCAAGGTCGCCGCGGTCGAGGATGACCGTCTTGCCGGTTTCCAAATCCGTCGCCACGGCCCGAAACGGCGTCGGCAGGTCGTCGAAGCTGCCGGTATCGTCGTAACGCAGCGTCATGCGGCGCAGCGTCGCTTGCAGCTTCTGGCCCTGAATCAAGCCCGTCGGGAACAGGAATCGGCCATGCTTCAGGCCGATCGGCAGCGGCACCAGAAAATTGCGGTCGTCCTGTTTGCGCCGGAACGCCAACTCTCGGCGCGGCAGCCGGTCGCGGAAGGATTCTTGCCAATCGACCGTACGCACCGCCGCCTCGATCTGCGCGGCGCTCATGCCGCTCGCATACAGGCCGCCGACGATCGCGCCCATGCTGGTACCGGCGATGCAATCGATCGGCACCCGCAGCTCCTCCAGCACCTTCAAGACGCCGACGTGCGCGAGCCCGCGCGCGCCGCCGCCCGACAGGACCAGGCAGATCCGCGGCCGCCGCGCACCCGCCGTGGCGCTCGCCGATGGCGACACCGAAGGCGTTGCGGTTACGGTTGCGGTGGCGGTGGCGGTCGCGGTGGCAGCGGCGGTGCCGGCTGCGGCACACGCGCAGCCGGCAAGCAGAGCGCAGAATCCGACGATGCTTGCGGCGACCTTCCCCATGCTGGGGAGGGATTCTAGAGCACTACGTTGACCGTGTCGGCAGTAAAGGTGTTGGTCGCCCGGTCATACAGTCCGCGCGCTTCCAACTGTGTAGCGGCGTTCGCGCCGCCGATGGACGCATTGAAGTCGGCCGCGAAGGCCGAGAACGTGGCGAACGCCCTGATGCCGCTCACGGCGTTGCCGTCGGCGAACGACGGCGCAAACGTCGCCGACGCCGCTGTCGCCGTCGGCACGATCTGCGGCGAGGCGGGCAGAGACCTCACATCGATCGACTCTGCCCCAATTCGAATCGCTGCGCTCGCGAGGCTGGTATTCGCGAGGTCGATCGAGAAGCCGCCGCTGCCTAATGCGGTGAACGGCGTCGTCGTCCCGGCAGCCGTCCAGACGACGCGCAAACTGGCCGGTTCCGCGGCTTCCTGCGTCACCGCGCCGGCGTTGAAATCCGGCGGCGCGCTGCCGTAGCCGTTGACCAGCCCGTCGATCCATAGCGGCGTGCCGGCGGCCGTGCCGGAAAGGTCGGTCGCGCCGGTGTTGATCCGGTACGCGGCCGCGGACGAATCCTGCGCCGCCGACGTGCCATTGCCGGCGAAGTTGAATGCGCTCGCCGGCCAGCCGTCGAGCGTTTGCAGGGTCAGCAGCGCGCTGCCGGCGGCGGCGCTTTGCAGCTGGCCCCACGCCTGCGTCGACTGCAGCCGCACTTGACCCGCCGTCGGGCTGGTCGCATCGATCGTGACGATGCCGGAACTCGGCAGGCTGTAGGTGCCGATCGCGTCGATGCGCTGACCGACGGCGATCGATCGGTAATTCAAATTGCCGAGCGAGGCATTGTCGTCGGCCGTGACGATCGTGCCGGGGCCGAGCAGAACGTGGCAGTCGGCGTCCTCGAAGGCGAAATAGCCGTTGGTGAGGCTCAATGCCGCGCCCAACAGCGTGCCGCCGCGCACCGTCAGGGTGTTGCCGCTGCGGGCGATGACCTCGCCCGTGAGATTCTGGGTGTAAAACGACTCCAGGCTCGAACCCGCGACGATGTAGACGGCGTTGAATTTGCCGGCCATGCCGGTCGACGTCGTGGTCGGTAGGAAATTCGTATAGGCGGCCGTCAAGGTCGAGCCGGCGGAAGTCTGCGACAGGACGGTGAGGCCCGGCGTACCGACGTAGGTGGTGCCGTTGACGGTATAGATCGTGTTCTGATCGCCGAACAGGGTCAGCGAGCCGATGTTGTTCACCTCGTCGTAGAACGGCCGCTCATAGATCGTGTACGTGCCCAAAGCGACGCTCGAGTTGATCAACGGGCCGCGCACGCGAATCAGTTTCGAGTCGGCGGGCGCCGTGCCGACCGTGATGAACGGCTTGACCGTGACGGTCGCCGGCGAGGTCGCGTAGTCGATCGTATTCGAGGCCGGCAGATCGAAATCCAGCGCGAGCAGTCCGGCATTGGTGCTCGCGTAGCTCTGCGCAATCGTCAGCGGCCGGTTCGGATCGAGCTTCACCGTCAAAGTGACCGTGGTCAGCGCGGCGCCGTTGGCGCCGACGATCTTCGCCTTCTGCGGCACGCCGCCCTGCATCACCGAGATCGCCGCATTGGTGTAATCCAGCGTGATCGTCGCCGACACGTAGGTATCGGCGGGAATCGTCGCGCTGCCCCACAATTCGGCGAAATTGCCGAGCTTGACGAGGTCCACCGGTTCGACCGTCGCGAGCGCCGTGAAGATACTGCCGGTCTTGTCCGTCAGCGTGATCGAGTCGACGTTGACGACGTAACTGGCGAAGTCCCCGGGCTCGGCGGTGAGCGTGACCCACGCCACGCCGTAGCCGCTGGCGTAGTTGTTGTTGCTGTGGCAGCCGGCCGCCGCGACCGCGGCCGCGCAAACGCATACACCGACGAATTTGCGGCCGGCGGCGGCGGATGGCCGCCGCGCGCGCAGCGCGCCCAAGAAGCGAAGCAATGAGTACACGGGAACTTCCAGTGAGGGTGGTCGGAGGGTGAGGATTATGGATTCGTAGAATAATGGCTTTGGAGGCCGCGCGTGCGGCTAAAGTTCCGCCGCACGGCGGCCGCGGCGCTGCGCTTGGCCGCCGGCAGCGGAATTTGCTGCGTGATGCAGTGAATATTGCCGCCGCCGAGCAACACCTCGCGCGTGTCGACGCCGACGACCCGGCGGCTCGGGAACAGCCGGCCGAGCATGCGCCGCGCGGCGCCGTCCCAGCGCTTGTCGAAAAGCGGCATGACGACCTGCCCGTTGCCGACGTAAAAGTTCACGTACGAGGCCGGCAGCCGGTCGCCGGCGCGCCGCGCACGGCTGTGCGCACAGGCATCGATGTCGCGGGCCTCCGCGGCCGTCATGCACAGCGGTCCGGGCTGATGGATCTTGTGAATCGAGAGCGTGCGGCCGCGGGCGTCGCGCGCGCGGCGCAGCCGCTGGTAGGCATCGTGGGAAATCTCGTATTGCGGGTCGTGCCGATCCTCGGTCCAGGTGAGCACGACATGCCCCGGACCCGCAAAACAGGCAAGCTCGTCGATGTGCCCGCCGGTCTCGTCGAGATGCACGCCCCGGCCGAGCCAGACGACGCTGCGCACGCCGAGATAGGCGCGCAACAGGGCCTCGATTTCGGCGCGCGAGAGGCGCGGATTGCGATTCGCATTCAGCAGGCACTCTTCGGTGGCGAGACAGGTGCCTTGGCCGTCGACGTGGATCGCGCCGCCTTCCAGCACCAACGGCGCGCGGTAGCGGTCCAGGCCCTCGATCTGCAGGATCTTGCCGGCCACCTCCTGGTCGCGGTCCCATGGAAAGTAGGCGCCGCCCTGCAGGCCTCCCCAGGCGTTGAAGATCCAGTCGACGCCGCGCCGCCGGCCCTTGGCGTCGATGACGATCGTCGGGCCGGTATCGCGCGCCCAGGCATCGTTGGCCGAGATCTCGACGACGCGCACGCCGCGCGGCAGCCGCTCGCAGGCGTTATGAAACTGCGCGGCGGAGGCGCCGACCGTCACCGGCTCGCCGCCATGAATCGCCGCGGCGACCGCCGCGAACGCCGCCTGCGCGGGCTTCGCTCCGCAGCGCCAGACGTCGGTTCGCTCCGGCCAGAGCATCCAGCAACCGGCGTGGCGCTCGAACTCAGCCGGCATCCAAAATCCGTCGTTGGCGGGTTTGGTTCTGCGTGTCAGCAATGCGAGCCTCCGTGCCCGCATGCTAGCATTGCGGCCCCGCGAAATAGGAGCGAAGCGCATGCCAGAGGCGAAGCCCGTCAGTTTGAAGCCGCCCACGGACGGCGCGAAAATCACGGTCGCGAACGGCAAACTGCACGTCCCGCAGAATCCCATTATACCGTTCATCGAGGGCGACGGCACCGGCCGCGACATTTGGCGGGCGAGCGTGCGGGTGCTCGACGCCGCCGTCGCGAAAGCCTACGGCGGCCGGCGCAAGATTCATTGGCTGGAGATTTTTGCCGGCGAAAAAGCCAACACGCGCTACCATTCCTGGCTGCCGGACGAGACGGTCGCCGCCTGCCGCGAGTACTTGGTGTCGATCAAAGGCCCGCTGACGACGCCCATCGGCGGCGGCATTCGCTCCTTGAACGTCGCCCTGCGCCAGCTGCTGGACCTGTACGTCTGCCTGCGGCCGGTACGCTGGTTCAAGGGCGTCCCCTCGCCGGTGCTGGCGCCCGAAAAGGTCGACGTCGTCATCTTCCGCGAGAACACCGAGGACATCTACGCCGGCATGGAATTCGAGGCCGGAACCGCCGAGTGCCTCAAGTTTCTCGACCTGCTGAAGACGAATTTTCCGAAGCAGTTCGACAAGATCCGCTTCCCGGCGAGCTCGGCGATCGGCCTCAAGCCTGCCTCCCAGGAGGGCAGCGAGCGGCTGTTTCGCGCGGCGATGGCTTACGCGATCGCCAACGAGCGCAAGAGCGTGACGATCGTGCACAAGGGCAACATCATGAAGTTCACCGAAGGGGCGTTCCGCAACTGGTGCTACCGGTTGGCCGAGCGCGAATTCGGCGAGCGCGCCTTCACTTGGGAACAATGGGACCGCCTCAAGGCCGAGAGCGGCGAGCAAGCGGCGAATGCGGCGATGGACGCGGCCAAGAAGGCCGGCAAAATCATCGTCAAGGATGCGATCGCCGACATCACGCTGCAGCAGGTGCTCACCCGCCCGGACGAATTCGACGTCATCGCGACGATGAACTTGAACGGCGATTACCTCTCCGATGCGCTGGCCGCCCAGGTCGGCGGCATCGGCATCGCGCCGGGCGGCAACATCAATTACCTCACCGGCCACGCGGTATTCGAAGCGACCCACGGCACGGCGCCGAAATACGCCGACCTCGACAAGGTCAATCCCGGTTCGGTGATCTTGTCCGGCGAGATGATGCTGCGCTACCTGGGATGGACCGAAGCGGCCGACGCGATCCTCCTCGCGATGGACAAATCGATCGCCCAGAAGAAGGTCACCTACGATTTCGCGCGCCAGATGAAGGGCGCCACCGAAGTCAAGTGCAGCGAGTTCGGCGACATCCTGGTCCGTAATCTATAGCGGCGCCGCGTACGCTTGCGCAGCTTCGCTTAGGCGAACGCGCGCTCCAGCGCCTGCTCGAGATCCGCCGTCAAATCCTCCGCGTCCTCGATGCCGATCGACAGCCGCACGGTGCCCGCGGTGATCAGCGAGACCGGCCGCTCGGCCGCCGTGAGATCGGCGGCGCCGAGCAGCCGCGGCGGCATCACCAGCGACTCGGTCGAGCCGAGGCTCGCGGCTATCGCGAAGTATTGCAGCGCGGCGGCGAACCGGTCGCCCTCGGCGAGGCCGCCGTCGAGCTCGAAGGTGACGACGGCGCCGAAATCGCTCATCTGGGCGCGCGCCAAGGCATATTGGGGGTGGCTCTCCAGCCCCGGATGAAAGACCCGGCGGACGCGCCGGTCGGCCGCGAGGAAACGGGCCACGCGCAGCGCGCTCGCGCATTGCCGCTCGTAGCGCAGGAAATAGGTGCGCATGCCGCGCTGGATCAGGAACGCCGCATGCGGGTCGAGCGTCGGCCCGATGGTGACGACGTCCTTGTGCATCGCTGCGATCAGGGGTTTGGCGGCGATGATCGCCCCGCCCATGACGTCGCCGTGGCCGGATGCGTACTTCGTCAGGCTGTGCAGGAACACGTCGATCGGATATTGACCGTGGTTGTGGAAGCCGGCGAAGGTATTGTCGAGCACCGTCAGGGCGCCGGCGCGGCGCGCGCATTCGCACAGGTGGCGGATGTCGGCGATCTTCGTGACCGGATTCGTCGGGCTCTCGAAGAGGACGAGCCGCGTCGGCACTTCGCCGAGAACCCGCTCGATGCCGGCGCGGTCTTCGATCGACAACAGGGTATGGGCGACGCCGTAGCGGGCGAGCAGGCGGCGCAGCAGATGGCGGGTGGGTCCGTAGGATTCGATGAACCCCAGCAGGTGATCGCCGCTCTTGCAGAGCGCGAGCAGCGCGGCGGCGATCGCGGCGACGCCGGATCCGGTCAGCAGGCAGGCGTCCCTGCCCTGCAGCTCCGCGAGCAGCAATTCCAGTTGCCGCAGCGTCGGATTCGAGGAGCGGCTGTAGAAGTATCCCTCGCGCTCGCCGCGCAGATAGCGCTCGGTCTCAAGCGCGTCGTCGAACGCGAACTTGACCGATTGATAGATCGGCGCGACCAAGGCTCGATTGTCGGCGGGCAGCCGCACGGCGGGCGGATGGTTGACGCGTGTATTGCCTTTCATGACGGCACGATAATCGAGTCCGCCGCGCATTGAAAGCGCCGGCGGCGCGGCGGAGAATGCGGCATGGATTTTTCCCTCAGCGAAGATCAATTGATGATTCAATCCGCCGCGCGGGATTTTGCGCAACGGGAGATCGCGCCGGTCGCCGCGCAATTCGACGCATCCGGGGAATTTCCGGCGGCGACCGTGCGCCGCGCCGGCGAACTCGGCTTCATGGGCGTCGAAGTGCCGGCCGAGTACGGCGGCGCCGGCCTCGATTCGGTCTGTTTCGCGTTGATGATGGAGGAGATCGCCTGCGCCGACGCGGCCCACGCGACCATCGTCTCGGTCAACAATTCTCTGTACAACAACGGCATCCTGCAGTTCGGCAGCGATGCGCAGAAGCGCCGCTTCGTGACGCCGGTGGCCTCGGGCCTGGCGCTCGGCTGCTATGGGCTCACGGAGCCGCAATCCGGGTCGGATGCCGCCAACATGCGCACCACGGCCGTACGCGACGCCGGCGGCGAACACTACCTGTTGAACGGCAAGAAGTCCTGGATCACCTCCGGTCCGGTCGCCGACTACATGGTGACGTTCGCGCTCACCGGGCCCGGCGCCGGCGCCAAGGGCATCACCGCGTTCATCGTCGATTGCCGCCAGCCGGGTTTGCTGCGCGGCAAGGTGGAGCCGAAACTCGGCATCCGTGCCTCGGCCACCTGTGAGATCGAGTTCCTCGATTGCCGCGTCCCTGCGGCCGATCGCCTCGGCCGCGAGGGCCAGGGATTTTCCATCGCGATGGCGATTCTCGACCAGGGGCGCGTCGGCATCGCGGCGCAGGCGAACGGCATTGCGCGCGCCGCCTACGAGGCCTCGTTGCGCTACGTGCGCGAGCGCCGCGCCTTCGGCGCGCCGATCGGCTCGTTTCAAATGATTCAGTCGAAGATCGCCGACATGAAGGTGCGCCTCTCGGCCTCGCGCCTGCTGATGCTGCAGGCGGCCTGGGCCAAGGAGCAAGCCAAAAAAAGCGGCGCGCGCACCACGACCGAAGGCAGCATCGCCAAGCTGTTCGCTTCCGAGACGGCGATGTTCAATGCGCACGCCGCCCTGCAGATCCACGGCGGCGTCGGCTACAGCAAGGAGATGCCCCTGGAGCGCTACTTCCGCGACGCCAAAATCACGGAGATTTACGAAGGCACGAGCGAAATCCAGCGCCTGGTCATCGCCCGCCTGGAAACCGGCCTGCGCTGAACAGGCCGCCGCCGCCGGCGCCGCGCTAAGCGGCCGTCTTCGCGAGCCGCTCGGCGCGCGCCACCCAGAGGCTCACGCCGACGACGAGGAGCGTCACGGCGGCGATCGTCAGCGTCGCCAGCACGTTGATTTCCGGGCTTACGCCGAGCCTGACCTTCGAGAACACGACCATCGGCAAGGTGCTGCTGCCCGGCCCCGAGGTGAAGCTCGAAGTGACCAGGTCGTCCCAGGACAGCGTGAAGGCGAGCAGCCAGCCGGCGAGGATTGCCGGCAGGATGATCGGCAGCGTAATGAGGAAGAATACCTTGAACGGGCGCGCGCCGAGATCCATTGCCGCCTCCTCGATCGACATATCGAAGGTGGCGAGACGCGACCGCACGACCACCGTGACGTAGGCCATCGAGAAGGTCATGTGGCTGATGATCATCGTGCCGACACCGCGCCTGGCGGGCCAGCCGATCGTCTGCTCCAAGGCGACGAACAGCAGCAGCAGCGACAAGCCGGTGATCACTTCGGGCATCACCAGGGGCGCGGTGGTCATCGCGCTCAAAGTGAAGCGCCCCTTGAACTTCGGGAATCGCGCCAGAGCGTAGCCGGCGAGCGTGCCGAGAATCACCGATCCACAGGCGTTGGTCAGCGCGACCTTCAGCGATATCCACGCCGCGCCGAGGATTTCGTCGTCGTGGAACAGCGCGTAGAACCATTTCATCGTCGGCGAGTGCGCCGCGTCCCAGACCGTGACGAGCCGCGAGGCGTTGAACGAGAACACCACCATCGACAAGATCGGGATATAGAGAAACGCGTAGCCGAACGCGAGGCAGCTGATCAGGAATATGGAGCGCCGGCTCACGACGCACCCGCCGTTTCGCGCGCCTGGATGCTCTGGTACCACATCATCAACGGCACCAGCAGCAGCAGCATCAGAATCGCCACCGCGCTCGCCACCGGCCAGGCGCGGTTGGCGAAGAACTCGTCCCAGAGAATCCTGCCGATCATCAGCGAGTTGGGGCCGCCGAGCAGCGTCGGGATCACGAACTCGCCGACCGCCGGGATGAACACCAGCATCGAGCCGGCGAGGATGCCGTTGCGCGACAGCGGCAAGGTGACCTTGCAGAACGCGGCCCAGGGGCGGCAACCGAGGTCTTCGGCCGCCTCGATCAATTGCCAGTCCATTTTTTCCAGGTTCGCATACAGCGGCAGGATCACGTACGGCAGATACGAATAGACGATGCCGACATACATCGCGAAGGGCGTGAACAGCATCGTCAGCGGGTTGTGGATCACGCCGAGGCGGATGAGCACGTTGTTGATGACGCCGTTCGCCTTGAACAAGCCGATCCAGGCGTAGACACGCAGCAGCTGCGACGTCCAGAACGGCAGCACCACCAGCACCAGCAGGATATTGCGCGTCTTCGCCTTGGCGCGCGCGATGCCATAAGCCATCGGATAGCCGATCAGCAGGCAAAACACCGTCGAGACGAACGCCACCTTGATCGAGTTCAAGAAGGCGTCGCCGTACAGCTTGTCGGTGAACAAGAACGCGTAATTATTCAAGTTGAGCTTGATCTCGAGCGCGTGCTTCGCATACCAGACGATCAGCGGCCGGTACGGCGGAATCGCCATGGCGACGGCCGAGAACGACATCTTCAGCACTATGGCGAACGGCACCGCGAAGAACAGCAGCAGCCACAGATACGGCAGCGCCACGACCAGACCGCGGCCCGAAATGCCGATCCGCCGCTGCAATCGAGATCGCTTCATCGGCTCAACGCGTGACGATGACGGGGCTCGAATGATCCCAGGAGAGATACACCTCCCGGTCCCAGCCGATCGCCTCGCCGTGCCGCGAGGTATTCGGCTGGGTGACCCGCACCACCTTGCCGGTGGGCAGCTTGACGAGGTAGATCGACAGATCGCCGAGATAGGCGATGTCCTGCACCGCGCCGCGCGCGACGTTGTCGGCGCCCGGCGGCGGTTGTATCGACATCAGGATCTTCTCGGGCCGCAGCGCCGCCCAGACGACCGCCTCGGGCGCGGCGCTGATGCCGTGACTGACGTAAATCGTTCCGCCGAGCTCGGCCGAGCGGATGCGCACGTGCTCCGGCTCGTCCTCGATCAGCGTCCCCTCGAAGATGTTCACCGAGCCGATGAAGTCGGCGACGAACTTCGAATTCGGAAACTCGTAGATCTCCGACGGCGTTCCGGCCTGCACGATCTCGCCGTGATCCATGACGCCGATGCGGCTCGCGAGCGTCATCGCTTCCTCCTGGTCGTGGGTGACGACCAGAAAAGTCACGCCGAGCTGCTCCTGCAGGCCGATCAGTTCGAACTGCGTGTGTTCGCGCAACTTCTTGTCGAGCGCGGCGAGCGGTTCGTCGAGCAGCAGGACCTTGGGCCGCTTGACCAGCGAGCGGGCGAGCGCGACGCGCTGCCGCTGACCCCCGGAAAGCTGGCTCGGTTTGCGCTTCGCGAAGTCCCCGAGCTTGACCAGCTCGAGCATCGCCCGCACCCGCTCGCGCACTTCGGCCTTCGGCACGCGGTCCTGCTTCAGCCCGAAGGCGACGTTTTGCTCGACGTTCATGTGCGGAAAGAGCGCATACGACTGGAACATCATGTTGACCGGCCGATCGTACGGCGGCACTTCGGTCATGTCCTCGCCGTCGATCAGAATGCGCCCCGAACTCGGCCTCTCGAAGCCGCCGAGCATGCGCAGCAGCGTGGTCTTACCGCAGCCCGAGGCGCCGAGCAGACAGAAGATCTCGCCTTTGTAGATCTTCAAGCTGACGTCGTCGACCGCCTTGAAATCGCCGAAGCTCTTCGATACGCGTTCGATCTGCAGGTACGCCTGCGCGTTCGGGTCGTTCCACGGCGTCGACTTCGCCGCCTGGCCTGCGGAGGTAGTCATCGCTCATTGCCCCGTCTTGAATTTTTCCCAGGCTCGCGTCATCGCACGGGTGTGTTGCGGCGTATCGGCGAGCTGCACCGCGAGATCGCGGACCTGCTCACTGGTCGGATAAATCCCCGGGTCCGACTTGACGGCGGGCAGCACGTAGGCGGCGGCGGCGGCGTTGGCATTGGCGTAGCGCTTGTAATTGGAGACCTCGGCTATGACCTTCGGCTCCATCATGTAGTTCATGAACGCGTAGGCGCTTTGCGGATGCGGCGCGTCCTTCGGAATCGCCATCATGTCGAACCAGAGGATCGATCCTTCCTTGGGCACGACGTAACGGATGTCGATGCCGTTGCCGGCCTCGCGCGCGCGGTCGCGGGCCTGCATGACGTCGCCGTTGTAGCCGACCGCGACGCACAGGTCGCCGTTGGCGAGAGCTTGGATGTATTCCGAGGAATTGATGTTGCGCACATAGGGGCGGATCTTCATCAGCACCGCCATGGCGGCGTCGAGATCGGCCTGCTTTTGCGAATTCGGGTCGCGGCCGAGATAGCTGAGCACGCCGCGCAGCATCTCCGCCGGCGAGTCGAGCACGCTGATCCCGCATTTGGCGATTTTCGAGGCGACCGCCGGATCGAACACCAGCCGCCAGCTGTCGAGCGGCGCGTCCGGCATCAGCGCCTTGATCATTTTTTCGTTGTAGCCGATGCCGTTGGTGCCCCACATGTAGATCACGCCGTGCGCATTGCCGGGATCGTAGGCCGCGACGCGCCGCATCAGCTTCGGGTCCATGTACTTCAGATTGGGCAGCTTCGAATCGTCGAGTTTCAGGTAGACGCCCGCGGTGATCTGCCGCTCGAAATACGAGGAGGTGGGCACGACGATGTCGAAGCCGCTGTCGCCGGCGAGCAGCTTGGTTTCGAGCGTCTCATTGGTATCGTAATACGCCGCACGCACCTCGATGCCGGTCGCCTTCTGGAAATTCGCGAGCGTGTCGGGCGCGAGATAATCCGACCATATGTAGAGATTCAGAACCTTGCGGTCGGCCGCGGAATTTGCGCCGGAGCCGCCGCAGGCGCAGAGCAGCGCGCAGCCGAACAGCAAAATCGTCGATCGCATGGCGCTTCGCATCGAGCCCTCGCTAGACGTTCAGCAACAGGTGTTCGCGCTCCCAGGAACTGATGACCTGCGCGAACGTCTCGTACTCGGCGTCCTTGACCGCAGTATAGGCGAGCACGAAGCGGTCGCCGAACAGGTCGACGAGGGGTTTCGACTCGCGCAGCAGCCGCAGGCTTTCGGCGAGCGAACGCGGCAGGGCGATCGCCAGGTCGTAGGCGCTGCCGGAAATCGGTTCCGACGGCTTCAATCCCTCCACCATGCCGAGATAGCCGCAGGCGAGCGAGGCGGCGATCGCAAGATAGGGGTTCGCGTCGGCGCCGCCGACGCGGTTCTCGACCCGCCGCGCCTCGGCGCCCGACATCGGTACGCGCAGGCCGGCGGTGCGATTGTCGTACCCCCAGTGCACGTTGATCGGCGCCGACGAGTAGCGGCTGATGCGCCGGTAGCTGTTGACGTTCGGCGCGAACAGCGACATCGCCGCCGGCAGATAGCGCTGCAGGCCGGCGATGTGGCCGAAGAACAGCGCCGAGGGCGAGCCGTCGGCATTGCTGAAGACGTTCTTGCGCGTCTTCGCATCGATGATGCTCTGATGCAGATGCATCGCGCTGCCCGGCTCCTTGGCCATCGGCTTCGCCATGAAGGTCGCGTACATCTTGTGGCGCATCGCCGCTTCGCGCGCGGTGCGCTTGAACAGGAACGCCTGATCGGCGAGGCTCATCGGATAGCCGTGCAGCAGATTGATTTCCATCTGCGCGGCGCCGGACTCGTGGATCAGGGTGTCGATTTCGATGTCCTGCGCTTCGCAAAACGAATACATGTCGTCGAACAAAGGGTCGAACTCGTTGACCGCGGCGATGCTGTACGCCTGGCGGCCGATTTCCGGGCGGCCGGAGCGGCCCACCGGCGGCTTCAAGGGATAGTCCGAATCGATGTTCGGTTCGACCAGGAAGAATTCGAGTTCCGGCGCGACCACGGGCTCCCAGCCGTGCGCTTCGTACAGATCGAGCACCCTGCGCAGCACGTAGCGCGGCGCCATCGTCACCGGCCGGCCGTCGCCGTAAAAGCAGTCGTGGATGACCTGTGCGGTGGGTTCGGCGGCCCACGGCACGACGCGCACGGTTTTCGGATCCGCCTTCAGGACGATATCGATGTCGGAGGGATTCATCGCGCTCTGATCGTCGGGGTAGTCGCCGGTCACGGTCTGCAGGAAAATCGCCTCCGGCAGGCGCATGCCCTCTTCCTCGGCGAATTTCTCCGCCGGCATCAGCTTGCCGCGCGCGATGCCCGCCATGTCCGGGATGATGGCTTCGACTTCCGAGATGCCGTGTTCCTTCAAGAATTGCTGGATCGTGCTGCTCATGAATCACCTTGACTCTGCGTACTGTCGGCAGGCCGCGCCGAAGGCGGCGAACAGTGCGCGGGAAAATGCGTTGTTCTCGAATCGCCACTCGGGGTGCCACTGCACGCCGACGGCGAAATGCTCCGCGTCCGCGGCCCGGAAGGCCTCGACGACGCCATCCGGCGCGCGCGCCTCGACGAGCAAGCCCCGGCCGAGCGTCTGGATTCCCTGCGAATGCAGGGAATTGACCTGCAAGCGGTCGCCGCCGGCAATTTTTCGCAGCAGCCCTGCGGGATCCAACGACACTTCGTGGGCCGGCCCGTACTGCTCCTCGAGCGGCAGGGACTGATCGTCGCGGTGGTCGAGGTGGCCCGGCACTTCGTGCAGCCGCTGCCAGAGCGTGCCGCCGTAGGCGACGTTCATTTCTTGAAAGCCGCGGCATATCGCGAGCACCGGCAAACCGGCGCCGACCGCCCGTGCAATCAGCGGAAGCGTCGTAGCATCCCGATTTGGGTCATGCAGGGTACCCGGCGTGCTCGCCGGGCCTCCGTAGTGGTGAGGTTCGACATTCGTTTCGCTCCCGGTCAGCAGCAGCCCGTCGCAGACCTCGAGCAACTCGGCCGCATCGAGCTTCGGCCCCAGCGCCGGAACGAGCACCGGCAGCGAATCGGCGCCGGCGGCGACGGCTGCGATGTACTTCTCGCCGACCATATGGAAGTGGTGCTTTCCAAACAGCCGGCGATCGGCTGGAATTCCGATGTGCGGCTTGCGAGACATGTTTAAGATGTTAAACGCCTGGGAAGAGCCCCGGGCCTTTGCAACGGAGTCATTAGACCACAAAGTGACGTTTGCCGTCCCGGCCGGCCGGCGCCAATTGGCTAAGATTTAAGCATTTCCAGCACTTAGCTTCGTTTGGTGCGTCGCAATATGCAGCGCTGCCAAGGGCCGGGCGGTAAGGCCCACAAGCCCGAAATTCTGTCAATACACATAGAATCTTAAACACCCGAATTACCGCGAGTTGTCAAGTCGGCGTATCCGTCGCGCCCGCGCCCCGGCCGTCGGGATGGCGCACGACATAACATCGATGGACATGCGGGTTGCGCTCGAAGTCCCGCGGGATCGTCTGCGCGCTGATATCGGCGACCTGCCAGTCGGCGAGCGACGCGGCGTCGAGCTTGAATCGCGAGTAGTTGGTCGAAAACACCAGCCGGCCGCCGCCGCGCAGCAGCGCCATCGCGCGGCGGATCATGCCGGCATGATCGCGCTGCACGTCGATGACGCCCGGCGTGCGCTTGGAATTCGAAAAGGTCGGCGGGTCGATGAAAATCAGATCGAAGCAGGGTCCCCCCGCCGCGCGGCGCTCGAGCCACTCGAGGCAATCCGCCCGCTGCAGCTCGTGCTGCAAGGTCGCGTAGCCGTTCAGCGCCAGATTGTCGTGCGCCCAGCCCAAATAGGTGTTGGATAGATCGACGCTCACGCTCGAGCGGGCGCCGCCCGCGGCCGCATACACGGTCGCGCTGCCCGTGTAGCAGAACAAGTTCAAGAAGTCGCCGCCGCCGGCCCAGGAGCGCAGCATGGCGCGCGTCAGCCGGTGATCGAGAAACAAGCCGGTATCCAGGTAATCGCGGAAATTGACCCAGAATTTCAGGCCGCCTTCGAAAACTTCGTGGCGCTCGAGGGTGGCGGCGCGCCTCTCGTATTGCCGGGCGCCTTTCTGCGGTTTGCGCAGCCGCGTATGCATTTGCGCAGCGGGCACCGCGAGCACCTGCGGCAGAACCGCGAGCGCTTCGCGCCGCCGCCCGCGCGCCCCCTCGGCATCGACGCTCTTCGGCGCCGCGTATTCCTGGACGTAGATCTGCCGCGGCGCCCGGCCGTAGAGGTCGATCGCGAACGCATATTCAGGCATGTCCGCGTCGTACAGGCGGTAGCAGTCGATTTGCTCCTCGAGCGCCCACGGCTCGAGCTGGCGCAGGTTCTTGCGCAGGCGGTTCGCGAACATCTGCGCCCCCGCGCGGCTCGACCACAGGGCGCGCAACTCCTCGGCCGGACGCCGTGCACTCGCCGCATCGAGATCGAAGCGCAACAGGCGGCATTCCAGCGGTCCGTTGTAGAAGCGGTGGCTGCGCTTGGCGTGGATCCCGAGATGCCGCGCGAGCGGCGGATTGCCGGTCAGTACCGCCGCCTGCCAGCCGCCGAATTGCTCGCGCAGCACGCGCCCCAACTCGCCATAGAGCGCGGGCAGCGCGGACTCGGCGCCGATGCGCTCGCCGTACGGCGGATTGCAGACGATCAGGCCCTGCGGCGCCGGCGGCCGGGTTTGCGAGGCGAGCGCCCGCTGCTGCACCTGCAGCCACGGGACGACCCCGGCCCGCTCGGCGTTGGCGAGCGCCATCGCTACCGCATCGGCATCGGCGTCGAAGCCGAAGATGCAGCGCCGCGGCGTGCGTGCGGCGCGCCGCGCGCGCGCCGCGGCGCACAGGCGCTCCCAGAGCGCGGCATCGTGGCCCGCCCAGCCGGTGAACCCGAAGTAGCCGCGCTCGAGCCCGGGCGCGGCGTCCGCGGCGATCAGCGCGCCTTCGGTCAGAAACGTCCCCGAGCCGCACATCGGATCGACCAGCGCGCCGCCGCGCTCGAGGATCTGCGTCCAGCCGGCCCTCATCAGCACCGCCGCGGCGACATTCTCCTTGAGCGGCGCCCGCCCGCCGGCGAGCCGATAGCCGCGCCGGTGCAGACTCTCGCCCGAGAAATCCACCGACAGCAGCGCCGTCGGCCCTTCGACGTGCAGGTGCAGCAGCAGATCCGGGCGCTCGGGCCTGATATCCGGACGGGCGCCGGTCGACTCGCGCAGCTGGTCGCAAACCGCATCCTTCAGCAGTTGCGCGCCGTACAGAGTGTGGCGGATCGCCGCGTTGCCGCCGCTGCAGGCGCAGGCGAGCGTCGCGCCGGGGCGCAGGTGTGCGCGCCAATCGATGCGCTTGACGGCGCCGTAGAGGCTCGCGGCGCTGGCCGCGTCGATCGAGCCGAGCGAGAGGTAGACGCGGGTCGCGCACCTCGACCACAGGCAGGTGCGGTAGCCGGTCTCGAGCGTGCCCTGGAATTTGACGTCGTTGCTGCGCTCGCGCAGATCGCTCGCGCCGAATAGCGCCAATTCCTCGGCGAGAACCGCGGCGGCGCCGACCGGCGCGGTCGCGATCCAATAGCGGACGTCGTCCTCTCTCACTGGCCGCTTTGCGGGACTCGCGGCCGTCGATCGTCAGCTGCCGCCGTCGAGCGACAGCAGCGGTCGATACAGCTCTGGCCGGCGATCCCTGAACACGCCCCAGGCTTGGCGGTAGCGGCGCACCTCGTCGAGGTCGAATTGCGCCGTCAGCACGGTCTCGCTGCGGCGGTCGGCCTCGGCGATTTTCTCGCCGGTCGGCGAGGCGATGAACGAGGAACCGTAAAAGTCGATCGCGGTTTTCTCGCCGACTTCGCGGCCGATCCGGTTGGCGGCGACCAAGGGCATGACGTTCGCCGCGGCATGGCCTTGCATCGTGCGCTGCCAATGACCGCACGAGTCGAGCGCCGGCGCCTGCGGCTCCGAGCCGATCGCCGTCGGATACAACAGGATCTCGGCGCCCTGCAGGGCCATCGCGCGGGCGGCCTCCGGAAACCACTGGTCCCAGCAGATCGCGACGCCGAGTTTCGCAAAGCGCGTCGCGAAGACTCGGAAGCCGCTGTCGCCGGGGGAAAAGTAGAACTTCTCGTGGTATCCGGGCCCATCGGGAATGTGCGACTTGCGGTAGCTGCCGAGCACGCTGCCGTCGGCGTCGACAATCGCGACCGAATTGAAGAACGCCTGCTCGGCGCGCTCGAAGATGCTGACCGGCAGCACCACGCCGAGTTCGCGCGCCAGTGCGCGAAAATGCTCAACCGCCGGATGGCCCGCGAGTGGTTTGGCCAGCTCGAAATGGCGCGGATCGATATCCTTGCAGAAATACGGCGTTTCGAACAGCTCTTGGATGAGCACGATGTTCGCGCCGCGGCTCGCCGCCTCGCGGATCAGCTTCTCGGCGCGCGCGACATTCGCGTCGCGATCCCAATCGCACGCCATTTGCGCCGCCGCGACCGTCACGATGCTCATGGCGCGCTATGCTACCGCAAGCGGCGCCTAAAACGTCGGCGGCGCGCTGGCGCTGACGATTTCGCAATCCTCTCGACCGACATTGCGGAAGCGGTGCGGCAGCGTGCTCTTGAAGTAGTAGGCGTCGCCCGCGCCGAGCAGCCGCGTTTCGCCGCCGACCGCGAGCTCGATCCGGCCGCGCACCACGACGCCGCCCTCTTCGCCCACGTGCGTCAACATCTCCTCGCCCGTATCCGCGCCCGGCGGGTAGAACTCGTGCAGTATCGACATGCTGCGTTTCGCGAGGCCGCTGCCGACCAAGCGCAGCGCGACGCTGCCGGCGCCGATGTCCGCAAGCTCGTCCTTCGGAAAGAAGACTTGCGGCCGGCGCGCAAGATCCAGCGTGAAGAAGTCGGCGAGCGCCATCGGCACCCCGTCCAGCACCTTCTTCAAGGAGCTGACCGACGGGCTGACGCGGTTTTGTTCGATCAATGAGATCAAGCCGTTGGTGACGCCCGCGCGTTTTGCGAGTTCACGCTGCGACAGCCCGTACATCTGCCGCACGGCCTTCAAGTGAGCGCCCACGTCGAGGTTCATAGTGTTGAGGATTTTAAACGGTTGGGGCCCTATTTCGCCGAGAATTGAGGAAAGTGTCAATTTTTCTTATCATTCGTGCGCCCCGATCCCGTCCGCCCGCATGCCGTAGGATGAGTCCATGAACGCAAAACCGTCGCCGATTCCCGCAGCGAGCGAACTGCAGGCCTTTTGGATGCCGTTCACCGCCAACCGCCAGTTCAAGGCCAATCCGCGCCTGCTGACGCGCGCCTTTGGGATGCACTACTGGACGGCCGACGGTCGCGAGATCCTCGATGCGGTGGCGGGCTTGTGGTGCGTCAACGCAGGTCACAGCCGGCCGGAAATTGCCGAGGCCGTCGCCGCGCAGCTCAGCACGATGGAATTTGCGCCGACCTTCCAGATGGGCCACCCGAGCGCATTCGAACTCGCCAATCGCCTCGCCGCGATTGCGCCGCCCGGCCTCGATCGGATCTTCTTCACGAATTCCGGTTCCGAGTCGGTCGATACGGCGCTGAAAATCGCGATCGCCTACCAGCGCGCGCGCGGCTTCGGTACGCGCACCCGCCTGATCGGCCGCGAGAAGGGCTATCACGGCGTCGGCTTCGGCGGCATGTCGGTCGGCGGCATCGCCAACAACCGCAAATTCTTCGGCTCCTCGATGTTGCCGGGCGTCGATCACCTGCCGCATACCCTCGACCTGGAGCACAACGCCTTTTCGCGCGGCCTGCCGCAGTGGGGCGCGCATCTCGCCGACGAGCTCGAACGGCTGGTCGCGTTGCACGATGCCTCGACGATCGCCGCGGTCATCATCGAGCCCGTGGCGGGCTCGGCAGGCGTCGTCCTGCCCCCGGTCGGCTACCTGAAGCGCATCCGCGAAATTTGCGACAAGCACTCTATATTGCTGATCTTCGATGAAGTCATCACCGGCTTCGGCCGCGTCGGCCGGCCCTTCGCCGCGCTGGCCTTCGAGGTGACGCCGGATCTGATGACCACGGCCAAGGGGCTGACCAACGGCGCCATACCGATGGGCGCCGTATTCGCGGCGCGCGAGATCTACGAGGCCTTCATGCAAGGCCCGGAAAACACGATCGAATTATTTCACGGCTACACCTATTCGGCCCATCCGGCGGCCTGCGCCGCCGCCCTCGCGGCTCTCGATATCTATGCGCGCGAGGGCTTGCTCACGCGCGCCGCGGCGCTCTCCCGGCAGTGGCAGGATGCCATGCACTCGTTGCACGGGCTGGCGCATGTCGTCGACGTCCGCAACTACGGCTTGATCGGCGCGGTAGAGCTCGAAGCGCGCGCCGGCAAACCCGGCGGCCGCGGCTACGAGGTGTTCCTGAAGTGCTTCGAACGCGGCGTTCTGGTGCGTCAGACCGGCGACATCATCGCGCTGTCGCCGCCGTTGATCGTCGAGCCGGCGCAAATCGCGCGGATAGTCGAGGGTTTGGCGGCGGCGATCGGCGATACCCCCTGAGCGGCGCGCCGCTCAGGCGGCCCGACCGCGTTCAGCGCTTCGGCTCGAAGATCGCGTACCATTTCTTGCACGGCGCGAGGACTTCCCAGCTGCCTTCGAAGCCCGCGGGCACGACGAATGCTGCGCCGGCGCCGAAGTCGTGGCGCTCGCCGTCGGCGGACTCGATGCGTACCCGGCCCTCGAGGATCACGCAGAACTCGTGCTCGCTGTAGCGCACGCGCCATTTGCCCGCCGTGCTCGTCCACAGCCCGCAGAAGAACTCCTGGCCGGCATCGGCATACTGGTTCGCGGCACGCGCCCGCGGAATGCCGGCGAGAATGTTTTCCGGCGACGGATTGGCCGGCTCGCCGCTCGCGGAGCGCTGCAGAACGACTATTTTCTTGCCGGTGCTCATCGGCCGCTACGCCGCGAGCGAGAACGGCGTGAAATTCGTGCCGATGTCGTAATAATCCTCATTCTCGACTCTCTTCAGGAAAGCCACGACCCGATAGGTCAGCGGCGCAACGACGATCTCCCAGCCGCTCTTCAATAGATACTGCGTCAGCATCAGCGCCTGCAAGTGCGCCCATGGCATGCGCGCATAGAAGGCGATCGAGTAAAAGAGCATCGAATCGACCAGCTCGCCGCAAAGCGTCGACCCGACCAGGCGCGTCCACAGCCAGCGGCCGCTGCTCCAGATCTTCATCTTGGCGAGCACGTAGCTGTTGACGAAGGTACCGCAAAGGAAGGCGATGATCGAGGCGGCGACGATGCGCGGCGTGTTGCCGAAGATCGTCTGGATCGCCGCCTGATTGGCCCGGCCCTGCTCGGACGCCGGCAGATGCACGACGATCGCCGCCATCGTCGCTGCGAATGCCAGCGCGGCGAATCCCGCCCACACCACGCGCCGATCGCGCCCATAGCCGTATACCTCGGTGAGAATGTCGCCGAAGACGTAGGAGATCGGGAAGAACAGCACGCCGGCGAGAAAGGTCACGGTGCCGAGCAGCGGCACGTGGATCGAGGTTTCCTTCGCGGGCCCGATCAGATTGGAGCACAGCAACACGCAGACGTATGCGGCCATCACGAAGTCGTAATAGCGGTATTGCCGATTTTGTGTCGTCGCGGACATCGCTTCCCATCCTCTCGAGCGGCCGAGCCGGCGCCCCGCCGATCATATGTCATACCGGCCCGTGGGCGCAGGGCCGTCGGCGCGCCGGCCGCTCCCGCGGCGCGGCTCTTGGCCCGTTTGGCGAACACGATCACAGCGGCGGCGGCGCTTCTTGCGGTATGAATGGCATCCCATCGCCACAATCGGACATATGCAAACCGGCAAGCCCTCGGAGTCGGCCGCGCCACGCGTAGAATTCGACGCGGTGTGCCGGCAGATACGCGCGGCGATCGAGCCGGCGCGCGCGCATGCCGTGTCGCTGCACGATCGTCGCGGCGATCTACTGTGGCTCAGCGAGAGCACGATGGGCCCCGACGAACACGACGCCGTCAGGCTCGCCTTCGAGGTCTTCGCCAATCCCGCCTCCCCCGCATTGTGGACCCACGAACTCGGCGACGGCCGCGCGGCGGTGGTGTTTCAGGTCGCGAACGCGCAGCGCGCCCTGCTCGGCGCCGCGATGGCGATCGTCGATGCGCGCATCGTCAAGCAGGATGCCGACGGCGCCGCATCGCTGACGACGCCGAAGCTGCTCGGCGCCCTGGCCGATTTCGCGGCGATGCTCTGCCCGGCGCAGGCGCCCGCGCCCGCGCCCGCGCC
>Ga0307372_10000962_pt1 | contig 50360 bp, 41 predicted proteins | sample OX1MG_FD_202533 | JGI IMG/M metagenome (GOLD analysis project Ga0307372, IMG submission 202533) | Soil microbial communities from Risofladan, Vaasa, Finland - OX-1 | ecosystem: Environmental > Terrestrial > Soil > Coastal area > Acid sulfate soil | place: Finland: Risofladan, Vaasa | collected...
GAGGGGTACGTGATCGAGTAAGCCGCGGGAGCCGTGTCCGCTTGGTAGGGCAAATAATAGAGGAAGTAGTTGCCCGGCGCCGTTGCTGGCTGAAACACCAGGTCGCCAAACTCACGGTTGGTCGTAATTCTCGCCAGATTCTTGATGGGCTTGCCGGTCTTGCCGTCGACAAGGACGACCGCCTTGTTCTGGGGCTTCCGGTCTCTGCGCCGCCAAGGAATATGCGCCCAGACTGCGTCGGCTTTATCTGAGACCCGAAGTTCCGCACGAACGTCCCCCAGTTCGCGAGGCCAGCAGGGCCCAATTCCATAACGAACCTCCTGGATCTCCTTACTGCCGGCCGTTGCAGTCCTCTGCGCACCCCGCGCCAACGATTGCCGGCCGGCCTCAGCGACGCCGATCGCGCCCAGCGTTAGCTTCGCAAAATCGCGGCGGCTGAGAAGGGTTTCCCAGGACGTTTCTCTCTTTTTGCCGGGCCCTTCGTTCATCCTCTTTCTCGGCATCTTGCCTCCCCTTGGCCTGCACCCGGCTGTCGGCCTTGAGAAGCAAAGCCGCATGCCGTTGCCGCACGGCCCCGATCCTGAAGGGAGGGGTGCGCGGCTCGGATGCTGTAGTTTGCTATGGCGGGAATGAATTTCTGGTCATTTTGGCTGACGCGGATCTCGAAGGAGCCCGGATTGTCATCGAGCACCCTGCGATAAAGCACTCCGCCACGGCCTTCTCACCGCAAGGCCTTCGCAATGGCTGCTTTTGCAATCGGGGCCAGGAGCGCGAAGCCGCGGTCATTTGGATGCAAGCCGTCATTGGAGTAGCCGTTCCGGAACATTCCGTTCTTATCCACCACCGCCGAGTAGTAATCTGCATAAACGGCGTGTGCCCTTGCCGCATAGCTTTTGATCCAGGCGTTCAACTCTAAAATCTGCGGCGGCGGGCGGTGAATGGTCTGCTTTGTCCGCATATAGTTGCTGACGGGAGTGAGCGAGCAGAGGATGACTTTGATGTGGTGACTTTCCGCCAGATCGGTGATTGCCTCGATGTTTTCCTCGATCATCTTCGCGGTTTCGGGACCCATATTGCGGGCGACGTCATTGGTTCCGCCCAGCAGGATGACTGCCGCGGGCTTGAGGTCAATGACGTCCGGATACATCCGGACCAGCATCTGGGGAGTCGTCTGGCCGCCGATGCCGCGATTCACGTACGGCTTGCCGGGGAAAAACTTTTTCAGATTCCAGATGTCCGTTATGGAATCACCCAGAAAGACCACGCGCCCAGGGACGGGAGGTTCAGCTTCCAGGCGTAAATCGTCCTGGTGATAGCGACCGAGTTCATTGATGTCCTGAGCTCCATCGGCAAGACGCTGCGCAAGACTACTCAAGCAGCAATGGGATGGGGGCGGGTTGAACTCCTGGACAAGTTGAGCGTGCAGATAGGCCGGCAAGCTTATTAATCCCATCCAGGCAACCAGCAAAACGGTTAGTAGCAAACGCACTTCTTCCTCCCTTTACCTTCCTGATTCCAGGCGCAAGAAATTGGCCCGGCGAATTATAACACCGATACCCTGGAGAGGATAATCCGGCTGAATTCAAAATAGGCAGAACCTTCCGAGCGGTTCCCGGCCAGCTGCAACGGCCAGGGTTTAAGGGCGGAGCGCCGAAGGGAGCTTGGAAGAGTCGCCCTCCATTTCAAGCTTGGAGGAGAGAAATTCCAACAGATCCTTCAACGCCAGCACCGCGATCAGGTGGCCGTCCTCAACGACCATCAGGCGGCTGCTCTGGGCGCGCCTCATAATGGCCAGCGCCTCGACCGAATCGGTATCCGGGGTCACAGCGTCTTTGGGGTCGTAGGGTTGCATGATGGCCTGCACGCTATTCCGGTTCCATTCGTCCCGGGGGATGTCCTTGACCTGTTTGGTGGTAATGCAGCCCAGCAGTTCATGGGATTCATTGACGACGGGAAACATCTTGTAGTGATACTTATAGATATAATGTTCGACGAGGTCCTCAAGGGAGATCGCGGGCGGGACGGTCACCGGGTTGGTTTTCATGAAGCGGCGGATGGGCTCGCCCTGAAGCATTTTTTGAACCATGAGCTGTTGATAGGATCCCTGGGCCGCGCTGCGCAGGAACATTCCAATCACGAACCACCACACGGCGCCAATAAAGTCGCCCACCAGCAGTTGGTAGACTCCGAAAGCCATGAGCAGAACCCCAAATCCCGAACCGATGTTCGAGGCGATGCGGGTGGCGCTCCAGAGATTGCCTTTCCAATGCCATAAAGCTGAACGCAGGATGCGACCGCCGTCCAGCGGGAAGGCCGGCACCAGATTGAAAGCCGCCAGGATCCAATTGATCAAGTACAGGTACCAGAGGACGCCGACGGCCATCGTCGGCCAGGCTCCCTGCGCACCCCAATGCAGTACGTAAAAGAACACTCCAATCACAATGCTGGTCAAGGGGCCTGCCGCGGCCATTAGAAACTCCGCCTTGGCGTTTGGAGGCTCACTTTCCATTTCCGCCACCCCGCCAAAAATAAACAGAGTGATTCCCTTTATCGCCAGGCCGTGGCGGCGCGCCACCAGCGAGTGGGCGAGCTCATGAACAACGATCGAGACGAAGAGCAGCAGAGCCCCCAGCAAACCCATCAACCAGTACTCGCCCTTGGAGAGTCCCGGATAGCGGTGCGGAAACATGCCAACCGCCAGAGACCATGTGATCAGAACGGCGATGACCAGCCAACTGCCATCCGCGCGAACCGCGAATCCGAACATCTTGAACAGGGTGATTCTTCGTCCGAACATGCTGTTCCTCCGCCGTGCAAAGTTCTTTAAGGGGTGTACCCATCCACCGGATGGTCACGCCTGCGTCCGCCCGAGTGCTCCCGGCCTTTCAAGACAAGCGGAAGGGTCGATTCGTTTTCTTGCCCGAATCCTTATCTTTCATCGACGGTTCTCAATTTCTATTCTATTCTTGCTTGGACTCCAAAACAATTTCATGCCACTTTGGCGTTGGGATCAGGCCCTGGTGCTCATTGACTTTCCGGAACCTGTATTGTAGTGTCATGGCGATGGTTCCAACTTCATCAGGCACCAGATCGGAAGCCCGTGTCGTCGAGGTCACGCTCGAGAGCACGCTTAAGAATGTTGAAGTTGCCGAGGAAGTCAGTCGCCGTGTTTCCGTAACGGCGGGGTTTGGCTCAGAGGCGGCGTTTCAGATCGAGATGGCGGTGCATGAAGCGGTTATCAATGCCATTTACCATGGCAACAAGGAAGACCCTGGCAAAAGCGTCATCTTGAGATTTCTTATTTTCGAGGATCGATTGGAAATTCACGTTTGTGACCAGGGAAGAGGCTTTGACCCTGGGGTGCTGCCCGATCCCGTGGCCGAAGAAAACCTCATGAACGCTTCCGGGCGGGGGATTTTCCTGGTGCGTAAGTTTATGGATGAACTCAACATAGAAACTTCCGCGAACTCAGGCACGGAAGTAACTATGATCAAGCGTCTCAATTCTGAGGTTTAGTCAAATCAAGGAGGAACAGACCGTGAGCATGAAGGCGGCAGTGCGGCAGGTTGATTCCGTCACCGTGGTGGACGTGCGCGGAAGGATTACGCTCGGGGAAGACTGCAAACAGTTGCGCGAAGTGATTCGCGGAGAACTGGCCAAGAATCATAAAAATCTGCTCTTGAACCTTGCCGACGTTACCTATATCGATAGCTCTGGAATCGGGGAGCTGGTTAGCGCCTTCACGGCGATTTCCAACCAGGGTGGGCAACTGAAACTGCTGAATCTCACCAAGAGGGTCCACGATTTGTTGCAGATCACCAAACTTTACACGGTTTTTGACATCCACGATGATGAGGCCACGGCCATCAGCAGTTTTGCGGCTGCCTCGTGATTTCTAACCGTAGCCTCGCAGACCTTCCTTAACAGCCTTCAATGTGTTCCCCGCTGGCGTGGCGCCCGGGAGGAGTGATCTCGTCCGGGTTCCCTTTGGAGAGGAAGCAGGCATGGGCGCCGATCCACGTTGTCCCTTCAGAAAAGGGAGGGTTGGTTTTTACTTGTTTTCCGCCCGGTTTTCTTCCGGATAGCAGGTCGCACCCTGATCCGCTGAACGCTGCGGCGGCTTCTCCGCCCTTTGCCTGAAGAAACGGCAACGGATTCGGCCCCTGATTGATGGGTCGGTTTGCGAGGCGGGGCGTGAGAGTTCTCTTTTATCTCGGCCTGGAACGGAAGGGAGGCCTGCCTCTGCCGTGCAGCTAGGACCTCGCGCATCCGTGCTTTAAGAGAGGCTAGCGCCGCGGAATGAATCTGCGAAATTCTCGATTCGCAAACGCCCATTTGGCTTCCCACTTCCTTCATGGTCCTTCCCTTGAAGTAATAGAGCTCCAGGATGTGTCTCTTGCGCGGAGGAAGTTTGGACAGGGCTTGCGCCAGCAGGCCATTCATCTCAGCCCTTTGGCACAAAGTGAAGGGATTTTCTTCCAGGGTATCCGCCATCGTCTCTCCCAGGACGTGCCCGTCGGCGAACAAGGGTTCCTGAAGGCTTGTAACCTCAAGCCCCTTTAGATCGCGGAGCAGGTGATTAAACTGGTCGTCCGAGATCCCCATCTCCGCGGCAAGCTCGGTTTGTGAAGGAGCCCGTCCCAGCCGGCCTCGAAGCGTTTCCTGCGCCAGTTCAAGCTGCCGGCTTTTCTGCCTCAACAGGCGCGGGCTCCAATCCTGCTCGCGAAGACTGTCCAGGATGGCGCCCTGGATGCGGTACCGGGCGTAGGATTGCAACCCTACGTTCCTGCTGGGATCGTACTTGGCCAGGGCCTCGATCAAACCCAGGACGCCCGTGTTAATGAGGTCATCGAGCTGGATGTGATGGGGAAGTCGAGCATGAATCTTCTGGGCAATGTAGCGAACTTGAGGAAGTTGTTCCAGCACGAGCCGGTTGCGTTCCGTTAACGCCGGATTTTGATACTCTCGGTATGAAGCTGCACTAAGACCCACTTGCTGCTCCCTTCTCACCAAAGTCAAACAGCGCAACCACCGCACGCTTGACGTGGAACGGCCAAATTCATTTCTGAGTTTGTTTTTACCTTCTGCGGATTAAAGGGTTATTAGGTGGAGATTAGAATTTTCTAGGCTAAAAATCCGGCGGATGCCGATGATGGCTTTGACATCCACCGCAGGGGCGGCCGTTCGTTGGACAAAGGGACTTTTTCAGGGTGATCGTAATGTGGCGGAGGAGGAAAAATCATGCCACTGGATTGTTTCCCAGCGAGACCGCTTGCAGGGAGCAGCGTCCCTAAAACATTTTTGTTTTCCGGCCGGCCCGGACATCACGCCGCAGGCCATGAGGACGGCCTTTGAGCCTCAGCGGAAGCTAACGGGAGGTAAAGGCGGCATCGGACACCGCCGGGGGGAATCTTCTCAATCTCTAACCATCCACCCTGGCTTTTGATGATGTGTTCGAGAATCCACCATTCGGGCAGCGTTCCTTCCAACGCTTCTGTAAATGAAGCGGCTGGCTGGGATTTCTCGGCTTGCCCGGCCGCCTCCCGCGGCAAACCGTCATCCCAAACCGAGAGCAATGCCCAGTGCTCCTGGCTTGAGAGTCCGATCCGAATAACTCCAGTTCGAGCGCTCCGCTGGATCGCCTGCCGGAAAAGTTCGTGCAGGGCGGCATCGACACGCGGTGGATTAACCTTCACATAAACGTCCGCCATGGGCTCCAGGACCAACTGCAATCCCTTGTTGCGGGCCATCGGAGCCAGATCTTCCAGCACTTGGGCTATCAGGTTCCGCCAACGTACCGGGTGGAAATCGTCCCCGGGGTCCTCGGCCTCCAGGACTTCCCGAAGGGTTGCCAGGGTTTCAAACATTCGATCAGTTTCCTCGATCGACTGTTCAAGCACCCTCCGGCACGCACCCTTCTTACTCTCTCCCATTAGCGCCACTTCCAGCGACCCGTGCAAGGCCGTTAGCGGCTGGCTCAACTTATGGATGAGGCTTCTGAGAACCCCGACGAGGCTGTCTTGGGGCTTTTGATCTTCATGCAATTCTTCCTCAAGGTTCATGGGGAAACCCGGAGGGCAGACCGGCGGCTCTATTTGGGATCGCCGATCCGGTAGCCCACGCCGCGAACCGTATGGATCAACCGGCGCTCAGAGCCTTCATTGACCTTTTTCCGCAGGTAATTGATGTAGACGTCCACCACGTTGGTCATGGTGTCAAAGGAGAAGTTCCACACGTGCTCGATGATCATGGCGCGGGAAACGGCCCGGCCGACATTTCTCATCAGGTACTCCAGCAGCGCGAATTCTTTGGGGGTCAGGTCGATTTTCCTTTCGCCGCGCCGGACGGTACGGTCCACCCTGTTCATCTCAAGGTCTTCCACCTGATGGCTCAGCTCAGGGGGCTGGTTCCCGCGCCTCAGAAGCGCCCGCACGCGCGCCGAGAGCTCGCGGAAGGCGAACGGCTTGATCAGGTAGTCGTCCGCGCCCAGGTCGAGGCCCTTCACGCGATCTTCCACCCGCGAGCGGCCCGTCAGCACCAGCACCGGCAAAGGTTGTTTCTTGGTCCGAATCTGCCTGAGAACTTGCAGGCCGTCCATCCTCGGCAAAACCAAGTCGAGAACCAGAAGGTCGTAATCATACTCTTCAGCCATGTAAAGGGCTTCCTGCCCGTCCGGAGCCACGTCCACGGCGTAATGCTCGGCCTCTAAGCCTTTTTTCAGAAAACTCGCTACCGGTCGATCGTCTTCAGCAACAAGGATGCGCACGGGAAAACCCCTCAAGACCGGACGCACACTTCACGGGTGTGCGCCGGGGATTCGTTATATTTTCACGACATTCGATTGCGTTCATTAACCCTATTTAACTTCGGCAGAAAATCATAATGGGTTGAGTGTAGTTCCACGCGGGCCTCTGATGTGGATGGGATCGAGAGCCTTAGGGCGTACGGATGAGGTTGTTGAGGATTACAGAGATTGGGAGAGGTTAGGCTTTTTTGATGCCGAACTTTTCCAAACGATATTGGAGCGTGCGAAAGGTCATGCCCAGAAGCTGGGCTGCGCGGGTGATATTCCCGTTGGTGCGCTGCAGGGCCTGAATGATTTTTGCCTTCTCATGTTCTTCCCACGATCCTTCAGGAATAATGGGAACCAGGCCTCGCCCGGTTGCCGGCGCGGTCGCTGTCCAGGTCTCAGTCAAGCTTGCTTCTTCTTCGGCCTCCAGCACCTCCGGGGGAAGGTCGCAAAGTTCCAGTTGAGATGTTTCACCCAGCACCACGGCGCGCTCGATAGCCCACTCCAACTGCCGGATATTTCCCGGCCAGCGATAACCTTCGAGCGCCGCCAGCGCCTCGGATGAAATCCCCCGAACCTCGCGTCCCGCCGCAAGCGCCGCTCTGTGCATAAAGTGCATGGCCAACTCTTCGATGTCTTCCTTCCGTTCGCGCAAAGGAGGGCAGACGACGGGAATCACCTTGAGGCGGTAATAAAGGTCCTCGCGGAACTTGCCTTCCCGCATCAGTTGATCCAGGTTTCGATTGGTCGCGGCGATAATGCGGGCGTCCACTTTGATGGGGTCCGTGCCTCCCACGCGGAGGATCTCGCGCTCCTGAAGAGCCCGCAGAATCTTGGCCTGCAAGGCCAGGCTTGTGTCACCGATTTCATCGAGGAACAAGGTGGAGTGGCTGGCTTTCTCAAACAGTCCTTTCTTTTGCTGATGGGCGTCGGTAAAGGCGCCCTTTTCGTGGCCGAAAAGTTCGCTTTCAAGCAAAGTTTCGGTGAGCGCTGCACAATTGACCGCCAGGAACGGCTGGTCATGCCGCGGACTGTGCTTGTGAATTTCCCGCGCAACCAGTTCCTTGCCGGTTCCGCTTTCACCCAGGATCAGGATGGTGTGAACGGAGGGCGCCACCTTCACAATCATTCGAACCATCTCCTTGACGGCGGAGGAATTTCCAAGGATGGTCCGCTTCAGGGCGGCCAGGCGATTGAGCGCGTCGTTGACGACTTCCAAAAGCCTCGCGCGGTCCACGGGCTTTTCCAGATATTGGTAGACTCCCCGCCGGGTGGCGTCGATCGCCGATTCGATGGAAGGATAACCCGTTATGAGAACCACGGCGACGGTGGGGTCGGCCCGCAGAATTTCGGTGAGCAACTGGATGCCGTTGATTCCGGTCAGATTGAGATCGGTGAGGACCAAGTCGAAGCGCTTCTGTGCAACAAGGTTGAGAGCCGCCTCGGCGCTGGGAGCGGTGACCGCCTCGTAACCTTCGTCCTGGAGGATGTCCCGGTATATTTCCCGCTGCCGCTTCTCGTCATCAACAACCAGAACTGATCCTTCAGGCATGGATGCTAATCCTCAGGCAATACTCGGACTGGCGACAGCCGATGGGTTGGTAACCGAGACGTCCGGGAGGGGTAATTCAACAATCAACGTGGTGCCAGGGGTATTCTCGCTGGAAATAGAAACGTGACCGCCGTGGTCCTCAACAATCTTCCGAGTGATGGCCAAGCCCAGGCCGAACCCCGTCGCCTTGGTGGAAAAATAAGGGGCAAAGACCTTTTCTTGATCGTCTTGTGGAATGCCGGGCCCCGTATCACGAAAGCGCATTTCAAGATGCCCGCCGCCGCCCCCGTTGTTGGATATCCTTCTTGCTGTGATCTGGATATCTCCGCCTTGCGGCATAGCTTGCACGCAGTTGGTCAGAATGTTCAGAAAGCAGGTCTTCAACTGCGCAGCATCTGCCTGAAGGGCGGGCAGGTCTGCAGGCAAATGGGCCACAATTCGGATATGTTGCTGGCTTGCCTGATTTTCAACCACGCTCACAGCCTGTCCGACGATGGTCTCAATGTCGCACGGCACAAGCTGAGGTTCGGTTGGCCTTCCGACCACCAGGAAATCGCTGACCAGGCGGTTCAGGCGCGTAATTTCTTCCTTCATATTGGCGAGGCTGGTGCTCAATTCGCGCCCCGGTGTTTCATTCAGAATCGAGCGTTTTGCCCTGATCTGATCGATGCTCAGGTTAAGAAAGTTCAGTGAGTTGCGCACCTCATGCGCCACAGTAGCGGCAAAATGGCCCAGCAAAGAAGATTTCTCGGCTTCATTCAGCCGTTTCTGAAGCTTTCGGGTCTCGCGTAGCCTTTCTACCATTTGATTGAATGTTTGAGCCAGGCGTCCCATCTCATCCCGGTTGCCTGTTGTCGGCAGCGATACGTAAAGATTGTCCTGGGCCACTTGATTCGCCCCTTCCACCAGCAGATCAATCGGCTTGGTAAAACGGAAGGCCAGATAGACCACAGCGAACATTCCTGTTAGCATCGTGCCCAGAATCCAGGCCAGCCAGAGCAAATAGACATGGTTCAGCATGGAACCCACTTCATCCATTTCCCCGCCCACTTGCACGTATCCCACAACTTTCTCTCCCTGGATGATGGGGAACTTGATGTCGTAGTGCTGCTGCCCGGCGCCAGCGCCGATGTCAGCGTCGATGTCTCGCAACTGGGCGGTAATCTGGATGGGCCCTTCTGTCCTTCGTCGTCGCCGCCTGCTCAGCTTGACCCGCTTGCCCACTTGTTTGGGGTTGGTGCTGGCCACCACTTCTCCCGTGGGTGAAATGACATTGATCGAGGAAAGGCCGGCGCCTTTAAGCGCGCTTAGGTATTCGCTGAGAGCCAGCTTTCGATTGACTTTGGACGGAATGCTTGCCTGAGTTAATTGAATAATTTCCAACAGGTCCGACGTCTGGCCGGCCACGTAAGCCTTGATGCGGCGATTGTGCTGCACGTAGGCCACCATCAAAATGGCGCTCGTGCTTGCCGTGATCAGGAACATTACCAGCGCCAGCCGGGTGCGGAATCGGAGGCTCAGGATGCGTTTGTTCAATACCTGCCTCGCGGAGCTTGTCGCGCGACTCATTCAATCCGATTCTAGCTGAACGCCTGGGAGCGGTCAACGAAGCGCCAACCCTCTCCTGCTGGTTAAGAGGTGCAAACTATACGTCCATGGCTTTGTGGAACTATTTAGCAGCGCCAGCTTGGGCCGTGAACCTTAGCAACTTTACTGCCTGCCGAGTAATCTAATTAAAACAGGGGAGGCGGCTGCCATGGCCTGGAGCTTATTTATCGGGCTGCTCAAGCTGATACTGGCCGGTGCCATTGTTCTATATGCGGTACTTGTTTTAATAGCCTTGAGAACCGCTGACACCCCATTGAAACTTGACTGGACCGACCCGCCCATCTCTGTAGAGCGACTCTTGGTCTGGCTTGGCGTTAAAGGGGTTAGAGCGGTTTTACATGCATTAAAAGCAATGCTGGACGTTCTTGAAGATGCTTCTGCCGATGTTGGAGAATGGTTGCTGCATCACCGATGAGAGACAAGCTAATGCATTCATTCTATTTAAGATAGGGATGCTTTCGCCAGGGGCTCAGCCTTTAATCCTTTCATCCCGGCATGTGGTGAAAACTCAAAAATTTTTAAAAGGGCTTGCGTTTTGCCTGCGGCTTCTGCGATTTTAGTGTGGCTGACGCCCGCGCGCCGCTGGCTGGATTGGAGCCGCTTCAGGGTTCAGCAAATTCAATGGGGAATTGAACTCGAAAGGTTCTATGGACGAGGGGATCGAATTCTGGGTTGGTCTCACTCGTGTTGAGGGATTGGGGGTCCGGGGCGCGCACAAGCTGATTGCCCACTTTGGCTCACCGCAGGCGGCCTATATGGCTCCCCTGACGGAGCTTGAAGCTTCTGGACTTCCGGCAGCGGTCTGCCAGGCGGTTTTTACTCAGGCAGGGTTAAAAGAAGCCGAAAGGGAGATTAAAGAGGTTGCAAAGGCTGATTGCCAGTTGCTGGCCTATTCGAGCGAGGCGTATCCGCCCATTCTTAAGCAGCTGGCCGCCCCGCCCCTGTTTTTATATGTTCGCGGGGATGTCCGGGTGCTCAGCGAGCACTCGCTGGCGGTGGTTGGGTCTCGGCGCCCTTCAGCCTATGGATTGCAAGTGGCGCGGCGCCTTGCCCATGACCTTGCGGAGCGAAGCTTGGTGATCGTCAGCGGTCTTGCGCGAGGGATCGACTCTGCCGCTCACCACGGCGCTCTGGAGGCCAAGGGAAAGACCGTGGCAGTGCAAGGGCGCGGCATGGATGCCGTCTACCCTACGGAAAACAGGCGGTTGGCGGAAAAGATCGCGGAATCGGGGGCGGTTGTTTCCGAATTTCCGCTGGGCACCAGCCCGACTCCGGAAAATTTCCCGATCCGCAACCGGATCATCAGCGGCTTGTCATTGGGCGTTCTAGTTGTTGAAGCCAGCGAATACAGCGGTTCGCTGATTACGGCGCGCTTGGCCACTGAGCAGAACCGCGAAGTATTCGCTGTGCCCGGCAACATCACAACGGCGCAAAGCTTCGGCCCGAATCAACTGATCAAGCAGGGAGCCAAACTGGTCGATCAGTGGATGGACATTGTCGAGGAGTTCCCTCCGGAGGTCCGGATGCAACTTCTTCCATCGGGTGAGGCTCTCGAAGCCGAGCAGGCCGCGGCGGGACCGGGCGAGTTGTTCGAACGTTCCTTAACCGCAGAACAGAAAGCGGTTTTTGAAGCCTTGCGCGTCGATGAGGCGCTTTTCGTCGATGCCATTCTGGGCTCCGTCGCGCTTCCCCAAGGCAAGGTTCTGCAAGTCTTGCTGGAACTCGAGATGAGCGGGCTGATCCGGCAGTTGCCCGGCAAGAACTTCATTCGTAAGCTATGATGAGGAGTTGAGAGGATCAGCATCTAAATAGAGCAAGGAAAAACAGATCAACGGGTTCTCGATCTGTTTCCAGGGTCTTAAGAATGGCTAAATCGCTTGTTATCGTTGAATCACCGGCCAAGGCCAAGACGATCAACCGGTACCTCGGTTCCGGTTACACGGTCAAGGCTTCGATGGGTCACGTCATGGATCTCCCCAAAAAGGAGCTGGGCGTTGATCTCGACAATAATTTCAAACCGAAGTACATCGTCATTCCCAACAAGAAGGAGACGATCCAGGCGTTGAAATCCGCCGCCAAAGGTTCCGATTCGATCTATTTGGCCGCCGACCCTGACCGCGAAGGGGAGGCGATCTGCGCCCATTTGCGGGAGTTGCTGGATTCGAAAAAAACAAAGTTCTACCGAGTGCTTTTTAACGAGATCACGCGTGAGGCCATCCAGGAAGCTTTCAAGCATCCCCAGGAGATTGATGCTCGCCTGGTTGACGCCCAGCAGGCGCGGCGCGTGCTCGACCGCCTGGTCGGGTACCAGGTAAGCCCCTTGCTGTGGGATAAGGTTAAGCGGGGGATTTCCGCCGGGCGAGTTCAGACGGTCGCTTTGCGGCTGATTGCCGAGCGCGAACGGGAAATCCAGGCCTTCAAGAAGAAGGAATACTGGACCATCGGCGCCAAGCTCAACGGAAAGAATCCTCCGCCTTTTGAAGCCCGCCTGATCAAGTTCCAGGGGAAAGATCTGGAGATTCCGGACCAGGCGGCGGCGGATCAACACCGAACAGCGCTTGAGAAGGCCCGCTTCACCGTCCAGTCGGTTGAGACTCGCGAGCGGCGCAAATATCCCGTGCCGCCTTTTATCACCAGCAAGCTTCAGCAAGAGGCTGTCCGCAAGCTTCACTTCTCTGCCAAGAAGACGATGATGTTGGCTCAAAAGCTTTACGAAGGCATCGATCTTGGCGAGGAAGGCTCCGTGGGCCTGATCACCTACATGCGGACGGACTCCACTCGGGTTGCGGAAAGCGCCCTGGAGGCTGTGCGCGCTCATATTCAGAAAACCTACGGCGAGCCTTACTTGCCGAAAGAGGCTATTCGCTACAAGACCAAGAAGGGGGCACAGGATGCTCACGAAGCCATCCGGCCCACTTCCATGGATCGTTCGCCGCAAGCGATGCGCTCTTATCTTCCTTCAGACGAGCTTAAGCTTTACCGGCTCATCTGGCAGCGCTTCGTTGCCTCCCAGATGAACCCCGCGATCTTCGATCAGACCACCATCGACATTGCCGCGGGAGACCATCTGTTGCGCGTCACCGGTTCCGTCGAAAAGTTCAACGGGTTCCGGGCCGTTTACGAAGAAGGCCGGGACGATAAGGCTCCTGATGAGGATGAGGATGGCAAGGCGCGCCTGCCGATGGTTGAGCAGGGTGAGGTGTTGCGCCTGCTGGAACTTTTACCCGAGCAGCATTTCACGGAGCCGCCGCCGCGCTACAATGAGGCGACTCTCGTCAAGATGCTGGAAGAAAAAGGCATCGGCCGGCCTTCAACTTACGCGACCATCCTCTCGGTGATCCAGAACCGCGATTACGTGGAAAAGAACCAGGGCCGTTTCTTCCCCACCGAGCTCGGCATGGTGGTCAACGATCTGCTCGTCAAAAGCTTTTCCGACATTTTTGACGTCGCCTACACGGCGCGCATGGAAGAGGAATTGGACGATGTCGAGGAAGGCAAGCTTACCTGGACCAAAGCCCTCAGCGAATTTTACAACAAGTTCAAAAAGGATCTGCGGCTCGCCGAGCGCGAAATGCAGGATCTGAAAGGCGAGGGCGTCCCGACCGACGTCAAATGCGAAAAGTGCGGCAAGCCGATGGTGATTCGCCTGGGACGCAACGGTCAGTTCCTGGCTTGCACGGGTTATCCCGAATGCGACGGCACGCGCGATCTCCCGCCCGACCTCGCTGCCAAGTATGGCTCCGCCGCGCCGCCCGCACCTGAAGTCCCCGAACAAGCCTGCGAGAAGTGCGGCAAGCCGATGGCTTTGAAGCGCGGCCGCTTCGGTTACTTTATGGCCTGCACGGGCTATCCCGAATGCCGGAACACCAAAAAGATTGTCATCAAGGAGGGAACGGCCACCGCGGTGGGTGACACTCCTCTTGACGAAAAGTGCCCGGAGTGCGGCAACAACCTGGTCAAAAAGCACGGCCGTTACGGGCCATTTACGGCTTGCAGCAACTATCCGAAGTGCAAGTACATCAAGAAGCAGACGCTCGGCATCGCCTGTCCTGAAAAAGGCTGCACGGGCGAGATTGTTGTTCGGCGCGCCAAGCGCGGGACATTTTACGGCTGCAGCCGCTATCCGGAATGCAAATTTACGTCCTGGGAAAAGCCTGTGGCCGAGCCCTGCCCGGACTGCGGATCCCCCATTCTTCTCGAAAAGTTTGACAAGAAATCCGGCTCTTCCTCACGACACTGCCGCAACGAATCCTGCCACTATGAGCGCGTGGTGGAGTAGTCAGACCGATTCTCATCACCCGCGAAAATCAATCTCCCCATGGCCGGTGGCCCGCTTCGCAGACCATGCTTAAAGCCACATAGGCTTTGTGGTTGGCCTGATGAGCAGGTATCGCGACAACCCGCACAATTCCTTGACTTCATTGGGGCCCGGCGACATAATCGGATGTCAAGATATGCGAGAAGCGGTTATCATTGCCGCAGTCCGCACCGCAGTGGGCAAGTTTCAGGGTTCCCTTTCTTCCCTTTCCGCCGTTCGGTTGGGAGCTTGCGCCGTGCGCGAAGCTGTGCGCCGGGCGGGAATGGATGGCGCGCAGATTGACGAAGTCATCATGGGGAACGTGGTTTCCGCGGGTCTAGGCCAGAACCCTGCACGCCAGGCGGCGCTCACGGGCGGGCTCCGGCCGGCCGTGGCGGCGATGACCATCAACAAGGTGTGCGGCTCGGGACTGAAAGCCGTGGCGCTGGCCGCGCAGGGCATCGAGACCGGAAACACGGACGTGGTGGTGGCGGGCGGCATGGAGTCCATGAGCAACTGCCCGTTCCTGCTGCCGGGTGCTCGACAGGGCTTGCGCCTGGGTGACAAGAAACTCGTCGATTCCATGATCCATGACGGGCTCTGGGACGCCTATGAAGATTTTCACATGGGGATGACCGCCGAGCTGGTGGCCGAAAAATACCAGGTTTCGCGCGAGCGGCAGGACCAATACGCCTTTGAAAGCCATCGGCGCGCCGTGGAGTCGATCAAGAGCTGCCGGTTTAAAGAAGAGATCGTTCCTGTCGCGGTGCCAGGGAAAAAAGGCGGGGAGACCGAGTTTTCCATCGACGAATCCCCGCGCGCCGACACTTCGCTTGAAAAGCTGGCGAGCTTGAAGCCGGTGTTCAAGCCCGGCGGAACCGTAACCGCCGGCAACGCGCCCGGGACGAACGATGGCGCTGCTGCGGTGGTGGTAACCTCTCGCGAGACGGCGGATAAGATGGGCCGGAAGCCTCTTGCGCGCGTTGTGGGGCAGGCGGTCAGCGGAGTCGAGCCGCGCTGGGTGATGATGGCGCCGGTGGACGCGATTCGAGCGCTGCTCAGCAAAGTTGGCTGGAAGGTTGAGGATGTTGACCTCTTCGAGCTGAATGAAGCTTTTGCGGTGCAGGCCGTGGCGGTGATTGAACAGTTAGGCCTTGACCCGGACAAGACGAACGCGAACGGTGGCGCGGTGGCGATTGGGCATCCCATTGGAGCTTCCGGGGCGCGGATTCTGGTGACTCTTCTTTATGAAATGCAGCGCCGCGACGCCCAGCGCGGCGTGGCGGCGCTGTGCCTCGGTGGCGGTAACGCCATCGCACTTGCCGTTGAAAGGGAAGTCGGGTAGGCAAGGGTTTTCGCCACTTGAACACGGAGGAATGTTTGGATTTCAGCCTGGCGGGAGTGGTAGGAGCCGGAACCATGGGCCATGGCATCGCCCAGGTTTTCCTCCGGCACGGATTTTCCGTCACGCTTCAGGACACTTCCGCGGAGGGGCTCGCGCGGGGCGCTGAAAAAATCCTCCGCGGCCTCGAACGCGATGTGGAGAAGGGAAGACTGACGGAGCAAGAGAGAAAGGGAGCCGGGAGCCGCCTGAAAACCACCACCGAACTTTCCGACTTATCTCCGGTGGACATTCTGATCGAGGCTGTCACGGAAGACTTTGAGGCGAAAGCGTCCGTATTCCGTGCGCTTGACGCCTTGTGCTCTGCCGGGACGATTTTTGCCAGCAACACCTCTTCAATCTCCATCACCAGGCTGGCCGCCACGACGCATCGCGCCCCCCGGTTCGTGGGGCTGCATTTCTTCAATCCCGTGCCGGTGATGAAGCTTGTGGAAGTTGTTCCGGGCCTCGAAACCACAGAAGAGACACTCGATGCCGCGGATCAAATTGCCAGGGCCGTGGGCAAGACCCCCATCCGTGCGGAGGATTCCCCGGGGTTTATCTCGAATCGGCTGCTGATGCCTATGATCAACGAGGCCATCTACGCGGTCCTCGAAGGCGTGGCGGAGCCTGCGGGAGTGGACGGCGTGATGAAGCTGGGAATGAACCATCCGATGGGGCCGCTCGAGCTGGCCGACCTGATCGGTCTGGATGTCTGCCTGGACATTATGAAGGTTCTTTACAAAGGGTTTCGCGATTCAAAGTACCGGCCCTGCCCGCTGCTTGAAAAGATGGTGAACGCGGGCTGGCTGGGACGTAAAACGGGAAAGGGATTTTACGATTACGCGAAGAAATAATCGCAGCCGAAGTTCGCCGGCGGCAGCGGAGAGGGAAAGTTACGGGCGCGCGAACAACCCGCCGGAAGTTTTCCCGGCAGTCGTTTCACCAAGGGAGGATTCCAAAATGCCAGAAGAGCGGACGGAACGAACGAAGGCGATTGATATTGCCTTGACGCAGATTGAAAAACAATTTGGAAAAGGTTCCATTATGCGACTGGGCTCCAAAGAGGCGCTGGTCCCGGTGGACGTCATTCCCACCGGAGCCTTGTCGCTGGACGCCGCCTTGGGTGTGGGAGGAGTGCCGCGGGGCCGCGTGGTGGAAGTTTACGGCCCTGAAGCAAGCGGCAAGACGACCATCGCTTTGCACTTGGTGGCGGAGGCGCAGCGCCGCGGCGGGATGGCGGCCTTTGTGGACGCCGAGCACGCCCTGGACGCAAAGTACGCCAGAAGGCTTGGCGTTGACGTCGACAACCTGCTGGTCTCCCAGCCTGATTACGGCGAGCAGGGCCTTGAAATCGCCGAAGCGCTGGTGCGTTCGAATTCCATTGATATTGTAGTGATTGATTCCGTGGCGGCGCTGGTTCCCCGGGCTGAACTGGAAGGGGACATGGGGGATTCGATGCCCGGCTTGCAGGCTCGCCTGATGTCCCAGGCGCTGCGCAAGCTGACGGCCATCGTTTCCAAATCAAAAACCTGCCTGGTTTTCATCAACCAGATACGGGAGAAGATCGGCGTCATGTTCGGAAGTCCTGAGACCACGACGGGAGGCCGGGCGCTCAAGTTTTATTCTTCCGTCCGCCTGGATATTCGCCGCATCGCCGCCATCAAAGACGGTGACCGCATAGTGGGTAACCGGACCCGCGCGAAAGTCGTCAAGAACAAGATGGCTCCGCCCTTTCGCGAGGCCGAATTCGACATTCTTTACGGCGAAGGGATTTCGAAAGAAGGGGACCTTATCGACGTTGCCGTGGGGCTCAACCTGATCGAAAAGAGCGGGTCGTGGTACTCCTATGGCGGAGAACGGATCGGACAGGGACGCGAAAACGCCCGTCATTTTCTTTGCGAGAATACCGACATCTTGAAGAAAATTGAAGCCGAGGCCCGCAAGGCCCTTAACCTCCCCGCCGGGGAGGAACCCCGGTCCGCCGAAACCGGTACCGCGCGCGGCAAAAAGCAAACTTAAGATGAGTAGCCTCCAACCCTTGAGTTCCTGAAAAGGAGTTGGGCTGACACAACGGAAATAACCAGTAGAGGAGCATCAGGGCCACATGCGTGAGGAGGTTCGAGCCGCGTTGACCAAAAAAATCGCCATCCTGGCCGCCATCGTTTCATGCCTGTTGGGACTGGATATTTTCCCCGGTGGCATGCTCGCCACGGGCTATGCCGTGTCTCCGTCCGGCGCGGCTCATGCCGCTCATCGTCGTCGCCGCGTCATCCGGCACTCGCGGCGCCGCTACCACCGCCGCTACTGGAGTCCCTGGAGCGTTAGTTCCTACGACCAGCATCCCGGCGCGGGCGATAACACTGAAGGCGAGGACCTGGCTGTCCGCCAGGCGGCAATCGCGGCTCTGGGGAACTGGAACGGGAGCATTGTGGTGGTTAATCCGCACACGGGGCGCATCCTGACGATTGTCAATCAAAAGCTCGCGCTCGGCGGAGCGTTCCGCCCGTGCTCGACTTTCAAGCCCATCGTGGCCCTGGCGGCTCTCAACCGGGGCATTATCTCGCCCCGCACCAAGCTCCGCGTGGGCCGCAGGTGGTCCATTGACGTGACCGATGCCCTGGCTCATTCCAATAATCAGTTCTTCCATCGACTCGGTGAGATGGTCGGTTTCAAGGCTTTGGCCTATTATGCCCATGAATTCGGTCTGGGACAAAAGGCCGGCTGGGACATTCCGGGAGAACCGTCCGGAGAGTTTCCCTCGTCCCTTCCTGAGGACGGCGTTGGGAACCTTGCGTATTTAGGCGAGGGCATCGAAGTGACCCCCTTGCAGATGGCGGCGGTGGTGTCTGCCATTGCCAATGGCGGGACTCTCTACTACCTTCAGTATCCGCGCACGCCCGAACAGCTCGAACACTTTGAGCCCAGGGTGCGCCGCCGATTGACGATGCTCGCGCCGCAGATTCCGGAGGTGCGGACCGGGATGGCGGCGGCGGTTAAGTACGGCACGGCTCGGTCAGCCAACGGTTCCGGGACTGAAATCCTGGGAAAGACGGGAACTTGCAGTGAGGATGGGGCGCGTTTGGGGTGGTTCGATTCTTACTCTGCCGAGAACCCCAAGTATGTGGTGGTGGTGCTTTTACGCGGAGGACGGCCGATGTTCGGACCTCATGCCGCGGAGATCGCCGGCCGTCTCTATCGCGACCTTCGGGAAACTGAGCACCCTCAGGTTCAGGCCCGGGGGCCGGAGCCGGTCACCCGAGCGTCTGAATAACCCTGATCGATTATGAGTTGGCGGATGGCCGCTCGCAAAGAAACGCGGTCAAAGCCTCGCACCCCTTAGCGTTCCACGTTCCCTGAGTGCAGTCCGCATTCCTTTTTAGTCTGATCTTCCCACCACCAGCGCCCTTCGCGTTCATGCTGTCCCGGCAATACCCGGCGCGTGCAGGGCTCGCAGCCGATCGAGATGAAGCCCTGTTCGTGGAGAGGATTGTAAGGAACATCATTTTCGCGGATGTAATTCCAGACTTGGCGCGAAGTCCAATTGGCCAGGGGATTGAACTTGATCAACTCATGGTCGGGGGAGGAAAAGACCGGATCGACCTCGACCACGGCCACCTTGGCGCGGGTGGATGGGCTTTGGTCGTGCCGCTGGCCGGTGACCCATGCATCGAGGTGCTTAAGCGCGCGGCGCAACGGCTCCACTTTGCGAACTCCGCAGCACTCCTTGTGGCCGTCCTTGTAAAACGAGTAAAGCCCCTTCGCTTTTACCAGGTTTTCCACGGCGCTCGCCTGAGGGAAATAAGTTTCAATCGGGATGCCATAATGTTCCCGGACCTTATCGATCAGCTGATAAGTTTCCGGATGAAGCCGGCCCGTATCGAGCGAAAAGACGCTGAACTTGCCGCCGATTTTGGCCGCCATATCCACCAGCACCACGTCCTCCGCCCCGCTAAAGCTGATGGCAATTCCGCCCTCGTAATTCTCGAGCGCGAACTGAAGGATTTCGCTCGGATGCCGCTCCGCAAAGGATATTGCAACTTCTGGAATTGTTATTGTGCCTAGTCCCATAATTCTGTGTTCACCTTTTCTATAGAGGATAGTACCGGGAGAACCCCGCCGTTTTATCCCACCAGCAAACGCGCTCCCAGCGAAAAATACAGGATACTGAAAAGCCATGTGACGTAACGCTCAGGGATCCGCCGGGTCAGCCGGCTTCCAATGATCACGCCCGGCACTTCTCCCGCAACCAGCAGAAGGAAGAGATGAGTGTTGAAGTTGCCCATCTCAAAGTGGAGCGAGCCGGCCAGCGCCGTCGTCACTAGTCCAAACAGAATGTCCGTGCCTACCAGGCTGCCCAGCGGCAGCGGAACCAGCACCAGCAGGGAAATCATCAACAAGCTTCCGCTGCCCACCGAGGTCATCGAGACCAGGAAGCCCACAATGGCGCCCACGGCGGCGAGCTTCATGCCAGCCTTTGAAAAGCCGGGATTCACGAACTCGGCCGAACTGAATTGCTTCTTTCCCCGCAAGAAGGGCAGAAAAACCGAGACGCCGAAAAGCGTGAGGCCCAGCAGGATCTTCAGTGCGTGGTCCAAGTCCCCCATGGACATCTGGGTTTCGAGGTACCGGATAAACACGATGCCCGCGATTGACCCCGGAACGCTTCCCGCCAGCAGGTAGCCCGCCAACCCCCAGTGAACCTGGCCCAGCTTGCGATGCTCAACAACTCCCGCAAGCTTGGTGACCGCGCCGCTCATCAGGTCCGTGCCGATCACGGTTAGGGCATGGAAGGGCGTGACGATCAGCAGCAGGGGCGTCAGAATGACGCCCGCGCCGGTGCCCGTCAGGCCCACCAGAATGCCGGTAATGAAAGCAAGCAACGTTACGGTCATTAGGCTCCCTGTTGGGCAACGCTCTGGTTGAAGGCTTTGTGGAGCACGGCAGCCACTTCCGGCCGCGTGAATTCGCTCGGCAACTGCCCGCCTTCCGTCAGCACTTTGCGAACCTGGGTGCCGCTCAGGAAAACGCGCGATTCCTTGCCGTGGCCGCAGGTTTTGAGCGAGGCCATTCCCACGCACTCGCGGCAATAGAAAGTGTTTTCATAGAAGAGCGGCGCGATGCCCAGTTCATCCGCGCCGAATTCCTTAAAGATCTTCTGGGCGTCGTAGGGGCCGTAGTAGTTCCCCACGCCGGCGTGGTCGCGGCCCACAATAAAGTGCGTGCAGCCGAAATTCTTGCGGATCAGCGCGTGGAAAATGGCTTCCCGCGGGCCCGCATACCGCATGGAGGCGGGATTCAAGGCCAAGAGCACCCTATCCGCGGGATAGTAGTTCTCAAGCAGCACTTCGTAGCATCGCAGGCGGACTTCCAGGCTCAAGTCGTCCGCTTTGGTCTCTCCGGCGATGGGATGCAGCAGCAGGCCGTCCACGATTTCAAGCGCCGACTTTTGGATGTATTCGTGCGCGCGGTGAACAGGATTGCGAGTCTGGAAGCCCACCACGCGGTTCCAGCCGCGTTCAGCGAAACTCCTGCGGGTGTCGGCGGGGTCCAGACGGTATTTCGAAGAGGCGTGTTCTCCATTCGGCCGCCGGAACACTTCCACCGCGCCTCCCACCAGCCAGTTGCCGCGCGAGGCCACATACCGGGCGCCGGGATGGTCGGCATTCGCTGTGGTAAAGACTGCGATCGATTCCGCTTCCCGGTCGTAGGGGTAAACATCTTCAACCTGCAACACCGCCAAACGGGTTCCGCTGGGGTCAGCCAGGGCTACGCGCTTGGCCTTCTTCAGGCCCTCAGCCTGCTCTTCCGCGACCGCCAGGGTCACCGGCAGCGTCCAGGGAAGGCCGTTCGCCAGGCGCTTTTTGCCGAGTACCGAGAGATAGTCCTCCCGGCGCATAAAGCCTTCCAGGGGGCTGAAGGCGCCAATCGCCAGCATCTCCAGGTCAGAAACTTCAAACGCGTTCAACTGAATCACCGGCAATTCGCGAGCCGCCGCTTCCAGCTCCCGGGCCTTTTCGCCCGCGACCAACCGATTGATCAGCTTTCCTCCGTGTGGTTCGATCATCTCCGCTTTCTCTCCTCCAGAATCCAGATTTCAGGTCCACTTTGATCGTGCCAGGCCACGGACCGCCCAAAAACAAAAACGCCCGCTGGCGTTTTATCCGTCAGCGGGCGTCCGTTATAATTGCTTGTTGGCGTTGGATTTACAAGTCGTTAACCTTAAGCCACACGGCGCCCTTGACGGATCCCGTACAACAACACATACAACAGATCCGTTCTGCGCTTGCAGCCAACGACATGTTCATCGCCTTTGCCATATACAATGAGAAATCCTACCAACCCGCGCGGGCCTTGTCAATAGAAATCACAGCCCCGGCCGCAGGGCCATTTTGACGTACCGGCGGGTTCATCCCGCCCGCACGTCCCTCCCCTAAGTTCCGGAGGAGCGGCAGAAGCTAGCCCCGGCGCATGCCGTGGGTCAGGGACCAAGCGCCTCCCCCCAGTCCTCTCCCTGTGTGAGCCTGTGTAAGAACTCCTCCCAGCGGTGTCATTCCGAGTGAAACGAGGAATCTGCTTTTGTTCGTGTGCCAGATAAACTTCGCGAGGAAGGGCAATTCATGAATAGCCTCTACAATCTTCTGCCCCAAATCCCCAATTTCATTTATCACAACGATAAATTTTTCTCTTTTGCGCTTGCGCAAAAGGGCCCTAGCGTCTATGCTTTGTCTCCGTCCGGACTCTTACGACGCGTCCAAATTTAGGGGGCAAGATGGCCACGGAACTTCCAAAGTACCTTCAAGCATCCATTCCCAACCCTCAGAGCAAGCGAGTCTCCTGGTACAAGAGCACCGCGCCTGCCTACGCGGGGATTTTTCTGTGGGTAGGCTTTTATTTGGGGCTTTCCGCGCCCACGCTGAGCCTCGCGTCGCCCTCTGTTTGCCTGGCTGGACTGTTGGTAGGAGGACTTCTCTGTTTTGCGCTCTATTACTACGCGCCGGCCATGCTGGGAATGCTGACGGGACGGCCGCTTTATATTGTGGGAACTTCCACGTTTGGCGTGAAAGGCGGCTACCTGATGCCCGGCCTGCTGATGGGATGCCTGCAAATCGGCTGGTTTGCCGTGGCCACCTACTTTGCCACCGACTACATCATGCAGGGGCTCGATAGCCACTCGAAAGGGCTGTTTATCGCGATTGCGCTGGTGTGGGCTTACGGCCTGGCCTGGGTGTCGATCAAGGGAATTTCTTACGTTGCGCGCCTGGCACAGTTCTTGAACTGGGTGCCGCTTTTTATGATTATCTATGTCTTTTGGGCCAACAAGGGCGGGATTGCCGCCTATCATCCTCCGCATAACGACGCCTGGGGCGGCTTTTTAGCCATGCTCGCCCTGGTGATCGGCTTCTTCGCCACGGCCGGCGCGGCGGGCGCTGACTTTGGCACCAACAACCGGAACCGCCGCGACGTGATCCTGGGAGGTTTGACGGGAATCACTTTGGCGATTCTGGTGGCCGGAGGATTGCCGGTGCTTTCCGTGGCAGGGCATCTGGGCAAAATGGGGAACGTGTCGGACTTTACTTACGCGGCGACCATACGAAGCGTGGGGAGCCTGGCGCCGGTGATGTTCTTCCTTTTTGCCATCGCTTCGCTGGTTCCCACAACCTTCTGCACCTTTATTGCCGGCAACAGCTTTGAAACTATGCTGCCCAAAATCCCGCGCATGGTTTCCACCATGGTGGGCGTCACCATCGGCGCGCTGCTGGCCGTCACCGGCGTGGCCCAAAACCTGATCGGCTTTTTTACGATTGTGGGCGCTTCCTTCGGCCCCATTTGCGGCGCCATGGCGGCCGATTACCTGCTGGCTGGGCGCAAGTGGTCCGGGCCGCGCGCGGGAATCAACTGGGCCGGGTATATTGCCTGGGCGGTGGGCTTTGTGGTGGGCATCCTGAACCAGATTCCCGGAGTGCCGGCAAGCTGGGTCAGCGCCGACCGTCCTGCCGTGCTTTTTTCCTTTATCGTAGGTTTCGTTGTCTACTTCATCCTTTCAAAAGCCGGCTTGCAGTCTGCCCTGATCCCTCAGAGCGATTTGCAGCCTGCGGCGGAAGCCTAATAGAGATTACAAAATAGAGTGACCTTTGTCTTCTGTAGCGGCGCTTGGCGGCAAGCACTGCTTGCCTGGGCGCCGAAAGCCGGCGGTCGCAGACCGCTGCTACAACACTTGCTGTCACTCTATTTTGAGAACCGCAATCTTCTGGAATTGCCGCCCACTTACTTGCCGGACCTCAGGGAAAAAGCCATCTCTCTGCGCGGCCTCAGCCGTTCGTGATAAATTGAAGTTTTTGCACCGAAGGGGAAACAGCGATGCGACACGGTACCTGCAATAAGCTTGCGGTTGCGGCAGGGCTTCTGCTCTTGCTGCTGCCCGGGCTTGCGCACGCCGAGCCTCAGGCCCGGGCGGTCACAAACAAAACCAGTTATAACGCCGGCACGGAAGTCTCGATGCGCCTCGCGCCGGTTACTGGCGCGCCGGTCCCCTTGGACGTCGTCTTCTCGGCAACGGTCCGCTACGCCGGAGAATCGCAGCCGGTATTGACCAGTCCGGCGTCTGAGGTCTGGAGCCTCCCGGGCGGCTCAAAGCCTGCCTCTTATCTTCGGCTTTGGGCGATTCCACCAGATGCCCGAACCGGCCGTTACCAGATTGATTTGCTGGGGTACGACAAAATCTCCGGGCAGATCGTGATCAAGGTTCGCGATGCGGGCTCCTTTGCCGTGCATCGCAAGCTGGTCGAGATTGTGGGAATCAAACTTGGAAAGACTTTCTACGTGACGGGCGATCCGGTCGATTGCGACATCACCTTGGAAAATCTGACCGGCCACCCGCTCCGCGGCTTGCGCGTTGAGTTCTCAAACCGCTACTGGCCGTGGATCGCCGGACCCGCTCAACAGGCTGCCGCCAGCGTTGTGACCGTGGCGGATAATTTGTCACTGCCCGCAGGCGCAAAGCGGGTGATTCATGCTTCGCGCGCCGCCGTCGCGCCCACGGTCGATCAGCCCGCCGTGCACCAGTACGGAGTCGTGGTTTGGGATCACGGCCGCAAGAACGTGCTGGATATGGCTTTCAGCCATCTCGTTTTTATTCGGCCGCCGGGAGTCGATTCGCCCAGGCCTTATCCCTTGCAATACACCTATCCGCTGCTCAGCGACGTGAACACCACGAGCTATCGCCACTTCTATCCGCCAGGCGTCAATGCGGGCGCCGTCCGGTTTGACCCGAGCCATACCATGTTCATTCCGGGAAGCGATGCGACGATCAGATTCTCGGTTCAGAATCCGGGCACGGCGCCTTGGCAGCAGGTCTCGATCGTCGCGCGATTGCTCGGTCCCGAAGGGAAGGAAATTTCCAGGAAGGTTCTGGCTGAGCGCCGGGACTTCGAGCCGGGCAAAGCCCCATTGCCGGAAAGCGTAACGTTCGCTCTGCCCGCTTCGCCGGCCGGCCTCTATCATGCCGAAGTCACTTTGCGGGATACGTTGGGAAACGCCGTGGCAGAGGGGACGCTCGGCCTGGGAGTCAACCCGCTGCCCAAATCCATTATGATCTTCTGCGCACATGAGGACGACGAAGGAGGCTGGACGGGATTGATCCGGGCAGCGGTGGAGAACCACATTCCCATCCACTTTGTTTATTTTACCAGCGGCGACGCCGGCTCCTGCGATCTTTACTATGAGCACTCATGCAGCCCTGCGGAGGCCATGAACTTTGGCGCGCTGCGGATGGCAGAGACCCGGGCGGTGCTCGGGCACCTGGGAGTAGCGAAGGACGATATCTACTTTCTGGGCTTGCCGGACGGAGGTTCGGGAGAGATTTGGTATCACCACGTTGACTCCGGCAATCCTTATCTTTCTGTCTTGCTGGCCTGTGACCACGCGCCTTATCAAGGCGTCTTCCGGCCCAATCTGCCCTATGCGCGAAAGTCGGTTGTGGCGGCTGTGAAAGCCCTGGTCATGGAGTTCCATCCAGAGGTCATTGTAACCGCGCATCCCCAGGCCGAAGGGCATATTGATCATATTGTGAACAACTATTTTGTGGTCCAGGCTCTTCAGGGGTTGGTGAAGGAACGTGCGCTTTCAGCCGCCAACCTTAGGCTCTATGTCGACAGGGTCTACGATGCCAAGACCTTGCCACCCACTCCCTACCATTATGCGAAGCGCGTTTTGTACGTGTCGGGTGAAGTGATGGCGCTTGGGCAGGAGGCTGGTTGGTTCTATCAGTCGCAAGGAGGCAATCGCAGCGAGGGAACTATTCGGGATTTTAATCAGCTTCCCCGCAGACTAGTTTACCGGCAGGTGTTAGACTGGAAAGAACACGAAGGATGGAACGAGAAGCCATGAAGGCAGAGATGGACAACGCGGAGGAAGAAGAGCTATCCATGGTGGAATCACCCAACCCAGCGGGAACGCCACCCGATGTGGGTTTCCCGGATGAGCCTTTTGCGTGTCCGCATTGCGGCCAGATGCTGGCGCCTTCCGTCCGGATATGCGCTTCCTGCAAGCAGCCGATCGACCCGAGCCAAATTGCACGGCCGGTTATCTCAATCCCGATTGCCGAGCAAATTATTGCTCTGCCCCAGAAAGAGCAGGCACGTTTTTCCTGGAGCATTTTTTTTGGAGTGTTGTGTGGCTGGTTTCTTGTGGCGGTGGCTTTTCAGCGCCTCTTGGGTTACGAGAAGAGCCAGTTTGTGCTGGGCGGCGTGGTGATTATTTCTTCCGCATGGATTCTGCACGATGCCCATAAAAAGGGCATTCCGAAGGGGCTGAGATGGAGTTTGGGTTCGCTGTTCCTTTGGATTCTCATTTTCCCGTGGTACCTGGCTCGCCGGCGAACCCCGAAAGCTCCCTGTCCTTTTATTGAGGGAGAGTCGGGCCGCACGGCACGGACCCTGCTGTTCATCCTTTTCGTTATCTTCTTAGTAGGGGCTGTGATGATGGTGATCAAAGGCCCGGTACACCATTAGCCGCACTGCCCGATCTTTTTCAGTCCTGACTGCGTGTTGAACAAGCAGCCAGAGCCCCGTCCGAGGCTTTCGAGACGTAGATGTCGGCGTTCAACCCCAAAGCTTTGCGATACCCATCCTTGATTGCTTTCGCAAAGGATTCCGCCGCGTCGGTTCGAACCAGATTCACCGTGCATCCTCCAAAGCCTGCCCCGGTCATCCGCGCACCCAAAACACCGGGCTGCCCTTGGGCCAGGTCCACCAGAACATCCAGTTCCTTGGAGCTAACTTCATAATCATCCCGCAGGCTCGCGTGGGAAGCATTCATGAGCTCGCCGAACTGTTCAAGGTCTCCTTTCTCCAAAACCTTGACGGCTTGGAGCACGCGATGATTTTCGCTGATGACATGCCGGGCGCGCTTCAACAGGACTTCCGTCAAGGCGGGGTTCGCGACCCCCAAGTCTCCCAGATCGATCTCACGCAGCGAGTTCACCGCCAAGCCGGTGGTTCTCAATTGCGCCACGGCTTGCCGGCACTGTTTCAGCCGGATTTCGTATTCCGAGGCGGCGAGCGCCCGCCGGACGCCGGAATTGCAGACAATGATCTTGACGTTTCCGCGGAGGGGAACGTGGCGATAAGCGAGATCCCGGCAATCGAGAAAGAGCGCGTGATCGCGCTTGCCCAGGGCGGAGATAAACTGATCCATAATGCCGCAGGGAACCTTGACGAATTCGTTTTCCGCTTTGCGGGCGAGCCTTACGACTTCAAGCGGTGCAAGGTTCAGGCCAAAGAGTTTCATCGAAAGCGCAACAGCTCCGACTTCCACGGCCGCAGATGAACTGAGACCGGCCTCGCGCGGCACGTTTCCTCCAAAAACCACGTCGGAGCCTTTGAGGGAATAGCCATCGGCTTCGAGAAACTTGAAAACGCCGCGGACGTAGTTGCTCCAGGGATGCCCGGCGTCTTTTTGAATGAAGTCGAGGCTGAACTCAACTTGATCCTGAAAATCAACTGAGTGAAGGCGCACCCGGCGATCCTTGCGAGGGCGAGCGGCGAACTCAATGACACGGTCGATCGCCACCGGCAACACGAAGCCGTCGTTGTAATCGGTGTGCTCGCCGATCAGGTTCACCCTTCCTGGAGCTTGGACCACCACCTCCGGGGCGCTTCCGAAAATTTCTACAAAGGCTTCTTTGACCACGCTTTTTCTCCCGGGCGCGAGAGGATCAAGCGATTTCGCGGCGCGTCCTGGGCGGCGTCGCGGCAAGTTCACTCGCTTTCTCTTCAGCTAATGAATCGTTCAAGAACGTGCCCCCGCCGGTTTCTACGCTGGCCAGATACTTCAATTTCTTTTTGCTGCGGAGCGGGGGATAGAACTCGATGTGGAAGTGGTAATAAGGATAGCGGCCGCGCGTGGGGGCCTGGTGCATGAGCATCATGTAAGGAAACGACATCTGGAAAAGATGATCGTATTTCAGGGTCAGCCACTTGAGAATCTCCGCCAGCGCCTTTTCCTCGGAAGGGGTCAGTTGGTCGAGCGCTCCCAGATGACGCCGGGAGTAGATATGAACTTCGTAGGGCCAGCGCGCGTAGAACGGGACGAAGGCCGTGAACGCACGATTTTCCGCCACGATGCGCCTGCCATCCCGGCGCTCTTTTTCAAGGATACGGCAAAAAAGGCAGCGACGATGGCTGCGATAGTGCGCGCGCGCGGAATCGAGTTCCTTCTTAACCAGCGGTGGGATCAGAGGAAAGGCGTAGATCTGACCGTGGGGATGCGGCATGGTCACCCCGATCGCAGCTCCCTTATTTTCGAAAATCAACACGTAGCGGATGCCCGGAGCCGCCTTGAGTTCCACAAATCTCTTTCGCCAGGCGCGAACCAGGCGCGTCAGGTGCGCTATCGGAAGCTCGGGCAGCGACGTCTGATGGTCAGGGTGGTATAGCACCACGTCACATTTGCCGACCGAGGGTTTTACCCGGTAGAACTCGTCACCCTCGATCGAGGGAACTTCCGGCGGAATCGAAAAAGCGGGGAAATCGTTCGGGTATATATAGACGTCGTAGTTGTCCGGGACGCGTTCCGAACCCGGGCAGAACGGGCACCAGTCTTGCGGCATCAGGGGGCGGTTCTGGCGGTGAGAGGCTGTAGACACCCATTCTCGCAGCGTCGGATTCCAGCGAAGTTCCGTCATAGCTCCCAAGCCTTGCGAAATATCCCAGGCGGGTTCTTGATGCTGCCTTTAGGTCAGGAAGTAATTGCGGTAAAGCGTGTCGCGCTTGATGGGACGGAAACCGGCCTCGAGAATCATCTTGCGAAGCCGCTCCTCGGAAGAGGTTCTCCCGCAGCCGGCGGCGGACACAACATTTTCTTCAATGAGGATGCTTCCAACATCGTTGCCACCAAAACGCAGGGCAATCTGGCAAACCTTGTGGCCGGGCGTCAGCCAGGAGGCTTGGAGGTTCTGGATGTTTTCCAGGTAAAGCCGGCTGACCGCCAGGGTTTTAAGGTAGTCCACGGCCGTAACCTCTTCCTTAACAAAGCGGCCGAGCGAGGTGTTTTCACGCTGGAAGAACCAGGGGATAAAGGCCGTAAAACCTCCCGTTTCTTCCTGCAGTTGCCGGATTCGCTCCAGGTGGTTCGCGCGGTGTTCGAGCGTCTCTCCGCAGCCGAACATCATGGTGGCCGTGGTGCGCAGTCCCAACTGGTGGGCCGTTCGATGGACGGAAAGCCATTCCTCCGTGTTGCACTTCAAACGCGCGATCCGCGCGCGCACTTCATCATCCAGGATTTCAGCGCCCGCTCCGGGAATCGAATCCAGGCCGGCATCTTTCAAGCGCGCAAGCGTGTCGCGAAGAGTCAGGCCGCAAATCTCTGCAATGTTCAGGATTTCCGGCGCCGACAAGCAATGCAGATGGATCCGGGGATAGCGGCGCTTGATGCTGGAGAGAAGGTTTTCGTAATAATCGATCTTGAGATCGGGGTGCAAGCCGCCCTGCATCAAAACTCCGGTCCCGCCGAGCGCCATCGTTTCCTCAATTTTCTGACAGATGGTTTCAAGCGGCAGCACATACCCTTCCGGAGAACCCACCGGCCGGTAAAAGGCGCAGAAGGAGCAATATTCCGTGCAGATATTCGTGTAATTGATGTTGCGATCGATCTGGTAAGTTACCACGCCGCCGGGATTAAGGCTCCGGCGAAGCGCGTCAGCCTCCATGCCGATTCCTATCAGGTCGTCCGACCGCAACATATCCAGAGCTTGAGATTTTTTAAGACTCATCCGTCTTTCTTTCTGATCGGAAACTTTCCGTTTTCCATGCTTGCGGAAATGCTTTTATTCTCAATCCCCGTGGTCCTAAGCAAAACTGATATCTCTTTCGCCACTGAGAATATTCAATTCCGCCGCCAGGCGATAGAAGAGCCGCAATCCTCGAAGATTCTCCTCATCCAAAGAATAATCGATATTCTCGGTGAGGTAAACTTTCACTTCCTCGGGTTGCATGTTCAGTTTGGGCGCATACTCCCGGGCGATCTCATCAATATGCGCGCAGCCATAATCTCTTGAAGCCTCGAAGTCCTTGCGAAAACGGCCGATTTGCGCATCCTCGCGGCCTGCCCAAACCGCGAACACAAAAGGCAGCCCTGTGAATTTCTTCCACTCCACCGCGAGGTCGTAGACTCTAGGAATTTGTCCATGATAGGCCAGGGCGGGGTCTCCGATAACGAGAGCGGCATCAGCCGAGGCCAGCATATCCTCGAGTTTTGGCGCCGCAGGCATGAAATTGACAGTCTGAGCATAGAATTTGCGGATTAAGATCGTTAACAGCGCCGCGGAAGTCCTGGAAGAGTTGTCAACCGCTATCGTCTTGATTTCCTTGACGGGTACTTTGCTGTATAAGAGAACGCTCTTGACTTCACCTTTCGAGGCAATCGAAAGCCCCGGGAGGATCTGGAGGCGCTCAATGCGCTGGTATTCGATGGAAGGGATGATGCCGATATCGACTTCCCGGCGACGCACGGCGTCAGCACACACCGCAGGGATGGTGAATTCGAGATCGTACTTTCCTTTTTGCCCGCCTTGCAGCATTCCCCAGATCAGCGGAACTGTATTGAGGTACTGAACGACGGAAACTTTGTGGGTCTGGATCGTAGCCATAGGAGTCCATTCATAATTTGCTTAAATACAATTATATATCCTTTGGGGTGCAACCGGGGCTGCGCGCCGCGATATCTGCTCCAGTCTTCCTCTTATTGCGCTGAATTGGAACTTAGGCCTTTGGATGAGCTTTGTCGTAAACCTCCATCAAGTGCTTGATGGATACCTGCGTGTATTTTTGGGTTGTTGCCAGGCTTTTGTGGCCCAGCATTTCCTGGATGGCGCGCAGGTCCGCTCCCTCCGCCAGCAAATGGGATGCGAAGGCGTGGCGCAAGGAGTGGGGGCTGACTTTCACGTTGGGTCCAAATGTCAGCACGTATTGCTTGAGAAGACGGTCCACGGAGCGGGTGGTAAGCCGCCGGCCGCGCACGTTCAAAAACAACGCCGTGCTGCCGGTTCGCGTGTCGCGCAAAAGCCTTTCCCGGAAAGGCAAGTAGGCTTCGAGCGCCTTCCTGGCCTTTGAACCAAACGGAACAATCCTTTCTTTGGAGCCTTTTCCGCGCACCAGCACAAAGGAGTCTCCAAAATTGACGTGGCGCAAGTCAAGTCCGGCCAGTTCGCTGACCCGCAAACCGGAGGCGTATAACAACTCCATAATCGCACGGTCGCGGAGCATGGCGGGACTGCCGACCTCGGCGGCTTGCGCCACGCGATCGAGGAAGGTGTTCATCTCTTCCTCCGTCATGATCCGTGGTAGCTTCTTGTCCAGTTTGGGCGTTGAAACGGCTGCCGCGGGATTTTCAGCCAGAAGATGCTCTTTGCTGAGGAATTTGAAGAATGCGCGAACGGCGGCGAGCTTTCTGGCAATGGATGCTTTTTCTTCTTCCTTTTGGAAAAGAGACGCCAGGAAACCACGGATATGATGCGCGTTGATCGACCTAACGTCTATGCTGGCTTCCTTATTCTCGCCTGCCAGGAAATTGCGAAATTGGAGGAGATCGCTGCGGTAATTCCGGATGGTGTGCGGCGAAGCATTTCGCTCGTAGCGCAGATACTCGACGTAGCGTTCGATCAGCCTATCCATGGAATCAGTCCGTCGTTTTGCCGGCCGCTGCCGCGGTGTCATGGGGGCTGTGAGTTACGCCAGCCGCCTCGGGAGGAAAGGCGAGCGGAAGTTCACCGAGCCAATTTGCAAGATCGCAAAGAGCGCGCTGGCATTGACTCTCCCGGCGAGCCCGGCGGTCGCGCGCAATATGCCTTGGCAGCCCCTCGACAGGCGGCAGAAGGTCAAAGGCAATGTTTGCCGGCTGATAATGATCGGGATTGGCGTGGGTAATGTAATGGACCAGCGAGCCCAAGGCCGTTGTCCGGGGAGGCGGCGCAAAAGGCTTCTGCGCCACGCGGTGGGCAAGCGCCACGCCTGCCAGCAATCCCGTCGCAATGCATTCGACGTAGCCTTCTACTCCCGAAAGCTGTCCGGCAATAGAAACTTGCGGGGCGCACCGCAGGCTTAAGTCGGGGGCAAGAAGTTTCGGAGCGTTGATATAGGTGTTGCGGTGGATCTGCCCCATGCGAAGGAATTCCGCATTCTCCATGCCCGGAATCATGCGCAGGATTCTCTTTTGCTCCGGAAACTTTAAATGGTTCTGGAAACCCACCAGGTTGTAACTGGAGAAGCGCAGGTTTTCCGAGCGAAGCTGCACCAGAGCAAAGGGCCGCCGGCCGGTGCGGGGATCCATGAGCCCCACCGGCCGCATGGGACCATAACGCAAAGTGTCATAGCCTCTTCGCGCCAGTTCCTCGATGGGGAGACAAGCTTCAAAATACTTCCGGTCCTCAAACTCATGGGCCTCGACGTTCTCCGCACCCATCAGCGCCTCGTAGAAAGCGCGATATTCATTCTCGTCCATGGGGCAGTTCAGGTAATCCTCGCCGCCCTTGCCGTAGCGCGACGCCCGGAAAATGCGCTCCATGTTCAGTGTTTCAGCATCAACAATCGGGCTGATGGAATCATAAAAAGCCAGGCTCTCGGAACCCGTAAGCCGCTGAAGGCTGCCGGCCAACGCGTCTGAAGTCAGCGGTCCGGAAGCCATCAACATGGGCCCATCTTGCACAATTTCCATGATCTCTTCGCGGCGGAGTTCAATGAGCGGATGCCCTCCGATCGCCTTGGTCACCGCGGAAGAGAATCGATCACGGTCCACCGTAAGCGCTGACCCGCCCGGCACGGAGCATTCACCCGCCAGGCGGAGCAGGAGCGACCCGGCGCGGCGCAACTCTTCCTTCAGCAGCCATGATGCTGCGCCCGGGGTGTTGGACTTGAGCGAATTGCTGCAAACCAACTCCGCCAGGTGGTCGCTCTTGTGGGCTGGGGTCGGGCGTTGCGGCCGCATCTCGTAGAGCGCCACAGGCATTCCGCGCTCAGCGATCTGCCACGCCGCCTCGCTCCCCGCCAGTCCTCCTCCGGCAATGATGACTTTGGCTTCCATGCTGCTTCTGAAGATTATAACAACCGGCAAACGCAGAGCGGGAAAACACTTGGGGAAAGCTTCGTCAGGAAAGGCAAGTGAAGGGACGGAGGATGCGAGCGGCGTGCCCGCATTGCTGCCTACGGCCGGACTCCCGGAATTTCCAGCTGGATTCGATAGACGCTGGTAGAAGCCGTGATGTAGAGGGTTTTCCCGTCCGCGCCGCCCCAGTTACAATTTGCAACTTTTTCAGGCAGTTTAATGGTCCCGATGTGTTTCCCTTCGGGCGAAATGATCCAAAGACCGCCAGGGCCGGCGCCGTAGAGATTTCCGTCCTGATCCACCTTGATGCCATCGGGAGATCCGATGCCTTGGCTTGCGGAGGCGCGACAGAAAACCGTGCCGTTCGTAACTGAACCATCCGGTTTGACGTCGTAGCGCATCCAGACCATGTGCTTTGCATCGGAAACGGAAACGTAGAGATACTTCTCATCCGGCGAAAACGCGATGCCGTTAGGCCGGGTCAGATCTTTGATCAGAAGCTGCAACTTCCGGTTATCGGGCCGGGCGCCGACAGGAATCGAGCTTGCCGCCGGCAAGCGGAAGACGCCGTTGAAGGGCAGTTGCTTAAGCGGGTCGTGATCGCTCTGCGTGGGCAGGCCGTAGGGCGGATCGGTAAAGTAGAGTGATCCATCCGACCGGTAGACGAGGTCGTTGGGGCTGTTCAATCGCTTGCCGTGATACCGGTCGACAAGGACCGTCAACTTTGCTCCCGGATCGAGCGATTCCAGCCGGAAGACGTCCCGGCGCGCGTGCCCCGCCACCGTAAGCCGGCCTTGCTGGTCGAGCGTCATGCCGTTTGATCCCGGCTCGGGACCGGCATAAGGCTTCCTGCCCTGATAGCCGCTGGGATGCAGAAAAACGGTGACCCCTTTGCCAGGAATCCATTCCATGATGCTGTTGTGATAAATCGCCGCGAACAGCAGGCGCCCGCTCTGAACCCAGATGGGGCCCTCCGTCCATCCAAAACCGGTGGAGACTCTTTCAACTTTGGCATGGGGCGGAACGATGGCATCGAGCGCAGGATCGAGCTTCTCAACCGTCCCGTAGGGTTCTGCAGGCTGTTGCGCCGGCTGCTTTTGCTTTTCCGCGCGGGAACAGCCCATGGCGATTCCGACGACAAACAGGCTGACGAGGGTGCGACTTTTCATGGCAGGCATTCTACTCTTGCGCCCTTTTTATGGCAACTGGATATGCGCGCCCAGATGGTTTGGAATCTGCCGCGAATGGTTGACCGCCACCAACGCCAGTGGCATCATACACATCAGGGGGAATGAGCCATTATGAGAAGTAGGCAGCGCAGCCTCTTATGGACCCTAGCCGTTGTTGTTTGCGGAGCCCTTGGTTGGTGGCTCTTCCAGCCGAGTGCGGTTGCCCGCGCGCAGCAACAGCCGAGTTCCGGACCTAACCCCCAAGCGGGAGAAACCGTCTACGCTCCCAAGAAGTCGGCAAAACCGCAGCCTTCTCAGCAGCCGCAGCAGCCGCAAGCTCAGTCCCCGGCTGAATCCCAGCAAGCCCCTCCGGAAAAGAAACCTGAAAAGATCAATCCCAACCAGGTTTATACTCTCTCGACTCAATCGAACTTGGTCAATCTCAACGTCCTTGTTGCAGACCAGGATGGGAACCCTATCGGGGGACTCGGGAAGAGTAATTTCAAAGTCTTTGATGACGGCGTGCCACAGACCGTGACGAACTTTTCAACGGCTGAGGCTCCTATGACGGTCTGCCTGCTGGTCGAGTTCGCCAACAAGTGGTGGGGCTACCTTTACCTGGCACTCGAAGGCTCCTATCAATTTCTCAATTTTATGAAGCCCGACGACTGGGTGGCGATTATCGACTTTGATCTAAGACCCCATATCCTCCAGGACTTTACCCACGATCGCAGCCAAGTGCGGGGAGCGCTGGATACCTTGAGGATGCCGGGATTTAGCGAAATCAACCTCTATGATGCGCTTTCGTTTACCCTGGACCGCATGAAAGATATCCAAGGAAGAAAGGCCATTGTGGCGATCTGTACCGGCTTCGATACTTTCAGCAAGCTGACGTATGGTCAGATGCTCAAAATCGCCAAGGGCTCGAATACTCCAATCTATCCCGTGAGCATTCTGGAGTGGGTTTCAGTGCGGTATGGAGATTCAATCGACACTCTCCAGGCGCGTAATGGCCTGACCTATATTGCGAAGTTTTCGGGCGGAGAGGCATATTTCCCGCGCTTTGAAGGGGCCCTGCCGGGTATCTACCAGCAGATTGCATCCCGGCTTCGGCATGAGTATAGCGTGGGCTATGTTCCTACCGACAGCAGGCAGGATGGAAAATATCACAAATTGGAAGTCAAATTGGTCGATGCCCAGGGAAATCCCTTGACCATTACCAATCAGAAAGGAAAGAAGATCAAGTATCGAGTTGTAGCTCGCGAGGGCTACTATGCCCGAAAAGGATGACGTTCCTTCGCCGGGTTATAAATCGCCTTCCTATCATGGGCTCGGAAGTTCAGGCTCCCTCGGTCATCCTTCAGTGCCGAAAATGCCGAGTCCCTGTGAACAGCATAGCAAGCCCCAGCCGGTCTGCCGCCTCGATAACGTCAGCATCCCTGACGGAACCTCCCGGCTGGATGATGGCGGTTGCCCCGGCCTTGGCAGCTTCTTCCACGCCGTCTGGAAACGGGAAGAAAGCATCGGATGCCACCACGCTTCCCTCCAGGCTGTGCTTCAGGTCGCGGGCCTTCATGGCTCCCAGTTTTACGGAATCCACGCGGCTCATCTGCCCTGCCCCAACCCCCACAATCATGCTGTCACGAGCGTAAACAATAGCGTTGGACTTAACGTGCTTGGCTACACGCCAAGCAAAAGCTAGCGTCCGTTGCTCTTCATCGGTTGGGGGACGCTTAGTTACACACTTCCAATCCTCCGGTTTTTCCGCCAAGGTGTCGGGGGTTTGAACCAGCAACCCGCCGCCGATACATCGCAATTGCAGGCCGTACTCGTCGCCTGCGGCGGCCGACATGTCCATGACGCGCAGATTCTTCCTTGCGGCCAGACGCTCGACGGCCGCGGGGTCAAACCCCGGAGCGATGACCGCCTCAACAAACATCTTGGCGATCGCTTCAGCCGTGGCAAGATCGACCTGACGATTGAAAGCAATTACGGAGCCGAATGCGGAAACCGGATCTCCCGCGAGCGCCCGCTCGTAGCTTTCCACAAGCGTTGCTCCGGTGGCAATGCCACAGGGGTTCGTGTGCTTGATGATGGCCGTTACCGTCTCAGAAAACTCCTGCGCCAAGCGCCAAGCTGCCTCCAGATCCACGAGATTGTTGTAGGAGAGTTCTTTCCCCTGGAGTTGGCGCGCGGCAGCCAACCCGCGGCCCGCAGCCGCGCCGCTCCGATAAACCGCGGCGCTCTGGTGAGGATTCTCGCCATAGCGTAAGTCTGTAATTTTTTGGTAATTCAAGTGAAGATTTGCGGGCAGCCCTTCTTCCGCACGTTCTTGCAGCGTCGCAGAAATAAAGCCGTCGTATGCGGCGGTTTTGGCAAAAGCCTTGCGCGCCAGGCGGGCGCGTGTTTCGCGAATAGCGCCCCCGTTTTTCCGTACTTCCTCCAGCACGACGGGGTAGTCAGCCGGGTCAACTGCCACCACAACATCTTCAAAATTCTTGGCGGCCGAGCGAATCATGGAAGGCCCGCCAATGTCGATGTTCTCAATCAATTCCTCGAATTTGACGTCCGGCTTGGCAGCCGTCTTTTCGAAGGGATAGAGATTTACAGCGACGAGATCGATGAAATCGATATGGTGCTCGTTGACAGCCGCCACGTGTTCAGAATTTGACCGGATCGCCAGAATTCCTCCGTGGACTTTGGGGTGAAGAGTTTTGACCCGGCCGTCCAGCATTTCCGGAAAGCCGGTCAGATCCGATACGTCCCGAACCTTTACACCGTTTTCGCGCAGCAGCTTTGCGGTTCCGCCTGTGGAGACGATTTCTATCCCAAGTTTTGCAAGGCCGTCCGCAAATTCAACAATCCCTGACTTGTCGCTGACGCTGAGCAATGCGCGAGAAATCTTTTTCATGGAGACTCCTGTGGTTTTGAATTAGTCCAAACACTGCAAAAACTATGATGCCTTCTCGATGGCCGTTCCTCTGCCGCCGCTTTCTGCGCCGTGGCGTATGGCAGGGAGGCCTTCGCACCGGAAGCGAAGGGAAGAGAGCCATCCTTTGGAAAGGGTTCCGAGCCGCGGGCTAATCAGCCTTCACGGCCGTAAACTTGACCTTGCCATCTTCGACTTCGACGGAATATTGAACTTTTTCACAGCCCAGCTTTTGTTTCAACTGGGACGTCTTATCGCTCAAGAACTTCTGGAACCTCGCGAGATCAATCTCCTCGGCACTCTCACCCGTGCGATGCTTGGCTTCCCTCAGAGCTTTGAGAAGTTGATCGACCTTTTCCTGCTCACGGTCTGGGTCCGAGCAGACCACCCGCGTGGGTCCTTCCCCAAGGGGCTCCGTGTGCGCGCGCTTCGCCGGGAAAACGGCTCGCCCTTCTTCCTTGTCGCGAAGCTTTTTGCGCCAGAGTTCGTTGTGAACGGCATACCGCTGGAGCAGTTGATTCAGCCGAAATCGCTGGGCGAAGTTCAATTTAGCTGGGTCATTCGAATATCGCTTAAAGGCCTGTTCGACGCCGTAACGCATCTCGTTAGGGGGGCGGGGTTTCCCGCCGTTAAAGTAGGCCTCAAACTCGATTTTGAGACGGCGGATGTTCTCTTCGAGCTTACTGAACTCTTCATCAACCGTCACCGAGTAACCTCGCGCAGCAGCACCAAATGCTTTATTATAACTCCTCTCGGCCGCTAAGTAGCAAAGCAAAAGACGACCGGCCGCGCTACCCTTGCTGACTGGGGTCCGCTCTGCAGCCGGCTAGGTTGACCCGATGGGCCTTCTATGTTGAAATGACGCCTTCGATGGGGCCTGACCTTCTAAGATTTGTCCCGTATTCGGAGCGCATTGCCACGGAAGGCGAAGACGCCGAGGCCCGTGTTGACACGTTGCTCGCCGAGATTCCCGCGCTTGGACACTTCTGGGGCTGGGTAGTTGTTCGGCAACTCGAAGCCCCTTTGGGGCATCGACTGTTTGTGGAAGCTACCCGCGGAGTCCTTCAGGCGGATCGCTCAAGTCAAGACCTGCCGAGCTTAACGGGCTGGCAGCGCTCAATCATAAGCTGTGTTTTGACGGCGCTTTAGGAGGCGTGAAGACGGTGAGGAAACACAAACGCGAATGGCGAGCATTTCGACGGACTGAAATATGGGCTGCTTTGTTAATTGGGGTCGTTGTCCTGGGCGCTGCCACTGCGCAGGCGCGCAAGAGGACGAAGCCGAGCTCGCCGCCTGGTTTGCCTGACCACGTCGGCCGTCTTGCCAATCAACTTTATGGCCAGGACCTTGATGATTCAGAAAACATGACCCATGAAATTCAAAACCTTGTTGTCGAGCATCTTGAAAAGTGGCTCGCAAACCGCTCGCCGAGTGGAGTTCAGGTGCGCAGGGAAATCGAACGCGTGTTTTCAAAGCTACGCTATCCGGCATTTGCTCAGGCCGCCGTTTTTGAGAAACCCTGGAAAGACGAGAATCTGATTGCTGCAGGTTATACGCTGGGATGGAGCGACATCTGGCGCAGAAATGTGGTGGTGCTGTTTGTCAATCGCAAGGGCCATACGCAAAAGGTTGCGCTCACCACCTTTGTCCCGCGGACCGATCTTCATTACGTGATTCTTCCTCCCTCAGCTTCAGGAGACTTTCGGTTTATCATCTATGGCTCACGCCTGGGGAAGAGCAATCCACGCCTGACGGCCGCCCTCTACTCTTTTGACGGACAGAACTTGAAGTCCTCATGGGAAACTCGGGATTTGTTTGATGGCAAGCTGAGCCCGCAAGGCAATAAACTCGTCATCAGTTATTTGAAGGAAGACGAATTTATTCGGGATACGGCCGAAGGACACTATCCTCCCCGTTATCAAGTGACCTACACGATTACCCCGCAAGGTCTTGTGCTCGAAGGCGAGCAGGTAATCCCTTACTGAACAGGAACTGGTGCAAAATCCGGGCAGGAGCGGTAGGGCGTGCCCCTGTTAGCTGGACCGCGCGAGGTAGCTGCCGTTGCTGGTATCGATGCGGATGATCTCGCCCTCGTTGATAAAAGGCGGAACCTGGACAATCAATCCTGTCTCCATCTTGGCCGCTTTAGTAACGTTTGTTGCGGAAGCGCCCTTGATGCCGGGTTCGGTCTCAATCACCTTGAGGTCCACGGACGCCGGAAGCGCCACGTCGATAGGACGCCCCTCGAAGAAATCGATCTTCAGGATGACGTCGGGCATCATGAATGGCGCCCGGTCGCCAACGATATCCTTGTGAAGATGGAATTGCTCGTAAGATTTTGTGTTCATGAAGTAAAACGAGTCGCCGTCGGAATAAAGATATTGCATCTCGGCTTCGTCGATAACCGCCCTCTCGACGTTGTCCTCGGAGCGGAAACGGTGGTCTGCCAAAGCGCCGGTGCGGAGATTGCGCATCTTCGCCTGAACGAAGGCGCGCAGGTTTCCAGGCGTGCGATGCTCGGCTTTGTGAATTGAAAAAAGCTCACCGTTGTGTTTAATGACCATGCCAGGTCGGAGATCGTTTGCATTCATTATGATTTCTCGCTAGATGATTAGGGTAGGCTTCGAGCCGTGGGAGGGGCACGAACAGACCCAATAATTATTCTATCTAAATGCCTGAAACTCGTCAACTTTCGATCGTGTGCGGCCTGGAGATGTTTAGCAAATTGCACAACTAAATTTGGTGGTAAGCTCGTTCAGTTTGAAACAATGACGGCGCGCTGGTTGCGGATGGCAAGGTCTAATCATCAGGAGGGTCAAATGGACCGAAGAGAATTCTTGGGCGTTTCGATGGGCGGCTTTGCCGCTACGGTGGCCAACCAGCAAGCTGGTGGAAGCGCCAATATGAAATCTGAGGCAGACACAGGGTTTCTTTCCCCCGAGCAAGCAGCCTTGCTTCCTGAGACGACTAATGAGCGAATCAAGCCGTTCCGGACGGACTGGCTGGTGCAACCCTTTGAGCATCCCACCGGTGTTTATCGGACGCCCGGCAAGAGCGAAATCGCCATGACCAATGGCCTGATTCGGCGCAGGTGGCGGCTCCGTCCGAACGCCGCCACGGTGGGCTTTGACAACCTCATGACCGGGGCGTCGATCCTGCGCGGCGTCAAGCCTGAAGCCTATGTTGAGCTCAACTGGCAGCAGTTGGCGGTGGGAGGCCTGAAAGGCCAGCCCGATTATGCTTATCTGGCTCCGGAATGGCTGGATCAAATGAAGGCTGATCCGCGTGCGTTGCGTTGCACCGGATTCAAAACCGGCAAAACGGTGGCGCGGTTTCCCTGGAAACGGACGCGTTTTTCCGGCAATCAGCCGTGGCCTCCGCCCGGGGCTGCCCTGGTTTTCCGCTATGAATCTGCCGACCAGTCGCTGGCCGGGATTACAGCGCTTGTGCATTATGAGATGTACGACGGGATTCCGCTCCTTGCCAAATGGCTCGCCATTCATAACGGCTCAAGCTCGCGCGTGCGATTGAACAGATTCACCAATGAAGTCCTGGCCGCCGTTGAATATGGCTCTGCGGTGGGTTCCGGCCAATGGCATGATCCGAACCTCCATGTGGAAAGCGATTACGAGTTCGGTGGCGGGATAAATTCCGGAACTTGCAACCACACGGTCCACTGGGTGCCCGACCCTGACTACGCAACCCAAGTGAATTACAAATTGGAAACTCCTTGCCTGCTCCTGGTCCATCCACCCCTTGGCCCGGACGTCGATATTCTTCCCGGCGGGAGTTTTGAATCCTACCGGACGTACGAGTTGGTCTATGACAGCACCGACAGGGAGCGCAAGGGGCTTGCCCTGCGGCGCATGTATCGGACGATTGCACCCTGGGTGGCCGAGAATCCAATCTTCATGCATGTCACCAGTGATAAACCTGCGGAGGTGAAAAACGCCATCGATCAGGCAGCCGAGGTTGGCTTCGAAATGGTCATTATCTCCTTTGGAAGCGACTTCGATCCCGAAAATCAGGACTCCAAGTTTATTCAGGAAATGAAAAGCCTTGCGGGCTATGGAAAACAGAAAGGGGTGGTTCTGGGTGGATACTCGTTGCTGGCCAGCCGGAATATTAGCCCTGAAGACGATGTAATCAATCCCAAGACCGGCACAACACAGGGAGCTATTTTCGGACACTCGCCCTGCCTGGGCAGCCGATGGGGGATTGCCTACTTCCGGAAATTACGTTCCTTCTTTGAAAAGACCGGAATGGGCGTTCTGGAGCATGACGGATCATACCCGGGCGACCTTTGCGCCTCAACCCATCATCCAGGCCACCGGGGGCTTGAGGATTCGCAGTGGACCCAGTGGAAGGAAATTACGGACTTTTACCAGTGGTGCCGGGCGCGAGGAATTTATCTTAATGTCCCCGACTGGTACTTTCTGAACGGGTCTAATAAGACTGCAATGGGATACCGGGAAACCGACTGGTCCTTGCCGCGAGCGCAGCAGGTGATCATCGGCCGGCAAAATATTTTTGATGGTACGTGGATGAAGACTCCCAGCATGGGCTGGATGTTTGTTCCTCTCGTCCAATACCACGGCGGAGGGGCGGCGGCCACCATCGAGCCGCTGCGGGAGCATCTGGCGACTTATGCGCAGATTCTGGCGCAGAATCTGGGAAGCGGGGCTCAGGCTGCCTACCGCGGTTATCGGCTTTATGATACGGACCAGACCAAGGTGGTCGTGAAGAAATGGGTGGATTTCTATAAGGCCCATCGCGCCATCCTGGAATCGGACATCATCCACGTCCGGCGGGCCGACGGCCAGGGCCTTGATACTATTCTGCACGTGAACTCGCAACTGCGCATCAAGGGTCTCGCAATGGTCTACAACCCGCTCGACGTTCGGGTGGTTCGGACCCTGACTTTGCCCCTTTACTACACGGGAATTACCCGTACGGCCGCGATTCGAGAACGCGAGGGCGAGCGACACGAGTATCGGCTGAACGGCAAAGCGGAGGTCGAAGTGAAGGTATCGATTCCGGCCGCCGGGCTTACCTGGCTCACCATTGAATGACCGATTGCCCCACTGCCGCTTCGGCTGGCCGCGGGCAGCGGCCTAGCGACCCCGGCGAATTGGCTCCTTCCTCTCGTCTTTTAGGCTTAGGTCGCTTACTATGACTATTAGGGAAGCCGGAGTGTCCGGGGGTGCGTGCCGTCCGGCAGATGGGGGCCAAACCCATAAGGCAACTCGCTTGAGAGGACAGAAAAAACTCAAACTGATTGGACTTCTGGCCGGACTGGGTCTGTTTGTCCTGCTGATTGAGGAGACTGGCCCCGGCACGATTGTCGCGAGGATCTCGGAAGTCGGAGCGGGCTTCCTGGTTTTGATCCTCATTTTTGGCGTCCGGCACATCCTCCGAACCATTGCCTGGTACCACGCGATTGAGCCGGAGGAACGGCAGGTAAGGTTTTGGGACCTTTTCGGAATGCGGTTGGTGGGCGAGGCGGTTACCGACCTGACGTTTCTAGGGCCGCTGCTTGGAGAAACCGTCAAGGGCGTCACTTTGTCGCGTCGGATCTCCGCCGAGCACAGCGCTTCCTCCCTGGTGATCGAGAACCTTGCTTACAGTTCTGCCGCGGGCCTCGTGATTGCCGGCGGCCTTGGGCTCCTTGTGTCTGAGTTTGCGCTGCCGGGATCGGTTCGCGCGGCGGGGTTTGTGGTGTTGGTGGCTCTGTTCCTCATCGCAAGCTCAATCGGTTTAATCTTCAAGAAGCGATACAAGGTGGTCGGCAAAGTTCTTGATGGCATGAAAAGGCTGAAGATCGGCTGGGGAAATAAACTTGAGGCCAAGCGGGACAGGGTCGACCGATTTGAGGAGATCGTTCACGATTTTTGCCGGCGCCACAAAGCTGAATCCGCGCTGATCCTCCTGCTGGAAATTACGGCGATCCTGACCGGGGTGATCGAGGCCTACATCATCCTGAGCCTGACGGTCCACCGGAGTTCGTTTCTGGCTGCGTTTATTATCGAGGCAGTGAACCGCGTCGTGAACCTTTTCTTTTCCTTCGTGCCGATGCGCGTGGGCGTTGACGAAGGGGGAACGGCGCTGGTGGTCAAGGCGGTGGGCTACAGCGCCTCTGAGGGAGTCTCTTTGGCGATTATCCGTAAGATCCGCACCCTGTTTTGGGTCGCAGTGGGGCTGCTGCTGGCCGCCCGTTATTCAGTTCCCCTCAAAGGCCGGAGCGAAAACGGCGCTTCCCCGGTCGCGGTATCAAAATGAAGAAGCTGATTGTCAATGCGGATGACTTTGGGCTGACGGAAGGCGTCAACCGCGCCATTCTCGATGGGCACAAACGCGGCATCATTACCAATGCCAGTCTGCTGGCGAATGGCGGGGCATTTGATGCCGCCGTCGTGGCAAGCCGCGATGTCGAGGCTTTAGGCGTTGGGGTCCACCTGAACCTTACGGATGGCCCGCCGATCGCTGATCCTTCGCTAGTTCCTTCGCTGCTTTGTTCCGGAGGAGTCTTTCCGGGAAGTCCTTTTGCCGTGGCCCGGCGAGTCATGCGGCGAGAAATGAAACTTGATGAGATTGAACGCGAGTGGAGAAGCCAGATTGAGAAGATTGTTTCGGCGGGCGTCCGCATCAGCCACTTGGACGGGCACAAGCACATCCACCTTTTGCCTCCTCTGTTCGATGTGGCCATAAAGCTTGCCCGCGAATTTAAGATAGGTTGTATCCGAACCACCCTGGAGCCCGTGGCAGCCGGGCTCGGACTATTCCGTCCGGGCGCCGCCCGTGGGCCGGGTGCGGCAAAGCAATTCGTGCTTGGGCGGGTGCTTTCCGGGCTCGCGGCCTGGCAAAAGAAGAAGCTTGGCGCCGCGGGATTGCACTGGCCGGAACACTTTTACGGGCTTAGCCAGACAGGCTTCCTGGATGCCCATGCGCTCAATCGAATTCTTCGCAGCCTGCCGGAAGGCATGAGTGAGATGATTTGTCATCCGGGATATGCTGACGCGGCTCTGCTCGCAACTCGAACCCGCCTGCTATCCCAGCGTGAAACGGAACTGGCCGCTCTGACGCAGCCGGGCCTCAAAGCGCTCATCGCAGAATTGGGAATTGAGCTGATTGCCTATGGAAACTTGGCTGCGGCACGGTCCGGGACAGAAGAGTTTATAAAGAGAAAAGAAGAATCCCCATCGGTTCAGGAAGTTGCCCGGAAGGCTTAGAAGCAGAATTCTTAAGCCTCCGGATGCGAAGAAAGGGAAGTTGCTGATGGAAAAACAAGGCTTGGTGAGATATTCCATTGTGGTTCCTCTTTTTAACGAGGAAGACAACCTGCGTCCGCTTTACATGAAGATCGTGGAAATCATGAACACGGTCGGCGGCTCCTACGAAGTGGTCTTTGTGGACGACGGCAGTGCGGACAGGACATACTCCTCGCTCGCGGAAATTTGCGCCAATGACGTTCGCGTGGTTGCCGTCAGGTTGCGGAGAAATTTCGGGCAGACCACCGCATTGCAGGCCGGGTTCGACTATGCGCAGGGAGAGATTATTATCTCGCTTGATGGCGACCTTCAGCACGACCCTGCCGAAATTCCTCAATTCATCGCCAAAATTAATGAAGGTTACGACCTTGTGAGCGGTTGGAGATTCAGGAGGCAGGACACTTGGCTGACCAGGCGCCTGCCAAGCCGCATCGCAAACTGGGTTATGGCCAAGCTATCGGGCGTGCCCATTCACGACTTTGGAACGACGTTTAAGGCCTATCGCCGGGAAATCCTGCAGCACATGCGGCTTTACGGAGAACACCACAGGTTTATTCCGGCTCTCGCCAGTTCGATGGGCGCCAGAATCGTCGAAATCCCCATCAAAAACATCCCCCGGAAAAGCGGCAAATCAAACTATGGCCTGTCCCGCACCTTCAGGGTGATGCTCGATTTGATCAGCATCAAATTCCTTTTGGAGTACGCGACCCGGCCATTGCAGTTCTTTGGGTTATTCGGCTTCGCGGGCGTGGGACTTGGAACGATGATTGGATGCTTTCTGGTTTTCAAGAAAATCTTCTTGCACCAGTCGATCATGCTGCAACATGGGCCGCTCCTTGTTCTTGCAGCGCTGCTGATTTTGAGCGGGATTCAGTTTCTTTCCGTGGGGTTGGTTGGTGAGCTGGTAACGCGAACTTATTATGAATCCCAGCAGAAGGCCACTTACGCCGTTCAGGAAATCATTCCAAGTCGCAGATTGTCTCAGGATGCCGAGGGCGCCGGGATTGGCGTGGGTTCCTATCAGTAAGAAATCAGACAAGGTTCGTCGGGCTCATTGCCACTCGGCCCCCGCGTAAACCGAGAGGGCGATCCAAAACTTCAAGGGTTTGGGCAGGCGGACCCGTTCGCCAAAAACGTTATATCCCTTCTGCTCGATGCGTTTGAGCAACCTCCAATAGAGCGCGCCCATGATTTCGGCTGCGATCATTGACCGGCGATCTTCAGGAGGCAGTGCCTGCCGCGCCAGCGCGAAGTAGCTTTTGGCGCGCTGCACCTCAAACTCCATCAAATCCCGGAACCGGCCGGAGGGCTTTGCCTTGAGAAAACTCTCGGGCTGCACGCCAAAACGTTCCAGGTCTTCTTCCGGCAAATAGACCCGCCCCCGCTGCGCATCGCTCTTCAAGTCACGGAGGATATTCACGAGCTGAAGAGCCATGCCCAGATTGGCTGCGTACTTGCGAATGCGGGGATTCCGGTAGCCGAAAATCTCAATGGAAATCAGCCCGATGGTTGAAGCGACCCGGTAACAATAAAGCGACAGGTCCTCAAAGGTCCGGTAGCGCATGGGCCAAAGGTCCATTTCGATTCCGCGAAACAGCTCTTCAAAGTGCTCCCGGGGAATGTTGAAGCGGTGAACGGCTTCGGCCAGCGCGGCGAGTTCAGGTGTAAAGTCCTTGGCTGCAGAGTCGGGAAGCTCTGCGTAACAGCGGCCTAAATCCTGGCGGCACCGGGAAAGCTCCCGCTCTGCATCTTCCGGCGACAGAGCGCTGTCGGCAGCGTCGTCGCTGCGCCGCGCGAAGGCATAGACCGCTTCAATGGCCTGACGCTTTTCGCGGGGGAGAAAGACAAAGGAGTAGTAGAAGTTGGTGACCCCCGCATTGGTGAAGTGTTGTGCTCGGAGATGCGGACTCATGAATGAAAACCTGGTTTGCAAGGCGGCCCCACTTTTATCGGTGGCGCCACGATGGATAGTTCACAGCGATTCGAATACGAATTTATCATATTACTTTTTCCATCGCCGAAGCCTTGCCATGCGCCGTTGGTGTTACCCCCGCCTCGAGAGAGGCAGCAGTTCTTTTGGAGGAATCCCTTCATGAGTTGGCTCTATTCTTCATATACAGGTAAAATAGCTAGAGACCCGTAGGACAGACAAGGATCACATGGCATTATACTTGGTAACCGGCGGCGCGGGCTTTATCGGCTCCCATATTGTAGACGAACTTCTCCGGCGCGGGGAAAGTGTTCGGGTCATCGACAATCTCTCCACCGGCCACGCCGAGAATCTGGCCGCGGTCCGGCAAAGAATTGATTGGCATGAAAACGACATTCGAGATCTGGACGTCATTCGGCCGTGGTTTGAAGGCGTGAATTATGTGATCCACCTGGCTGCGATCCCATCCGTGCCACGCTCGATTGAGGACCCTTTAACCTCGAACGCCGTGAACATCGATGGAACCTTAAACGTCCTGGTGGCGGCGCGCGACGCCTCCGTCAAGCGTGTTGTGTTTTCGGCATCCTCGGCCGCCTACGGTGACCATCCCGAGCTTCCCCGAGTGGAATCTCAGGAGCCGCGGCCTCTTTCGCCCTACGCGCTGGCCAAGCTGGCCGGCGAATATTATTGCCAGATTTTCACCCGCGTCTACGGGCTTGAAACCGTCGCGCTTCGCTATTTTAATATCTTCGGGCCTCGCCAATCGCCCGATTCTGCTTATTCGGGTGTGCTTTCACTATTTATCGCAGCGTTCCAGCGCGGAGAGATTCCCGCTATTTACGGCGACGGCGAGCAGTCGCGCGATTTCACTTATGTTGATAACGCCGTGGATGCGACGCTCCGTGCTTGTACGGCCGCCGGCCCTGTGGGGAAAGTGATCAACGTCGGCACCGGCGAACGCCACACGTTGAATGAGACGATTTCCTTGCTGAACGATATTTTCGGCCGGCAGGTAACACCCCGTTACGGCGCTCCGCGCGCCGGCGATGTTAATCATTCGCATGCTAATATTGCTTTGGCTCGGGAGCTGTTAGGCTACGAGCCGAAGATACGATTTGAGGAAGGCCTGAAAAAAACAGTCGCTTGGTTCCGCTCAACCCTCGCCGCCTGAAAGCGAAAAGGAATTTGACGATCGTATCGGCGATTCTTCTCCATTTATGATGTCTTCCGGGATTTCCAGCCGGCCGGCGCGCGCTGTTACGCCGGCCCATTCGATGCGCTCGCATTGCGAGCTTGAAAATTGTCCTCCGAGGAGGTTCTGATGAGTTATCTGCGCAAGGCGGTGGCCTTCACATGTGTTTTGTTGCTGTACGTTCTGTTGCCAGCCGGCAGCTTGCACGGCGCCGAGAACACGGTTTGGCAGATTGGGATCTTCAACCAATCGCCCCATGAATTTAATGAACTGGCTCCGGTCGGCAGCCCGAACTACAACCCTGTTTTCACCGTGGGAAAGAGCAAAAGCGTGGATTGGCCTGCTCGCCAGCCCGGCTCGGAAAACAACACGGAAGGCTCGCGGGCGCATCCCTTCACGATCCTTTTTGACTTGGCGTCAAAGCCCAGTGGCACATTCCGCCTGACGATTTCGGCACTGCTTTACGATCCACGCGTTCCCCGCCTTGAAATCTCCATCAACGGGCAAAAGGGCGCGTACTATTTCCCCCGTAAACTAAGCTATTTCCCCGGAGTCCGCGAACTCTGGGTCCCGATCTACAGCGGGGGTGAAATCAGCGTCGACCTGCCCGATGCGGCTTTGCGTACAGGCCAGAACAAACTGGTCCTGACGGCCCTGGACGCTCCCAACAGCGGCCCGGCCGAGTCCTGGATCACCTATGACGCGCTTCGCCTTACCCATTCTTCCGAAAAGGAGAAGCCCGTCCCGCCCCAGGTCAGCTTCAAGCCCACAATTCTCTACGTTCAAAAAGGTGGAAACCTGGAAGAGGCTGTGCAGGTTACGGCGCGACTTGGACGTAAGGTTCGTCGCGGAACGGTTCGGCTTACGGTTTCCGGGCGGCACTATGACGCCTCGCTATCCCCGGACCCTGATTTTGGCGACCAACGGTTTGAGTTTATGGTTCCGGCGCTTTCCGCGCCGGCGCCGGCTGAGCTCACTTTGCGGGCCAACGGGAAAACCGTGAAGAAAAAGGTGACCTTCCAGCCGGAGAGGAAATGGACGCTCTTCGTGGTTCCGCACATGCACCTGGACGTGGGCTTTACGGATTACCGCGGCAAGGTATACGAAAGTCACGATCGCAACCTCGACACGCTCATCAAATACCTTCCTGAACATCCTGAGATGCGCTGGTCCCTCGACGGCAATGTGATTGTTCAACACTACCTTGCCACCCGAAAGCCGGCCGCCAAGGAAGCTTTCCTGAAGCTTGCCCGGGAGGGCCAGATCGGAGTGCCTGCGCAAGAGGCCAACCTGCTGACGGGCTACGCCAGTCTCGAAGGGCTGATCCGTTCCACTTTTTACGGGTACCACCTCCATAAGAAATATGGAATCCCGTTTGACTATGTCAATATTGCCGACGTTCCCAGTCATACGTGGTCCTATCCGTCCATCCTGCACGCACTGGGCATCCGCTATTTTGCCGCCGCCAGCAACAGTTACCGCGCGCCCTTCCTTCTGTGGGGGAAATGGAACACGAAATCTCCTTTCTGGTGGGAAGGCCCGGATGGCAGCAAAGTCCTGACGTCCTATTCGCGCCAGTACCAGCAGTTGACCTTTACCTGCCAGTTGCCGGCCCAGGTGGAGGCCTGCCGCCAGTCACTGCCGACTTTTTTGCAGGCTTATGACCGTCCCTCGTACAAACCGGACGTGGCTTTGATGTATGGCACCCAGGTGGAAAACAGGCAGTTCGTTCCCGGTGATGCGGAATTTGTCAAGAAGTGGAACGCGACTTATGCGTATCCGAAATTTATCATCGCGACGTTTCCAGATTATTTCCGTTACGTCGAAAAGCACTATGGCAGCGAATTGCCGACCGTCACGGGCGACGGCGGCCCTTATTGGGAAGACGGCATTGGTTCAGACGCCCGTTATGTCGCGATTGACCGCAGCACCCAGCAGCGGGCGCTTTCCGCGGAAAAGCTTTCAACCCTCGGCACGTATGTGCAGAAGGACGTGGCCGGCGAGCAGCAACAAATTCGCAGGATGTGGCAGAACCTGGATTTGTTTGCGGAGCACACCTTCACATCCTGGGGCGGATTCAACCGCCCCAACAGCGATCAAACCAAGGGCCAGCTCTTCACCAAGAACCAGTTCGCAGTGAACTCCCGTCAGGAGGTTCGCTCAATTCTAGAGCAGTCCCTCAGCCAGCTTGCCGACCAGATCCACATGCCCCCGCCCGCGCTGGTGGTGTTCAATCCGTTGAGTTGGCGGCGCAGCGGCTTTGTTGAAACCGATCTGGACGACAACATGCAGATCGAAGAGTACCCGGACATGAAGGTTGTGCCGTATGAAATTCTCAGGCGCGGCAACGGATATAGCCACATCCGTTTCCTGGCCCGCAACGTTCCTTCCATGGGTTACACGTGTTACAAGATTGCTCCCATCGGACCGGGCGGAGAATCTTCGGCTGAAGAGATGTCTTTGCCGCTCAGCAATACGGTTGAGAACTCTTACTACCGCGTGGTGTTTGATCCGGCTTCCGGCGCCATCAAGAGCATTTACGATAAGGAACTCGGCAAGGAACTGGTGAATCCAGCCAGCCCCTATCGCGCCAACCAGTACCTTTATGTTGCGGGCGGCCACAATACGCGGATTATGCGACTGAAT
>Ga0307372_10000964_pt1 | contig 50331 bp, 56 predicted proteins | sample OX1MG_FD_202533 | JGI IMG/M metagenome (GOLD analysis project Ga0307372, IMG submission 202533) | Soil microbial communities from Risofladan, Vaasa, Finland - OX-1 | ecosystem: Environmental > Terrestrial > Soil > Coastal area > Acid sulfate soil | place: Finland: Risofladan, Vaasa | collected...
GGCTCCACGGGGAGATCGGGCTCGTCCCGCCAGTCGAGTACGAAACCACCCACCGAAGCAACACCCTCACCGGAGCAACCGCTCAGGGTGAGTTGGAAGCCTCCATCAAACCCGGTACTTGACATAGGACACCGCCAGCGGGAACCCGCCGCGCCCCCGGCGACCGACTGGCTGGCAGGCGGGACCTTGGGCCACGGGCGGCGACGCTGTGGGCGCCCCCCAATGCAGCGGCGATGGTGGCCAGGGCAACGTAAATCCCCGGATGCGGGTGCGCGATCACCCGTACCGCCCGGGTGGCCGCCGATCCCGGTGTGAACGGGTAGCTCGCCGCAATTGATGGGTAACCCTTGGCGCACGGCGCGACAACGCCGAGCGCAGCCAGCCCGACAGTGACACCAAGTGCCGTCGCGTGCATGGCCGTCGGAGCGCCACCTCCGCGGAGCTCGTCATCCTGGGCATCCCGCGCGTCGATCGGGGTCCGATCGAACCTGAACGTCAGTCAACCACTCCGCGGCACGGTCTGTACCGCGGAGTGGTTGACGTGCGGATCGGTGGTGACTCGGAGCGCGATCATCCAACACTCCTCGTCGAGGCTGCGTCCCGAGACTGTGCCTCGGGTCAGTCATGTTGCACTCCCAGCGCATGTCGCCTCGGCGTGTCACGTCGGAATCGCTACCGAGCCATACCACCGAGTCCGCGGACCGCCCCAGTGCTCAGCAGGCAGCCGCCTCCGTCGAGGGATGTCCTCATGACATCCATCACGCGGAGTCGAGCATCAACCTCAGCCACCCGCCGCCGCTGGCGCGTCTCCTGCTCGACCTGCGACATCGCGAGCTAGGCGCCCGCAATCTCAGCCGAAGGACCGTCCGGACCGCCCTGCTGGACGTCCGGACCCTGCTGGACGTCCGGACCCTGCTGGACGTCCGGCCCACCCGGGGCATCCGTGCCCGAATCCGAGCTGGTCGCGGTCGTTGCATTCCGCACGGGTGTCGACGCCCCAGCCGGCCCGGCAGCGGCCGCAATCGCGCCTAGCCCACCCATCGCTAATGCGCCGCCGGCCAGCGCCGTATACAGCCTCTTTGACTTCATCGAACCTCCATACCCCTGGTGACGGACCATCCGCACCGAGATCGCCATCGTCGGCCCGTTGCACTGTGAGCACCGTGAGTTGATCCTGAGAAACGAAACGAACCCGCTCACATGGTCTTTTCATCTGCGTGCGCCAGTCTGGACGGAGAGTCCAGCTGAGGAGACTTGTTCGAATGCCAGTTGCTCTCGACTGCTTCGCCGATTCGGTGCGACCCGGCGAAGTAGTCGTACCGCTGAGGCAGGCGACGGCCCGAACGCTGCCCCGGTTGGGTTCTGCGCTCGTCAGCGCTGCTCGCCCGCGGCAGTGGCCGAAGAACCTGCTCGTGCTGGCGGCCCCGCTGGCCGCGCGGGTGATGGGGCAGCCGAGCTCGCTGCTCGCGGCGCTCGGTGCGTCGGTGGCATTCACCGTCGCGGCCAGCGGGGTGTATCTCATCAACGACACCGCGGACCGCGATCGGGACCGGCAACATCCGCTGAAGCGGGACCGGCCGGTTGCCTCGGGACGGCTACCAGCCGCGTTGGCAGCCGGTATGGGCATCGGGCTCGTCATCGTCGCGGTGGCGGGTCTGGCACTGTTGAGCAGCGCTGCAACCACGCTCGCCGTCGGCGGCTACGCCGCCATCAGCGTCGCCTACAGCCTCTGGCTGAAGCAGTTGCCCTGGGTGGACCTGCTCGTCGTCACAACCGGGTTCGTGCTGCGCCCGTTGGCCGGCGCTTTCGCGGTGTCTGTGCCCGTGTCCGGCTGGTTCCTAGCGGTCAGCTTCAGTGCGGCGCTGTTCGTTGTCACGGCCAAAAGGCACGCGGAGCTGCAGCTTCTGGGCTCGGCGGCGTTCAAGCACCGCGCGGCCCTGCGTTGGTACGGGCTGCGTGGGCTACGACGCATCCGCGAACTCGCCCAGCTCGGCACCATAGTGGCCTATCTTGGCTGGGCCCTGTCCCGTCCCAGCCCAGCCGGGAGGTGGTGGGAAACCGCGTCCGCCGTCTTCGCCGCCGCAGCCCTGTGGCGATACGCCCGGCGCAACGACGAGGGGTCGGGCGGCGCCCCTGAGGACGCGCTGTTCCGCGACCATGTCCTGCAGAGTTTTGGGGTAGCGTTCGCCGGATTGTTCCTAGCGGGGCTCGGCGGTGTCTGACCGCCCCGTCCGCGATCGTACCCGCCACAGTTCCCCGAACGTCGCGGGTCGGCGAGTCGCCCGACCGAGGCGCGGCAGCCGCCGCCGGGTCCGGCTGACTCGCACCCTTATCGTCACCGCCCTCGTGCTGACACCGCTGTGGTGGTCGCTCGGCCATGCATTGATCAACCCCGCCCTGGGCACGTCGGTCGGAGCCCGCCTCGCCGAGTGGACCCGTGACCACGGCGGGCGGGGGCTCGTCGTCTGGGCGGAGAACTTCTGGTACTCCCACAATCCGCCGCCCACCGGCGGGCATCCGCCGGCGGGGGCGATCCCGGCGCCGGGGACCTCGCCCCCAGCCGGGCTCCCGGCTATCCCGCACCTCGCGCCGCCGGAGGCCATCGTCCCCTTCGTCCAACCGCCGGTGTCCGGCGAGGGGCAGTGGCACCCGGTTGGGCGGCTCGTCGATGGCCACCCGGCCGTCTACGAAGCGTTTCTGCGGCCTGACTCAGTGCACACCAGCCTCGTCGTCGGCGTCGCCTGGTTCGACACCCAGCTACTGCGGGCCCGGCTCTACTCGGGCAGCTACATCCCCGGGGGCGGGCCGTGGCACTACACGGCGCCAATCGTTCCGTCGGACGCGCGCAGCGTTGTCGCCGCGTTCAACAGCGGCTTTCGGATGCGCGACGCCCGCGGGGGCTATTACAGCGAGGGCCGGCTCATGGACCCGCTGCGCCTGGGGGCAGCCTCCTTGGTCATCTACCGCGACGGCACCGCGACCGTCGGAGCCTGGGGGCGCAACGTCTCCATGACCCCAAACGTTATTGCCGTCCGGCAGAACCTCAACCTTCTTGTCGACGGCGGCCACCCAGTCCCCAGCCTAGACTCCAATAACACCACCATTTGGGGATACACCCTCGCCAACCGAGTGTTCGTCTGGCGGTCGGGGCTCGGGGTGACGGCAGACGGTGCGCTGGTCTACGTCGGCGGTCCGGGGTTGAACGTCACCACTCTCGCGGACATCCTCGTGCGGTCCGGGGCGAAGCGTGCGATGGAGCTCGACATCAACACCGACTGGGTGAACCTGGCCGCGTTCACCCCCGCCGTGGCAGGTGGAGCGGCATCCCCAGCCAACGGGCAGGACCTGCTGCCCAACATGCTCGGCTCCCCGCAGCGCTACTTCACCACCTCGTGGAGCCGCGACTTCATCACCATGTCCGCCCGTGTCCCACCCTGATCCAGAGCACCACGGGCGGGCTCGTCCGGGACGGGGCCGCTGCCCGGGTACCATCAATGAGCCGGTCAACCAAGCGGCGAAGGTGACCGGAACCCCGATTACCTACAGCTCCCGCCACAGGGCTAGGGCATGCCGATCCGTCTGCGACTCGCACTGATCGTCGCGACCGGCCTCGGGCTCTTGCTCGTCGGTAGCGGCTGGGCTTTCGTCCACCAGCTGCGCGGCAGCCTGGACGCCTCGGTGGACAGCGGCTTGTGGTCGATCCGGGCGGGGGTGCTCGCCAACGCACTCGGACACAGCGGGGAGCCGCCAACCGGAGCCACCCAGGTGTTTGCTGCCACCGGGCAGCTGGTGAGCTCCACCCGAGAGCCCGGCGAAGGGCCGTTGTTGACGCCCGCCGAGGTCCGGCATGCGCGCAGCGGACCGATCTGGCTCACCCGGACGGGTGGTGGGAACGATCCCACCAGGATCCTCGCCTTCCCCCTCCCGGTGGGTTCGATCGCTGCGGTGGCCGCGGTCACCGCCTCGCTCGACCTACGCAACCTGGCCATCGCCCATGTGCGGAACGGATTCCTGATCGGCGGTCCAGTGATCGTGTTTGGCGGCGCCTTGGCGGCTTGGCTGCTCGCCGGTGCGGCCCTGCGTCCGGTGGAGCGGATGCGCCGACAGGCAGCGGCCGCCTCGGACGAGGGCACCGGCCCGGTGCTCGACGTGCCCGGAACCCGCGACGAGATGACCGCGCTGGCCCGGACCATGAACCAGCTCCTGGACCGCCTCCGGCTCGCGTTGGCTCGCGAGCGGGCGTTCGTCGCGGACGCCGGCCACGAGCTACGCACCCCGCTGTCGATCCTGCGCACGGAGCTGGAGCTTGCCGCCCGGCCCGGAAGGTCCCGCGCCGAACTGGTCAGCGCAGTTCAGGCCGCCGTGGAGGAGACCGATCGACTCACACGGCTGGCCGAGAGCCTGCTGACGCTCGCCCGCGGCGACGACGACGGCTTCCTGCGCCTGGCGCCGACCGACGTCGCGGCCCTTCTGCAGCAAAGCACCCTGAGTCTGTCGCCAGTGGCCAAAGCTCGCGGTGTCCGGTTGGCGGTGGAGGTTCACCCGGCGGCACTGACCGTCGACTGGGACCCCGACCGCATCCGTCAGGCGGTGGTAAACCTCGTTGACAACGCGCTGCGGCACACCCAACCGGGCGGGTCGGTCACCGTGACGTGCCACGGCTCTCCGACGTCGGTTGTGCTGCGGGTACTCGACGACGGGCCCGGTTTCCCGCCAGAGTTCCTCCCGCACGCATTCGAGCGGTTCCGCCGCGCCGACGACGCGCGCAGCCCGTCCGCCGGAGGCAGTGGCCTGGGCCTGTCCATCGTCGCCGTGATCGCCCGCGCCCACGGGGGCCGGGTCGAGGCCTGTAACCGGGTTGGTGGAGGCGCGGAGGTGATCGTCGAGTTCCCGGGTTCCGGACCGTTACGTGACCCTGGCTCGCCGCCGGCGGCTTGAGTGGTCGGCGGGGGCGAGGTGGGCACGCCGCCGAGGGGGCCGCGACCATCGATCAACCGATGGCCCGACCGCGACGGTTGCGGGCGACCGGCCCGGGAGTCCACCAAACGACCCCACGAAGGGCCGCGCAACGCCGAGTGTGCAATTTCCGACACCGACACGCCGAGACCCGAGGAGAGCGTCGGAAATTGCACACTCGCGGTGATCATGCGGGCCGGGCCGGCGCCCGGGTAGCCTTCCGCCCCGTGCACCCACGGGTAACCCAGCGGATCGGCGAGGCCCGGTTCTACTACGCCTACGGGCGGCAGCGGGCGAACGCCCAGTGGCGGCTTCGGCACGCGAAGGTCGGCCAGCAGGCCACGATCGTCGGAAGGCCGACCGTCGAGGCGACCGATCTGACGATCGGCGACCACTTCAAGATCTGGTCGGGCTACCGGCGGACGCTGATCAGCGGCTGGGGCAAGATCCGAATCGGCGACCGGGTGTTCATCAACAGCGGCGTGGTGCTGTTCTCGGTGCTCGAGGTCAGCGTCGGCGACGACGTGGCGATCGCGAACGAGGCCTACATCACCGACACCGACAGCCACGGCGTCGCCGGCCGGCCGGCGCGCAGCGAGCCGATCCGGATCGGCGACGGTACCTGGATCGGGGCCCGCGCGATCGTGCTGCCCGGGGTGTCGATCGGCTCCCGCTGCGTGGTCGCCGCCGGCGCGGTGGTCAGCCGCAGCATGCCCGCCGACAGCCTGATCGCCGGGAACCCGGCCCGGGTGGTCCGCGAGCTCGACTATCCGCCGAACATCGTCCGGGCCTGGCACGACGGCTGAGCCGGGTCAGCCCTTCGCGACCAGGGTGAGCACGTCGTAGCTCGCCACCGGTTTACCCTCCTGGTTGGCGACCACGACGTCCCAGCGGACCTCGCCGTAGTTCTCGTTCTGGCGCGGCCGCTTGTCCTTGCAGGTCAGCGTCACCGTCAGCGTGTCCCCCGGGTACACCGGGGTCAGGAAACGCAGGTTCTCCAGGCCATAGTTGGCGAGCACCGGGCCCGGGTCGGGGTCGACGAACAGGCCCGCAGCGGCGCTCACCACGAGGTAGCCGTGCGCGACCCGGCCCCCGAACAGCGGGTTCGCCGACGCCGCGGCCTCGTCCATGTGCGCGTAGAAGTGGTCACCGGACAGGTCGGCGAATCGTTCGATGTCCTCGAGGGTAATGGTCCGCGCGGCAGTTACCAGCGTCTCCCCGATCCGCAGCTGTTCGAGGTTCTTGCGGAACGGGTGCGTCGCGTCTCGCAGCCGCGGCGCGCCCGGCAACCACCGGTCGGTGATCGCGGCGAGCATCGCCGGCGACCCCTGCAGCGCGCTGCGCGCCATGTAGTGCAGCACCCCCCGGATCCCGCCCAGTTCCTCCCCACCGCCGGCCCGGCCGGGGCCGCCGTGCACGAGCATCGGCAGCGGGGAGCCATGGCCGGTGGACTCGGCGGCGCTGTCGCGGTCGAGGACCAGCATCCGGCCGTGGAACGCCGCCGTGGCGAGGACGATCGCACGGGCGAAGGCCGGATCGTGAGTGACGATCGATCCGACCAGGCTGCCCGCCCCGGCCGCCGCCAGCGCCGCCGCGTCGTCGACCCCGTCGTAGCCGAGCACGGTCGCCACCGGCCCGAACACCTCCACCCCGTGCACCGCGCCAGCCCCCGGATCGGTGGCCCGCAGCAGGGTCGGCGCAAGGAACGCGCCGACGTCCGGGTCCCCACCGGGGCTCGATGCGTCGGCCCCCCCGACGACGACCGAAGCCGCGGACGACAGTTCGCCGAGCGCCCGGCGGACCTCCTCGAGCTGAGCCCGGCTGGCCAGGGGTCCCATCGTCGTCTCCGGGTCGCGCGGGTCACCGACCCGGACCCGGGCCAGCCGCTCGGCGAGCGCCTCCACGACGTCGCCGATCCGCTCGGCGGGCACGATCGCCCGGCGGATCGCGGTGCACTTCTGGCCGGCCTTGACCGTCATCTCGCGCACCACCTCGCCGAGGTAGAGGTCGAACTCCGCGGTGCCGGGGGTGGCATCCGGACCGAGGATCGAACAGTTCAGCGAGTCCGCCTCCGTGGTGAAGCGCACCGAGTGGGCGAGCACCGTCGGATGCCGGCGCAGAGTGGCGGCGGTAGCGGCCGAGCCGGTGAACGCGACCGTGTCCTGGCCGTCGAGGTGCGCGAACAGGGATCCCACGCCACCGCAGATGAGTTGCGCCGAGCCGGCCGGGAGCAATCCGGAGGCGATCATGTCGGCGAAGACGCGCTCGGCGAGGTAGGCGGTCTGGCTGGCCGGCTTGACGATGACCGGGACGCCGGCGAGGAACGCCGGCGCGAACTTCTCGAGCATCCCCCAGACCGGGAAGTTGAAGGCGTTGATGCAGACCGCGGCACCGCGGCGTGGGGTGTAGACGTGCTGCCCGGCGAACCCACCGCCGCGGCCGATCGGCTCCGCGGCGCCGTCGAGGTAGATCGACGCGTTCGGCAGCTCCCGCCGGCCGCGGCTCGCATACGCGAACAGCACACCGATGCCGCCGTCGACGTCGAAGACCGAGTCACCGGCGGTCGCGCCGGTCGCGCTGGACAGCGGGTAGTAGGACGCCTCGCGCCGCTCGTTGAGGTAACCGGCCAGGGCCTTGAGGATGCCGGCGCGCTCGTGGAAGCTCAGCCGGCGCAGCGCCGGACCCCCGACCGACCGGGCGTGCGCGAGCGCCGCGGCTGGGTCGAGGCCAGTTCCGGAGATCCGGGCGACGGGGTCACCGGTGGCGGCGTCGAGCAGGGTGGTCCCGGCGTCCGGCGCTGTGTACCAGTCGTCACGCAGGTAGCTGCGGAGCAGGTCGACCATCGAGGACTCCCGGGGCGGCGGAGGCGGGCGGAACGGGGGACGCCGCCGTGGCCCCGACGTTACCGGCGAACCGGGCGGCGTCTGCGGGCGATACTGGCCGGATGTCGGACATCCCGGCCCGCCCGGCCCACTACGACCTGGACAGCCTGCTCGCCGTGGCCGTCGGGGTCTTCAACGAGCGCGGCTACGACGGCACGAGCATGGAGGATCTGGCCCGGGCCAGCGGTATCACGAAGTCGTCGTTCTACCACCACATCGAGGGCAAGGAGCAGCTGCTCCGCCTCGCCCTCGAACGCGCCCTCGCCGGGCTATTCGCGGTCACCGCGGAAACCGGGGCCGGCTCCGGGCGGGCTATCGACCGGCTCGAGTACGTGCTGCGCCGCGAGGTCGCGGTGCTGGCGGACGAGCTGCCCTATGTCGCGCTGCTGCTGCGGATCCGCGGCAACACCGGCACCGAGCAGTGGGCGCTGGAGCAGCGCCGAACCTTCGACCGGTTCGTCAGCGGGCTGGTCGCCGAGGCCGCCGCGGACGGTGACCTGCGCAGCGACGTCGACCCGGCGCTGGTCGCCCGGCTGATCTTCGGGATGATCAATTCGATGGTCGAGTGGCTGCGTCCGGACCGGCACCGGGCAGGCGAGATCGCCGATGCCGTGGTCCGGATCGGTCTGGACGGACTTCGCCCCTGACCCGGGGGCCCGACCCGTTGGAGGGGACCGGATGGAGGCGTTCATCGTCGGCGGGGTGCGCACCCCGATCGGCCGCTACGGGGGGGCGCTGAGCCAGGTGCGTCCCGACGACCTGGCTGCCCTCGTCGTCGGGGAGCTGGTGCGGCGGACCGGGATCGCCCCGGACGCGATCGACGAGGTGGTGCTCGGCGCCGCGAACCAGGCCGGCGAGGACAACCGCAACGTGGCCCGGATGGCCGTGCTGCTCGCCGGGCTGCCGGACACCGTCCCCGGCTTCACCGTCAACCGGCTCTGCGCGAGCGGGCTCACCGCGGTCGCGACCGCCGCGCAGATGGTCAAGGCCGGTGAGGCCGACGTCGTCGTCGCCGGTGGCGTCGAGTCGATGACCCGGGCCCCGTGGGTCCTCGCCAAGCCATCCGCCCCTTGGGGCCGCCCCGGCGAGCTGACCGACACCTCGCTGGGCTGGCGCTTCGTCAACCCGGCGATCCGCGGGCTCGACGGCGGCCTGGCCACGCTGTCCATGGGCGAGACGGCCGAGGAGGTGGCCGCGCTCGACGGGATCAGCCGGGCGGACTGCGACGCGTTCGCGCTGCGCTCCCACCAGCTCGCGGTAGCGGCCACAAAGGAGGGTCGGTTCGCCCCGGAGATCGTCCCGGTCGAGGAGGTCACCGCCGACGAGGGCCCGCGCCCGGACACCAGCCTCGAGCGGCTCGCCCGGCTGTCCCCGGCGTTCCGGGAAAACGGGATCGTCACCGCCGGAAACGCCAGCACCCTTAACGACGGTGCCGCCGCCCTCCTCATCGCGAGCGCACAGGCCGTCGCGGAGCACGGCCTTCTCGCCCGGGCCCGGGTGATCGCCTCGACCAGCGCCGGGGTGGCCCCGCACCTGATGGGCCTCGGTCCGGTCCCGGCCACCGAGAAGGCGCTGGCCCGCAGCGGCTGGGAGCTCGGCTCGATCGGCGCGGTCGAATTGAACGAGGCGTTCGCCGCGCAGGCAATCGCGTGTATCCGGCGGCTAGGTCTCGACCCGGCGACGGTGAACGGCGACGGTGGGGCGATCGCGCTGGGCCACCCGCTCGGGGCCAGCGGCGCCCGGCTGCTGGTGACCCTGCTCGGCCGGATGGAGCGCGACGGGATCGACCGTGGGCTGGCCACCCTCTGCGTCGGGGTCGGGCAGGGCGCGGCGATGCTCGTCGAGGCGGTCTGACCGTTGACCGCCGACCGGCGGGCACCTAAACTCTCAACCGAACGTTCGTTCGAGACGCCCCGGGGAGGGTGAGCGGTGACCGAGCTGGAGGCCGGTTTCGTGGCCGCGCTGGAGGCCGAGTCTCGGATCGAGCCGCGGGACTGGATGCCGCCGGCCTACCGCCAGGCGCTGATCCGCCAGATCGCCCAGCACGCCCATTCCGAGATCATCGGGATGCAGCCGGAGGGCAATTGGCTGACCCGCGCGCCCTCGCTGCGGCGCAAGGCGATCCTGCTCGCGAAGGTCCAGGACGAGGCCGGGCACGGGCTGTATCTCTACTGCGCGGCCGAGACCCTCGGGGTCGGCCGCGACGAGCTGCTCGACCTGCTGCACGCCGGCCGGCAGCGGTACTCGTCCATCTTCAACTACCCCACCCCGACCTGGGCGGACGTCGCCGCGATCGGCTGGCTCGTCGACGGCGCCGCGATCACCAACCAGATCCCGCTGACCCGCTGCTCGTACGGGCCGTACGGGCGGGCGATGGCGCGGATCTGCAAGGAGGAGAGCTTCCACCAGCGGCAGGGCTTCGAGTCGCTGCTCACGATGTCGCGCGGCACGCCCGCCCAGCACGAGATGGCCCAGGCCGCAGTCGACCGCTGGTGGTGGCCGTCGCTGATGATGTTCGGGCCGTCCGACGACGAGTCGCCGAACTCCGCCCAGTCGATGGGGTGGCGGATCAAGCGCTTCTCCAACGACGAGCTGCGGGCGCGCTTCGTGGACATGTGCGTTCCGCAGGCCGCCGTGCTCGGGCTGTCGCTGCCGGACCCGGAGCTGCGCTGGAACCCCGAGCGTGGGCACTACGACTTCGGCGAGATCGACTGGACCGAGTTCCGCGAGGTGCTGCGCGGCAACGGTCCGTGCAACCGGGCGCGCCTCGCCACCCGGGTCCAGGCCCACGAGGACGGCGCCTGGGTCCGGGCCGCCGCCGTGGCCTACGCCGAGAAGCACCCGACGCCGCCCCGATGAGCACCGAGTGGCCGCTGTGGGAGGTGTTCATCCGCAGCCGGCGCGGCCTGTCGCACACTCACGTCGGCAGCCTGCACGCCCCGGACGCCCGCCTCGCGCTCACCAACGCCCGCGATCTCTACACCCGCCGGCAGGAGGGGGTGAGCATCTGGGTGGTCCGCTCCGACGGGATCACCGCCAGCTCCCCGGCGGAGAAGGACCCGTTCTTCGACCCGGCCGCGGACAAGGTCTACCGCTACCCGACTTTCTACGAGCTGCCGCCCGAGGTCGAGCACCTGTGAGCTCCGAGCCGGTCACCGTGGACGCCGACATCGCGGAGTACGGCCTGCGGATCGGCGACGACGCGCTGATCCTCGCCCAGCGGTTGAGCGAATGGGCCGCCCGGTCCCCGCAGATCGAAGAAGACGTCGCCCTGATGAACATCGCCCTCGACCTGCTCGGCCAGGCCCGGACCCTGCTGAGCTACGCCGGGGCCCGGGAGGGCCGGCGTCGCGACGAGGACGACCTCGCCTACCTGCGCGACGAAGCCGAATTCCGCAACGTCGCGCTCGTGGAGCTGGCGAACGGTGACTTCGCCGTGACCATGGTGCGCCAGCTCCTGTTCTCCGCCTACCAGTGCGAGCTCTACCGCCGGCTCGTCGACTCGGCCGACCCGACCTTGGCCGCGATCGCCGGCAAGGCGGTCAAGGAGGTCGACTACCACCGCGACCACGCCGAGGCGTGGGTGCGCCGGCTCGGCGACGGGACCGAGGAAAGCCACGCCCGGACCCAGGCCGCACTCGAGGCGACCTGGCCCTATCACCACGAACTGTTCGAGGACGACTCGTTGACCGCCCGGCTGGCCGGCGCCGGGCTCGCACCGGCGCCGGGCTCGCTCCGCGACGGCTGGGCCGATGTGGTTCTCCCGCTGCTCGGCAAGGCCACCCTCGCCGTGCCGGAGAACACCTGGGCCCCCACCGGCGGCCGGCGTGGACAGCACACCGAGGCGTTCGGCTACCTGCTGGCCGAGCTCCAGCACCTGCACCGCTCGCACCCGGGAGCGAGCTGGTGACACCGGCCGTCGCCGAGGTTCGCGACCTGCTCGACGCGGTCACCGACCCGGAGATCCCGGTCCTCACCATCGCCGATCTCGGGATCCTCCGCGACGTCCGGATCGGCCCCGGCGACCTGGTCGAGGTGGACATCACGCCCACCTACTCCGGCTGCCCGGCGATGGACGCCATCCGCGCCGACGTCGCCGGCGTCCTCGAGGCGCACGGGATCCACGGCGCCACGGTCCGCACCGTCCTCGCCCCCGCCTGGTCCACCGACTGGATGTCGGAGGCCGGCCGGCGCAAGCTCGCCGACTTCGGCATCGCACCACCCGGCGGGCCGGTGCTCGTCGAGCTGGGGGTCCGCTGCCCGCAGTGCGGCTCGACCGACACCAGGCTGCGCAGCCGGTTCTCCTCGACCGCGTGCAAGGCCCTGTACAGCTGCGCGTCCTGCGCGGAGCCCTTCGACCACTTCAAGTCACTGTGAGCGTCGCCACGCTGCACCCGTTCCATCCGCTGCGGGTCGCCGAGGTCGAACCCCTCACCGACGACGCGATCGCGGTCACCTTCGACGTGCCCGCCGGGTTGCGGGAAGCGTTCCGCTTCGCGCCCGGTCAGCACCTCACCCTGCGCCGGATCCTCGACGGCACGGAACTGCGCCGGACCTACTCGATCTGCAGCAGCGCCGTCTCCGGACCGCTGCGGGTCGCGGTCAAGCGGCTCGACGGCGGTCAGTTCTCCGGCTGGGCGCAGCAGAGCCTGCGGGTCGGAATGGAGGTCGACGTGATGACCCCCGCCGGGAGCTTCACCCCCCGGCTCGACCCCGCGGCCGGCCGGCACTGCGCGGCGGTCGCCGCCGGCAGCGGGATCACCCCGGTGCTGTCCATCCTCACGACCGTCCTCGAGGCGGAGCCGGCCAGCCGCTTCACCTTGGTCTACGGCAACCGGACCAGCCGGGACGTCATGTTCCTCGAGGAGCTGGCCGACCTGAAGGACCGCTACCCCGCCCGGCTCCAGCTGGTCCACGTGCTCTCCCGCGAGCCGCAGCAGGCCGACCTGCTGACCGGCCGGATCGACCCGGAGAAGATGCGCCGGCTCCTCGCCGGTGTCGTCGCCCCCGACGACGTAGACGAATGGTTCCTCTGCGGCCCGTTCGGCATGGTGATGGCGGTGCGGGACACCCTGCTCGAGGCCGGGGTGAGCGCGGCGAAAGTCCACCTCGAGCTGTTCCACGTCGACGGCGAACCGGTCCGGCCGGCCCGGGTCGTCCGGGCGGACGGCTCCGCGTCCACCGTGACCGCGGTCCTCGCCGGCCGGGCCACCGTCGTCGACGTCGACTACGACGGCCCATCGATCCTCGACGCGCTGCTCGCCGTGCGCCCCGACGCCCCCTACGCATGCAAGAGCGGCGTGTGCGGGACCTGCCGTGCCCGACTCGTCGACGGAAGCGTAGAGCTGGACCGCAACTACGCGCTCGAACCGGACGAGGTCGAGCATGGCGTGGTCCTGACCTGCCAGGCCCACCCGACGTCGGCTCGGGTCACAGTCGAGTACGAGTAGCAACGACGAAGGCCCGCCACCGCGAGGCGACGGGCCTTCGGGCGACGCTCAGGTCAGATCGGCCGAACCTGCTCGGCCTGCGGGCCCTTCTGGCCCTGCGTGATCTCGAACTCGACGCGCTGGTTCTCGTCGAGGCTGCGGTATCCGTCAGCCGCGATCGCCGAGTAGTGCACGAAGACGTCGGCCCCGCCGCCGTCCTGCGCGATGAAACCGAACCCCTTCTCGGCGTTGAACCACTTGACGGTGCCCTGTGCCATTTCCAATTCTCCCTACGGTGGAGGCGAGGACCGCACTGTGCGGACCTCGGGTCGCTCGGTGTATCGCTCCCGTCGGTGCTGGGAACAGAAAAACGCCCGCTGTCCGGCTCCGCGGGCGTTCAAGAACGTTCGAGGAACTGCAACTGCAACCGAGGCGAACAGTACCACGCGAACGCTTGCCGGAACAGATCTTCGGCCATTCGGGTGATCCCCGGCCGCGGCGGTGCCCGTGACCTACGGTGAGTCGGTGGCCCCCCCGTCCCCGATCGCCACCGGCGATCTCGACACCGCGCGGCTGCTCGACCAGCTCGCCGACGGTGTCATCGTGGCGGACCGGGACGGCCGGATCGTGCTGATGAACCGCGCGGCCGGCCGACTGGCCGCGGCCGACCCGGAGGGCCTGCTCGGCCGGCCGGTGGCCGACCTCATCCCGGAACGGTTCCGGGCCCGGCACCGCGAGGGGTACCGGAGGCTCGTCGAGGAGGGAATAGGCAAGCTGGTCGGTGGGCCGGCGCTCCGCGTTTCACTGCTCCGCGCCGACGGCAGCGAACTCGACGTCGACCTCGCGCTGGAGACCCTCGGCGAGCCCGCCGACTCCGGCTTCGCCGTGGTGGCGTCGCTGCGCGACGTCGCCGACCGCGTGGCCCTGGAACGCCAGGTCGACCTCACCCGCTACGTCCGGGCCAGCGTCGAGGTTGCCGCCCGGCTCCAGGCCGCCGCCGGGGTGGAGGAGGCCTACGGCCACGTCCTGCCGACGCTGTGCGCCAACCTCGACTGGGACATCGCCGGGCTGTGGCTGGTCGACGACACCACCGAACGGTTGTCCTGCGCCGATGTCTGGGGGGTCGGCGGCCGCTCGATCGAGGCGTTCGAGGCGGCCTGCCGGGCGTGGAGCATGGGACTCGGCGAAGGGCTGCCCGGCACTTGTTGGCAGCGCGGCGCCACGGTCGCGACGCTGATCGACGACGGCCCGCCGGTCCTGCGCCGCGCCGACGTGCTGCGGGCCAGCGGGATGCGGCAGGGGCTGGCGTTCCCCCTCGTCGCGCGGACCGAGGTCCTCGGTGTCGTCGAGCTGTTCGCCGCCGACGACGCGGCGATCGAGCCCCAGCTGCTCGAGCTGCTCACCGGGATCGGCCGTCAGCTCGGCCAGTTCCTCCAGCGGGTGCGGGCCGAGGAGCGGTTGCGCGAGGTGCAGCGCTCCCAGTCGTTCCTGCTCCAGGCGTCCGACGTTCTCGCCCGGGCCTCCGGCTACGCCGAGACCCTCGAGCGGCTGGCGGGTGTCGCCGTGCCGACCCTCGGCGACCTGTGCCTCATCGACGTCGTCGACGACAACCGCCGGCTGGTCCGGATGGCCGCCCGGCACGCCGACCCGGCACGCCAGCCGCTGGTCGAGGAGCTGCGCCGCCGCTACCCCCCGCAACCGGACGGGCAGCACCCGAGCGTCGACGCGATGGCGACCGGACGGTCGCGCTGGTCGGCCGAGATGAGCGACGAGTTCCTCCACGCCACCACCCTCGACGAGCGCCACTTCGAACTGGTCAAGGCGCTCGGGTTCACCAGCTACATGACGGTGCCGCTGGTCGCCGACGGCCAGGCGCTCGGCAGCGTCACCCTCGTCTCCGCCGGGTCGGAGCGAAGGTTCGGGCCGGCCGACCTCGCGCTCGCCGAGGACCTCGCCGGCCGGGTCGCCCTCGTCGTCGCGAAGGCCCGCCGCTACGACCAGGCGCACCGGGCTTCGCACACCCTTCAGTCCAGCCTGCTTCCCAGCGGGCTGCCCGCCGTCCCCGACCTCGACATCGCGTTCCGCTACGTGCCGGGCACGCGCGACGCGGAGGTCGGCGGAGACTTCTACGACCTGCTCCGACTGCCGTCCGGGGAGGTGGCACTCGCCGTCGGCGACGTCGGTGGGCACGACCTGGTTGCGGCGGCGACCATGGGTCAGCTGCGTAGCGCCAGCCGGGCACTGATCGGCCGGGCGAGCGGCCCGGCCGACCTCATCGCAAGGATCCAGGAGAGCTGGGACCTGCTCGGGGTGGACCGGATCGCGACCGCCCTGTTCGCGTTCCTGGATCCGAGAACCGGGGCGCTACGGGTGGCCTCGGCCGGGCATCCGCCGCCGCTCGTGGTGCACAGCGGATGGGCGGAGTTGCTCCCGCTCGACCCCGCGGCGCCGTTCGGCGCCCCCCCGCTCCCCGCCGTCGAGTGGTCGGGCACCCTGAGCCCGGGCGCGGTTCTCGTCAGCTACACCGACGGCCTGGTCGAGGACCGCACCCAGGACATCGAACTGGGGACCCGAAGGCTGGTGACCGCGGCCGTCTCGGCCGGCACCAGCGATCCGGAGCTCGTCTGCGATGCGATCCTCGCGGCCCTCGCCGGCGAGGACCGCAGCGACGACGTCGCGCTGCTGGCGGTCGCGCGGCGATAACCGCCGAAAGCGGGTTAAAGTGGCCGTGGCCGGACGATCGGGCCGTCAACCATCGCCTTCGCTCCGGCGTCCCAGCAACGACGGCTCCACGGCGATCGGGAAGCGGTAGCTGTGCGCGACCAGGCGAGCGGCGGGGTGTCCCGGCGGGGACTGCTGCACATCCTGCTGGGGGTCGGCGCGGCCGGGGCCGGCAGCGCCTGCGGCGTCGCCGCCGACCGGCTCCTCGGCCATCCGGCCCCCCTCGCCGCCCGGCCCGTGGCGACCCCGCCGCTCCCCACGCCACCGGAGCCGACCCGGACCGCCACCCCGACCCCGCGTGCGGAGCCGACCGTCGCATCCGAAGGGCTGCCGCCCCCGCGGGTCCGGGTCTGGTCCTCCCCCGCCTACCGGGTGCGTCAGCTGGTGCCCAACGCACCGGCCAACGCGATCGGGCTAACCATCGACGACGGGCCGAGCAGCTGGACGCCGGAGGTCCTGGCCGTGCTCGCCCGCAACGCCACCGCCGCGAACTTCTGCATGGTCGGTGTCCACGTCGACGCCTACCCCGCGCTCGCCCGCGCGGTGGCCACCGCCGGGCACGGACTGGTCAACCACTCGCAGGACCACCGGCAGCCCTTCAACCTGCTTCCGGCGCACACCATGCTGGCCGAGATCCGGGTCGCCCAGCGGGCGATCCGCACCGCGACCGGGCGGACGCCGCGGCTGTTCCGGGCGCCCGGCGGGGACTGGTCACCACTGGTCCTGCGGGCCACCGCCGCGGTGGGCCTGCTCCCGCTGGACTGGGACGTCGATCCGCGGGACTGGGCCAGGCCCGGCACCAGCCAGATCATCCGGGCGCTGCTCCGGGTCCGGCCCGGCGACATCGTGCTGTGCCATGACGGCGGGGGGGACCGCAGCGAGACGGTCCGCGCGCTGGCCACCGTGCTGCCGATCTGGCGGGAGCGCGGCCTGCTGCCGATCCACCTCGACCGGCCGGCCGTAACCCGGGCGGTCGTCACCCGACCGACGACGTCCCCGAGCCCCCGCCGCTCCGTCCGACCGACTGCGTCACCTTCGGCGTCACCTTCGGCGTCACCAACCGCGTCACCTACGCCGTCGGGTAGCGCCGCTGGTTGAGCGGCGCGACCGCTGTGCGAGTCTGCAACCATGCCGGCGATCGCTCCGCTCACCGGGCACACGGCGCTGACCTCCTGGCAGTTCGCCCCGCAAGTGTCGGCGATCCTCGCCGTCGCCGCGATCGGCTACCTGATCGGCGCGGTCCGCGTCCGCCGCCGCCACCCGGCCCGGCCCTGGCCGGTACTGCGCAGCGCCAGCTTCCTCGCCGGGCTCGCCACCATCGCGCTCGCCACCCAGAGCAGCATCGGGGTATACGACGACACGCTGTTCTGGGTGCACATGGTTCAGCACCTGCTTCTCGTCATGGTCGCGCCGGCGCTGCTCGTGGCCGGCCGGCCGGTGATCCTGCTCATGCACGCCTGGGGCAATCCGGTCCACCGCTGGGCCCGGCGCGCGGTCCGGTCCCGGCTGGTCACCGCCCTCACCTGCCCGCCGGTCGCGCTGGTGATCTACACCGGGGTCATCGTCGGCACGCATCTCACCTCGCTCATGAACCTCACCCTCGAACACCCGTGGGCCCACGACGGCGAGCACCTGCTCTACCTGGCCGCGGGATACCTGTTCTTCCTGCCGCTGCTCGGCTCCGAGCCGATCCGCTGGCGGATGTCGATGCCCGGCCGGTTCCTCCTGCTCGCCGTGGCGATGCCGGTCGACACCTTCGTCGGCGTGGTGCTCAACCAGACCAACCACGAGCTGTTCCCGGCCTACGCGCGGGCCGGCCGGACCTGGGGGCCGAGCCTGATCGCCGACCTGCACGCCGGCGGCGCGGTCATGTGGGTCGGCGGAGACGCCCTTATGCTCGGCTTCATCCTCATCGTGTTTCTGTCCTTCCTCACCGACCAGCGGGAGGGGAACGCCGGGGCGTGGCTGGAGACCGCCCGGCGCAACACCCTGGCCGAGCACGCCGCCAACGCCGGGCTGGCCCGGGTGCCGGCCGCCCGGGTCGCGCGGCACGCCACCGTCGACGACGACGCCCACCTGGCCGCCTACAACGCCTACCTCGCCCGGCTGTCCGGACGGGCCGCCGACGACCCCCCGGGGGAGCGATGAGCCGCTCCCGGGTAGGCCTGGCCGGCGCGCTGGCGCTCGGCGGTCTGCTCGGCGGCTGCGGCCCGGCCGCCCCAGCCGCCCCAGCCGCCCCGGCCGCCAACCCGACGCTGTCCGGCAACGTCACCACCGACTTCGGGGCCAGCCTCGACCAGGGCGACCTACAGATCTTCAGCGCCTACGTGACGGCGACGCCGGCCGGCGCCCCGATCCGGCTCTACGCGACGTTGCTCAACCACGGGACCGGCCCGGACACCCTGGTCGCGGTCACCGCCCCCACCGGGGCGGAGCGGCTCGACGTCGTGCTGGGCCCGAAAGACGACGTCCCGCTGGTGCTGCCCTCGCTCGGGACCAGCCGCAACGGGCTGGCCGCCGGCCAGCAGCTCGCGGTCGCGTTCCGGTTCCGTCCGGGCGGCCTGCTCCGGCTGACCGTCCCCGTCGTCGGGCCGCACGGCCCGTGACCCGCCGCCTCCTCGCCGGGCTGGCGGTCGCCGGACTGCTCGCCGGCTGCGCCCCCGGCCGGCCCGGTCCGCCGGCCGCCTCGCTCGGCACCGTCGTGGACACGGCGGTGCCGGCCGCGATCCGTAACCTCCCGCTGGTCACCGCGGACGGCCGGCCGACCAGCCTCGCCGCGTTCGGCGGACGCGACGTGATGATCGCGGACTTCCTCAGCCTCTGCACCGACGTCTGCCCGCTGACGTCGGCGAACACCGCGGCGATGGCCCGGGCGGTCACCGCCGCCGCCCTCGGCGCCCGGGTGGTCCTGCTCGAGATAAGCGTCGATCCGGAGCGGGACACGCCCGCGCGGCTCCGCGCCTACCAGCGGCTCTACGGCGGCCCGCAGGCCGACTGGGTGCTGCTCACCGAGACACCAGCGAACGCGGCGGTGCTCTGGCGCTACTTCGGGGTAGCCGTCGCGCGCGCGCCGGAACCGAAACCGGCAACCCTGGACTGGCTGACCCACCGGCCGTTGACCTACGACGTGGACCACTCGAACGTGCTGGTCTTCCTCGGCCCGGACGGCGCCGAGCGGTTCGTCGTGAACGCCGCACCGGACACGCTCGGAGCGGTGCCGCCCGGCCCACTGGTCGGCGCCCTGAGCCCGCAGGGACGCAACGACCTGGCCCACCCGGACCCGGTAGTCAGCTGGACCGTCCCGCAGGCGTTGTCGGTGCTCAGCTGGCTGGCCGGCCGGAAGATCCCGGTGGCCGGGGGGTGACCGGCCCGGCGACGCCGATCCGGGGCGACACCGCCCCCGGCTTCGAGCCGGTGCGGGATGCCTTCGCCGCGAACTTCCGCTCCGGTGACCTCGGGGCCGCCTGCTGTGTCTACCGCGACGGCCGGCCGGTCGTGGACCTGTGGGCCGGGCGGGCCGAGCCCGGCGGCGACCGCGCGTGGGAAGCCGACACCCCGGTGGTCGTGTTCTCCTCCACCAAGGGCGCGACCGCGATCTGCATCCACCGGCTGGCCGAGCGGGGCGAGCTCGATCTGGAGGCGCCGGTCGCCGAATACTGGCCGGCGTTCGCCGCGGCCGGCAAGGCGGCGATCCCGGTGTCGGCGGTGCTCGCGCACCGGGCGGCCGTGCCGGTCGTGGACGCGGCGGTCAGCCTCGACGACGTCGTCGGCTGGCACGGTGTCGCCGCCGCGGTCGCCGCGCAGCGTCCGGTCTGGCCGCCGGGCAGCGCGCACGGCTACCACGCCCGAACCTTCGGCTGGATCCTCGGCGAGCTGATCCGCCGGATCACCGGGAACCCGGTCGGCGCCTTCTTCGCCACCGAGGTCGCCGACCCGCTCGGCCTCGACTTCTGGATCGGGCTGCCGGCCGACGTCGAACCCCGGCTGGCCGAACTCGTCCCACCGCGGCTGCCGACCGGACCGCTCGCGGTCGCGCACGCGGCCGCCCGGATTCCGGGCCTGATGCCGGCCGGGCGGCTGCTCACCGGGCACCTGCCGGCCCCGTGGCTGCGCACCGTCGCCGCGGCCCTCGACCCGGACAGCCTGCTCACCCGGGTCATGACCGGCCCGAGTGCCCTGTTCAACTACGACCAGCGATGGAACACCAGGCCGTACCACGCCGCGGAACTACCCTCGTCGAACGGCGTCGCCAGCGCCCGGGCGATGGCCCGGATGTACGCGGCGACGGTCGGCGAAGTCGACGGGGTCCGGCTGCTGCGCCCGGAGACGGTGGCCGCGGCGACCGTCGTGCGCAGCGACGGCACCGACCTGGTCACCCTGCAACCGTCCCGGTTCGGTGCGGGCTTCGCGCTCCCCCCGATGATCGGCGCCGCCGCCCCGCCCGGCGCATTCGGTCATCCCGGCGCCGGCGGTTCGCTGGGTTTCGCCGACCCGGTCCACCACCTCGGATTCGGCTACGCCATGAATCGGATGAGGCTGGGCAGGGACGGTCGGGCAGAGGGGCTCGTTAGAGCTGTCTATTCCTGTCTGTGAGAGGTCAGCATCTCCGCGGCAACGGATCCCCGGGTGGCATCACGGCGATCCGGCCGGAGGGTCCGTTGACGCAATCCGCTGTTTGGCCCGGGCTTGGCAAGCTGTAGCCCCTGGCTTTACCCGCAGCCAGAAAGTCTGGCGGGGTGACACTCCACGGGCTCTGGATCCGGAGCAGGCGACCCCAGCCGTCGCGCCCCGTGGGGTCGGCGCTCCCGAATTGCCGGCGAGGATCGCATCGGCGGGTCGCCGCGGCGATCGCGGTGTTCGCGATCGGGCTCGCCACCGGGTGCTCCGCACCGGCAGTGCCGGTCGCCGCGCCCAGCCGGGCTCCGCACCCGCCCAGCCCGACGGTTGCTCCGGCGCCACGGCAAACCGTGACTCACCGGCCCCGCGCGTCGCCACCGCCTCTCGTGGCGGCCGCGAACGTTGTCGTCTCGGACGTCCGCACCACCGATGGCGCGCTGATCACACTGGCGGTCTTCCGCGGCTCTCCGCGCTTTGTCCTGCACAGCGGCAGCCAAGACCCGGGCTCCGGCGCATTGCAGTTGGTCGAGGCCGGCCCTGCGGTCTCGACCAGCGAGCGGCGCCGGCTCATCTCCGCGTTCAACGGCGGGTTCAAACTGTCCGCCGGCGCGGGCGGCTACGAGCAGGAGGGCCACGTCGTGGCTCGCCTCCTGCCCGGACTGGCCAGCCTGGTCATCGACCGTTCCGGCCGGGCCGACGTGGGCGTCTGGGGCTCGGGACTGCCGCGGCCGGGGGAGGCGGTGTGGAGCGTTCGGCAGAACCTGCCGCCGTTGGTTCTCGACGGGCAGCCGAGCGCAAGTGCCGCCAACTGGCAGGGGTGGGGTGCCACCCTGGGCGACCGTGAATATGTCGCGCGCAGCGCCCTCGGCGAGGACGCCTCCGGGCATATCGTCTTTGCCGCAAGCATGTCGGCGACGCCCCAGGACCTGGCTGCCGCCCTGGCTGACGTCCACGTGCGCACCGGCATGGAGCTCGACATCAACCCGGAGTGGGTCCAGTTGGATGTGGCTCGGGTACCGGGCGGCCCGCTCACCTCAGCGCTACCCGGGCAGTGGCGCCCGGCCGGGCAATACCTGCTCGGTTGGAGTCGCGACTTCGTCACGGTCCTCGCCTAGCCGGCGGATTCGCACCCGGAGCCGACCGGTAGGGAAAATCACCGAACGTTGACCGTCCGTTGGCGGCGAGCGGGGTGTGGGTGGAGGCCAGCGACCTTAGCTTCGAAGCGAAGCGTTCGCGAGCGAAGAATGGGCGGTGGCAGCATGGCGGAAGGGACGGCACCGGCTGCGGCCAGGATCAAGGAGCGGGCCGCGGGGCAGGCGCGGGTAGCGCGGCTCACCCGGTGGGCCGTGGTTGGCGGCCTCACCGCCGTCGGTGTGACCAGCGCGGCGGCGGCCGCGGCCCTGCCGGGCCGGTCGGGAACGCCCGCCGGCAGCCACGCGGCCGGCACCGCGAACCAACCGAACACGGCGGTGACCCAATCGCCGTCGCAGGCCCAGACCCCGGACCTGCAGCCGCCGGCGCAGCAGCCGGGCCCGGCGACAAACTCCTACCCCCCGGTTGTCACCTCCGGCGGATCGTGATGCCGACCGCACCACCGGTCGAAACGTCGCCGCGCGCGGCGACGCACACGCTCGCCTCGTGGGACGTGTGGACGACCAGCGCCACCCTTGCCATGACGGCACCGGGTGCGCTCGGGCCGGCCCGGGTGGCCGTGGAGTCCGTCCTAGACGCCGTCGACCGGGCGGCGAGCCGATTCCGCCCGGACTCCGAATTGAACCGGCTGTCCCGCCGCGCCGGGCAATGGCAGCCGCTGAGTCCCCTCCTCGCGGATCTGCTCGCAGCCGCGCTGCGCGCCGCCCGCCTCACCGACGGCGCCGTGGATCCGACCGTCGGCGGGCAGCTCGTATCGCTCGGCTACGACCGGAGCTTCCCGACGCTCGACGCTGACGGTCCGCCGGTCAACCCGATCTGTCGGGCCACGAGCTGGCGCAGCATCGAACTCGACTGCGATGCCGGTCTGATCCGCCTCCCGGCGGGGATGACGCTCGACCTGGGCGCGACCGCAAAAGCGTGGGCGGCGGACCGAGCGGCCGCAACTGCCGCCCGGGCCGTCGGTGGCGGGGTGCTGGTAAGCCTCGGCGGCGACATCGCCGTGGCCGGGCCGCCCCCCACCGGCGGCTGGGTGGTGGCGATCGCGGACGAACACGCCGCCCATGGGCCCACCGGCCAGGGTGACCCATCCCCCCGGGTCACCCTGGCCGGCGGGGGGCTCGCCACGTCCAGCACGGTGACCCGACGCTGGCGGCGCGGCGACCGGTGGGTACATCACCTCGTCGACCCCATGACCGGGCTCCCAACCAGCGGCCCCTGGCGCACGGTCAGCGTCGCCGCCGCTACCTGCCTGGACGCCAATACGGCGAGCACGGCAGCCATCGTTCGCGGCAAGGGCGCGGAACGCTGGCTCGCCGAGCGGCGACTACCCGCTCGCCTGGTCGGTACCGACGGGTCCGTGCGCCTCGTGGGCGGCTGGCCCGCGGAAGGACCGGCGTGAGCTCCGCACTGGGGTTCGCCGGAAACCCCCGCGCCCTGTGGTACCTAACCCGCGGCAGCGGACTTGTCGCGCTGCTGCTCTTGACTGCTGTCCTAGTCCTCGGTCTGGTGGTGGCCGGTCGGTGGAGCCGGCCCGGCTGGCCCCGGTTCGTCACATCCGACCTTCATCGCAACTTGTCCCTGCTCACGGTCGTGCTAGTTGCCATTCACGTGATCAGCGCGGTATCCGACCCCTTCGCTCCGATCCGTTGGCTCAACGCCGTGATCCCGTTCACCGGCAGTTACCGGCCGCTCTGGCTCGGCTTCGGCGCACTCGCCAGCGACCTCCTGCTCGCGCTGATCGCCACCAGCCTGCTGCGATTGCGGATCGGCCATCGGATGTGGCGGGGGGTGCATTGGCTGGCGTACGCATGCTGGCCAGTCGCGGTCCTGCACGGACTGGGCACGGGGAGCGACACACGGCCCGGCTGGGCCCAGGCGATCACCTGGGGGTGCGTCGGGGCCGTGGTCGCCGGCCTGGCCTGGCGGCTGCTGCGGGATCGGGCCCGACCCGCCGCGGTTCGCGTGCTGAGCGCGGTCGCGGGAGTAGCCGTGGCGGCGGCGCTCGGGGGCTTCGCGTTGGCCGGCCCGCTGCAACCCGGCTGGGCGCAGCGAGCCGGAACTCCGACGGCATTGCTGGCCCGGTCGGTCACCACCGCGGCGGCGCCCTCAGGTGCTGGTGCTGGTGCTGGTGCTGGCGCGGCGTCACCGGGGACGCTCGTCCTGCCGTACAGCGGATTCCTCGCCGGGACGATCCGGCAAGACGATCATTCGGACGGCACGAGCACGGTGCAGATTGGCGGCACCGTGCGGGGTGCACCCACCGGCCGACTCTCGATCACCCTGGAGGGCCAGGCGCTGGACAACGGTGGTGTCGCGATGACCGGAAGCCAGGTCCAACTCGACATCGCCGGAACGGGATACCAGGGCCACGTGGTGGCACTGTCCGGCCGCACCCTCGACGCGTCGCTGACCGACGATGCCGGGGCCGGGGTCCTGCTGGGCCTCCAGCTCAACATCGAGGGCAGCACCGTCCAGGGCACCGTCACGATCTCCAACGCCAACGCCCAGGAGGGTGGCGAGTGAGCAACAGTGTCCCTCCGACCGGTGCCGTGCGCCTGTTGGAAATGGTCGCCGACCACCCGGTCGGTCACGTCGAGCATCGCGCCCGGTACGGCAGCCTGCCCCTGCGCGGATTCGGCGGTCCGCGCGGCCCTATGTTGCTCGCCGACACCGCGGCGCGAGCCAGGCTGACCGGTCGAGGCGGCGCGGGATTCCCGCTCGCGACGAAGCTCCGCGCGGTCGCGACCCAGCCGCGTGGCCCGGCCGTCGTCGTAGCCAACGGCGCCGAAGGAGAACCCGCCAGCCGCAAGGACCGGACGCTCCTCGGCCGGGTCCCCCATCTCGTTCTCGATGGAGCGGTGCTGGCCGCCGACGCCGTCGGGGCGGACACCGTGCACGTCTGCGTGCACCCGGGACCTGCGGTGGCCGTCGTGACCCATGCCGTCGCCGAACGCGGCCGGGCCGGTGTCGACCCGGTGTTCATCCAGGTGCATGAGGTGCCGGGCCGCTACGTCGCCAGCCAGGAGACAGCGCTGATCGGCTGGCTGGGCGGCGGACCGGCACTGCCTACTTTCACGCCGCCACGACCATCGGAACGAGGGGTCCGGGGGCGCCCGACACTGGTCAGCAACGTCGAGACCCTCGCGCAGCTCGCGCTCCTCGCCCGCTACGGCGAGCGCTGGTACGCCGAGGTGGGAACGCCGGAGGCGCCGGGGAGCGTCCTGCTGACCGTCGGCGGCGCGGTGGCCCGTCCAGCGGTGCAGGAGGTGGCCTACGGCACCCGACTCGGCACCGTCCTCGACGACGCGGGAGCGGGCGGTCTGGCGGCGGTGCTCCTCGGCGGCTACTTCGGCAGCTGGCTGCCCATGCCGGATGCTGGCGACCTCGAGATCGCCCCCGAAACCCTCCGCGCGGCCGGCGCCGCCCTAGGGGCCGGCGTCATTCTCGCGCTGCCCCGCGGCGGGTGCGGGCTGGCCGACACCGCGCGGATCGTGACCTGGCTCGCGGATCAGAATGCTGGTCAATGCGGCCCGTGCGTCAACGGGCTGCCCGCCATCGCCGGGGCGTTGGACGCCCTCGCCGCCGGCCGGGCCGATCGCGAGCTGGTTCATCGCCTCCGGCATTGGCTGACCCGGGTGGAGCGACGCGGCGCCTGTCAGCACCCGGACGGTGTCGCTCGACTCGTGCGCAGCACCTTGCAGGTCTTCGACGCCGAGGTGCAACGCCACCTCCGGGGCGATCGTTGTGCCCCTGGGGGCAGCATGCTGCCGTCGGCGCAGCGGCGGTCGGCGTGACCTGGACGCTACGCGTCAACCCGATCGCGTGCGACGCACACGGCGTCTGCGCCGAGTTACTCCCCGAGCTGGTCGATCTCGACGAATGGGGCTATCCCCTGATCCACGACGGACCGGTGCCGGCGAAGCTGCTTCCCCTCACGCGCCGAGCGGCGGCCGCCTGCCCCACCCTCGCGCTCCGCCTGCAGCCACAGCCCGCTCCGCCGCGCTGACCGCCCAGCGCGCGAACCAGCCTTCACGGCCAGCGAGCCGCGACCGCCCGCGTCGACCTACCCGAAGGTGCTCGCCTCGACGCGGCCGTCTACGTGGATGAGTGTGTGCGCCACGAAGTGCTGTAGCCCCAGGTCAGCAATCTGATTGAGGGGTGTGACACCGGGCGGGGATGAAAGAGCCCCGCCACTGGCTAGTCGCAGCGAGCTGGTGAAGCTGAGGACAGCCTGATCCGGGAAGCGCCGGGAAGGGTGGGAGCAGTCCTGACAACGACGGGGCGGTCTGGAACTACCAGACGGGCCGGGTCCGGCAAGCAACACGGAAAGGTGTACGAGAGGAACAGATGCATGAAACCCCGTAAGCGATGTGCCGGCTCAAATCTGGTGGATATGGGCCGGGGTGCAGCGCGTGACCAGCACGCACCGTTGGTGGTGGTCAACTCCGTACCCGGTCAGCATTCGCCGGGTACGGAGGCCAGTGGGAAAGCCTGCGGCGTACCACTGGCGATGCTGCCGGGGCAGAGTCGGGCACCTCCTCCGTGAACCGGTGTGCAGTGAACGTGGGACCCCACCGGAGTTAGTCCTTCAATCCCCCGCGCTATCACCGGCCTCGTCTGCCTCGTCGAGGGCCAGGGGCCGGCGGTCACGTGCCTCGCGGACGTTCACATGCATGTCGATGGGGGTGCGGTCCAGGACGCGTTCGATCAACGTGCCAATGAACCGGTTGGCCTTAAGGTCATCTGGCACGACATCATTGCGCAGCGTGACTCCTCCAAAGGACGGCGGATCGCCCCATTCGCAAACGAGAAGGCACGTCGCATCGTAAACATCGACGTCCTGCTGCAGTTTGCGCAGCATGTCGATAGCTCGGTCAAGCGTCCCTGGCTCGTCAGTGACAGTCGAGCGAAGTAAGAACAAGAAGCCCATCGACACCAGCGGGAAACGTCCCCTCAGGTTCATGGCGTCGCCGTAGGATTCCTCGAATCGATTCGGCAAGTTATTCCGGAACGAGGACACCATGGTCTTGGTCGACACTAGAAGCTCTGGGCCCCGGGACCACTGGGCAATCAGAACGTCGACCTGCTTTACGTAGGCGCGGCCAAGCACCTTGGCGTCGGAAGGGGCGACGCGCTTATTCCGCAGGACACGCGCGCGGGTGGCGTCCCGATCCCTCTCTGGCAGGCCCTCGATGAAGAGGGCCAGGTCCCGCGGAAGAACTCGCGGCTTGGTTAGCCTCGGCCACACCTCATCAGCGCCAAAGCCGGCACGACGAAGTTCGTGTGCCATCCAGGAGTCGATGGCCTTGGCAAGGCGGCCGGTCTCGGATCCACTGGCCGCGCCTACAGGTATGCCAACCAGCTCCGCGAGCAATTCGTAATCTGGCGCATAGGTTGGGATGGTTGACCCGGCGATCCACGGGTTGGAGGCGGGGCGGGAATGCAGGATCTCCTCGAACGAGTCAAAGACGTCATCGCTCGGGGTCACGCGTTAGGTCACCTCACTCATGCGATCCGGGAAACCATTGTCCGGCACGAGGCGGGTAGCTCATCGATGCCATACAAGCGGCGCGCGATGTCCGTCGCGGCCTCCACGTCACGCTCCAGGAATGCGTCCGCGAGGGCTCTCTTGTCTCGTAGTCCCAGGGATTCGGGGCTAGGCACGCGTATGCGTCGCAGGTACTGTGCCTGGAACCTGTAGCAGCCACCTCGCATCTTCACGCAGTAGACGCCCACAAAGAGGTTGGCCACGTCACAGAGCAGCAGGCCTCCGAGCACTTCCAGATCCCATGCACCCGAGGTCACGAAGTACAGGTTGTGATGCGGGTAGAGATGGCCAGGCTCCAATACGGGGTGAATCGATGCCTTCAGATCGGGTAGCAACAGTTTCGGTTGCTCACGCAGACCAGGCTCTACCCGGTCGATTGTTCGATACCAGCTCATCGGGTTTCGCTGGGCCACATGACGCGATCGGATCGCAGCGCCGTGGTCCGTGAGATAGCTCTGCAGCTTGGGGTAGTCGGCCAACTCGACGAGCTGTCCATCCCTCCACGGGTTCACCAGGTACGTCCCTGACCAGGACACGGTTCCGCGCACTGTGTCTCCGGACATCACCAGCGGGAGCAACCGGTCGGACTCGACGACGTCAGGATCGTCAGTTAGGTAAACCGCATCGGACCCGCTCGCAACACCGATTCCCACTCGTGTTCGGGTGCGTCGATCTTCAAGGGGAGGAAATCTCGACTCGAGATCAGCAACCAACCGAAGCTCCTCGGGGGAGCCGGTTGGCCAGGACGCTGAGCCCTCGTACCAGCCTGGAAGGCGTGCGGCCTGAACCCCCGAGCCGCGCATACTCGTGCCACGCTCAGATTTCACCCAACGAGTCAAAGTGGCAGCGTCACGGTGTCCGAAGGCGGCTGTCGCCTCGGCAAGAACCGCTCTTCCCTGCGGACCACGCCGAATGATCGAGATGGCAGGGTAGGCAGACACGCGATCTTCAAATGCGTCGACGTCGTGCATCTGGATCAGACTGTCGACCGAGTATCCGTCGCTGATCATCTCGCGTAATTCAGCGCCGTACTGGTTACGCATCCAACGGTCGGCCACGATGAATCCGAGCACGCCGCCGTCACCCAGCAGGGCGAGGCCACGTTCGATGAAACCGACAAACACGTCGCTTCGGCCGCGCATCGTCCGGCAAACGTCTCGATAGGCCGCGCTCCGCGCCGTGGGCACATTCTCGAGTCTGATGTACGGCGGGTTGCCAAGCACAAAATCCGCCGTCCGGCTCTCCTCATCCCGCAAAAGAAAGTCCGCGTGCGAAACCCAACCTTGAGCAAGTTCCTGCGCTACCTCGCATGGGGCGCCATGACCTGTCAAGACCTGGGCGACGGCGCGCTGGCTGGCTTCCACGTTCGAGGCGAGCAGGTCGTACGCCTGGATGGCGTGTCCAGCGTCACGGAGATCCCTCCCTCGAGCTGCGCACGAAGCCACCAGGCGGGCCACCATCGGGATGAGGAAGGCACCTTGCCCACACCCAGGCTCCACAGCGGTCAGGGACGCAAGATCGCGTTCCGCCGTGTAGCCGGCGAGGTCGAGCACAAGGTCGACCACCCAACGGCGCGTAAAGACCTCGCCATGATCAGCCGGAGGGACCTCAGATTGGTCGACCCGCAAGGTGGCGATACTCATGGCCTCAAAGCCCATCTGACGCTCGAAGTAGCTCACAGGCGAGTATCTTAGAACATGTGTTCGAACGATTGCCGAACCGACGCAAGTCTGTGGACAACCCCGGTAGAGCGGACTCGGCGCTCCTAACCGTGGGGGGGCCAACGCCGATCCGATCCATACGCTGACCATGCCATGCCTTCACGGACGGATGCCGGAGGTGCCGATCGTGTCGTGGACGAGACCTGAGCCGGGCCGCCGAGGGTTCACTTGAAGAGGCTCACGTCGCGCAATGCGTCCGGATCGACGACGACCTCCGACTCCACACTGCCGCGCTGAAACAAGGCAAGGACGTCGCTGGGCATAACGTACGCGCGGTAAACATTCGCGGACTGTTGGGCCCTGAGTGCTGCACCTGCGCGATAGCTTCGGGCCGTCGTAAGGTCGCCTGACCACGACGGGCGACGTACTCGGCTCGCGGTCGCTCCTCTGAAAACGGTGATCTCACACGCCGGCCGGTTCTGGTTGTTCGGGATCGCGACGAAGCCGACGGCCCTGAACATCTCGACCCATTGGCTGGGTGTGACGTCCGCGCAGGGGTCGTCGGTGCCCTGTAGGCCTCCAGGATCACGTATCCGGATGCGGCCAGATCCATATTACCGGCCGCGAACTCCGCCCAAAGCATCTTGGGAGCTCCGCGCCTGTCGCTGATCGCGCGGATGCTCAGTTCGATCGCGGAGATCACTGCAAGTCGCCCTTCCCACCTGCTTGACCCACGGTACACACGGAGCTTTCGGCTTGCGGTAGCTAGCGCTAGCCGACCGACCGGCCTTGCGCGCGTCTTGGGTGCCTGCCCCACTGGCCGTTGTCGGCAACGTTTGACTCCTTCGCCACAGCCGAGGTGTCCTCGACCGGCTTCGGACTTGACGAACAATTCTAGGAAGGGACGACGCTCATGTTGAGGATCGCCACGTACACCCGGATCTCGACCGACGAGACCCACCAGCCCTACAGTCTGGAGGCTCAGGACGTGCGGCTGCGTAACTACATCGCCACCCAGCCGGACTGGGCGCTGGCCCGCACGTTCACTAACCAGATCTCCGGCGCCAAACTGGACCGTGCCGGCCTGGATCGAGCGCTGGTCGAGGCCCGCGCTGGCGGTTCGACCTGCTGCGGGTCTACCGCGTTGACCGGCTCTCCCGCTCAGTGCGCGGCCTGGCACAAGTGCTCGACGAACTGGACAAGGCTGGAGTCGCGTTCCGCCCGGCCACTGAGCCGTTCGACACCTCAAGCGCGGCCGGGCGGATGATGGTGCAAATGCTCGGCGTGTTCGCCGAGTTCGAACGCGCCACATCATCGACCGGGTCATCGCCGGTATGGAGCGCAACGCCGCGGCCGGTGGCTGGCTTGGCGGGAACCCGTCCTACGGCTACACCACTCACCCCGACGGCGGCCATCTGGCCGTCAACCCAGTCGAAGCGCCGCTGATCCCAGTGATCTTCAACCTCTACGCTCGCGAGCACCTCGGCGGCACAGCAATCGCCACCCAGCTCAGTGCGCAGGGGCACCGCACCCGCACCGGCGCGCCTTGGAGCGACCGGTCGGTGATCACTGTGCTACGCAACCGCGCCTACCTCGGCGAGGTCACCTTCCGAGGCGTCAGCCACCCATCCCGACACCAGCCATTGATCGACCCCGACACCTTCAACGCCGCCCAGCAGGTCCTCACTCTGCGCGGCGAAGATCTGAGCCGACGGGCGTCCAACGCCAGCGACTGCCTGCTCACCGGTCTGGTCGTCTGCGACAGATGCCAGAAGCGCTTCCTCGGCACCGCTGCCCCCGGCAAGCTGCCGCTACCGGTACTACACCTGCTACAGCCGTAGCCGATATGGCACCCCTGTGTGCGCCGCCGACCGGCTGCCCGCCGAAGCGTTGGAAACTGCCGTCCGCAACGCTCTGATTGCCACCGTCGGGCGTGATGATCTCGTCCTCGATGCGATCCGCGCCGCACACGCAGCCGCCCACGCCGGGCAGGACCAACTTCGCGGCCGCCTCGACGCCCTCGAAGGTGAGGTCGCAAAGACTGAAACGGCGATCGACCGCTACCTGTGCGCCTTCGAGACTGGCAGCCTGACCGAGGCCACCTGCGGTCAACGGATGCAGCGCCATGCCAAACGGCTCGCTGAACTCCGCGCCAGTAGGGCCAACCTGCAAGCCGACCTCGACAGCCAAGACGTACCCGTCCCCAGCCCGGCTGATCTCAGGCTGCTGCGGGAACGGATCGCCGAAGCCCTCGACGCCGGACCCGACCACGCCCGCAAAACTGTCTTCCAGGAACTCGTTCACGAGATCCGCGTTGAGAGCCGGCAGTGCATCCGGCCGGCCTTCCGCATCTCCAACGGGCACGGCCCCACTGTGAGCGGGTTCGCGAACCACCCCGAACGGTGGGCCGCCTGGGATTCGAACCCAGAACCCACGGATTAAAAGTCCGCTGCTCTGCCAGTTGAGCTAACGGCCCCACAGCCCGGCGCGTCAGGATAGCCGTGGCGGCGGGCCGCGACCCCTGGCTCGGACATCAGCGCCCGTCCCATAACGTGCAGGCACCACCTCCGAACGCAAGGAGAGCCCGTGCGACGACCGGCCAGCCTGACCCTTTCACTGCTCCTAATGGCCGGATGTTCTTCCGCGATCCCTGCTTCGACCCCGCACGGCGGGCACGCCTCGTCGACGTCGCCGGGCCAGGCGAGTCAGCCAGGCCAGCCAGGGCCCGTGAAGGTCACGGCGACGAGCATGACGTGGTCGTTACCGAGGCCGATTTCGCGGGAGGTTGTCCTCGGCCAGGGCAATCAGCTGGTCATCGCCGGCGGCTTGGCCGCTGACCAGACCACAACCTCAGGAGTCTTCCTCCTCGACCCGGTCAGCGGTCAGCTCAGTCCGGCTGGTCAGCTCGCAACGCCGGTCCATGACGCGGCCGGGGCGGCGCTCCCCTCGGGTGATTTCGTCTTCGGCGGCGGGGCGGCCAGCACGATCTCGGCCGTGCAGGGTTTCAGTCCCGGCGGCGGGTCGCACGTCTCGGGTCATCTCCCGCAGCCCCGCTCGGACCTGGTCTGCGCGGTCGTCGACGGCCGGGCCTTCCTGCTCGGCGGCTACGACGGTTCCGTCATGGCGGCGGCTGTTCTAGCCACCTCGGACGGCAGGACATTCACCACTGTGGCCAACCTGCCGGTGCCGGTCCGCTACCCCGCGGTGGCAACCGTCGGATCGGACATCTATCTGTTCGGTGGGGAGCATTCGGGGGTCGACACGACGGCGATCCAGCGAATCGATCCCGCCTCCGGCCAAGCCACCGTGGTGGGTCACCTTCCGGCGCCACTCGCCCACGCCAGCGCCGCGACCCTCGGTGGCACCGTTGTCATCGCGGGGGGCCGGCTCGACACGGTCGTGACCGACCAGATTCTCGTGTTCGACCCCACCACGGGGCGAACCCGGCTTGCCGGTCACCTCCCACGACCGGAGGCCGATGCCGGATCCGCCGTCTTGGGCGGCGTCCTGTGGCTGGTCGGCGGCGAAGACGGCACCACGCTCAAGACGGTCATAACGGTCACCGCGTGACGAGCCCTCCGGCGCCCAGGCTGGCGCCCAGGCGGATCGACCCGACGGAGTAACCGGGCGGGCCGAATGTCAGGTTGCTCCATCCGGTCGATGCACCGACCAGCCCGTTCGGTCGACCAGTGAAGCGAAGGGACGACCTTTCCAGGGCATGTCGAGGCCGAAGGGGGCCAGGTGGCGACGGCTGTCGACGCGAGCGCAACCCCCTGGGCCGAGGCGGCCCGCGCCGCTGACACCAACGCCTTCGGGCTGCCGGGCGGTCTTGATCTGCGCCCGCTTCCCGAGCCGCGACGCATGCTCCCCTGGCGACTGACCGGACAGGCGCTGCGGGGCCATCGGGGGAGCCTCGGGCTCGGGCTCGTGGCCCTGGCGTGCGTCGCCTTCATGATTTCGTTCGTTCCTGGGCTGCGGGCCCACCCTGGATTCAGCCCGATTTGGGACGGACTGGTCGGTAATGCGGTCTACCTCGGCGCGGCCGGGCTCGCTGCGGCTCGTCTGCGCTTAAGTGGCCCGGACCGAACCGCGCGGCGCCTCCTCGCGATCGGTCTGGGCCTGTACGCCGCCGGCTGGGTGTGCTGGTCGGTCCTGTCCTGGGCCGGCGCCGCACGCCGCTCGGGTTTGTCCGCGGACGTTCTCTGGCTGGCCTTCTACCCGTGCGCCTACGCGGCAATCGTGCTCCTCGCGCGACCGCGCACCCCCCGGCTGGTCTACCGAGCCGCCGGCCTCGACGGGCTGATCGGAGCGCTGGGCGTTGGCTCGCTCGGGGCAGCCTTCCTCGCGGCCCGGTGGCACGGCGCGGGACGGGCGTTGGGCGGACCCGGAATGGCGCTCATCTACCCGCTGACGGATCTGCTGCTCATCGTCCTGCTCGTCGGGGCGTTAGGGCTGTTCGGCTGGCGGGTGCCCAGCGGCTGGTGGCCGCTTTTGGGTGGGCTGACCCTGCTCACCGTGACCGATGTCGCCTTCCTCGGGCGCGTCACGTCGGGATCGCGAGCCGGGAGTTGGCTCGACGCGGCATGGATGGCCGCCATGCTCCTGCTGGCGGCGGGGCGGGGCAGTGCGGCCGCCTCCCGGCCGGATCAGATGCGGCCGACACTCGTCGTTCCGCTGGTCTGCGGGGGCGCATCCATCGCCGTTCTCGCCGTGCAGGCGCACTCCCCCTTCAACGAGCTCGTCTGGGGACTCGCCACCGGCTGTCTGGTCGCCGTCATGGCCCGGCTCGCCGCGACCTCCCGCGAGTTGCACCGGCTCGCGGCGTCGCACGCCCTGACGCTGACCGACGAGCTCACCGGGTTGGCCAGCCGCCGGGCCTTCCTCGACAGCGCCCGGGACGTCTTCCTCGCCCGGCCCGATCAGCGGCACGCTCTGCTGCTACTCGACCTCGATCGGTTCAAGGAGGTAAACGACTCACTCGGGCACCGCACCGGGGATGCCCTGCTCGCCATGGTGTCGCCCCGGCTGGCCCAGCTCGTGGGGTCACGCGACCTGCTGGCCCGCCTCGGTGGCGACGAGTTCGCAGTCCTGCTGCACGGCGCGGGCGTACCGGGGGCGCACGCTGCCGCCGACTACCTGCGAGACGCTCTCCGCGAGCCCGTGACGATCGACGGCGTCACCCTGCAGGTGGACGCAAGTATCGGGATCGCCGTCTTCCCCGAGCACGGAACCACGATCGGAACCCTTCTCCAACATGCCGACATCGCCATGTACCAGGCGAAGGAGAACCGCGACGGACCGCAGTTGTTCACCGGAACAGATCAAGCGGCGGGCCGGGAACGACTGGTCACCCTCGACGAACTGCGCCGGGCCCTCCGCGAGCGGCAGCTCGTCCTTCACTATCAGCCCAAGGTGGAGCTACCCAGCGGCCGGGTGCTGGGGGTTGAGGCACTGGTGCGATGGCAACACCCGACCCGGGGCCTGCTCTACCCCGACGCCTTCCTTCGGCTGGCCGAAGACAGCGGCCTGATGCCCCAACTCAACGACGAGGTTCTCCGGCAAGCACTCGCCGAGTGCGCCAGGTGGTGGCGGGAGGGGCGCGAGATCGATGTTGCGGTCAACCTCTCCGCCTCCACAGTCGTCAACGCCGCGCTCCCCGGGATGCTCGCCGACCGCCTCAGCGCCGTCGGGCTTCCCCCCCGAGCGCTCCAGGTCGAGATCACCGAAGACGTTCTGATGGCCGACCGAACGCGCGCCCGATCCGTACTGGAGAGGATCCATGCGCTCGGCATCGAGGTCGCCCTCGACGATTTCGGCAGCGGCTACTCGTCGCTGGCCTACCTGCGCGAGCTGCCAGTGGACGTTCTCAAGCTCGACCGCTCGTTCATCAGTCCGATCTCCGGGGACCGGCGAGCCGCCGCCCTCGTCCACTCGGCTGTCGAGCTGGCACATTCCCTGGGCCTGCGGATGGTCGCCGAGGGAGTCGAAGACGATGCCACCCTGCAGCGCCTGGCGGCCTACGGCTGCGACAGCGCCCAGGGGTTCTTTCTGTGCCGGCCGGTGCCCGCCGACCGGCTCGACGACTGGCTCGAAAGCCGGCCGCAGATGAGTGAGGCGACCCAGCGGTTGGCTCGTCCGCAGGGCGCGGCCTGAGCCCGAGACGCGCAGCGCCGGGCCCCGGCTATGCTGTGACGGTCCCCGACGGCGCAGCCGGTCGGTTCATCCAAGCCCTCATCGTCTAGAGGCCCAGGACACCGCCCTTTCAAGGCGGCGGCACGGGTTCGAATCCCGTTGGGGGCACCAGCAACAGCCCGGGTCACAGGGGTGATGAGGCTACGGCGACCGTGTCGACGGATGGCGATCTCGACCACATTTGTCCACGCCGACGTGGGGCAAGGCATCGAACGAGGCGCCCATAGCAGGCTGTTATGAGTCGGTTCTCGCGATCACGGCTGGGCGTCGGTTAACGGCACCTAAACGCCGCGACCTACGCCCCGCAGGCGTTCGTGGTCGCCTTGGGTCCACACAGCGTGAGGGTCGCCAGCGAGCTGGTCGGATGCGTGACGTCCTGCACATACAGCGTGTCGTTCTGCGGCCCCTCGTAAACGAACACCTGATCGCCGCGATCAACCCCAGTCATGTCGCTATTGATCACGGCGCCAAAGCCATCCGCGTCGAGCAAGACACGAACTAGGCCGCCCTCAACAATCAGATTGCCTGTCGTCGTATCGCATGGTGGGCTCGTATGCGGTATCTGACAGTCGGCATAGGTCCTGAACTGAAGATCGCCGATGTAACCGCTAGTCCCCTCAAGCTGCCCGGGGCTGACGAGCAGTTCAACACCGTGATGGAGCCAGGCGCCGACGAACCATGGCAGCGCGATTCTGGCGGTGGCAGCACCCTTGGGTTGGGGCCCGGTGTGGCCGAGGACGGCTACTGACGTGGCCGCGAAGCTCAGGGCGACGGAAGCCGCAAGTAGCACGACGCCGGTCCATGCCGTCCTCCGCTGACGGGGAGCGGCGGGTTCGAGGTCTCGATACTGTCCTCGCAGTGCACGAATGAGGCTGCCCAGACCCATAACGACCCCAAGCACGCCAGCGACACACGCGGCCGACGCCAGGGCCAGCACTAGATTGGGGTGCGGCGTCAAAGTTGCTCCAAGCTGTGTCGGTTAGGTCGGGGCACTCATTGTGACGGCGGGGTGCGCCTGGCGGTTGGGTGGCCGGTCGGGAGCACCGGGTCGGTTCGCTCGCTACGCGGCGGGCGCACAGCGCAGAACGTTCGCTCTCGCTCATGATCGTCCGAGCGGCGATTCAAGGGCCTTCAGAGGCGGAACGGTCCACCGGGAATCGAGGCCATTCATGGCTGCCTGGCGGATCGTTGTCGCCGCGCCAGAATGATCGCGGCATACAAATAGATGGTTCCGATCAGGCCCAGCGCCCAGGCGCCAATGAAGGCACTCGTACCGACCGCTCGCCCGGTCGCAAGTCCGACGAGTGCGCCTGCGGCTGCGCCGGGCGGACACAAGACAGCGAGGCATGCGAACTGAACGCGCAGCTTCGCATTCATCCAAAGTGGCCGGTCGATTTCTTGATCGACAATCCACCCGAACGGACCGCTGCCACCTCGGCCACACGAAACGAGTCTCCCAGTACCCGGCCGGAACGCGGCGTTGGTCGAGTCGTACGAAATGCGCGCGAGCGCCGGATATTCGCGATTGTGACTACGGAGTGGATCAAGCTCTTCGCGCACGAGAAGCGCCACTATCGGCCAGCCGGCCTCCGGCGCTACCGGCAACTCGAGCAGTCGTCCCGGGGGGACGCACGAGAGCTGGCATTCCCGCTCGATGGCGCCCTTCACTGGATTCGCCGCACGATAGCGACGGCGTATTTTCGGTCTCCTGGATCGGCACCCTCCGGACCTACCCGGCGTTACATCGCGCGTCGGCGAGGCATGATCAGGCGGTGGACGCTGCCGCATTCGCGCAGATGAAGTCGGCCATCATGCGAGCCTTCCCGCCGAGCGGAGGCGACGACCTCTTGGGGATGGAGATCGACTTCAACGCCTTCTTGTACGGCTTGGATGTGCTGACGGATGCCCAGGCACGCCGCACGGACGATCCGGCACGCCTGATTGAGGCGACGGCAACGGCGAAGCGGGGCGCGGTGGATGAGGTGGTCAGCGGCTGGAGGACACGTGGACCCAGAAGCTCCGGTACAACTACCGCGAGGGCCACGTGATCACGAAGGACAGCGAGGCTGTACGGCTTAGCGCGATCACGCAGATCGCTCCCGACGGCTTCTTCGTCACCGCCGAGGTAACCGTTGCTCTGCGAGACTGATACGTGCCGATAGGCTCTCTGGGCTGCCGGTCCTGGACTTGATGGGTGCCGGCGCTACACCACGCCTGATCCGGTGCCTCTGACACGATGAGCGCGTGCCATCAGACCGGTTCGTCGGCGGGCTGAACGTCCCGGACAAGCGGTGGGGACGCTTCGATGCGACCTGGCCACTCGGCGTTTTGACGGTGGACGATGGGGGGCTGACCTTGGTCCCGCGAGGGCTGTTGGCCCGCGTCTCGGCCGGCCTCGTCGTCCGTTTGGTCGATGTGACCTGTGCCTACCCGCTGCGTGGTCGCGTTGCCTGGCGAGGTGTTGGCTTCGACTTCGAGGACGGCAGGACCGCCTACTTCTGGACCTTCGGCCAGCGGGACAGCGCGCTGGATGCCCTGCGTGCGCGGGGCGTTCGCGTGAGCCCAGTGCCGCGTACCGCCGCCGCTATCCGAAAGCCGTGGAGGCATAGCGGATAGGTGCCGCTCTTGATCGGAGGGCGGCCAGATCTGATCTTGAGGGGAACCTACGCGTGGCTTCGCCGGGTCCGCGCCAAGACGACGAGTCCGCCTACGAGACTGACCACGGCCAAGAGTTCAGCGACCTCGCCGAAGATGGTGAATGCAAAGCCCAGGGTGAGTAGAACGAAGACAGGCACGAGCGCTAGCAGCGTAAAGCCGACTCGTCGCTTGCGGCGCGGTAGTGCCATTTCGGCAGTGAAACCGTCGGCCATGTGATAAGTGTCCAGTACTCACTCTGCCAAAGCAACAGATGTGCCGCTCCAGGGTGGATAGGGCGATCTTGGTAGTCCGTACTGGAACGGCACTTATCTGCGCGCCGAGCCCGCTATATGAAGTCCACGGGCGGAGCGAGTCGACCAAGAGCATGCCCCAGTCTCGGTCGGTCGCCTTTGCGGCGGCAGTCGTCGCTGGGTGGACAGGGTCAACTTCAAACCGGTAACTGAGGCCAGCCTCTCGGTAGATGACGTCTATCCCTTGGGCGATGAACTGTTCGAGACATACCTGGCGGCCGCCAGGTGTGACGCTGTTCGTCATGTATTGGCCAAAACAGCGGTAGCGGAGCGGAACGATGCTCAACGCCGCACGGTGGTCCTTGTTGTGGAAATCAAGGATTGCCCCCGGTCCTAGCCACTCCGCAGGGCGGGCGATCGCCCCACCTTCGAACGTTAGCCCTTGAGCTTGAGGCACGTCGATGCGTGACCCGAGCGCACTTTCGGCGTCTGCAACGCACTTGGACAGCTCGCGGCACGTGCCCTTCCACTCCGCTGCCGTCAACCGCTGTCCGGCCTGCCAGTTCGCGAACGTGCTGATCCCGACAACCAGCAGGAGCGCGACCACGCGAAGCGATACTGACCCAGACACCCAGGCGGTTCGACCTGCCCGACCCGCCCACCGGGACAGCAACCAACACCCGCGCCAGGAAGCGATCGCAGCGCCAAAGGCGACAGGATGCGACTCGTCGCCGTTCGCGACACCTCGAGGGATGTCGGCAAGCGAGGCGAAACTCACTGCCATCAGCAGCCCGAATGCGACCCAGCCCAGGCTTCGGAAAGGCACGCCCAGGGCTGGCGGCAAGCGTCCAAGCGCACCCCGGTAGTCCTCCGCCACGCACGCCATATCGGCAGGAATCGGCACACGCTGTAACGCCGGTTGCGTTCGGTCACGCAACGGCGGACTGTCCGATCCGAGCGGATCTTCGCGATCATTGCGCTGTGCATTCCCACACAGTCCACGGCTCAGCCGCCCTACGATCCGAGTCGTGCCACGCAAGCGCCCGCCGAACTCGGCCGGCACGTACGGCTTCCTGGCGGTGCTCCGGCATCCGTCGCGGATCATGCGTCCGCCATCCCCTTCGGAGAGCGGGAACGACCTCGACGCTATCCGCGCCGGCTCCGCCCGCACCGTGAGCTGCTTCCTCCGCGGCAACCACGACCCCTACCCTGGGCGTCTGGCCCAGGGCCGCCTCGTCCTAGCGCCTGACGGCCCCAGCTGGACTCCGTTCTGGAGTGTTCGTCGCAAGCCGGTGCCGATCGGCCTGCCAGTCACCTGGCTGGCGACCCGGGCCGCCGACCAGCGGGAGCCGAACGTGAAGAAGGGCGGCTCAGTCTTCGGCGTTGTCACCGTCCCAACGTTCATGGTGATCACAATGACCACTCCGACGGCGACCCTGGAGCTCGTCGTGCCCCAAGCCGACGTGCCGCTCGTCACTGGCTACTTCGGTCGATCGCCGACCCAGCCCCTAACCCGTCCTGGAGCGCCGGCTACGGTCGGACGGGAGTAGACCAAGATTCGAACTTAGTCGCGGCTATCGTGCTCCACTATCTGGGTAGCCCACTTCGAGCTCGCCAAGGAGCCGGCGCAGCTCGCTGGTTCGCTGATCATTGATTCGCTCCTCGCAAACCCCGAAGTCCACGACGGCTAAAGATCCGCCCTCATTCACATCGGCTTCGCCGGAACATTCGGCGTGCCGATAGGCCAGCCAGGCTTGCTGACCTTCGACGAAACGCTCGCGGGCCGCCTCGTCCTTCAGGATCACAAAGATCGACTTGCCGAGGTCGTTGATCTTGGCGTCCGAGTCGTTGATCTGATGCTCGGCGCACCCCTCCATAGCAATCGTGGTGTGCGGCGTCGGGCCAGGGCAGGGCAGGAGCGTGAAGCCCTCCACGATCCCTGCGGAGACGGACTGATCGCATGCGGCGGTCCTGACACCCGGCTGGATGAACCTGTGCAGGCGGACGCGGCAAGCCCGATGACAATCAGACTGAGGACCACCCGGCGGGTCAAAGACGCTCCCAATTGTGGCGCTTGTCGAGGCTATTCAGGGAGACGCCCGACCTCACTGAGCGGTTGGCCGGACCGCGATCGACTGCGGATCGCCCGAGAGCGCCGTTGCGTTCTGTTGGGTCGCATGGCCTTGGGCGACTGAGAACAGCGGCTACAGGGTGCGCCCAATCACGGGGGATACGGCGCGGCTTGGGAATCCATTTTTGTTCGTCTGCCCCCTGCGGCCAAGTGGATCAAGAAGCCCAGCAACACAAGAAGCAGCGCGATCAAAATCCACGCCGCGACGGCCTTTCCGACCCGTCTAGTCGAGCCCCCGAGGTCCACACGTCCATCTTCCCGCGGACCGATCCGGAGCGCCGGATACGCGCGGCGGTTTCGTGCCGGGCGCGCCCGAAACATAGTGGCGGGTTCTGGGCGGCCGCGACTACCGGTCGATCGTGCTGCGCTCAAGTCGGGCGGCGATGTCGGTCACATCGTCGAGGTCACCGGCCGCGACCGCCATCACCAGTTCGTACGCTGTGTCGTTGGACAGGGTCAGCCGCTTCCCGTTCAGACCGTAGAACGCGATCACAGCGGCGAGCGCCAGCCGCTTGTTCCCGTCGACCAGAGCATGGTTGCGGGCGATCGAGTGCAGCAGGGCGGCCGCTTTGGCGTGCTCGGAAGGGTAGGCGTCCTCGCCGAACGCGCTGGCCTGCGGGCGGGCCAGCGCCGATTCGAGCAGGCCGACGTCCCGCACCGCCACCTCGCCCAGCGTGCGCCCCGCGATGTGCAGCAGATCGTCGAGGTCGAGGTAGATCACTGACCGAGGCGTTCCAGGGCTTCGGCGTAGCGCGGCAGCTCTTCATCAAGGACCCGATCCAGCAGCTCGCGGCGGCTGGTCCGCTCGACGTAGTCGCGGACTGCCTGCCGGGCGATGTCCTGCATCGACCGTCCCTCGTGCTCGGCGCGGCGGCGCAGCGCCTCGGTTTCCTGATCGTCTAGACGCAGGGTCATCGCCATAGAGCAGATGATACCAGATGTGATACCGCCCTGGAGCGCCGGCACCCGAGCGTCGGCAGTCGGTAGGCGGGCCGCTCGCGAGCGGATCCTCGCGGTTGGAAGTTTGAGCCGGTCAAGATCAGACAGAGGACGCGGGTTCGGCCAGGACTGTCCGCAATGCGGGGGGCAGGTTCGTCACCTCATGTACCGCTGCGTGTACTTGCGACGCAACTCGCGGGCCTCTGCGTAGATCGCCTCGTCGCCGGCGAGAACTCGCTGGCCATGCTCCCGCAGCAGCCGCGCCAATCCGGCGATCGCCACCGCGGCCGGGCTAGCACCCTTCAGGAACCGGTACAGCGATGACTCGCCATGGTCGACCACCTCACTCACGCCCGTGGCCAAGATCGGCGATCTTGACCACATTTTGACCACACACGGGGCATGACCGGGCCACACCAAACACCACCACACATCAGGTAAAGTCCCAGCTCAGCGCCTTGATAGGGACGTTACGAGCGGGATGCGGCAGAAAGCCGCAATGAACTTTCAAGGCGGCGGCACGGGTTCGAATCCCGTTGGGGGCACCAGCAAAAGGCAAGGTCACGGGGCAGTTCGCGCCATCTCCGCAGTATCGACACGCGCGATCTTGACCACATTTTGACCACACCAGCGCTCGTCACAGCGCTCCGCGGCCGTCCAGTGGATGGACTCTCTCGGGGGGTTACGTCGTTCTCGACCGCGCGGGTATGGCCTGCTTGGCCGCGGCGGCTCTGGTCGTCTTCGCGGCTCGAGCCGCGACCGGCGCTGGGGCTCGTGTGGGAGGGGGCGGCCGGCGCGCAAGGGCGATGGTGGCCGCTCGTGCTCGTCCCGCCGCCGCCGGGGGCGTGGGGTCCACCGACCGCGAGCCGCGCCCCAGCTGAGGCTCGTTTGTTACGGATCACAAGGCAGATCCCCATTTTTCGGAGATTTTCTAGAGTTAGCGAACTATCGCGCATGGGTAACAGCCGGCCATCGGGTCTGCCGTAGGGCAGCCAGGGAGAGGAGGCACCCAGATGGTGCGCAAGGTGGTCTTCGGTGGACTTGCGGCTTCGCTGGCCGTGTCGGTCACGTTCGCGACTGGCGCGCTTGCTGGCGGTAACGGCGCGATGAAGTCGAGCCTGGGCCCCGTGAGCGGTAGCACTACCTGCAGTCCGTCGCGCGGCTCGAACGGCTGGGCCATCCTCAACGCGCCCGGTGCGCCCGGCGCTGCGACGTTCGTCAACGGGGAAGTGCATCTGGTCGGCGCCCCACCTGGCACGACGTACATGATCGAGATCGGCATGTCGAGCGGTAACGCGTGCACGCCCACGATGGACATGCTGACGACGAACGGTCAGGGCATCGGCAACGGTCACATCGACGTCCCCATGATGACCGGCGGCACGTACTTCGTCGCCCTGTTCGACACGGCAGGCAGCGAGCAGTACGCGAGCTCACCAGTGACCGTGAGTTAACGTCGTAGCTCTTGGCGAGCACTCCGGCGGGCGACCCCGATGGTCGCCCGCCGGACTTCGTCCATGGTCAGGCCCGCAGCCGAGGACCGCGTCCAGGTTCGCTGGCGAGCCGAACGCCCACCGCCTGTGGACGGCCCAGCCGACCCGAGGGGCCGGCGTCGAACTGAGCGAGAGCGCCCGGATCCGCTGCGGCGGGGGTGCCGCTCCCGGGCGCTCGAGAACGGCGGTTCGGGGCGCGAGCATCGAGAGCGGACGGGGTCAGGTCGGCGGCGATCCGAAGGTGCTACCCGCATGAACCGCGTCGATCCTTGGATCCCAGACCGGCACACGGGCATCGGCCGCAAGGGGGGCAGTCTCGTTCGGCGGGTAGACCGTACGGACTCGCTCATGGTGACCGGGCCGCCGTCGCACACGCTTGGGTAGTCAGTCACGACCGCGTGGGCTGTGCCTGCCGGCCGGAGAAGTACTCGCGCCGGACCGAGGAACGCCGCCGGCCGCCGGACCGATCTGCCGTCCGCCGCAAGGAACGAGGCTTCTGGATGGCCGGACATCGTGCACGGGCGGGTGCCGACGTTGGTAAAGATCAACCCGAACCAGTCGGTTCCAGCCGCGCCGCCCAGCGATGTGGTGCGTAATCGAAGCTGGGACGTAGCGCACGTTCACGCATCAGGCGGGTGTCGACGGCCGCGGTCGTCGCCCGACCGTCGGGCAACGGCGACCGACTCGGCGCAGCCGAACCACAGCTCCGAGCGAGGCAAGGTCGGCCGCCGCGGTAGGGCACATCGATCCGACTGCCACGTGGTCATCGAGGCAACCGCAACCATCCGAGCGCTGCCAGCGACCCTGAGCTCGTACGCTTCTGCCGCCCCGGGTGCGTCGCTCGATGGGACTAGACGACTATGAGCTCGACGTGGATCCCTGCAGTTTCTGCGAGGGGAGTCAGGTCGCTAGGATCAGACGTGAGGACGTCGTCGCCGTCCCTGGCGAGACAGATGACTGCGGCATCGATCGCATCGGCAAGCCCACTACGAGCCAAGAGCATGCCCGCCCGACGGCCCAGGTTCTCGTCCACCGCCGTGACATCGACGCCGGGGAGCAGCCGAGCTACCTCGGCTTGCCGACCATGGCCACCTCGCCACACCTGAGCGATCACCCCGCCGTGGCTTATCGGTGGTCGGCCCGCGCGACGCTCCGCCTTGATCAGAGCAACAATGTCGCGGTCGCCACGTTCCACAGCGAGAAACGCCCCCGCATCCAGGATCAGGCTCACGCCGCGCCCCGCCCGCGACGTCGCGGACTCGTCTGTTTCGGGCCTGGCTCGTTGCGGACAACAACCGCTCGGGCGCGGGCCCGACGGGTGGCCTCCCGCATTTCATCCTCCGTGATTTCGCCGTAGGCGGCTTCGTAGGTGGCAAGGAACTCGTCGAGCGCGCGCAACCGACGGTCATGGTCGGCCTTCAGTCGCAGCGCGTCATTGACCCATCCGCTTAGGCTGGCCGCAAGCCCTGCGGCGACGGCGGCCTGACCTACCGCGATGAGGTCGGCGTCAACTGAGGCAGAGAGTCGGTGCTTTTCGCTCATACCATCATGCTACATTACTACCACGATCGTAGTATGAGCCTTTGCCGGGCGGGGAGGAAGAGGAAGCGCTCCTGGACCTCGCCGGAACAGTAGGCGGCGATGTGGGCGACAACGGCGTCCATGACGGGTTGCGGGACAGGCACGGTGCGATGTTCCTCGCTCTTGTTCACCTCCCCGGTGAAGCGCCGGCTGCCGTTCTGGTTGACCACGATCCGGCCGAAGACGATCTCCTTGCGCAGCGGGTTGACGTCGCAGAACCGCACCCCGAACGCCTCGTTCAGGCGCGGGCCGAGCCAGCAGCCCATCGTGAGCCTGCCGGCGTATCTTCCCCACAAACTGGCGGTCACTCGCGGGGTGCTGCGGTATGCTGTGGACAAGTGTTTCCGCAGGTCAGGGCCACTTTTCACGGTAGCTGCCGCATAGCAGAAAGTGCGCTGGCAAGTCCTTTGAAGGCGGCGGTACAGGGTTCGAATCCCATTGGGGGCACCGGTACGGCACAATGGGTCGCGCTTGGTCCCGTGGAGCAGCGGAGTGCTCGCCGCCCTGTCAAGGCGGAGGTCGCGGGTTCAAATCCCGTCGGGACCGCAGAACGAAGGCCCGGAGACCGAGGCGGCTCGGCGCTAGGTCGGCAAGGCTGACCCCGGTCCGCATCGCGTGCCGGCGACTGGGCTCGGGCTAAGCGCGGGCGCGCCGACGCAGCAGGACCGCTCCGAGAGCCAAGCCGATGACGCCGACCGGTAGTCCCCACGGCAGTCCGCCGCCAGTCGCCGGCAGCGTCGAGCCGGCGCGGCCCGGCGTCGACCCCGGTGACGATGAACCCGTGGATGTCGCATTCGTCGTGGCACAAGCCGGCGACTCGTGGAACCCTGGGTCGGAGCTCGCGATCAAGCCTCGCCCGCAGACTTGACGGACGACGGCAGACAGCCGGGCGAACGTGCAGGTGCTCGTGCTGAGCACCCCGGCTTGCTCGGACACCGGGCACCCCGTCGGGCTCCCGGCAGTCACATCGTTCCAGCCGTGCACACCGGGCGTCTTGTCGCAACTGTAGGTGGCGCTCGTGGTGCAGCCGTCGGTGTAGGCGACGAAGACGTGCCCCTGAGGGTCGATGCCGATGTCGTTGAAGTCGAGCATGTTCCGGCAGGCGTTGACGAGTCCGCCGTTCCAGACACAGCCGCGCTGGACCGGGTCATTGGGTGTCGCGTTCACTGTGCGCCAGTGCGCGCCACCGTCGAACGTGTAGGAGACGAACAGGTACCAGGTCCCGGTGAACGAGCCGTCCTGATACGCCCCCTGCTGGCCAGTCCCGAGAAACGCGTACGCGGCCCGGCCGGGGCTCCCGGTGACGACCTCGGAGAACTCGGTGTTCTGGATGCCGTGCGGCAGTCCGTCCTCGGTCTGCCCCGGGTCGGCGAACCGGCCGACGTCGACCGAGGGGCGCCAGTGCACGTGCCCCGCGCCGTCATGCGTCGCCGTAGCGATCATCGGGTGGCCGGAGGAGCCCTGGTAGCCGAAGTAAATGATCCCATCCGGCCCTTCCATGACCGACGGGTCACTGGTCCCGGGCGAAGAGTCGGGGGGCATCGAGACGGTGAAGCCTGCGCCATTGTCAGCTGAAACGGCGATCCCGCTTCGCGCCACGCCCTTCGCATCGGTGCACGAATCGTTCGGGACATAGACCATGCCCGTGGGACCGACCCGGACGTGGCCGTGAATCGGTGAACAGGTTCCGTTCCACAGGGGAGTTGCCGGCGAATTGAAGGTGACTCCCCCGTCGTCGCTGCGCGCGCAGTATGCGTCCTGGACGATCGTCTGGGCGCAGTAGTAGACAGCGTGCGGATAGGTATGCGCCGGTGCCGGAGTGTGGTAGGGACCGGCACCGAGGGTGTCATGGTCGGGGAAGGCCGGAGGGGCAAAGGCGACCCCCGGCGTCCAGGTCGCGCCGTCGTCGTCGGTGTAGGCGAGGTAACTTCCGGCAAGCAGCAACCCCAGCGCCCAGGTCCGGTGCGTCGTGCGGTCGGTGAAGAGGATGGCGTCCTCGTTTACCTGTGAATTCGCCGGCGTGACGTCGGTCGCGGTCGGCACCGGCGGCCGCGCTTTGTCGTAGGTGAGCCGGGTGACCTGGTTGCCGGCCATGTACATCAGGTTGCCCGTCGCCCAGTCCACGCCAAGGGACGGCTCACCCGCGTTGGGCCGGTTCGCGCCATCCCGGGTCTGGTAGGAGGGGCTGAAGTCGTAGTTGACGAACTGGGCGTCGCTCGGCTGCGAAACCTGCACGGGAACGGTTGCCACGCTGGTGTAGGTGAGCGCGGCGTGCCCGGTCGAGGTCGTCGGGATGGCACTCGCGGATGCGTCGACACGCAGGCTCCACACCCCGGAGGCGGGGTCATTGATCACGATCTCTTCGTAGTTGGGGCCCGAGTTGGTGGTGTCAGGCTTACCGGGCCCGGTTTCCCCGCCGGACGGGCTGAACGCGAAGCAGTCCAGGTCGGTTGGCGCGGGCGAGTTCCACGAGCAGCGAAAGGTCAGCGTCGCTTCGTGAGTCGCGTAGAAGACGCTGTCCGGTTGCGGCAGCTTCACCGTGAGGGCGTACTTCGAGCAGTCCCCGGGTGCGCAGACGACTTCGATCGGGGTCCCGCCCAATCCGGCTCCCGCCACGCTGTCGAAGGTCCACGAGGCGCTCGAGCTGTTTCCCGGGCCGACGCTGCCAGAGGCCGGTGTCGCCCCCCCGGCGGCGAACGCCGGCCCAGCCAGCGGCGGGAGGGCTGCGGCGAGCATGCCGGCGGCGGCGAGCAGCAGCAGCGTCGTGCGGCGTCGGGGTGGCGTCATAACCGGCGAGTATGGACCCCACACCGGCGGTGGAGCTACGGAGGTGCATCTCCTCGACCGCGGTCGTCGACTTCTGGACCGTACCCGTCCAGCGACCTAGCTCAGTAGAACCATCGAGCCTGGGTCTGGCCACCCGACACCCAGCGGAGATCGCCATGCACGCCCGGGACATCGAAAGTCAAGACGCCAGTCAGAGTCTGCCCGGGATTGAGCCCAGCGAGCCCGTCGAGTTGGTTCGGTGCCCCCGAGTACGGCGAGTTACCGTCCTCGACGGTAACTCCCGAAAGACCTGGCACGTCGGCGAGGAAATCGGCGTAGACCAGCTCGACCTGCACGGCGCCGGGATTCACGATCCGCATCGAGAAGCTGAGGTAGTAGCCGCGGGCAGGGCCGTACCCGTAGGACTGAATGGCCGTGGTCCACACGCGCGGCCCGGAGGCGGTGATCTCGAGCTTGGCCCCGCTGCGGTGGTCGACGACGGTCGCCGTCTGCCCGACCCGGTAGTCGATGCGCGGCGGAAGAATGATGGTCCGACGCGGGGACGGGCGAGCCGAGGCTGTCCGATGTGGTGTCGCCCCCGGGACCGCGGCCACCGGCCGGCTCGCGCTCGCCTTCGGGTGCATCCGGTCGGCGGCCAATGCCCCCCCGGCGGCGATCAGGACCAGGTCGGCGACGGCGACGGCGATCGCGAGCCGCGCCCAGCCGCGCCGCCCGCTTTCCACCACCCCGGATCGGTTCGCCATAACCCTTCTCGTCCCTGAGCCTCGACCACTGACGATACGGAACCGCTTCGCCGTCCACCGGGCAATGCCAGATCACGAGGCCCGCCGGTAGAGTGCAGGCCGTACCGGGGCAGGTAGCTCAGTCGGTATGAGCGTCCGCCTGAAAAGCGGAAGGTCGGCGGTTCGATCCCGCCCCTGCCCACGCAAGAAACCCTTTAAATATAAGCTGCTCACGGCTCGAACTGATGTCGAACCTGTGGCAAACAGGTTGTGGCAAGGCTGTGGCAAAAGGCTTCCGGTGGCCGGAATGTGGCAAGATCGCTCCTCTTGAGTAGCGCCTCGGCCGCCCAGCCAGCTCGCGTCGGACCGCCTTCAGGCGGGAACTGCGGGCCTGGACTCATGGTAGAGGGGCGCCCCGGAGACAGATCAGCGCCGTTCGGCCAGACGATCGCTCCGGCGTCCTGATCCACGGCGACCTGGCAAACGGCGCGTAATCGGCCCTGACGGGCTCGAACATCTCGCCCCAGAGCAGAGGCTCCAGGTCGATGACGCGCACCGTGCGGTCAGCAAAGCCGAGCTCGACGACATAGCGGCCAAGCACCCGCACGTCCGTCACGTCGATCATCGGGGCCAGCTCAGCCATCGTCCCGCCTTTCCTCGAGGTTGCCTGGGAAGCGATGATCAAGAGTCGCCGCAAATGGCCGGAGCGCCCCGTCCCGATGCTCCGCGAGGAACTCACGGACAGGCTTTCAGGACGCGAGGCGGCAGCCTCCCCGCCGGCAACCTGCCGGGTTCTCGCAGGTGTCCAAAATCGTCCAGGACGATTTTGGGTCCGCGTTGCTACATGCCTTGCTACAGATGATCACTGCCGGGCTCCGGCTTCAAGAAGATCGCTCCCGATGGCGCGGCCCCGGCTTCGAGGAACCGTTCAAGCGCGGCGACTAGGCGACCGCCGGTGCGAGCGTGGGCCCGCGGGAACTGCCGGTTCGTCGTGAAAATCAGTACCGGGCTGGGTCGCCCGGATGCGAGGGCCGCGGCCTGAAGTGGCCGAAAGTCCTGCACGTTCTCCGTGACGATCGCGCGGCCGGCAGAAACGGCAACCAGCACGAGCTCCTCGTCCGAGGCGCCCTCAAGATCCGGGTCCTCGTGGACGGCGACCACATCGTGCCCGCGGGCGCGCAGCTGAACGGCGCTGGTGCTCGGGAACATCTCGTCGAGGAGCAGTTTCACCCGAGCAAGCGCTGTTCACGTTCGAGTGTTCGACGCAGGTCCTCGGCCTCTCGCTCATTTCGGTCGATGAGGTTGTCCACCTCGTCCGGGCATTCGGCGTAGTAGCGGATCGCGATCCGGACCTTGTCTTCGGTGATCCCGGTACCTTCCGCCACGGCGCGTACGAGCCGCGCGCCGCGCTGACGCCCCCCTCGGACGGCCACGATGACCTCCCACACGTCCGGGCCGCCGACGAGGACAGCCCGCCGGCCCGTCGGCCCGTCGCGGAACAAGATCCCGGGGTGACGGTCCCGGCGCATCCCTTCCTCGATGTACCGCTGGGCCAGCCGCACGATCGGCTCACCGCTCTGAGCGCTGCATGCCCGGAGGGCTTGCAGGGTATCCGCGTCAATCCGAATGGGCTCACTACTCATGTAGTCAATCGTAGCGTCGGCCGCTACGAGTTCGTATGTCCACAGCAGATTCGGACATCCCAGAGTGAGTGGTATCGCCGGCATGAGGTCGACGAGGGATACCCGAACCTGGCAAGAAACCCTCATCGACCTCCGAGCTGCCGCATCATGTCTCGGTGAGCAGACGAAGGTCCTACGCACAGCGCCTGTTTCGGTCGGCGCTCCGGAGCTTCGTGCGCGAGGCCAAGCTCCCCATCGGCGTCTTACTGCTCGCCGAGGGCCTAATCGTGGCGATTACTCTTCTCGGTGAGCCGTCGCGGTTCGCTCAGGGGTTGATTATCGGGGTTTCCTCGACAGTCTTCCTCGGCTTCTTCGTACTGCTCTTCCTGATGGTGACCGGGAGCGTATTGACGCTCGCGGGTATCTGGGGGGAGAGGTTTGCGAAGGACGAACTCAAGATGGCTGTGAAGCGCGGTCACATCTGGGGCTTCGTCAGCAACGTTGAGTTGGGCGGCTTCGACATCGACAGCATCGCCGTCGCGCCCGGCGGTGTCTTCGCCCTAGAGGTGAAGGCTCACCTCGCCAGGCGCCGCCGCCGCGACGATTCGGCCGATCTCCAGCAAGCCCGGTACGGTGCTCGGAAGGCCGCGTCGATTTTCAGAAGCGTACACGTGCAGAGCCCGCACGAGGTGGAGCCAGTTCTTGTGCTGTGGGGTCGTCGGGGCGCCGACGAAGTTCCCGCCGAAGGCCTTACCGTGGACGGCGTCCACGTTGTAGCCGTAGGGGATCTCGCGAACTGGCTCAGGCGGCACCGAACGGGGCGAATCTCTGAAGACAACGCCAAGGCTGTTCTCGCACGGCTGCAAGACTTCAAGGACACCCGGAGGGCCTGTCAAGTTCTCTGTGTGTGACGGTGCTTGATGGATGGGGCTGAATAGCTCCTGGACGAGCACTGGCTCGTCGCAGTTGGGGCAATGGCCGCCGTCTCCCAGCCGGCGGCTGAACAGGTT
>Ga0307372_10000966_pt1 | contig 50275 bp, 45 predicted proteins | sample OX1MG_FD_202533 | JGI IMG/M metagenome (GOLD analysis project Ga0307372, IMG submission 202533) | Soil microbial communities from Risofladan, Vaasa, Finland - OX-1 | ecosystem: Environmental > Terrestrial > Soil > Coastal area > Acid sulfate soil | place: Finland: Risofladan, Vaasa | collected...
TGCTGCAGGAGGATGTTCCTCAGCAATGTCGAGCTCATCGACGAGTTCGTACAGTTTGGAAGGAAATAAGAGTGATGTATTAAATAGATGATTGGCGCTAATTGTAGCTACATGGGGCTGTAGGCTAGCCTGGCAGGCTTCCGGCATGGGGTGCCGGCGACCCGAGATAGCTACATTTGGCTTACGTTACAAATCTGGCTGCGGGAATTCAAATCTCGGCAGCCCCACGGTGTTTAAAATGGCAGAAGAGCAGTTGTTGGCGAATCAGAACGATTACCTAGAGGCGGGAATACACATAGCGACCAAGGTGAAGAGCCCCGGAATGACGAGGTTCATCTACAAGGTAAGGGACGACGGGCTGTACCTCCTGGACCTCAAGACGATAGACACAAGGATACTCACGGCGTCGAAGATGATAGCAAGGTACCAGGCCGAGGAGGTCGTGGTTACGGCATCGAGGATTTACGCGATAGTCGCGGCCCAGAAGTTCGCCGAGATAATAAGCGCAAAGTTCATAAAGGGGCGAGTGACGCCTGGCATATTCACCAATCCCAACAGGCCGGACTTCATGGAGCCCAAGCTCATAGTCATCAGCGACTCCAGGAACGAGAAGCAGGCGATAAGGGAGGCTAGCAAGATCAACATGCCGATAGTCGCCCTGAGCGACACGGATAACTCCACCAAGTTCATAGACATGATAATCCCGTCCAACAACAGGGGCAGGAGGTCGCTGGCGTTCATCTATTTCCTGATGGCCAGGGAGGTGCTCAAGGCAAGGGGAGCAATCGCCACCAACGAGGAGTTCAAGTACACCGTGGCCGACTTCGAGGCCAAGGTGGACACCACCAGGCCGCAGCAGTCATCCAAGCAGGAGGGCATGACTGCCCGCCAGCGCTACTGAGCTGCTGCAAGGATTAGTTTTGTTTTCTTTCACCTTGAGCTGCTGCTCTCAAGCTTCTTTACTATCAGCTGAACTATCTCCTTGGCAACCTTCCTGTTCCTCGCCGTGTTGCCAAGCACCACTAGCTCTATGTCCTCAGTGAGCCATGCGTACTTGTTAGGATTGTTGGCCCCCTTAAGCTGCACCTCCTTCTCGTCCATCATCTCGAACTCCTCCTCCGCGTCAACCCCATAGATCTCCTTCATCTCCTCAGCCGTGGTTACGTCGACATAGGAGAGCGGACCGGGCTCGCTATTGGAGAGCTCGTCGAACAGCATGCGCAATTTCTTGGCCGATGCGGGTGTCAGCCCCTTGTCAGAGGCGGCAGCCTCCGCGGCCTTTATCTTTTCCAGTGCCTGCTTTGTGTTTGTCAATCAATCACGTTAAATTGCAATGTAGACCAGAGCCGATGCCAGGTATATCAGTATGGCGACGGCCATAGCGCCCAGGCTCAGGTTCCTCGAGAGCCTGAAGAACCCGTCGTTGTACCATCCCCTCACGTAGCCCAGCGCAATGAAGAAAAGCGCGATGTCCACCGCCGCTATCGGTGCCATGTAAACAACGTTGTAGGCGAAAGGCGCCATGAAGAAGAACATGAAAACGCTTACCGCTATCGCCTCCATGTAAAGCGTGAAGGCGAACCAGGCCGACCTCTCCCTGCCTATGTGGAATATCAGGTTCCTCGCCTTCCTCACCTTGAGGTCGCCCTTCTGGTCCCTTATCATGCCGTGTATCTCCCTCGCGAGCCCGCTAAGGAAGACGGTGAACGATATCAGCAGTATGTTGATGTTGAGCGAGCTGGCGGTTATCGAGTTGCCGTAAAGGAACGGTATCACCATAGAGAACGCGATGTAGACATTGCCAATCAGCAGCATGTTCTTCATCCGGTAACTGTACAGGAAGGCCAGTACGCTGAACGCGAGCGCTATAACAAAGGCCAGCGGATTTATGAACGCGCTCGCTGCGCAGCCTATGGCAAAGCAGCCCATCGCTATCGCGAATGCCTCCCTCTCCTTTATCGCCCCGGACACGAGCGGCCTCTCCTTCCTCTTGTTCTCCCTGTCCGTGTGTACGTCGAAGTAGTCGTTTATGGCGAAGGAGCCCATGCTCACGAAAATGGGGGTGATTATGCTGAGCGCGAGAATTGGCATCGCAGGGATGCCCCCAGATATGAGCTCCGCTGCGACAACCGCTATGACCAGCATCAGACTGTGCTCTATCCTAGTGAGCCTTGCAATCGCGACCGCCTTGTTCATCATATCGTATTGCAATACAAGGAATAAATAGCTGAGGGTGGGGCACCGATTAAGCTTTTATTGTTTTATTCCTTTATACTCCCGATAGCTTATGGCACGGCAGAGCAGGGCACAGTCCGCTATGGAGTACCTGATGACCTATGGGTGGGCTATCTTGATCATAGCGGTTGCGCTCGCAATTCTCTACCAGTTAGGAATTTTCGGCGGAGGGTCCAATCTGCTTAGCACCTCATGCCTTGCCAGCACGGGTTTCCTGTGCACCAACATCCAGATGAACACCACCGGCAATGTGATAATATCGTTCGCGCAGTCGACAGGGCAGGACATAACGATTACGGGGATAGCCTGCACCAACACCACAGCGTCGCCGTCCAGCATGCAGAGCGTCACGCAGACGCCGATTGCGCCTGGACAGCAAACCCCTCTCATATTTAGCTGCATCCTGGGTTCGAACACCATAGGCACGACGTTCAGCGGCACGCTCTGGGTGCAGTACAACACCCAGACGCAGGACGGGAACATCGGGAAGGTGGGGGCGATAACGGCGGTCGCGTCAACGGCAAAGGGGGTATCGGCAACAACAACCATAACCACAACTACCACCACAACATCCTCAACAAGCACATCCACCACCAGCACAACGACAATATTTACCGCAACCGGAGGGACCGTCACTTATGCAGGGGGAAAGGAGATACACACGTTCACCGTGAATGGGGTGTTCACGGTTACCGGAAATGGGGGCACGGTAAGCGCAAATGTGGTGGGTGACGGCGGCGGAGGGGGCAACGGCGCTTGCAGCAACGGCCCAGGCGGAGGAGGGGGAGGAAGCGGAGGAGACACCTCAGATTCGGTAATGCTTACCACACAGACATATAACGTTATTGTAGGGGCAGGTGGGGGAGGCGCATCCGCGGGAAGCGGCAGCAGTTTCGCGGGGCTCTCTGGCGGTGGCGGCGGTGGGGGAGCGAATGGGGGCTGCAGTAACTATTACGGGGGGCAGGCAGGGGCAGCAGGTACCCCTAACGGGAACCCTGGTCAGGCGGCCGGAACTGGGGTTGGGGGGGCTGGAGGGGCAAGTGTTTATGGCGGATACGGAATAGGCGGGGCCGGAGCCGGGCAGTGCGTATGTGGCGGTTCGAATGGCGGAGCAGGAGTGGTCGTGATAAGCTTCAACGCCCTGGGCAACGGAAACCCGTGAACAGCGTATTTTTATTCTGTGCATACCATAAACAATTGATGTCAGATTCGCATTCCAAGAAGGCCCAGTCAGCGATGGAGTACCTGATGACGTATGGGTGGGCCATACTCATCATCGCGGTTGCTCTTGCAATCCTCTACCAGTTAGGGATCTTCGGCGGCTCCTCAGCACTTGTGGGAACGTCGTGCCTTGCGGCAACCGGGTACCTTTGCGGCGCGCCGCAGCTTAACACCACAGGTAACCTCATAGTGCAATTTGGCCAGGTCGGGCAGACGATTACACTGACTGGAATCGCGTGCACAGGTAATGCTGTGCCCCCATCGTCACTGCAGAACGTGGCTCAGACACAGCTTGCAACAGGACAGACAATCCCATTAGTATTCAACTGTCCGCTCAATTCAAATGTAATAGGGTCCAAGTTTACTGGCTACCTTTGGGTGCAATACAACAGCCAGGCCCAGAACGGCAACATCGGCAAGGTGGGCGCAATCACTGCGGTCGCATCAACAGCCCATCCTGTTTCCGCTACCACCACTACCAGCACAACCACGACTATCATATATCAGCTTGATGGTGCCGTAGACAGCGGTATCCGCACCAACGCAAACTCCTACATTGTGACACTGTCCACCACCAGCGCCAACGACTTGATATATGTGTTCGTCGACACCAGCCCCAACAACTTCGGTGTGAGCTCCATCTCCGATACTGCGGGACTTAGCTGGAGCGGAAGGGGCATATCCGGCCACTCGATAAACGTACCAGCAGGGGTATATACCGCAATCGCCAACGCCCCGCTGACCAACGACCAGATAACCATTGGCGTATCCTCATTCCCCCTAATCGAGATAGGCGCATTCGCCATAAATGGGATAGACCCATCATCCCCGTTTGACTTGGGCTCTATGGTGTGGAACCATGGCAACAGCGGCACCGACGTCTCGATGACACTCTCAACCTCAAATGCGAATGACGGGATTATCTACTATATGGATGCCAATGGGTGCAACAACGCGTGCACGACCTTCGCTGCGCCACCGGGGTTCACTTACATCCTTGGAGGAGGAAGCAATTACATGTACCTCGCCTATGAGTCGGTGAATCAGGCATTCTCCGGCAATACGATATCCTCAACCGGCACCTCTACTGACGGTTGGGTGGCTGCACTAGACGCTGTGAAATAAAGCTGTCATAAGACTTTAGCGCCCTTCTTCGTGACCAGTATGTCGTCCTCTATCCTGACCCCACCGAAGCCCACAATGTATATGCCCGGCTCGTTGCTGATAACCATCCCCTCCCTGAGCTTTACCTTGTATCCTGGTGAGAAGCCTATCTCGCCGTCGTGGACGTCTATACCCACGGAGTGGCCCAGCGCGTGTGTGAACTTGCCCTTGTACCTTCCATTGAAGGCGGAGTTTATGTGGTTGTTGGCGATATCGTATATTGCGCTTGCCTCCGCCCCCGCTCTTATCGCCTTGTTGGAACGCCTCTGGGCCTCCTCAACCGTCCTGTAAATTTCCATCATCCTCCTGTACTTCGCGCTCTTTCTGTCCGGCTTGAAGATGAACGTCCGGCTCACGTCAGAGCAGTAGTTGTTGTATCGTGCGCCGACATCGAGCAGCACCAGGCTGTTTCTCTTCAGTCTTGTGTTGTCAGGCATGTGGTGCGGCAGCGCAGTGTTAGCTCCGAAAGAGACTATGCTGGGAAAGGAAGGCGCATCCGCGCCCTTGCGCATCATGAGGTAGGTCATCTTCGCAGCAATCTCCTTCTCAGTCACTCCCTCCTTGAGGTGGCTGGGAATCTCCTTCAGTGCCGCCTTTATTATCCTGTTGGCAATCGCCATGTTCTTCAGCTCTCCGCTGTCCTTTATCACCCTTGCCTTTGCGAAGGCCTCAGAGACGTCGACAAAACGCTTGGCTCCAGAAACCTTCCTCAGCCTCTTGGCGTAGCCGATGGGGATGAAACCCTCGTTTATGCCCACGACCTTCCCCTTAAGCAGCCGCTTCAGCTCGGCCCTTATCTTATCGCGGGTCTTCCACATTACGACCCTCACGCCCCTCGGGCTGTTCTCCTTGGCTATCTCGTAATCAAGTACGTTCACAAGCAGCGTCACCTTTTTCCTATCGGCCACAAGTATGTAGCCCTCAAGCGTAGCGGCGGGCAGGCCGGTAAGGTAAAGGAAATTGCTGTCGTTGTAATTGGTATTGGCGAGGAGGATTGTGCTTACCTTGGCGTTGTCAAATACCCTCCTTAGCCTTGCAGACACGCTTATCATTATCCCACGAAACGGATTGGCAATTAAGCTATAAAAGCACTAGCTGAGAAACCCTATGGGTGCGTAGGTGGATAGGGCGGAGATGATAAGGGAGCTCGGCGACATCTCCCCATCGGTGAAGAGGTCCGACATCGTCTACAAGCACATGCGCGACCCGGCACTGCTGAGATATTACTACAACGTAAAGACGATGAAGCTGCTAGACAGGATGGAGATCTCGGGCAGCGCCCCAACCGACATATTCATAGGACGGTTCGGGTACCCCAAGGTGAGCATAGGCCCCTTGGTTCCTCCGGAGTACGGCGACACATCGATACTCGGCATGCCAGAGCGGTGGCGCCACATGTCAATAGAGGATGTCGTCAACATGCGCTCCAAGCTGGTCAGGGGGATGCACACGACCAAGGTCAAGGATGTAGAGAACGGAAGGGTTGAGCAGCTTGTCAGGGATCTTGCGCTTGCGGAGAAGCCTGCCGAAACCGAGATGAACTTCGCCAAGAGACCCTCGATGAGCATGACGATGCTGGACGAGGTCCAGCCCTTCGGGCCGAGCGCCAAGATAAGCACTATGGACGTTTACAACTTCAAGGCGGACAGGAAGATGGAGAGCAGGTACACGGACACCGATGCCACCGCAAAGACATCGATGGTAGAGCTCTACGAGAGGGGCGTTCCCGTATCAAGGATACAGAAGGGCCTCTCCGCGGGGCTGTTCGGCATAGGCCAGAACAGGAAGTTCGTCCCCACAAGGTGGAGCATCACGGCTGTGGACGATACGCTAGGCAAGGCGAACCTCGAGGAAGTGAAGGCCTACGAGACCCTGGACGCCATACACGCCTACTACCACGTCTCGCTTGACAACAGGTGGCTTATCTTCCTGATTCCCGGGGGCTGGCAGTACGAGTCGATAGAGGCATGGTACCCCAAGACCGTGTGGAACGAGAACGGCGTCGACATATCCATCTACGGCTCCTATGAGGGCTATACGGGGAGGAAGACCTACGCAGAGATAGGCGGATGCTACTACTCCGGGAAGCTTGCGATAACTGAGAAGATGAAGATGCTCAAGAAGCAGTCGATGGCGCTTATACTGAGGGAGGTGCACGACGGCTACATAATGCCCGTGGGCGTCTGGAACGTCAGGGAGCATGTCAGGGACACTCTTCAGGTCAGGCCAGACATACTGCACACCGTGAGCGATATGTTCGGCTACGCAAAGGCAAGGCTGGACATAGGCGCGAAGGACTGGATAAGGAACAGCCGCATGCTGAGGGACCTTCTGAGTCAGAGAAGGATAGCTGAGTATGTGGCGACCGGTTAGTTAACCTATGCTAGACCACAGCTTTTTGAAGTGGTCCTCAAGCGCGTCCCTCTTCTTCATGTCGCGTATCATCTGTATGTGCTCGACGTTCTTGTGCATCCCGCTGAAGGTGAGGTTTGCGCTCCCCACTATCGCCTCACTGTCGTTTATGTACAGCTTCTCGTGCACGAACTTTTCCCTCGACACCTTGAGCATGAAGTTTGATTGGGTCTTCCTGTAAGTGAGATAAGTTAAGGCGACGAATACGAGCACTATCGCCACCAAGGGGTAGACGAAGTAGCTCAGGTTGAAGTAGATCGCGAAAGCCGTTATCACTGAGAAATAAGCCATGGGCTTGAGGTACCTTTTCATCGCCCCGATCTCTGGTATCCCCTTCAGAACAGAGTTATCATACTCTAGGGAGGACTGTGACGTCACAACGTAAACCTTCTTCCTCCTCGCCTCGCTGATGAGCATCTTGGCGTAGCTGTTCCCAATATAAGGGGAGACCACTAGCAGCTTCCTGCTGTCTGCCGCTATCAACTTGTCCACGAACCTGTACGAGCTGTCTCCGCTGTACTGCTCGTCGCCCTTGTCCCAGAACATGAAGGGGTAAGGAGTGCAAAATAGATAAGTCTTTCAATCGTGCTTGGCTATCCCTACCTTTATGCCAACGCCCTCTATGTCGAAGTCCTTCACATCCGCACCGGCTGGCATCCTGTCCGATAGCTTTACCGCCTTCGACCTTGTTATCCTCTTTATCTGATCCATGTTACGCTCTATCGCCCTGCCGAAGCTCTCGTTTGCAGACACCGTGAGCCTTATCGAGTCCTTCCTGGTAAGGCCCATCTCCTTCCTTACCATCTGGACCCTCCTTATGAGCTCTCTCGCTATAAGCTCGTCCCTCAGCTCCTCAGTTAGCTGGGCGTCTATGTCAACGTAAACAGTGTTTGCCCCCACCTTGACCGCAACCCCCCCAGACTCTGCAGCCTTCTCGGTGAAGATGAAGTGCTCCTGTGTTATCTCGAATATCCCTTTCTCAGTGTGCAGTGAGTAGTGCCCCTGTTTTGTCATCTGTGAGTCCAGCTCCTCTGCATTTACCCTTGCAAGTTCCTGTGCAACAACCTGCGCGTTCGCCTTGAAAGACGGCCCCAGCTTCCCGAACTGCGGCTTGACCTCCTTCTCCGCGCCCTTGCCCTTGCTAACCCTCACGGACTTCGCATTGGTGTACATTCCAAGCAGCGTGGATATCCTCTCTATTGAGCTGACAAGCGAGTCCTCCGATGCCTCTATCAGTATCTCCTTTATCGGCGCCCTGAGCTTCACGTTCTTCTGCTCCCTGAGATTAAGCACAGCCTTCGAAGCGGCCTCAAGCACCCTGAAGTCCTGCTCCAGTTCGGGGTCTATCACCGTCTTCGAGCTTTTAGGCCACTTCTCCATGAATATGCTTGCGTTGTCAACGCTGAAAGTGTCGCCGTAGATGCTCTCCGCCACCATAGGTATTATAGGCGCGGCGAGGAGCAGTACGTTGCGGAGCACATAGGATGTTATCACCGACAGCTTCTTCAGCTCCGCCTTCCCTGCCTCCTCCGCCCTCTGCTTTGCGAACTTCAGGTAGAACCTGCTGAAGTCCTCCAGTATGAACTCCCTTATCATCGTCACCGCATCGTCCACAAAGTAGCTATCCAGATCCCTCGTGGCTGAGTCGATGAGCGTGTTGAGCCTCGATACTATCCACAGCTCCTCCTTCTCCAGCTTTTTGATGGAAGGCCTCTTCGCTACCTTTATGTCGTTGCCGGATATCGTGGCGAACTCCTTCACCAGCTCGGCTATGTTGTAAAGCGTTATTATGTTGCTGTCCGCCTCAGTGAGGTCGGGCTTCTTCAGCTTCAGTTCCAGCCATCTTGGGTGGCTCGCGTTCCAGAGCCTGAACCCGTCGGCAGACACCAGCTCCAGCAGCTCAGATGTGGAGACCGTGTTGCCAAGGTGCCTGTGCATCTCCTGCCCCAGCTCATCCTTTATCATGCCGCCTATGTTGACCTGTTTGTAGGCTCCCTTTCCGTATGCGGCCACGCTTGTCCTCATGAGTGCGGTGAACCATCCCCTTATCTGGTCCCTGCTCTCGGTTATCCAGTCAGCCGGGTAAAGCCTGCCGAATTCCTCCTTGCTCAGGCTTGCGGTGTGGGCTATCCCCGAGTCGTACCAGACGTCGAAGATATCCTTGACCCTGTGCGATACTGCGCCGCACTTTGCGCACTTAATCGTGATGCTGTCTACAAACGGCCTGTGCAGGTCCTTTGGCGCCTCGCTCAGTCCTGCCCTTTCCATCAGTTCCTTTATTGAGCCGATGACATCCACGTCGCCGCACGAGTCGCATACCCATATCGGTATAGCAGCCCCCCAGTACCTCTGCCTGGATATGCACCAGTCCGGAGAGCTCTCTATCGCCTCGTCGAGCCAGAGCTTGGCCTCCTCAGGATGCCATACTACCTTCGAGTTGGCCTTGAGCATCTTCTTCTTTATCTTCTGGACGTTTATGAACCACTGCGATGTGGAGAGCGTTATCAGCTTGGTGTGGCATCTCCAGCAGTGCGGGTAGCTGTGGGTCACCGAGCCCTCGAATATCAGGCTTCCGTTCTCCCTCAGCGCCTTGAGCACCGCCCTGTTTGCATCCTCAGGCACGCCGATGCCAGCGAACGCTCCAGCCTCATCGGTGTATTTCGCATGGAAGTCGACGGGCGAGAATACCGGCAGCTTGTTCTGCTTTCCCAGCCTGTAGTCCTCGAGTCCGTGGCCCGTCGCCATGTGCAGCAGGCCAGTGCCCTCGTTTATCGAGACGAAGCTTGCGCTCCCAACGACCCTGTGGTACTTGGCAAGCGCCTTCTGTTTGGGTGTCTGCTCTGCAAGCGGGCTGGTGTAGGTAGCACCCACAAGCTCGCTTCCATAGAACTCCTTCTTCACCACGAGGTTTGCGTTTATGTTGCCGGCAAACTGGTCCATCCTCTCCTTCGCGACCACGTAATCGACGCCCTCTCCGCTGGCGAGGACATACAGGTGCTCGGGGTTAACCGCTATGGCTACGTTCGCCGGCAGAGTCCACGGCGTGGTGGTCCATATGACTAGGTAAGCGTCGTTGCCCAGATCCACCTTCGCCGCCTTTGTGCTAGCGACCCTGAACTTGACGAAGATAGAAGAGTCGGTGTTGTCCTCATACTCCACCTCCGGCCCCTGCGCCGAGAGCACCGTCTCGCACCTCTTGCAGTACGACAGGGGCTGCAGCTCCTTGTACAGCAGGTGCTTTGCGTGCATCGCCTTGAATATGCCCCATCCCTTCTCGATGTACTCGTTCCTGTAGGGTATGTAAACCGTGTCGAAGTCGAGCGAGGAGCCGAACCTCTTGAACGCGCTGATGGCGCCCTTGGCCTGCTCGTCAGCGTAATCCTTGCACGCGTTGATGAAGTTCTCGATGCCGATTCGGCTCTCTATCTCTCCCTTGTTGATTATGTTGAGCTTCTTCTCCACCTTTACCTCTATAGGGAGGCCGTGGACGTCGAAGCCGGCCCGGTCGTGGACATTGAATCCCCTAAGCCGCTTGTACCTGAGTATGATGTCCTTTGTGGTCTCGACCCATACGTGGTGTGCCGCCAGCTCTCCTGTTACATATGGCGGTCCATCTAGGAAAAAGAACTTTTTGCCTCCGGCATTTTGCTGCCTTACCTTGCCGTTTATCTGATTGGCCTCCCAATACCTTAATACGCTTTCCTCTTTTTGCTTAAGGTCGGGCATAGGGTGCACCCGGCTGGGTAGTCTATTGAGCCTCCACGCTCTTTGCCTCTATCCTGTTGCTCTTGAAGGCTCCTCTCCTCTTCATGTTGCCCCAGCAGTCCTTGCATATCACGAGCCTGGTGACCTTGTTGAACCTTCCAGAGCTCTTGACGCAGTTGAAGCATATTATCCTGCTGCAGTAGCTGCACTTCTCGTTCTTGAATATCTCATTCTTGCATCTTTCGCATACCATTGTCATTTCAGCACCGTTAGCAAACTTAAACGAATATAAAGCAATACGTGGTAATTACTATTGCCGCCCTATACAAGCAGACTCAGGTATTAATTATGCGCGTATATATAAAAAGCTATGGCTGCGCCCTCAAACCGGCCCTATTGGTGATCTAGTGTACTCGAGCGAGATAACCGATTTCATGGGAAAGAAGGGCATAAGCGTAGGGGACAAGGTCAAGATAGGGTCCGACGATGTCAACGTCGAGGGGGAGATAATGCCCAAGACCGAGGTGGGCAGCCCCGACACCCTTGTCATAAAGCTGGAGAACGGCTACAACATAGGCATAGCCTACTCCCCAGACCTCGAGATATCGCTGCTGACCAAGAGGAAGGGGAAGATAGAGTTCCCGAAGGCCAAGACAAAGAGCTCCCACAACCTCCCATCAGTGGAGCTAATCTACACCGGCGGCACCATCGGCAGCAAGGTGGACTACAAGACCGGCGGGGTTTACATGCTGACCAAGCCCGAGGAACTGCTTTACGAGGTTCCGGAGGTATCGGAGATTGCAAACATAACGATAAGCAACCTGTTCAACATAGCCAGCGAGGACATGTCCTACCACGAGTGGCAGAAGATAGCCGAGGAAGTGGCAAGGGCGCTGAACAAGGGCGCGAAGGGCGCTGTGGTCACTATAGGCACCGACACGATGCACTACGCATCCGCCGCGCTAAGCTTCATGCTTAAGGGTCTCAACGCTCCCGTGGTGCTCACAGGCGCACAAAGGAGCAGCGACAGGGGGTCCAGCGACGCGTTCTTCAACCTGAAGGCGGCCATGAAGATTGCCGCACACTCCGACATCGCGGAGGTTGGCATCTGCATGCACAGCTCAAGCTCCGACGACAAATGCCACTTCATAAGGGGGACTCACGCAAGGAAGATGCACACGTCAAGGAGAGACGCGTTCAGGCCCATCAACGGCAGGGCGATAGCCCTCGTAGGCCAGGATCTCGATATAACGTACGCAAGCGATTATGCAAAGGTCGACCCAAAATCAAAGGAGAAGGTCGAGGCGATGACCAAGTTCGAGGCCAAGGTGGCGCTGGTCAAGATAGCACCGAACTCTGACCCGGGCATACTCGACTTCCACATAAGCAGGGGGTGCAAGGGCATAATCCTCGAGGGTACGGGGCTCGGCCACGCGCCGGTCTCAACGATACACGACCACCTCAACTGGCTCAGCTCGATAAAGTCCGCTGTGGACAGCGGCGTTGTGGTTGGGATGGCATCGCAGTGCCTTTACGGGCGTGTCAACCCCAACGTATACAGGAACCTGAGGATACTCAGCACGGCCGGGGTGGTGTACTGCGAGGACATGACGCCAGAGACCGCTTACGTGAAGCTCGGCTGGCTGCTCGGCAACTACAGCGCCGAACGCGCGCGCGACATGCTCAACAAGGACCTCAGGGGGGAGATAACGAAGAGGCTGGAGTTCGACGAGAACTTCTTGGTGTAGCTGGTTTTGATGGCCGAAGAGAGCGGGAAGGGCAGGGAGCATTACAAGCGGATGGGCTTCATGTGCGGCCTCGAGATACACCAGAGGCTCTCCACCCGCGAAAAACTGTTCTGCAGCTGCCCCACCACCATACTCGGCAAGGGCGCAAGCCCGTCTTCGCACATAAGCAGGTACCAACGAGCGGTGGCGGGCGAGCTGGGCTCTGTGGACATGTCCGCGGAGTTCGAGGAGGGAAGGAACAGGGAGTTCACATACAACATTTACGATGGCAACGCCTGCCTGGTCGAGATAGACGAGGAGCCTCCACACGAGCTTAACAGGGAGGCGCTTGAGGCATCGCTCTCCTTCGCATCGGCGCTCAACATGAGGATAGTAAACGAGCTCCAGCCCATGAGGAAGGAGGTGGTGGACGGCAGCGACCCCAGCGCGTTCCAGAGGTCGATATTCATCGCACTCAACGGCGCAATAAACGTCGAGGGCACGAAGATAGTCATACCCTCGATGTTCCTCGAGGAAGAATCAAGCGGGATAGCCGCGGGGACAGGCACCGACAATGGCGTTACTTACAACACAGACAGGCTGGGCGTGCCGCTCGTGGAGATAGACACAGACCCATACATACCCGATCCAGCCACTGCGAAGAGGGTTGCGCTTTACATCGGCACGATGCTCAGGATATCAGGCAAGGTCCAGAGGGGCATAGGCTCCATAAGGCAGGACGTCAACGTCTCCATAAAGGGAGGAGCAAGGGTGGAGATAAAGGGGGTGCAAGATTTGGACCTCATCGACAAGTTCCTCGACAACGAGATACTGAGGCAGCAGAACCTGATACTCATAAAGGCAAGCTTGGAGAAGGCAAGGGCTCAGGTAATGGAGCCCAAGGACCTCACACACATATTCGCCGGAACGAGGGTCGAGATAATACAGAAGAACAAGGGCGCGGTGATGGGATTCGGGCTCAAGGGCTTCAAGGGGCTTCTCGGTTTCGAGATAAACCCGAAGAAGAGGCTCGGCACCGAAATAAGCGACTACGCAAAGTCAGCCGGGGTAAAGGGAATAATACACAGCGACGAGGACCTGGTCAAGTACAATTTCAGCGAGAAGGAGATAGCCGAGCTGAGGAAGTCGCTTGAGATAACCGCTCACGACTCATTCATACTTGTTGCGGGAGAACACGGGAAGGCAAAGGCCGCGATAAAGCTGGCGCACTCAAGGGCCAGGGACGCGTTTGTGGGTGTACTCAAGGAGACGAGGGTCGCCAACGATACCGTCCTATGCACTACCAAGTTCATGCGGCCCCTGCCCAGCGGCTCAAGGATGTACCCCGAGACCGATGTCAAGCCGATACGCGTTACCATGGAGATGATTCAGGAGGCCAAGGCCGACGCCCCCGACATAGAGAAGGAGAAGACCGCCCTTGAGGCAAAGGTGCAGAACAGGCAACTGGCCGCGCAACTGCTGCTCTCTCCCAAGCTGAGCCTCTTCAAGGACATCACATCGGCGACTGGCGCAGACCCGTCCTTTGTCGCTAACATCCTGATCCAGAAGTTCACCGAGCTAAGGAGGCAGGGCCTCAATGTTGACGAGATAGGCGACGAGCGGCTGAAGGAGGCGTTCAAGGCTTATGCGGATGGCAGCGTGACGAAGCAGGCGGTTGAGGAGCTGCTCAAGGGGCTTTCAGGCTCGGACATTGCCGTGCCCAAGCTGGTCGCAAAGCTATCGCTGGAAAAAATAACGGGCAGGGAGCTTAAGAAGCTAATCGACTCCGAGAAAGGCAAGAGCAAGGACGAGATAAGGAGGGTGATAATGTCCAAGTACAGGATCAATGTCGACGGCTCTGAGCTGAACTCACTTCTGGAGTGAGACTATCGTATCCTTGATGACTTTCAGCGGGGCGTCCGTCTTCACGCATGAGTTTTCCATGTGCGTAAGCGCGGCAGAGTATCCCTTTTTCACCAAGGCGCTTACAACGCCTGCAGGGCTTACCGCGCTCATCGACAGCTTCCTCGTGAGCTTGGGTATCGAGTGATAGAATGGGATGTCGGGCTCGTCAGCCAGAGTCTCGATGAACTTCAGCTCGGCCTTGTCCTCCACGTTGGCGGAAAAATACTTTCTTATCGTTGCAACTGTTGCCTTCTCATAGATGCCGCCCATCCACATCTTACCCGCTGTCTCGAACATCGAGCCGCACAGCTTGCAATTCCCGGCCCTCGGGAAGAATCCAGTGGTTATCTCCCTGTTCGTGCAGCTGTTGCAGTAATAGAGGTAACCCAACCTGTCCACCGATGAAGAGGCGCTCTCCGCCCCGTGCTCAAGCCTGATTATTATCCTCATGTAATGAAGGTACGAGAAGGAGAGCAGGATCCTTATACCGTAGCCGAACTGCGCGGCCACCCTTGCCACGTATCCGGCCAGTATCCGTATCCCTGCCTCGTGGCAGAGCTCGTTGTGCATCGGCCTTGCGTCATATATCCTTACGCATGCCTTATGCTGCGCCCCGCACAGCACCGCAGTGTCCGTTCCTGTTATCATCATGTAGCTGCCGTCCTTCACTACCTTCATCAGGTCGAAGATGTTGGGCGCAGCACCGCCGAAGGGATCAAGGTCCACGAACTCAAACTTGTCCTCCGTGGTGTTGGCGAATTCCTGTATGCTTTGGTTGAGCGCGTTCGCCTTTATCTTGTTCGCCTTCACGTTCTTCGCGAGCGACTTGTAGACCTTCTCGTTTATGTCGAGCAGCGTCACCTTCTTAGCGTTTGTCTCAAGCGCGTACCTGATTCCCCTTATCCCCGTCGCGGCAGTGGAGTCGAGCATGGAGTCCCCCCTCTTGCTCATCGCCTTGACAAATGCCACGCTTATGTCTCTCGAGAGACGGCCCTCCGGGTTCAGGAACGCGCCGTCGCTTGCTGCTATCTTTGCCTTTCCTTCGGTGTACAAATCATCAGTCCTTCAGTATCAGGCCCTTTATGCTCCTCACCGCGTCGAGAAGGCCGTGGGCATAGCTTATGCAGGAGAACGAGGTGAAGAGGTCGCCCTTGTCGAGGTAGCTCTTCGAGTCGAGTGCGTAGAGCTTTGACATCTCCACCACCTTCACCAGCTCCGTCTCGTCCAGCTTCAGCGTCTTCACCGCGTCGTTGAACATCGTTATGTCCTTCTCTATCCTCTTTATGACGCTTTCTTCATTGGCTTGCATATCGGCACCGTTGAGCTTAATCTATTGCTTGCGCTATATTTTTATAGCTTGGGCGTGATGGTATAACCGATAGAATGGCAGAACTCTGGACCGATTTCACCGATGCGGTAATAAGCAGCATAGACTCAGAGGCCAAGCTGGACGGCAAGATAGCGCTCAGGGAGCTGCTCACCGATCCGGCCAAGTTCGCCAAGCAGCCGGAGATACAGAACAAGATACAGAACGTAAAGGAGGCGGTAAACGGCTACATAGACCAGCGCATCAAGTCCATGGCTGACGTGCAGAAGGAGCTTGACGACTCGATGGCGAAGGCCGACACGCTCTCATCGCAGCTGGCGCAGAGCATATCCGTCAAGGCAATGCAGAGCAAGGTGCCACTGATAAAGCCCGTTGCCGTGGACAGGGACATCACAAGGGAGGAGAGGATAATAGTCAACTCCATCGACACCAACATAAGCGCGCTCATAGACAAGCTGGTCGCGAACTCGACGATGGTCGCAGACTTCAGCACCACCTACAACAACCATAAGGTCGGCGAGTGGCTGTTCAGCGGGCCGAAGAACTACGTCCTATCCGTCTATCTGGAAAGGAACCAGCTTCTGCTGATGCAGGGAAGCAGGGCCGAGATAGACGCACTTCTCGACGCTGCCGCCAACTTCATAAAGGGGTTGTGATATACCCAAGCTGATTATAGCCGTGACGGGAACTCCCGGAACCGGCAAGAGCACCTTCGCCAAGAGGCTTGCGTCAAGGCTGAGGTCCGCAGGTGCACAGCCCGCGCTGATAGAGATAAACGACCTGGTCCATAAGAACAAACTATATTCAGGAAAGGACAAGAGCGGGGCGAAGATAGTCAGGCTGGCCCCTCTTAACAAAATGCTTACGGGGGCGATAAAAAAGTCCGAAGGCGTGGCCATAGTAGTGGGACATCTTGTTCCAGAACTGCGCATAAACCAGAAGATTACCGTGGTAACCCGCCTGGACCTAATCGCACTCGAGAAAAGGCTCAAGGCGAGGAGATACAGCATCGACAAGATGAGGGAGAACCTGATATCTGAAGCCGTGGACTACTGCGGCGCAAACTCCTTGGACAAGGGCGCGGAGCAGTACCAGGTCGAGTCAACCAAGGAGAAGGATGCTGTTATCCGCTACATACTCGGTGTTGCAAAAGGCACCAAACCGAAGAGGCCCATAAGCGTTGAGCACGCAAAGCTTGGCCAGCTAGTCCATCTCATAGACAAGGGCAACAGGTACGGCTTCTAGCGGGCTCAGATGCTCATCTTCTCCGAATACGCCTGATACGCCATCTTTCCAATTGGCTCAGGCAGCTTCCCAATGTAGAATTTGGCCGCCTTTCTGTCGAGCGTCGATGGCAGAACCACCTTCTTGTCCGATATAAAGGACCATATCAGCTCCTTCTGTGTGGCGTACTTGGGCTTCTCTATGGCGCATATCCTGTCACCCATCAGTGAGATGCCAATTGCCGACTTGTGCGCCTTCAGGAATCCCTCAACCGACATTCCCATCGAGACAGAAGGTCCCCTCACCACAGTGGCAGACAGAGTCTGCTCCCTCACAAAGAATATTATCAAGCCGTCCCTTCCGCTTATGCTGTTGAGCGTCATCATCTGGCCGAACCCGTTGGCAGCCAGGCTCTCCTCTATCCTGCCCCCCAGCTTCTTCAGTTGCTGCCATGTTATGTCCTCGGCGATGTCGGGCAGTTTGAAGTAAAGCACATAGGGCACCACGCCCATCTCCTTCGCCATCTTGCCAATCTTCGCGCTGGCGTTCAGGTCTGAAAATCCCTTTGCGAAGAAAGCGCCACGTGATGGATTGGCCACCAAGTTCCTCGATATCAGTATCGCCCTTGCGAGCGACTCCTCGGAAACGCTGGCCGCTACATTCCTGTTGCTGTCCGTAGGGTCTATCACTATGAATCCCTTTGAGAACCTCTTGACTAGGTTGTCCGTGTCCTTCCCGTTGCCTGTCATTCGTTCCCCGCTGAGCACATCTATGGCTGTGGGCAGCCTGAGCCTGGAAAGCTCAAGCACCACGTTGTTGAATGACCCATAATGGTAAACCAGCAGTTCGCAAAGGTAGCCCGAGAATCCCTCTATGCGCGCCTCAGCGCCGTATATGTGGTGCGACTTGAAGAATGTCTTAAGCACCCTGACGTTGTCCCTCTGCGCCTCCTTCATGTTGTCATTGACGAACCGGTTGTGCAGCTGGGTGCGGTCAACAGCAGTGCCCATGTCCTTGGCGTCCTTTATCTTGTAAGCCGGCACTATGTCGGTGTTTATCCCTGCGTCGATGAAGGCTATCCTGGTGTAAGGGTGTTCGGCGTACTTCACGCTATACTTCTCATTGCGCTTCGGGTTGATTATGGACTTGCCTATCTGCAGGCCCTTCTTCTCTATGGCCTCCTTTGACATTGATCTCGGGAAAAGCAGGAATATGTCTATGTCGGAGTTGCCGCGCACGTTGGTGCCCCTTGCGACCGATCCGGCAAGTATTATCTCGACATTCTTGGGCGTGGCTTTCTTCAGCCTGCCCATTACCTCGTTTATCATCCTTTTTGCAGCCTTGGTCTCCTCCGCAGTGGGCTTCACATCCTTCAGGATCGATGCGGCTAGGCCGTCAAGCCTTCTCACAACATCCTTAGGCAGCTCCGCCCCTCCCTTCTTCATCAGAACACCATCTGTATAGGGATGTAAGACAAGTTATTTAAACCTCCTCGGCAATTTATACTTCACAAGGGCTCTTGGCGCAGCAGTAGCGCGTTCCGTTCGCAACGGAAAGGTCGCGGGTGCGATTCCCGCAGAGTCCATACTGTCATATCCTGCGATGTCAATTGGCTGTCATGAAACCCGTCGTGCTCTTATGGAAATAGATTTCATAACCTCCAACACGTTCAAGCTGGGCATAGCCAGGGAGCTGCTGGCGCCTTACGGGATAAGGGTCAGGATTAGAACCATCAAGCTTGATGAGCTGCAGTCTCCCGAGGTTGAGGACGTGGCAATGCACAAGGCAGCGCAGGCAATGAAGCTGGCCAAGCACCCATTCATTGTCGATGACTCAGGGTTTTACGTAATGGGGCTCAAGGGATTCCCCGGTGCCTACCTAAAGCACACGATCGGAATGATTGGGTGGCAGGGTGTGCTGAAACTGCTGGGCAGCAACACTGACAGGAGGGCAAAGTTCCAAGCCGTGCTCGTCTTCGGGGACCCAAAGACCAAGAAGACCTCCGTCTTCCACAGCGCAGTACCCGGCATCATATCAAGGCGAGAGCACGGGCGCAACAATGCCCGCATGATGACCAGCAGGATATTCGTACCTCGTGGAAGCAAGAAAACAATAGCGCAAATGAACCAATTCGAATGGGCCGCGTTCATAACCTGTGTGGAGAGGAAGAGATATCTGGCGTTTGCGAAATGGCTGAAGAGGAGCTACGCCTTCTGAGCCTCAGCCGTGGCGGCCTCAGCCGCCTTCAGCCTGTTGATGACCGCATCGCTCTTAAGCTCCCGTATCACGTCCATGGCTATCCACCTCGCGCTCGGCGTCTCCTTGAGCGCCATCTTCTCCGCGAACGCTATCGCATCCTTGTTCAGCCTCATGTTCCTCTTGCCTATGTTCCTCAGAGCCCAGCTGACCGCCTTCTTGACAAAGTTCCTCTCGTCATCTGCGCCCCCGCCTATCAGCGGGAAGAAGTTGATGAACTGCTGGTCGTTGGCCTCCTTGTCGTGGCTTGCGAGCACAGCCATCATAGCGAAGCCTGCCCTTCTCACGAACTCCCTGTCCCTCCTCGACCACTCCGCGGCCTTCATGTAGGCGGGCTTGGTCTGCCAGAGCACATTGGTGCAAAGGCTGTCGCATACGTCCCATGCATCGAGGTCCCTGACCCACAGCTCCATCTGCCTGTTGGTGATTACAAGCGGATCCTCTATTATGGTTGCAAGCAGACGGGCCTCGTGGATCCCCGTGTCCCACAGCTCGAGCGCCAGCTCGTGGCTCATGCCCACTCTCGTCCCAAGCCTCCTCAGCTCCGGTACCGATATCCCCAAAGCTGATGCGGTGTTTATTCCGAAGCCCTCCATGCTGGCCTTTACCTGAGGCCTGCCCATCCTCTTAAGCTCGGCCACTATCTGGTCCTTGTTGAATCTGCTCCTGCGAGGGGTGAAAGCGGCCACCCTCTTCCGCGGCGCAGCGCTATCCGCTCTCCTGTAAGATGTGCCACTGCTAGTTCTTCTGTGAGGCCCAGAACGTCCTGTCCCCCTGCTATGTGGCGAGAAATCACCAGTTCTCCTGAATGGCATGATACTACCCGTAATCAGTATAATTTGCATCGCAGCATTTATAACTGCCAACTTCTCCGTTCTAACGGATAAGCCTCAACCGGTTGTTGAAGGCAACGAATAGGTTGCCTATAACCAGCGCCAACAGCAGGAAATCCGCGCTGCTGTTTATGGTGAAGAAAGCAACCGACAGGACTCCCACTATAACCGAGTAAGCTATCCCGCTCTTCAGCGTAAGTGGCGATGTTTTGTGTTCTATCAGCATCAGGAAGGCGAAAAACATCACCGTGGGATTCAGCAGCGCCAAGGGATGGGCAGCGACCAGGTGGAAGTTTAGCAGGGTGAACAGCGCCTCGAAAACCGCTATGAACACCACAGCCACAGTCAGCCTCTTTATCCTATAAGCAATGAGTAGACCCAGCACGAGCACAGCTATGATGCTGGAGCTTGCCCACCACCCATCCCCGACCCGGAAGGCCATGAATACTGCCAGCAGCCCGAATGCGGCGGGGTTGAATATGTTCCTGCTCCCGACCTTTAACAGGTGCTTCGACGCTATGGCCATCACCGAGGCCATGACCAACACGTACCACTGAGTACCCGGGCTTATGACCAGGGCAACGAGCAAGCCGGTTATTATCGCGCTCTTCGGCAGTATGAACTTCCTCAGCGTGTATCGCTTGAGTATCAGGTCAAGCAGCACTGCAGGTATTACAGCATAAAGGATCTGCAGTACGGAGGACGTTATACCGTACTGCATGGCCGCTATCGCTGCCAGTATCAGGAGAGAGAGAATCATCTGGATGTATATGTCCGGAAGTTTTATGTTCATTCAACACACCCAGATGAATGGGAGGCAGCCGATCAGCTGCCCGTCACTACCAAGGTTCCTACCATGCCCAAGGTCTTGTGGCTGTCTATTGGGCAGTAGTACGTGTAGTTTCCCGCCGCCGGCGCCGTGAACGTCAGTACCGCGCTCTGTCCTGGGCTTAGGTCCGGGACCGAGACGCTGATATCCGGTATCACGAAACTGTGCACCATCGTGCCGTCGTTGGTCACGTTGATGGTTACGCTCTCTCCGGCCTTCACCGCAATCACGTTGGGCGTTATCACGTAAGCACCATCCGCGTTGCTGAGCTGCACGCTCAAAGAGGTGCTGCCCGACGCAGACGCGACTGTCGTGCTCCCTGATCCATAAGGCGACCCCCCCTGGGACCCGATCTTTCCGTATGCGAGGGCAATGGCCGCAATGATTATGACGATAACCACTATGCCGCCTATTGCCTTAGTCATGGATACCATTATTCCACCACAATTTGTTCGAATCGCAGGTATTTATTATAATACGCAGGCTGTCCCGTCTCTACGCCACACCAGGTGCGGGCGCCACTCGCGGCTTGTACTTTATCGATATGCCAACAGTCGATATCACGTTCGTGAACAGTATCACCAGGAACACTATGTCGAGGAACCCTGTTATCTGGACGCCAAGTATTATGGGCGCCGTGGCTATCACCGCAGCGGCCAGCCCCCTAGCCATGGAGAACTCGGCGACGCCATGCTCCACATTCTGTTCGTACTTGTCCTGGCTCATCAACGGCTTGAGTATGCGGACCGTGGCCATCCTCACGAGCATCGCAACCAGCGAGAGCGCAAGCGCCATGCCCACTATCGGGTAGTTCAGGTTGGAGAGCGTGAACAGCAGCCCTATGTAGATGAAGAAGAAGGCGCTGGTGAAGAAGACTATCTCCTTCTGGTACTTCCTTATGTACACCACGTTCTTCGGGAAGGAGAGCTTGCTCAGGAACCACACCCCTCTCTTCTTTGCCGACATGAGCCCTATGTTTGCGAAAGCGAGCCCGAATATGAACACAGCGAGCGCGGCGTTGAGGCCCAGTTGCGTGGCTACCCCGTAGGTCGCTATCGTCATGCTTATCGTCAGCATCCAGCTGTATTCGGTGCTGTATTTCTCGAACCGCTTGAGCAGGTACAGCCAGAACAGCGCGGAGGCTACGCCCAGCACCACCGATCCGAACAGCAGCGTGAAGAGGAACGGGCCTATCGAGCTTCCGGTGCTGGTGCCGGCCACCAGGGCGAGCAGCACAAGCGGCACTATCAGCTGCAGTATGTCGCTGGTCACGCTCTCGTATATGAGGCTGGTCTTCATGTCCTTCGACATCCTGGCCCTGTTGACTATCGCCGGTATTATGAGCGAGCTGGGTCCGGACAGGCCGAATCCCAGTATCAGCGAGAGCATGAACTGCCACTTGAACACGTACCAGACGACCAGGGAGAGCAGGATACCCGTGGCGACCTGGGTGACGAAGGTGAACTTGGAGGCCCTGCCTATGACCCTGCCCAGGCTGCTGAAGTTCATGTTGATTCCCACGTCGAACAGTATGAACGCTATCGCTATCGCGGTTATGTACGGGCTCAGCTGGCTCACCGTGCCGGCCGGGCCCACGTCTATCACGTGCAGCACCGGCCCCACGAGCACCCCTATCAGCATCAGCGGCAGTATGTACGAGATCTTTATCCTGTCGAACAGCGCGTTTATCGCAAAGCCTAGGAACGCGACCCCCGCGAAGAATATGAACACTATGCTGACGGGCAACATGGCTTTCACCGTATGGCTCAGTTTTCTTTAGCTGATAACCATTATATTAATTCACATCGGCGGCTAACCGATTAGCGTCCTGTATATCTCGTCCACCGTGGCTATGAACTCCCTGCCGTGCCTGTTCCTTGGAGATCTCATCCTTATCCCCTTGACCGCCTTCACCCTCGAGGGCTTGTTGGACAGTATCACTATCTTGTCTGAGAGCTCTACCGCCTCCTCCACGTTGTGGGTGACCATTATCACGCAGCCAACCGGTATGTCCTTGCTCCTGAGCATGTATGTTATGTCTGTCCTCAGGGTGTTTGCGGTGAGCTCGTCAAGCGCGCTGAAAGGCTCGTCCATCAGCAGCACCGTAGGCCCCGCAGCGATTGCCCTCGCTATTCCGACCCTCTGCTTCATCCCCCCGCTGAGCACGTTGGGGTAGGAGTTCTCGAACCCCTCTAGCCTGAACTTGCTGAGCAGCGCCCTGGCCCTGTAGCTCTTCTCCTCGTCGCTTATGTCCAGCGATGAGAGGCCGAGCTTCACGTTCTCTATGTTGGTCAGCCACGGCAGCAGCCCGAAGTCCTGGAAGACGAACGATATCTCCTTCCTCGGCTTCATTATCCTCTGGCCCATGTAGGTGACCTTGCCGTGCGTGGGCTGTATAAGCCCGGCCATTATCCTGAGCAGGGTGGACTTGCCGCAGCCCGATGGGCCTATGATGGAGATGAACTCGTTTCTCTCGGCAACGAAGGCGGCGTCGTCTATGATCTTGAGCTTGTCAATGCTGTAGGCGACATTGTCGACTTTTATGAGGTCCATGGTATCACTTCACTTGTAGGCGCTCAACGCGTTCCTGTAGAATCTCTTCCAGACGAACCTGTTTATCAGTATAATCATTATTGTCAGGTTTAATAACCCGATTATCATCAGCGTGCTTCCGCTGTTGAGGGTCACGCCCATCACCGTGAGCGGCGCGCTTCCCGCGTTGAGGGCGAGGTCCAGCAGCTTGCCTATCCCCACGTTCACGGCGCTTATCACCTGCCCGTTGCCTATCGCGGTGGTGGTGAACCTCTCCGCTACTATGCTCGCGTTCCACTCGGCCGCGATTGCGGTCACGCTACCCGTTATGAGTCCCGGAATTATCGCCTTGAGGTATATGTTCTTCCAGGCGCTCTTCCCCGTGACCCCGAATATCTGCTTAACCTCCATCACGCTGGGCGGGATGTAAACCCTGTTGGACACGACGCTGAACACGAGGTACCACAGGCCGCTCAGGAAGAAGATAGCGAATGCCACTATCTCATTGTGCCACGGCGTGTTCTTCAGCGAGAAGGCTATCACCGGAAGAAGTATGGTGGCAGGCAGGGCCGAGAGTATCTGGAACAGCAGAAGGTACCAGCCGCTGCGCTTGGTAAGGAAGATGAGGTACACGCCTATCGGCACTGCCACGGCGAGCCCCGCGGCGAACGCTATCCAAACCCTGGCGAACGAGGCGAACAGCGAGACTATCACCACATACTCGTAACTCAGCAGCCCCTGGTGCGTAAGCGCGAGCGCGCCGAGCAGCACCGCAACTAGCAGCGCTATGACCGCATATACGACCCTCCTTGCGGTAGGGTGTTCCTCTATCGCCATCATCACGTGGAGGTGCCTCGGCCTCTGCCTCCTCTTCCTGTGGTGGAGCTCAAGGTGCATGTGCGGCATGTGGAGATGATGGACGAACTTGTTGAACCTTGTCAGCCTGTAGCCCACATCTATGCTCCTCAGTGCCTCGGCCACCTTCGAGCGCGGTGCTGACTGCTGGCTGTACCTGTTGAAATAGTGCTCCATGGGCATGAACAGCGCGAACCTCGTGATAATCACCGCTGCTATGAAAAGCACTATGCCTATTGCGTAGGAGGTGTAGTTGCCAGCGGCCGCGAACGCCGTCAGCGCCACTCCAATCCCGTGGTGCACTACGTAGTTCTTGCTTCCGCTTGAGAATATCTCGCTCGTGACAAGGTAGAACAGCCCTATCGACCAGGAGAGTATAGACTGCTCCACCGCCTTCGGCATGCTGGCCGGCAGGTATATCTTCTTCAGCCTTTCCAGCTTGCTCATCTGGTATATCTTCGATACCTCTACCAGCTCCTCAGGAAGCGCCTTCACCGACTCATACACGCCGAATATTATGTTCCACAGCATTCCGGTTATTATCAGGAATATTACGCCTATGTTGATGCCGATGGCGCTCGGTATCGACGCAACTATTATCAGTATCACGAAGGGGAAGAAGGCCAGGATAGGCAGGGTCTGCAGTATGTCAACTATCGGTATTATTATCTTGTCCGCTTTCTTTGACCGCGCGGCATAGATTCCTATAGCGAGGCCCAGCAGCATAGATGCGGCGAGCGCAATCAGCATCCTCCCCCAGGAGAAGATTATGTCCACCACTATGGGGAGCATGGCGCCGCCGAAGTCCATGGATAAAAATCCCTGCACCCATTTATATCACTATTGCTTTTCGCCGCACTCTCGCCGCTCTGTTGCGGAAGATTATGAAAGCTATATAAGCTTATTTTACCATTTTTCTGAATACAGTGGTGTTTAATTTGCAGGATAAGCAGGACAAGGTCGAGAAGGTGATCGTACTAGCCGCGGGCTACGGCACGAGGTTCTACCCGCTCACAAGGGCGCAGCCAAAGGAGATGCTTCCCATACTGGACAAGCCCGTAATACACTACGTGGTAGAGGAGATAGTGAACTCGGGGATCGAGAAGATACTGATAGTCGTTGGGAAGGGAAAGGAGTCGCTGATAAACTACTTCGACAGCCACGACCTCGACGAGCATCTGAACGATCAGGGGATCAACGACTTTCCAGAGATATTCTACGTCAGGCAGAGGAAGCAGCTCGGGCTTGCCAACGCGATAAGCTACGCGCACAAGTTCGTGGACAGCGAGCCCTTTGTTGTCCTTCTGGGGGACATGATATACAGCACCGCCAAGGGCAAGGAGGTGGTCAAGCAGTTGATAGACGTTTACAAGAAGCAGAAGTGCACCGTCATCGCCGTCGAGAAGCTGCCGAAGAGCAGCATAAAGGACTACGGGATAATAGACGGGGAGAAGATGTCGGACAACATGTGGCGCGTGAAGGGCGCGGTGGAGAAGCCTGACCCGAAGGACGCGCCGAGCGACATCGGCATAGGCGGCGCATACCTGTTCACCCCCGAGATATTCGATTACATAAAGAGCCTCAAGCCGGGAAGGAACAACGAGTTCCAGATAACCGATGCGATATCCAACATGGCGAAGGACCACAAGATAGTGGCCTACGTCATAGAGGGCGGATACCACCACATAGGCACGAAGGAATCGTGGATAGAGACCTTCATAGACTTCGCGAAGAAGGACAAGAGATTCAAGACCTGACTTGCGAAGCTACTTCTTCGAGTAGAAGCGGTTCTTGTAGTAGTCTACAGTGAGCTTCATTCCCTTCTCAAAAGAGTAGCTGTGCTTCCAGCCGAGCTCCCTCCTTATCTTGCCTGCGTCTATCGCGTAGTGCATGTCCCCTCCTGGCCTGTCCGCCACGTGGTTCATCAGTGAGGCCGGCTTGCCCACCATCTTGAGCACCTTCCTCACAACATCAACATTGTGCCTCTCGCAGCCCGCGCTTATCAAGTAAGTCTCGCCTATCTCCCCCTTCTTCAGCACCGCCTCGATCCCCGAGCAGTGATCCTCAACGTATATCCAGTCCCTCACCTGCATCCCGCTTCCGTGTATCGGTATCTTCCTGTTCCGCAGCGCGTTGGTTACCGACTTCGGTATCAGCTTCTCGTAGTGCTGGTAGGGCCCGTAGTTGTTGCTGCAGTTCGATATGGTCGCAGGTATCTTGTAAGTGTTGTGGAATGCCCTGACCAAGTGGTCGGCTGCGGCCTTTGTGGCGGAATAGGGATTCCTCGGGTTGTACGGCGAGCTCTCGTCGAACTTCTTCTTCGAGTTGAGCGGAAGCGAGCCGTAGACCTCGTCGGTCGAGACCTGATGGAACCTCTTCTCGTGCTTCCTCACCGCCTCGAGTATCGAGTGCACGCCCACGAAGTTGGAGTGGACGAATGGCGTTGAGTCGTTTATCGAGTTGTCCACATGGCTCTCGGCGGCGAAGTTGACTATCGCATCGACGTCCTTGACGAGCCCCATCATCAGCTTCCTGTCCGCGATGTCGCCCTTTACGAACGTGTACCTGTCCTTGCTGATCCCATCGAGGTTGTGCGGGTCGGCGGCGTAGGTAAGCTTGTCTATGTTGAGTATCTCGTCGCGCGGGTGCCTCTCCCTCCAGTAGTGTATGAAGTTGGCGCCTATGAAGCCAGCCCCGCCGGTTACTAGCAGTCTCATCAAATCACTTCTTGTCCAGCCCGTCAGTGAACATCTTGACCATCTTAGGTATAATTACCTTATCACCATAAAGCTTTCTGTTCAGCGCCGCCCTCTTGACCTTCGCTCCCAGGTAAGCGTTCCTGCTCTTCTTGAACGCTGCATAATAGGCCAGTATGTTCCTCACCACCTCGTCGGTGTCGAAAGGCTCCACCATTACGCCCTGCAGCCTGTCTATGATAATTGAATCGAATCCCTTGCCGTTGAAAGTTATCATCGGAAGGCCGAAAGACTGGCTCTCGAGGAAGACGAGCGGGAAGTATCTCAGCTCCTCTCCGCGAGACAGGAAGAGGGCAAGGTCCGAGCCCTTCCAGTTCTCCTTCACCTTCTCGTATGTGAGGAAGCCCAGCCAATTTACGTTGTGCGGATACCTCTTCGCTATCGCCCTCACCAGTGGCTCGCCGTCGCCTCCCGCTCCTGCAATCTTGAACTTTATTTCCTTGTTCTTCTTCAGCGTCTTCTCTATTATATCGCAAAGCAGGTCGATACCCTTCTCGTACTTGGTGAGCCTGCCTGCGAACATCACTGTGAACTTTGGGTTTGACTTCGGCTTGTTGTCTCCCACTATCGTGAACCCGGGGATGAGATAGGGCTTCGCCCTCGGGAAGTTGTCTAGTACAAGCTTCTCATCGAAGCTGTTGAGCACGTGGTAATAGGGCACTTGCCCCAGCGCAAGCCTGTAGAGCGCCACTCCCGCCTTGTCGCGTATTCTCTCCTTCCCCTCGAAGTGGCCGAAGAAGCTGGCGAATATCCTGTTCTGCACCCCCAGTACGAACTTGCTCCCGTACCTGTTGGCGAAGAACGCCGAGTAGGCCAGTATGAACGGGTTGTTGCTTATGCAGTATATGACGTCCGAGTTCTTGATCGCCCTAGCGAGGCTCGCTATCCCGGCCGGGGTGGGCACCATCAGTATGTAGTCCTCCACTCCGAATGCCTTGGCGTTGAGCCCCACGCACCTAACGTCGTAGACATCGCCTTCCCTCACCCCGTACTGCTTTAGTATGCTTCTCTTGTCCGCCCTTATCAGGTCAATCCTGGATTCGGGGTTGACGAACGTGACCTTGAACCTCTGCTTTACCATGTTGGCTATGTCGAAGGCCAGGTGCTCGCCACCGCCGAACGTGGCTATGGTGTTAGGTATTATGAGTAGCCTCGTCTTTGGCTTATTTGCACCTGCCATTTGATCACAAGACCCGCAGAATCAGGCCGATATACTGTTGCAATAAGGGCTTATAAACCTGCCCGTGGCATATCTATATAAGCTTGATAGTAGCATCTACTATCCAACTTTGTTGGGCGATTTTAATGGAAGATCAATTCATGCCGTATTTCAGGCCGTCGATAGGGGAGGAGGAGATTAACGAGGTGGCGGACACGCTGCGCTCCGGCTGGATAACCATGGGGAAGAAGACCATGGAGTTCGAGCGCCAGCTCGCGGAGTTCACGGGCGCCAAGCACGTGATTGCGCTCAACTCGTGCACTGATGCGCTCGACCTCTCCCTCGCGGTGCTGGGGATAGGGAGGGGCGATGAGGTGATAACCACCCCTTACACGTTCGCGGCAACGGGCAACACCATAGTCCACACAGGCGCCAAGCCGGTCTTCGTTGACATAAGGAAGGACACTTACAACATCGACCCCGCCAAGATAGAGGCGGCGATAACCAAGAACACCAAGGCGATAATGCCCGTCGACTTCGCGGGCCAGATGTACGATGTCAAGGCGATAAACGAGATAGCGGAGAGGCACGACCTATACGTCATAGAGGACGCCGCGCACTCCATCGGCGGCAGGTACGAGGGCAAGGAGACCGGTACCTTCGCAGACATGACATGCTTCAGCTTCTACGCCACAAAGAACATAACCACAGGGGAGGGCGGAGCGATAACAACGGAGGACGATGCGTTCGCCGACAAGTGCAGGCTGCTCAGGCTCCACGGGATAAGCAAGAGCGCCTGGAACAGGTACGCTGAGAAGGGCAGCTGGTACTACGAGATAGAGGGCTGCGGCTGGAACTACGTGATGACCGACATACAGGCATCGCTGGGCATACACCAGTTCAAGAAGCTCGGCGGCTTCATAAAGAGGAGGAGGGAGATAGGCAGGATGTACAATGAGGAGTTCGCCGGGATGGACAGCCTGATAACGCCGTACGAGATACCGGGCCAGGAGCACCCATACCACCTCTACCCGCTTCTGTTGACGGAGTTCGACAGGTCGGACTTCATAGCCGAGATGTCCAAGGCCAAGATAGGCACGGGCGTGCACTTCATGCCGCTGCATCTCAGCCCGTTCTACAGGGACACCTTCGGATTCAAGAGGGGCGATTTCCCCATCTCGGAGTGGGTCTACGATCGGGAGGTCTCCTTACCCCTGTATCCCGGAATGAGCGACGAGGACGTGAAGAGGGTTATCTCCACGGTCAAGCGGATACTCGCTGGCAACTAGTAGTTATATATTCACTACTTTGTTTTTCTATAGTGTTACGTTACAAAGGTGTTTGATTGGCAAATAAGAAGAGTGCACTAATAACCGGCATAACCGGGCAGGACGGGGCATACCTCGCGAGGTTCCTGCTCAAGAAGGGCTACGACGTCTACGGGACGTACAGGAGGATAAGCACCCCCAACTTCTGGAGGCTGGAGTACCTCGGGGTATTCGACAAGGTCAACCTGATACCCACCGAGCTCAACGACGCGGGCTCCCTTACCGAGGCGCTCAAGCTATCGGAGCCGAGGGAGATATACCACCTCGCCGCGCACAGCTTCGTCGCAGGCACATTCGAGGTTCCTGTCGAGACCGGGAGCGTCACCGGCCTGTCTGTAACCAGGCTTCTAGAGGCGGTGCGCCAGGTCTGCGAGGATGCCAAGTTCTACTTCGCGGCGACCAGCGAGATGTACGGAAGGACGGGGCTGATGTCCAGGGCCCCGCTCACCGAGGAAAGCGTATTCAGGCCCCTTAGCCCGTACGCCGCGTCAAAGCTCTACGGCTACTGGACTACAAAGATCTACAGGGACGCGTACGACCTGTTCGCGTGCAGCGGAATACTGTTCAACCACGAGTCGCCGATAAGGGGGCTCGAGTTCGTGACAAGGAAGGTCACCAACGGCGCGGCGAGGATCGCCAAGGGAATAAGCAAGGACCTGGTGATGGGCAACATCTACGCCAAGAGGGACTGGGGATACGCACCCGAGTACGTGGAGGCGATGTGGATGATGCTGCAGCAGAAGCGCCCTGACGACTTCGTAATAGCCACGGACGAGAGGCACAGCGTGCGCGAGATGATAGAGCTGGCGTTCGGCAGGCTCGGGCTCGACTGGACCAAGTATATAAAGCTGGACAAGAGGTTCCACAGGCCGCTCGACGTCCCTGAGCTGAGGGGCGACTACAGCAAGGCGGCGAAGAAGCTGGGCTGGAAGCCGAAGACCAAGTTCAACGAGCTCATCAAGATAATGGTCGACGAGGACAACAGCAGGTGGGAGCGCTGGCAGAAGGGGGAGAGCTTCCCGTGGGACGCGCCCAACTACCCGCACGAGAACCGGGTGCTCACCAGGGCATTCAGGATGTAGTCCGCGTAGCATGCAAAAGTGACAAGATGGGACGATACTCGCACCGTTTGCTGTCGGATTTCAAGACACTCCTGAGAGATCCGAGGTCAGGCTTGAGGCTGTTCTACGAGATGCGGGTCAGAGCCGGCAGATACACGCTGCTTAGGGATACCTTCCTTGTGCAACCCTACTACTGGTTGAAGACTCGGCTCAGGCCAGGAACCATACTCATCGACATAGGCGCCAACATCGGCGACACAGCAATCTACTTCGCCATGGATGACAAGGTGAAGAGGGTGGTGGCTTACGAGCTGATGCCGCACACCCTAAAGGAGGCGCGGCAGAACGTCGAGGCGTCTCCTTACAGGGGAAAGATCTCACTCATGAATAAGGCGGTGTCCGACACGCCAGGCCCCATGAGGATAGATTCCGAGATGCTGGGCAGCAGCGGATCAAGCGTGAGCCAGATGGCGAGGTCGAAGAACGGCGTAACTGTAACCAGGGTGACGCTCCGGGCTGTTCTCAAGGGCATGAGGAATGTGGCGATAAAGTGCGACTGCGAGGGCGATGAGCGATCCATCTTCAACAATGCGGATCTCAGCAACGTATACGCAATACAGGTGGAGTACCACAACTGCCTTCCCGAGGTGCTCAGGGCTCTGAGGGGCAAGGGGTTCAAGACAAAGAGCAGCGGCACCAAGGCGATGGGTATGGTCTACGCCACAAGGTAAAAAGCTTTGCTACCAATTTTATGCTGATGCGAATGGCACCGAACGTTATAATTATCGTCTGCGACACCCTGAGAAGGGACGCCGTGAGCGTATACGACAAGTCAGCCAAGACGCCCTTCCTCTCCAAGTTCGCGAGGGACGCGGTGGTTTACGACAACGCAGTCGCGCCCTCGTCATGGACCTTCCCATCGCACGTCTCGCTCTTTACCGGGATGTACCAGAACAGGCACCGCATCCACGAGTCAAGGACCGACAAGCTCCCCCAGATAATAGACATGCACAATGGGCTGAAGGCGGAGACGCTTCCAGAATACATGAGGTCGCTGGGCTACAACACCGTAGGTATCTCGAACAACATCGGCGTCTCGAGATTCACCGGCTTCGACAGGGGATTCGACACCTTCTTCAACCTTGAGACCTCGCCGTGGTGGCAGGGAGAGGAGGTGAAGAGGGCGAGGGAGCTTGGTGCCAACGTCTCGGACGTGGTCAAGGAGCTGATCAAGCAGGGAAGGCTGATGGACATCTACAGCTACGCCAAGGCGTACATGAAGATAATGACCTTGGTCAAGGCGACCAACTACCCCATCAACAAGGGCATTGAGCTGACGAACAACATACTTTTCAACGGCTCGTTCGGGCCCAACTTCTTCATGTTCATCAACCTCATGGAGATGCACGAGCCCTACGTGGGGTACAGCGACAAGGAGGCGACGGAGGACTTCGCCGGAATAAGGCCGATAACCAAGGAGCGGGTGAGATACCTCAAGCGCCAGTACGCGAGCGAGGCTGAGTACATGGACTCCAAGCTGGAGGAGACGATATCGATGCTGAAGGCGAGGGGGCTCTACGACGACTCGCTGATAATAATAACCTCGGACCACGGGCAGGCGTTCTACGAGCACCAGTTCCTGTTCCACGAGATATACCTTTATGACGAGATAATCCGCATTCCGCTGATGATAAAGTACCCCAACGGGAAGAGGTACAAGAAGAGGAAGGGCTACCAGAGCCTTGTCAACATAAAGCGGCTGGTAAAGGACGTGATCGAGGGCGGGGACGACAGCTCGCTATACTCCGACTCCGTTTTCTCCGAGGCGTACGGCAACACGAGGAACACGCCGTCAAGCTACAGCGCAAGGCTGGACTACATCAACGAGAAGTACGAGAAGCACAGGAAGTGCGTCTACAGGGACGGGTACAAGCTCACCGTCAACGGCACGGACCGCACGATCGAGGAGTTCACGAAGGACGGCAAGGAGATAAGCACCGATGACAGGAAGCACAGGCCAGTTGCAATCGAGCTCTTGAGAGAGATAGAGAAGTTCAAGGGCAGCGAGAAGTTCCCAATGCCGAGCCTATGATCAATCCATTCTCTTTGACCAGTAATCGGCCATCTCCCTGACTCCCTTCTCCAGCGTGTACCTCGGCTTCCATCCGAGCACGCTCTTCGCCAGGGAGTTGTCGCCCACAAGGAACTTCGCGTCAAAGGGCCGCTTCTCCACAGAGTTCCAGCTTATCGTCCCGTCAAAGCCGGTTATCCTTGCAATCGTCCTTGCCGTTTCCCTGGTCGTGTGCCCCTCCCCCGTGCAGAGGTTGATCGCCCTGCCCACCGCCTTCCTGTTTCCTATCGCCTTCACGTATCCGTCCGCATGGTCCTGGACGTAAATCCAGTCCCTGACCACGTCCGGATTCCCAAGCTTGACCTGCCCCCCCTTCATCATCTGCGTTATCGTCTTCTCTATGAAGAAGTTGTTCGTATTCTTCCTCCCGTATGTGCTGAATCCCCTCAACACCGTGCAGGGGAAGCCGTACACCCGGTTCATCTGCATAAGGTAGTGCTCTGCCGCTACCTTGGAGACCGCATAGGGGTTGTTCGGCATCATGGCAGAGTCTTCCCTTATCGGCTTTGCCGATGTGGCAACGCTGCCGTACTCTTCGCTCGTGCCGCTGAATATGAACTGCTCGACGCTACCGAGCTCCCTGCACGCGTTAGCGATGTTGGCGGTGCCCAGGTAATTTATGCTGTTGACCTCGAGCGGATGCTCGAACGAGAAGGATATCGGTATCTTCGCCGCCATATGGATAACGTAGTCCGGCCTTATCCTCTTCACCAGCTGCGATATCCTCTTGAAGTTCGTTATGTTTGCAGTGTGGGCGTTTATCCCGTCGCCCCCGGCTACCCTTTTCTCAGTGATTATGTGCAGCTCGTACTTGCCCAACAGTTTTTCGAGCAGCGCCCCGCCGATGAAGCCGGTCGCGCCAGTGATGAGTAGCCTGTCCATCCGCTTACCTCTTGAAGAACTCGTGGAACTTCGCTATCACGTAGTCCACCTCGTCGTCCGTTATGTACTGGTGGCACCCGATGTAGAGCCCCGCGCTGTTTATCTTCTTGGCCACCGGGTAATCGCCCTCTATGTCTCCGAATATCCTCTTGTAAACGGGCTGGTTGAGCAGTGGGAGCAGGTCCCGGGTCTCTATGTGGTTCTCCTCAAGGAACTGGACAAGATCCCTCTTGTCATCGCCCTTGCACACCATCCCGAACAGCATGTACACGTTGTCCCTGTCTTCCGGGGTCTCCTGGAACTGCAGCCTGTCCGTGAGGTCGGCCATGCCCTTGAGGTATCTCGCGGCTATCTCCTTCCTCCTCCTTACAACCTGATCCTTCCTCCCGAGCTGCGACAGCCCCAATGCCCCCTCCATCTCCGTCACCCTGAAGCTGTGACCGAGGCTCACGAAGCTGAACCTCCTCGATATTATCTCCTTCATCTTCTCCTTGGTCTGTGCGTTGTCGTCGTCTATGCTGATGTATATCGAGTCCCTTCCGTGGTTCATCAGGCTCCTCAGCTGCACGGCGAGCTCCGGATCAGATGTTATGTTGAGCCCCCCGACCCCCGTGATGATGTAATGCGCTATGTAAGTCGAGAAGCATCCGACGTCGCCGAACGAGCCCACGCTCCTTCCCTTGTATCTCGCGAACATGGTCTCCGCGGAGTCCTCTATCACGCGAAGGTTGTGCTTCTTCGCGATCTGCATTATCGGATCCATGTCGGCGGGCAGGCCGAGAAGGTGCACCGGCATTATCGCCCTGGTGCTCTCGGTTATCTTTTCCTCGATCAGCTTGGGGTCGATGTTGAACGTGTTCGGCTCCACGTCGACGAAAACGGGCCTCATGTTGTTGTGCAGCACCACGTTCGATGTGGCTATGAATGTGACCGCGGGCACCAGTATCTCGTCCTGGTCCTTCCAGCCGTATCGCTCCTTCAGCGCGGCCACTGATATGTGCAGCGAGCTCGTGCCGCTGTTTGTCATTATGCCGAACTTGGAGTCGTGCATCTTCGCGAACTCCGACTCGAACTGCTTCACGTAGGGCCCGTAGGAGAGGCGGTTGCTGTCGAGAACCTTGTTCACCATCTCCTTGTCCTCCTTGGTGAGCTCAAGCCCGCCGACCCCTATCTCCCTAATCTGCTCAGCCATTCGAATCGCCAGTCCAACAATCATAAAATATATCCAGCTACTGCATAAGTATCTTTTCATAGACGCCGACCATCTCCTCAGCGTTCCTCTTCCATGTGAACGTCCTCGCGTAGGCCATCGCCTCGTCCCTCCTCTTTTGGTCGTACCCGCTCTCCTTTATCTGCAGTATGAGCTGCGCTGCGTGGGCCTCGTCCTCAGCCTCGATGCAGTACTTCCTCACCTCCTTCGCTATGTAGGCCCTCTTGTATACGATGACGGGCACTCCCCTCGACTGGGCCTCGAGTATCTCCATCTCGAATCCCGTGTAGAGCACAGGATGGACGAGCACGTCGAAGCTGTCGTAGATCCCCACTATCCCGTCCTCCGGAGCGAAGCCCATGAAGTTTATCCTGCTGTCGCCCCCAGCGAGCCTCGCTAGGTTCTCGTATTCCAGTGACTTCTTGCCCCAGACCTCGAGCCTCAGGTCCCTGTCGGGTATCTGCTTCACAGCGTTTATCAGGAACTTGACATTCTTTCTCGTGTTCATCGCGCCCAGGTATCCCACCTTGAACGTCTCGTTCTTCGGCTTGCTGAGCGGCTGGTTCAGGAACCTCTCGTCCACGCCTATGTTCACCACGAAGACCTTATCGGGATCGAAGCCCACGCTGATGGCCTCGTCCCGCACCAGCGAGGATATCGCGGTGAGGTAATCCGACCTCATCATCGCCCCCCTCACCCTCGCCCTTACCATCCTGTCGAAGGCGGTCTCCAGCTTCTCCGTCTTCGATGCCGCCATCTCCGTAGCGTACGGGCTCTCCTTGTCCACGAGCGCCAGCTCAGCCAGTGTTGTGAGCATCTTCGCCTTCCCCCTTGGCGGGTTGTACATTATCAGCCCCGGAGAGTGCAGTATGTCGTAGCCCCTGAAGCTGTGCAGCATCGACGCGAGGGTGAACGAGATCCTCCTCGTCGTGTATCCCTTGCCGAAGCCCAGCTCCACCTTGTCGAACGTGCCGCCCTTGCTGCGCATGAGCTCGCCTATGTTGCTCTGCATCTCGTACATCATGCGCTGGACTCCCTGCCCTATGTCCTTGTTGAAGTTTCCCTTAAGACTGAACATGCATACCTTCATACCATCACCTCTTGTTTGACCTGCCGTTTCCCTTCCTGTAACGCTCAACCAGCAGCCTCTGCAGCAGCTGTATCCCCTGTCCTTGTGCAGAGCTGCCGTACTTCCTGTTCAGCGCCTCGACCGTTGCATCCCTGTCGAGCCCCAGGTACCTTATTATCCCGATCCTATTTATTATCCTTGATATCCCGAAGGCCTCTCCGCTCCTGTCCTCCCCCCTGAACCCCCTCACGGCCTCCAGCTCCCTGTAGGCGTCGCGCGCAGCAAGCAGCGCGCCCATGTACTCCCGTCTTATCAGCGAGTAGAAGATATTCCTCATCCAAAAGTAGCAGAAATAGTCGAAGCCGCTTATCTCCTCATTCGGATTCCTCGAGAGAAGCCTCTCGTATACCGACATGAGTGCCATCACCATCCCGTCCTGCCCCGCGCCGCTTGTCCTGCCGCTATCCATCAGCAGCTTGGAGATGTAGTCAATTACCTTGTTGTTGTAGGCATCGTACGATAGCCTCTCGAACATAGCCATCTTTGAGTACTCTGCCGCCGCCCTGCCTCCCGCGCCCCTCGCGTGCTGCAGCGTGTAGAGGCTGCCGTCAAGCCGCGCCAGCCTTCCCCTGACCGTCGCCTGCTCGTGGACCAGGCCCGTGAACTCAACTCTGTCCTTCCTGAAAAGCCTTACCTGCCAGGTGTACAGCCTCGCCCTCTCGCCCTCCGCCGCCGGTTCGCTCCTCCTTATGGCGAAGGCGCTCGCGCTGTCGGCCCCGATGATGCCCCTCATGTCCCTCTTCAATGCCTCCGATACCCTCTCGTCCGTGTCCATCAGCAGCACCCACCTGTTCGAGCACCTGTGCAGCCCGTACGCCCTCAGGGGGTCGGGATAGCCGAGGGCCACTGCATGGAACAGCTTTACCCTCCTGCCATACGGCTTGCATAAACTCTCCATCCTGCCGCGCTGCGCGCCCGCGCTGGAGTCCACTATCACTATCTCGTCCGCAAGGCCGTCCAGGCTCTTGATCAGCCCCCGCACTGCTGATGCATCGTCCCTTGAGAATATGAGCACTGATAGACCGGTCATGTATCATCGCCAGCGGCAACGGATTATTTGCCGTATACCAGCTTGAATATCCTTGTGTCGTTGTTGATATAAACCGCCTGGTAGGTGAGGTTGGCGCTGTCAACCGGGCAGCTGTAGTAGTTGCACATCAGTATCAGGTTGAACAGGTTGCTCTGCACCAGCTTGGGCCCCAGCAGCGCGCCGCCAACTATCGACGAGCCGTCGTAGCTCACAAGAAGGGTGTAATTGAGCGTCGCGTTCGTGTTGGCGTATACGGTCGAGTAGTTCAGGCTCCGCGCGTCGTAAAGTATTATCCTGCCGAGCTGCGCCACGTTGTTGGTCCCCTGCACGCCGAGATATGCGTCGGCCGTCCTGCTCCCGTCCGGCGCTGTGATCAGCCTCATGCGAGCGGAGTAATAAGGCGGCTGGCTCGAGTAGAAGCCGTACACCGTGATGTTCTGCCCCCTTGTGACGTTGAGCCCGGTGAACGTCTGGTATCCGTAGTCGGTTATGTTGCTCACCAGCCCCTCGGTCGCCAGCCCGTATATCTCCTGGAACCAGAAGCCCCTCGTTACAAGGTAGTCGGGCCTGCCTATGCTATTCAGGAACTGGGTGTCAGGCGTGGTGTTGAACAGGTACTGTGAGGTAAGCTGTATCTTGGTCCCGTTCTCCCCTCCCACACTGTCCGTGTAGCTCTGCCTGTTGCCCACCGCCTCCACCACCGAGCCGTCAGGCCATATGGTCAGCACCGTGGCGTTCTGCGGCGTGTTGGCCGATAGCCAAGCCATAGCCGAGAGGAACTCCGAGTTCACCCCGTCCGCTGGCGAGCTTGTTATCGAGGTGGCGTATGCCTGGTAGAATCCGAACAGCATCACCGCGGCAAGCAGCAGGACGAAGACGTACCGCATCCGCATCTCAGGCCTGAATATTGATACGATCAGGTATACTACCGTAAGCCCGAACAGCACCTCCAGCGCTACGGTGCTGCCCTCAAGTATGAGCCCTATCTGGGCGTTAAGCGAGAAGGGCGCATTTATCAGGTAGCCTGCCGTAGCGGAGAGCGAGTGCGCATTTATGTTGGGCCCTATCCTGAATACCCCTACGGCAAGCACTATCAGGCATATTGCAACAGCCGCAACAACCTTGGTCACCCTGTCCGTGAGCCTGACGCCGTAGAGCTGCCTCCCTATCTCGTATGCGCCATAGGCCGCGAACACCGCAATCGGAACTGAGAGCAGCGAGTTGAACCTTATCTGTCCAGCTTGCATCACCACCGTAACGAACAGGTAGGCAAGCATGGCAAGCAGGTACTGGTCCACCCTCCTCTTTGCTATTATGTATAGCGCAACACCTATGGGAGCCAGGAACAGCTCCAGCCCGAAGCTGGTGAACAGGAAGTTGAAGCTCGCCTTCTGGAGCTCCTGCGTGGTGGTGCCTATCGCCGTGCTGAGCGTGCTGTTGGCGGCGGCCCCCGCAGAGCTCTGCGCCACATTTGTGTTCGTGAGCGCTATGGCGTTGGTAAGGGTAGCGGCGCCGGAGTTGAACGTGACCGCGCCGATTACTACCACCGCCACTATCGCGATTGCCGCTATCAGTATCCTCATCCTTGCGTACTCGAGCATCCTGAACCTATCCTGGCTCTTGGCGGTGTACCATGCGAGGAAGCAGCCCACAAGTATGGGCACGTAGAAGACGAAGAAGCTGGAATCTATGAGCAGGAGGCCTGTTCTCGCAAGCCCCAGCCAGCCGTATATGTGCTCAAGCAGGTATGCGAGGAAGAGGAACTCCGCAAGGACCAGGTTGGCGCTGAGCAGATCCCTGTCCCGCTTGATGAACCCGAAGATCAAAACGAGGACGAGCGCCACCATGTATACCATGGTCATGAACGGCGCGCCGTTCCAGAACACCACTCCAAGGCTGAGGAAGAGCGCCGAGAGCGCGGCGCTGATGTATCTCCTGTTGCCAACAACGCCGCCCCTGAAGGCGGCCATCATGAATATCAGCGACAGCACCATGAAAAGGGTCACGAAGGTGTCTCCCCTGTATACGAGAGCGGTTGTCCTCGCAAGGTTTCCCGAGGATATGGCCACGAAGAACATCGCAAGCAGGCCGGCTATCCGGCTGTCCGCAAGGTACCTCACCAGGAAGTAACAGGCTACAGAGGTGAGCAAGCCGAAGAGCACCGGCATCCACCTCATCACCTGCAGCGCTGAGATGCCGAGCCAGCCGAGCATGGTGTACGCAATGGCGGATATGTAAATCAGCCCGGGCGCCTCTCCGACTATGTTATGCGGGCCGAAGCCCGAGAGCGCGAAGTAGGTCGGCTCCATCAGGTGGTTGGCCAGCGTCGCCTTGACTACCGCATAATAATAATACCCGTCAGGCTCGAACAGCCCAGGGTACTGAAGGAGGCCTGTCCTGAGGAATACCGCAATGGCGATAATGGCCACAACTATTATGGCGAGGGCCAGCCTGTTGGTGTTTATGAGTCGGACTGCCCTGTCCACCAGGTCCATCTTCCCCGCCCCGGCACGGTGCTCGTGCTGATGCTCCTGATGGTGATGTGCATGCTCGCCATGCTCGGCGTGATCGTGATGCTCATGCCCGTGGTGGGCATGTTCATGGGAAGGAGTGTGGCTAGCGTCGTCGTTTTGCTCGCTCAAGAAAATCACAGAGACCCTGATGTCAGGATAATCTTTTCATGGCAAGGTTATTATTGATTGTTGCAAAGGGGGCGATGTGCATTATTTATACTTTTGCAGCTGCAATAGTATAAAGTAGCGAGACATGTGGGTTATCTAGGGCCACATTGGTGGTTTCATGGGACTAAAAGAGGATTTCATAAAAATATACTCCGACCTGCCCGTGGCCATAAGGAACCAGATAGTATTTGTGCTAGACGGCAAGCCTATGACTTGGAATGTTGCGTACATAGAAGTCATTAATGATACTAAAGACTCAAGTATAATCCTGTCTCAGCTCAGGAAGTTGGGGATAATATGACCGATATGTCGGAGATAAAGAAGGAGATCGTCATAGCGAGGCTCCGTGTGATGGCTAGCAACAGGAGGATAGCCGTGGGCGACCGCGGCTCATTCTCAAGGGACCAGCTAATAAAGGAGGTAGAGGCGGATACTGATATTGGGAAGATGATGGTAGAGATACAGATGGCGTTCCTGAAGGCAGTCAAGGACGGGAAGATGTATGCTGCCATAACATAGGTGCGGGTGGTAATGCTTGCCAAAAGCGCTGTTGGTGACAAGGCCTAACCATGACGAGATAACCAACTACCTCTCGGCCTGGTGCAAGAAATCGGTGGATTTCGCAAGGTCTCGCGGAATGACCGTGATAGACCTGGACGGCAACAAGGCCACCAGGGCCCAATTCGAGAGCTACAACTCCAGCGTAGCTCCCAGTTTCATCATCTTCAATGGTCACGGCAGCTCCGAAGCCGTTACTGGCCACAATAACTTGCCTATAGTCAGTACCGATTCCAATGTGGGGCAGCTTAAGTCAAGAATAATATACTCAATATCCTGCAGCTCTGCTGCAGGGCTCGGGAGGGGTAGTATAGCGGCCGGCGCAATAAGCTATATCGGATACCTTAAGCCGTTTTGGTTCATCTACGACAAGAATAGCGCTACACGGCCTCTTCAGGATGTCGAGGCCAAGGTGTTTTTCGAGCACTCGGAGCTGTTCATAAACCTACTGATAAAGGGGCACACAATTAACGATGCATATGGCAGGGCCAAGAAGAATCTCGAGGCCAACTACGCCAAGGCGCTCTCAAGCGATGGTGGAGAGTCCGATGCAGCTGCCTTACTGCTGTGGGATCTGACCCACTTTGATGCTCAGGGTGACCTGAACGCCTCTATATGAGCTAATCCGGCCGCTCACTGAAAGCCAACCCATACCTTATCCATATCCTTATCCATATTTATACTGTAAGGGGGAGTCATGGCAGGCCGGCTGCCTGGCTTTGCAGACGGCCATTCCCTCGTGGCGACGATAAAAGAGGGATACTATGACAATCAACGAACTATAAAGCCTTTTTTATAAAAAAGTGTTTAACTATGACCTATGGGTTTAAATACTTTCCAGATGCTATACTGTCACAAACACTTAGGTGTCAACATGAAAAGTCTAAATGCAAAAAGAATAGCTGCCGTCGCAGCAGGCGCGGCACTGTTGGGAGTGGGACTTGCGTTCGCAGGTCAGATAACATTCCAGAATGTACCAATAATCAGCAACAGCGGACAACCGTTGGTGCAGATTGTCGTGGGTTCTAGCGCACAACCGAGCGACGGAGTCGCCGCAGGTAACGTCGCTGCAGCAATAGGAAACCTTGCTTACACAAGCGTCCCTGTAACTGCATCGATAAACGCAACTCAGGCAATGGGTGCACTCAGCGTGGCTGTATCCTCATCCAAGTACTCGCTCACGAACCAGAAGGTCTGGCTCAACGAGACGGGAACGACTGGAACAGGGGCAGGCACATACTCATTCAGCGCATTGATTGGATCAGTGCTCAACGGCGCGGTAATATTAAGCGCACCGGCTAGCACGAAGACGCTGCAGGGCTCGGGCCAGTACGCGTTCCAGCACAGCACATCGATAAACCTGTCCCCACCGGCCTCGCCGTACACTACTTCGGGAACGGTTCCGTCATCCACTGTAACTGCCCAGTCTAACGGAGGTGGTGTAAGCTTCAACACCTTCACGTCGGGCAACTACGACAACATCATGCAGGTGACTAACGCGCAGTTAGGCTCGCTCTTGAGCAACTCCGGATCTGCCGGAGAGACTGAGACGCTTTGGCTGACTGGATTCCCGGTATTCAACCAGGGAACCCCGGGAAGCTTGGTGAACCAGTTCCAGCTCATAGGAACGGGCGGAGCATACCAGGCCACGTTCAACAAGCCTATCCAGCTATCAGGAACAGCGCTCGGTTCAAGTTCCGCAGTATCGAACCTGAACATTGGAATAAGGCTGCTGAACCAGAACTGGACAGTGCTGGGCGGATATGGCGCATCCTCACAGGCAACCACCGGCGTGACGCAGGCGGGGGGCAAGCTTACATTGGCTGCATCGCTGACACCTCTTACTACAGTATATGTAGGAAAGAACCTATCGAGCGGAGCTAACTTCACCATTGCGCTGCAGGACTTGGGTCTTGCCAATTCAAATGGTATAAGCCCCGCCTCGATTGCTGTATACTACCAGGGCAAGCTGACAAACCAGACGTCAATCGCTCCGGGAACAACTACAGCGTTCAACGTATCTGGCCACAAGCTGTTCGTAAAGGTTAACCAGACATTCGCTGGTTACTACCAGTACCAGAAGTGGGCAAAGGTGCAGGCGTACTCCAACGTGTACAACGTAACAAACGGCCAGGTGTTCAACCAGACGAACAACCCGGGTTGGTACACCACGCTGTTGTGGACAAACACCACAAAGAGCCCAGGAAACTCGGTTGCATTGCAGAGCATTATTCTGTACAACCAGACCCCGACGACCTTGACACAGGGACAGAGCTTCTCGTTCGTTCAGAACCCCTCTGCCTACAAGTTGACTTTCGTTGGTGAGACCCTGAGCGCTGGAAGCTTTGACGCAGTCACTGCGACAACCCAGTCAGCTGGAACACCCCAGTACCAGAACTTTGGTACGATTGGCGTTGGATACTCAGCGAAGAACATAACTGAACCTGCGGTAGAGCTTACCGTATCGAGCGGCATAAACAGCGCATTCAGCTATGCGGGTCAGACATCGAGCAGCGTATCGTACCTGCTTAACCCATACCAGCTGAACGTAGCCGCCAACGCGATTACGGGTACTGCAGTCAACACGGTCACTGTAGCAGGAATTGCGGCACTTACCGTGAACACCCCTGCAGGGTCCGACAACGTGATTCTGGTGTACAACAACGCCGGAGCTCAGTCATGGGTAACTGCATCAAACCCGTTGACCGTATCCGTAACTGGATACTCGAGCAACACCGCAACGTCGCCTACAACCGTATCGAACACGTTCACGTCCAATGCGATGTCTGTATTCATACCGACATTGTACAACGTAACTGCGGTTAAGTTGAGCAGGTCGCTTCCGGGAGGAGCTCTTGGAGTGGCAGTATTGGGTCAAACATCCAATGCAGTAGCATTTGGCAACAATGCCGTGCTTCTGGCTCAGTTGGTCAACGTGCCTGCGGAGAGCGTGATTATATATCCGTCCACGAACACCAACGCGTACCAGTACGCGCTGTCTGCTTCAAGCGCGGTATACAACCAGCAGAACGGTCAGGCAACCTCGACCTTCGTCTTGGCCCCGACATGGGACGCGACTGGAGCATCAGTAGGCACGAACGCGATACAGCAGTACTACACCTATAACATGCCGGAAATCGGCGTGCCGACCACGAGCACAGCAGATGCGCTCGCCTTCGGTATAGGCAACTCTACTGCGGGTACCACGACACAGTCTCTGTTCCAGCTGAACTACTCGGCTAACTTCGGATCCAACAACATCGGAACGAAGAACAACATGACCTACATATCGACGACAGGCGTCAACTTGAAGGTCCAGCCTCTGTTCAGGACAGAGAGGGGAAGCAAATTCGCCTCAGTGTCGCCAAGCACCCTGTCATTGAGCCTCGCAACGGCCGTTGACATGCTGCAGTTCGCTGTGGCACCTGGTACGACCACGATAACTGCCGGCACTGCAAAGGCGTATGGCCCATATGGAATCGGACAGGCGACAAACATCGCTAACGTCTCCATAGCCAACGTAAGCGCAACAATCGGGCTCGGCACGGCGTCGAACTACACGATAAGCGGAATAAGCAACATAACCGCAACCCCATCAGTGACTCAGGCCACGACCCCAGTCTGGCTGCAGAACCTGACCACCACACCGTTGGTAGTCTTGGACTCTCAGGCAAACTCGGGAAGCAACCTGGTCTTGATAGGAAGCGGATATGTGAACACGCTATCGGCTCAGTTGCAGACTGCGTACAACGTATCAGTAACACCTACGTTCCAGCAGACACAGGCTTATGGAACGAGCAGGATACTGGTAGCTGGTTACACGGGCGCACAGACGACAGCTGCTGCGAACGCGTTCATCCAGGACCTGTATGCGGCGGCGAGCAGCCAGTAATGGCTGTCTCCCTTTCTTTTTCTTCTTTTTTAATTTTTCTTTAATTTCTTTTTCTTCTTCTTTCTTTTTAACAAACCAAGAGCGCGAGCTTTGTCGTCGAAATATTCGACGGTTTATTGCGGCATATTTATAAAGATTTGCATACAATATGTATTGCTTTTCCCGGTGCGGCCATGCTTACCAACAGGACGATAATACTACCGATTCTGATAGCCACGATGATGCTGGCATCATCCGCGTTCGCGGGATCTGCAAACGCGTCGCTCTCCGGCTACCTTTCCGCTTACCTCAACGGCAGCGTGATAAACTCATCCGCATACTTCAACCAGGGCGTGGGCGGCGCCAACTACGTAATAATGCAGCTCAATGCCACCGGCAACGGCTACGTGGTCCTGCAGTCCAACTCGACCAGCGGCGGCTACTCGCTCGTCACATCGGCAGACAAGGCATTCTCCGTGCTCAGGCCTTACTTCACCGCAAACTTCAACCTCAACCAGACGCTTGTGGCGCAGCTCAACACCTCGATGAGGCAGTTCAACGCGCCCGCGCAGGCAAACGTAACTGACTGTCTCATTGAGACTGGGCTGATTGGACCTGGGGCAACATGCACTATAGCCAACGCGTGCTCGTCGTGCCAGTTCTCACCAGTATGCAGAACGGTGATGAACCAGGCGGGCGGGGTATACAGCCCGATGGGCTTCGGCATAGTCAACTTCTCTGCCAACTACAACCAGCTCAACGCCAGCTACACCACCTACTACTCGTCAGTGGCTAGCCTCGGTGCTGGAACCCTGGGCAACAACATGGCCAACATAGGCAGCTCGCTTGCCAGCATATATAACTCCTCGGTCGCGCTCCCTGAGAATCCGATAATCGCCTTCGGCGCCAACTTCGACACATCGCAGCTCTCCAGCTGCCCCGTGGCGGGCAACCCGCTGGACATGACCTGGTACTGCGCTGACGCCGTACTCGGCGACTTCTGTAAGTCGATAAACTTCAATTACACCGCATTCGATGCGGCGCAGAGCGCCTTCGACCAGCTCTCCGCCACTCCGATAACGAACGACAGCATAACCGCGATAAGCGCGGTGGCTGCGGCAACGGCCAACTCGTACGTGAACGGGCTCGCATCCGCTGAGCAGAACGCGAGCTTCAACTCGTTCCTGGCCAATGCGACCGTGAGGTACAACCTGACCCTTGCCAACGCCGGTGTGCTGCTGACCACCTACCCCAACGCCTCGCTGAGCGCCAGCATAGCCCAGCTGCAATCAATCTACTCGTCGATCCAGGCTGCCGGTCCCAACCAGAACATAACCCAGGCCAACGCAACGCTATATTCGGCCATGCAGAACGTCTCGACGCTCTACTCCCAGATGTTCAAGATATTCGGGCCTGTCAGCTCGCTGTCTTACAACAACACCCGCTCCATAGCTAGGGCGCAGCTAGACTACCAGACCGTGCCCCCAAGGCTGGCTCTGCTCGCATACATGCAGCAGAGGATAAACAACCAGCTCCAGCAGGGCGACATAAATACCACCGCTGCCAACGGGATACTCGCCCAGCTCAAGCAGATAGGCTTCGAGTCCAAGTCGTTCTACGCGCCGATAACCCTGCCTGGCATAATCAAGGGCATGCTCGGCACCCTGGCCCCGGCGTTCGTCAACCCTAGCGCGATAAACGCATCGGTCAACGGCCTTCCGCTGATGTTCGCCATAACCGGCTTCATAATAGACATGATAATATTCGGGTTCTTCTACCTGGTGAGCTACCACAGGCTCAAGAGGGAGCGCAAGATAAGGACCCACAGGAGGGTCAGCAGGGCATGGAAGATGCTGTTCGCGGCGCTGTTCGTTATCGTGCTGATAGACACGGGCTTTGCGTACACGTCCTCAATTAGCGCCAACGCCTTCCTGCCGTTCACCGGCTTCCTCTCAGCGCTGCACGCCTCCCCGGTGGCCTACGTGGCATACAACTCCAGCACCGCCCAGAACGACGGCACATCCGCATGCGTGGCGTCGATAGAGGACACGCTCAAGGCGCAGGGCAAGGCGGTCACCACGCTCGTCCTGGCCAACTACTCGTGCGCATCGAGCACCAACTCCTCCCAGTCTGGCACAAAGTGCTACGCGCCGATCCTGGCTTCCGGACAGCCGGTCATACTGATAGACGACATGTACGGCGGCGTAGCCTACAAGGGGCTGTACGGCCACGTGCTCTACGCGAACAGCACGATAGCGTCGGGAACAGGGTGCACGCTCTCAAAGATACTGAGCTAAGGCTAAAGGTTTTCAAATGGCAAAGAAGGTTTCTACGAAGAAGAGGGAGGCTCCAAGGGCCCGCAACAATGGGGGAGTCCTCAAGGTCGCGGTAGCGGCAGTGGTCATAATAATAATCGCCGCGGCGGCGTTCGCCATCTACACCTACTACAACGGGATGAGCGGCCAGCACACCGCGAGCTTCAGCACGTTCGAGTCCAACTTCAACTCAGCGCCGCGGGTGGCGATATTCGCCGCCGCGTACAACGGCACGGTGCTGAGCAGCACAGTGGGCTGTGCGACCGCCGTCATAGTCCAGATAGTGAGCAGCCAGGCGCACCACAGGGATCCGGGCACGATAGACTACTACGTGATCAACCAGACGAGCTGCGTCTACGCCGCCGGGGGGCTGGGCAAGCCGACTTCCAACTACACCACCACCTCGCTGCAGAACTGCCTTAACGTGAGCAGCACCGAGCCGACGATATACATAAACTACACAGCCTCCAACTCTACGATAATAAGGCCGGAGTATTTCTACACATCGGGCAACTCTGCCTATCTGGCGCAGTGCGGCATAGCGAACGAGCTGGGGTAATCCGGTGGGTTCGATGCCGGTGGCGGCGCTTCACAGGGGTCCTGGAAGGCTGTCCCTGAAGCTCAACTGCCCGGGCTACGAGACCAGGATAATACTCAACTCCTCCAGGGAGCTGAGGCGGTTCAGCGCGATGGCGGTGTACACGGGGCAGCAGGGCCACGAGGCAATGGTGGCCAGGCTGGAGGGGGAGGGATTCGGGGTGAGGGTCTCCAAGGGCCGCAAGCGCGATCAGCCCATCATACTCGCACACATGAAGTGGGCGCCAGCAAGGCGAACCCCTCAGTAAGCTATTTAAGCTTTGGTTTTTCATCCTTATTCGAGGTAATGGAATGTTCGTGGAAGAGATGAAAGAGGGATTGAACATAATGTTGCATCCCGGGATGTCAACGAAGAAGACCCTGAGCGTATCAGAGGGGCTGAAGTACTACTACAAGCTGGCGATAGTGCCGCTTATACTGTCGATCATTGTCGGCATAATCGTGGCTGTTGCGCTTCCCAACGTGACGCCATCATCCAATCCGTTGATGGCTGCATACGGGCTGGGCTCGCTAGGCGGCGTCGGCCTGATACTGGCATCGATAATCGGCCTGCTTGTCGCGAACCCGATAAGCATGCTCATCGCCGCAGCGCTGCTGCAGCTGTTCGGCAAGCACCTCTTCAAGGCGTACAAGAACGACTACGAGCACACCTTCACGGCGTACGCGAAGGGAGGCATAGTGCCGAGCACGATGTTCTACTGGCTCTCCGGCATACCGGTGATAGGGCTGGTCTTCGCGGTGATATTCGGGGTATGGAGCTTTGTCGTCGCGATAATCGCGCTCGCCAACCAGCAGGGGATAACAAGGTGGAAGTCGCTCGGAGTGGTGGTAGGCACAGGAGTGATAATCTACATAATCCTCTTCCTGATAATCCTGGGCGTGGCCGGGCTGTTCATACACGTCTGAGCACTAGGGAAGGAAGGCTTGATCCGCGCGCTTGCGCGGATACCTCTTTTTATTTATTTCTTGTACCTTAGCATGGCGGCTATGCCCTGGAAACCCATGAGCAGCTGGTTCCCATACTGGCTGTCTGAGGAGGAGAATACCATCTCTATGCCCTTGGCGTCCGCCTTCTCTATCAGCTTCTCTATGGGGTCCCTCTGCTCCAGTATCTCGAGGCTCCCCCCGCAGCTGTGCTTCGTCTGCCTCACGTTCCCCTGCTCTATCGCCGTGAAGGTCTCGTTGTCCGCGGTGCACCTGTAGGTCACCTCCGAGATATCGATCTCCTCGCTTATTATCAGCCTGGCCACGTTGTCCTCCCTCATCGCCTTGTTGACCTTGTCGTAGCCGGCCACCGCCAGTGTGCCCCTGGCCATCTCGTTCATGAACCTCTCCATCACGTTCCTCTCCTTGATGGAGGCCTGCTCCGACAGCACGTCCTTCGCCCTGTCAAGCAGCTCGTGGATCCCCATATGCTCGTCCACATAGCCCGTGTCGAAGATGCCCACCACCTTTATCTGGTAGTTGAGGTTCTTCGACTTGACGAAGGTCTCCTTCATCGGGCCCGGTCCGCCCACAACTATGCCCTGTATCTTCTTCCCGTACTTCGCGTGGACCTCGTTGACCGCGTCGGCAACGCTCTTGTAGTAATCGTCAATGCTCTCCTCTATGGCCCTCTCGTACCTTGCCGCCGACTGGCCTCCCTTCCTCACCTTCGCGTGCGCGAAGCTCCTCACCTTCTTCTGCACGTCGACATAGGTCCCCTTCAGCAGGGCTATGGTGGCGTCCCTGCCGTCCATCACAACCATGAGGTACATGTCGGTGGCCTCCAGCATCGCCTCTAGGGGCTCAAGCAGGAAGGTCGAGTCGCACCTGTATATGTTCGACCTGACGGGCTGCGGCGGCTCTATCGAGAACAGCTCTATGTCGGGCTTGGCCTGTATGCTGGATACGTTCCCCGCGAAAACGGCGAGCCCGTTCTTCGGCGGCGACTTGTAGAGCTTGAGGTACTGAAGCAGCTTGTCAATAGCACCCTGCACGTTGAGCTTGGTGCTCTTCGACTTTATGTTCGAGGCCTGGCTGCTCTCCTCCTTAAGCTTTGCCACCTCGTCGCTTATCTGGAAGTCGGGAGGCACGTAGATGCTTATCAGCTCGGTGCCCGATCCCCTTATCGAGCGCAGCCTCTTGAGCTCCTTCTTCACCTCGTATTCGTTCTTCAATGAATCGCCGCTCCTCTTACCCTATCCTGCTCTTGCCCATGTACGGCACGAGGGCCTCAGGCACGGTTATGCTGCCGTCGCTGTTCATGTAGTTCTCCGCTATGAAGACGAGCGCCCTCTCCGTTGGCAGTGCTGTCGCATTGAGCGCGTGGGCGTACTGCCTCTCCCCACCCTCGTCGTACTTTATGTCGAGCCTCATGCTCTGCCAGTCCGTGAAGTTCGAGCACGAGGTGAGCTCCCTATACTCGCCGGAGCTGGGCATGTAGACCTCTATGTCGTAGGACTTGGCGCCCCTCGCCCCCATGTCGCCTGCGCATATCTCCACCACGCGATAGGGAAGGCCGAGCTTCTTGACTATGTTTTCCGCATTGGCCTGGAGCTCCTCGAACAGCTTCCACGTGTCCTCCTTCCTCGAGAATATGAACTGCTCTATCTTGTTGAACTGGTGTACGCGGAATATGCCCTTCGTGTCCTTCCCGTGAGCGCCAGCCTCCCTCCTGAAGCACGGGCTCAGCGCCGCGTACTTCATGGGCAGCTCCTTACCGTTGAAGGTCTCCTCGGCATGCATCGCGGCGATCACGTGCTCGGCAGTCGCTATCAGGAAAAGCTCGTCGTCAAGCCTCTCGTAATCCTCCCGGGCCAGCGACTCCTTGGTATCCGCTATTCTGTAGAGCGCCTCCTCGAACTGCGCCAGATCCACTGCAGCCCTGTAGTACTTCCCCCTCATCATGTAGGGCGGGCTTATGAACGTGTAGCCGGCCTTCATCATCTCGTCAATCACGAACCTTATCAGCGCCTGTTCGAGCAGGGCCAAATCGCCCTTCAGGAAGTAGAAGCGGGCACCCGACACCTTTGCCGCCCTCTCGATGTCGATCAGCCCGAGCTTGCCGAGTATCTCCTCGTGCGTGGGCGTGGTCTTGTTCCTTATCTCGCCCCATGTCCTGAGCACGGGGTTGTCCTTGTCCGAGTTCCCGGCTGGCACGCTCTCGTGCAGCACATTGGGCATCCTCCAGAGCAGGTTGGCTATCTTCTCCTCATACACCGGCAGCTTGGCCTCCATGTCCGTTATCTCGGCCTTCAGCGCAGCGAGCGCCTCGACGCTGTCCTTTATGTCCTTGCCCTGCTTCTTCAGCTCTGATATCTCGAGGCTGGCCTTGTTCCTGTGGGCCTGCAGCTCCTGGAG